>JACCEC012776330.1_pt1 | contig 25675 bp, 15 predicted proteins | sample 7450121 | NCBI WGS metagenome assembly JACCEC01 (sample SAMN15323455, study PRJNA562643) | freshwater metagenome | isolation source: river surface water | place: USA:Blue River Watershed | collected 2017-08-18 | reverse complement strand
GGGAGCTTGGGCAAGGCGGGGCACGGAGTGCGAATACCGCGGGGTGGGGGGATGGGGGCTGTGGGCGGGTGGCCTCATCCCGCGGCAGGAGAGCCCGACCTTGCCCCCGCGGGGTGAGGGCACTCCGCCCGAAACAAGCCTCTGCTTTGGCGGGGCGGGCCGGGTGGAAATTGCGCTTTAGGTTCGGCGGGTGTTCGCCGTAATCCGCGGCGTTCATGCGACTCCGAAAACTCACGCTGCGGCATTTCCGGAACGTGGGCTTCGCCGCGCTGGAGTTGAACGGGCGGCAGCAGTTTCTCGTCGGCAACAACGGCCAGGGGAAAACGAATCTGCTCGAGGCGGCGGGGTTCATCACGGCGGTGCGCTCGTTTCGCACCACGGAGAATGCGCTGCTGATCGGGCATGGGCAGGCGCTGGCGGCGATCACGTGCGAGCTCGAGCACGAGCGCTTCGGCACGACCAAGGTGATCATCAAGCTGCGGCGCGACGGGAAGGAACTCTGGTGCGATCAGGAGCGGGTGACGAAGCTGGGCGATTACCTCGGGCGTTTTCCGACGGTGGTGTTTTCCTCGCAGGATATGCAGCTCGTGCGCGGGGCGCCGGCCGGGCGGCGGCGGTGGCTGGACCTGACGATCGCGGCGATGGATGCCGGCTACCTGCGCACGCTGCAGACCTTCACGCGGGCGGTGGCGGAGCGGAACGCACTGCTGAAAAGCTGCCGGGGCAACGTGGCCGGGATCGCGGGGGAGCTGGGGGCTTTCGAGCAGACGCTGGTGCCGGCGGCGGTGGAGCTGATCCGGCGGCGGACGGAAGCGGTGGCGACCTTCAACGCGACCCTGCAGCGCGTGTATGCGGCGGTGTCGGGGACGGACGAGGCGGCGGCCCTGACGTATGAGCCGAACTTCGCTGAGGCTTCGGCCGAGGCGCTGGCGGCTCGGCTCGAGAGCGGGCGGGCGCGCGACGCGCAATTCCGGACGACGCTGGTGGGGCCGCACCGGGACGATCTCGGTTTCGCGGTGAAACGGACGGCGGCGAAGGACTTCGGGTCGGAGGGGCAGCAACGCTCGCTTGTGCTGGCGCTGCGGCTCGCGCAGGCGGCGTGGTTCCGCGAACGGAGCGGCGTGCGGCCGGTGCTGCTGGCGGACGATGTGCTGGGGGAGCTCGATCCGGACCGGCGGCGGCGTTTTTGGTCCGCGATCGATCCGGAGTCGCAGGTAATCGCGACGGGCACGCATCTGCCGGAGGCGGAGCTGGGTGCGTGGCAGGTTTTTCAAGTGCGGGACGGCACATTCGAGGAGACCCGGCCGTGAGGAGGTGCGGATGAGCATCGAATTTTCCACGGCGGACTGGGTGCTGGCGGTGATCGCGGCGATCATCGTCGGCATCTCGAAGTCGGGCATCGGCGGGCTCGGCATGCTCTCGGTGTTGATCTTTGCGCAGATCATGCCGGCGAAGCAGGCGACGGGGATGGTGCTGCCGCTCCTTTGCTTCGGCGACATCGTGGGGGCGACCTACTACTGGAAACACGCGAAGTGGCCGCACCTGTGGCGGCTGTTTCCCTGGACGGCGGCGGGGGTGTTGATCGGCTACTTCGCGCTCGACCGGATCGACGAGCGGGAGGCGCGGGTGCTGATCGGCTCGATCGTGCTCGGGCTCGTGGTGATGCATCTCGTGCGGCGGAAGTTTGCGGGGCATGAGACCGAGCATGGGGCGTGGTTTGCGCCGACGATCGGGGTGCTGGCGGGTTTCACGACGCTGGTGGCCAATGCGGCGGGTCCGCTGATGGTGATCTACATGCTCGCGATGCGGCTGCCGAAGCTGGACTGGGTGGGGACGGGGGCGGTGTTTTTCCTGATCCTGAATTTCTTCAAGGTGCCCTTCATGGTGCACCTCGGGCTGATCAACAGCGCGAGCTTCGAGCTCAATCTCTGGCTCGCGCCGCTTGTCGTGGCGGGGGCGTGGTTCGGGCGGAAGCTGGTCATGAAGATCGACCAGCGGATGTTCGAAAACATCGCGCTCGGGTTGAGCGTGGTGGCGGGGCTGCGGTTGCTGTTTTGAGCCTTTCCTTCGCGCACGGGACGCGGATTCATTGCGGGCGTGGCGCGGATGAATGTCAGGCAGATGTGGGCGGCGAAACTGGCGGGCCGGCAGGTGCCGGCGGCATCGGCCGTGCCGAGCAACGCGGCGGCGTCGGCCGCGGCCTCGGTTGGCGTGCAGGCGCGCGTGCCGTTCGAAGGCGTGGTGCTGGGGGTCGATCCTTCGCTGCGCGGGAGCGGGCTGGCGCTGATCGAGTTTGTGCGCGGGCGGCAGCCGGTGCTGCTGCGGTGCCGGACGGTGCACGTGCCGGCGGCGCGGCCGATGGCGCACGCCCTGGCGGAGATCCACCGGGCGATCACCGAGTATCTCCTGCACACCGCAGTGCGGCACGTGGCGCTGGAGCAGACGATCTACGTGCAGAATTTCCAGACGGCGCAGATCCTCGGTGCGGCGCGGGGCGCGGCGATCGCGGCGGCGGCGCTGCAGGACCGGCCGATCTACGAGTATCCGCCGCTGCGCGTGAAGCAGGCGGTCGTGGGGGCGGGCCGGGCGAGCAAGGAGCAGATGGCGCGCACGGTGATGGCGCTGCTCGGCCACGGGCGCACGCTGGCGACGGACGAGTCGGACGCGGCGGGCGTGGCCCTCTGCCACGCGTTCACGTGGCGGGAATAGCGGCGGGGAGGGGAACCGCGAAGAGGCGCGGGTGAGGCGCTACGGTGCGGCGGCCGGCGGGAGAGCGGCGCGGAGAACCTCGACGGCTTTCTCGAGCTGGGCATCGCGACCGGCGAGAAAATCGGCGGGGGTGTTGTCGATGAGGATGTCGGGCGGCACGCCGTAGTTTTCCATGTTCTGGCCGCCGGCGGTGTAGACGCCGACCTGCGGCGTGCGGAGGGAGGAACCGTCCATGAGCCGGTAGGTGCCGGTGCCGATGACCGCGCCCATGGTCGGGACGCCGACGACCTTGCCGAGGCCGAGCTTGCGGAAGCCGTCGGGAAACATCTCGGCGTTGCTGGCGGAGCGCTCGTTCTGCATGACGACCATCGGACCGAAGAACGCCTGCACGGGGCGCGAGATCTCGACCGAGCCGCGGCGGCGCCACGTCTGGTAGCGCACGCGTTGGTTGAGAATCTCGAGCAGTTCCTGATCGATGCCGCCGCCGCCGTTGAAGCGCTGGTCGATGACGAGCGCCTTTTTGTCGAGGCTGTCGAGGAGGTCGCGCTGGAAGCGCCGGTAGGAGGTGGCGTTCATCGAGCGGATGTGGAGGTAGCCGATTTCGCCTTGGGAGAGTTTGGCGACGATGGCCTTCCGTTCGTCGACCCAGCGGTCGTATTCGAGGTTGCCCTGGGTGGTCGCGTTGACGGGCTCGATTGCCACGGTGCGCGGGCTTTCGGAGTCGGGTTTGCCGGCGACGAGAAACTCGAACTTGCGGCCGGGCACGACGGTGAGGGCGCGCCAGAGATTGTCGCCGGGCCGCAGGGGCTTGCCGTTGATGGCGAGGACGTAGTCGCCGACCTCGAGGTCGACGTAATCGTGGTCGGCCGGCCCCTTGCGGTAGATGTGGGTGATGCGGAAATGGCCGCCTGCATCGGGCGTGAGGTCGAAGCCCGGGTAGCGGGTCTGGACGCGGTCGGGCCGCTCGTCGCCGGCGCCGCCGCTCACGCCGGTGTGGGAGGCGTTGAGTTCACCGATCATCTGCATGATGACGCCCTGAAGCTCCTCGGTGTCGGCGACGTGTTCGAGCAGCGGTTCGTAGCGTTGCCGGGCGGCGGCCCAGTCGACGCCGTGCATGGCTTCGTCGTAGAAGCGATTCCGCATCACGCGCCACGCTTCGGTGAAGACCTGGCGGCGCTGGGCGGCTGCGTCGATCTCGAGGCGGAGGGTGAACGCGAGTTTGCGCGGCGTGGACGACGCCGGGGCGGGCGACGGGCCGGAGGTGCGGGTGCCGGAGCTGCCGCCGGCCAGCGATGGCGACGCGGTGGTTGTGCCGCCGGTCGCGCCGACGCCGACGGTGTAGATCCCGCCGCTGTGCGGATAGAAAACCGCGCGGCCGTCGCGGGCCCATTGCGGTTCGCCGATGTTGCCGCCCGTCGCGGTGCGTGCGTTGGCGGCGTCGGGATCGGGCGTGGCGCCCTGCGCGAGCACGGTGAGGCGCGAGCCGTCGTCGGCGACGGTGTAGAGCGTGGGCCGTCCCGGGCCGTCGTCGGCGCTGGGGGCGGCGACAAACGCGTAGGTGCGGCTGTCGGGCGACGGGGCGTAGGACGTAACCGAGCCGCCGATACGGGTGATCTGCTTGATGCGGCGTTCGAGGCCGCTCCAACCGATTGAAACGACGGGTCCGGTGGCGGTGCCGGCCGGGCGGGAGGTGCGGTTGGCGCTCACGGCGGCGACGTTGACCAGGCCGGCCTGGCGGGCGGCGGCCTGGGCCTGCTCTTCGGTGTCGATGTCACGGTCGTCGGGGTTTTTCTCGAACGACGAAAGTGTGACGGCGTAGAGCTGGAGGTTGGTGCGGTTGAGCGAGGCCATGCCCGGGGCGCCGACGCCGCCGAGGACGAGGAGCTTGCGGCCGTCGGGCGTCCAGCGGGCGTTGCTGGCGGTGATGAAGTCATCGGCCGCGATGCGCCGTTCCTCTCCGCCGGCGGCGGGGCGGACGTAGACCTGGGCGCGGAGCGTGCGGTCGGGTTTGGTGTAGGAGATCCACTTGGCGTCGGGTGAGAACTGCGGCGACTCGAGCGGGCCGTGTTCGCTGGCGGCGACCTCGGTGGTCGCGCCGCTCTCGATCACGGTGCGGCGGAGTTTGCGATCGGAGGCGGCCCAGAGGATCGACTTCGAATCGGGCGCCCAGACCGGGACGGACTTGTCGGCGTCGAGATCGGTGAGCTGCTTTTCGTTTTGGCCGCGTTCGTCGGCGATCCAGATCTCCTCGCGGCCGGTGCGGTCGGAGATGAAGGCGATGCGTTTGGCGTCGGGCGACCAGCGCGGGCTTTGCTCGCGCCAGGGAGTCTCGGAGACGCGCTGCACCTCGCCGCGATCGGTGGCGATGGTGAAGATCTCGCCGCGGACGGAGATCGCGGCGCGTTTGGTGGAGGGCGAGAGGTGAAACGCATCGGCTTCGCCCTGCAGGGTGCGCAGCACGACGTCGTTGTCCTTGGCGTCGGACGGGATGGACAGGCGGATCTCGGTGGACCGGCCGGAGGAGACGTCGAGTTTCCACAGGCCGAAGTTCTCCTCGTAAACGATGGTGCGGCCGTCGGCGGACATGCTCGGGAAAAGGACGATGCCGCCCGTGTGTTTTGTGACCTGCGTCATGCGGCCGCCCTTGGCGGGCATGCGCCAGAGATTGCCGGAGCTCTTCATCACCTCGGGGCCGCCGAAGACGACGCCCCGCTCGTTGGCGAGGCGATCGGCGACGAAGTAGATGTGGCCGTCGCGGCCGAACATCGGCCAGAAATAGTTCCCCCGATAGTCGGGGTCCTCGAGTTTCGTGAACTTCCGGGTGGCGACCTCCATGAGCCAGAGGTCGACGGCGTAGCTGCCGCGGTAGTGCTGGCGCGACCAGCTGCCGGGATGGCGGGTGAAGGCGAGTTGCGCGCCGTCGGGCGAGTAGCTCGCCCAGGAGCCCCAGTCGGTCGCGACGGGCTGCTCCATGCCGCCTGCGAGCGGGATTTCGAAGAGGGTGGCCACGCCGGGGAATGCGCCCTGGTTGCGCGAGGAGGAAAACACGATGCGGCGGCCGTCGCGGCTCCAGCCCACGACGGTGTCGTCGGCGCTGTGGAAGGTGAGTTGGCGCGCTTTGCCGCCGGCGGTGGGGATCACGAAGACGTCGTGGTTGCCGGCGCGTTTCGAGGAGAACGCGATCGTCTTTCCGTCGGGTGAGAAGCGCGGGAAAATGTCGCGCGCCTGGTGGTCGGTGAGCCGCCGGAGGTCGCTGCCGTTTTCGCGCACGAGCCAGAGATCGCCGAGGTAGCTGAAGGCGATCTGGCCCTCGTGGTAGGTGGGATGTCGGAGGAGCCGGGCCGGAGCGGGGGAGGCGGCCGGGGCGCTTGCGGCGGCGCGCAGCGGCAGGAGCGAGAACGCGAACAAGGCGACGAGCAGGCGCGAAGACATAGGGTAAAGTCCAGGGCGAGGCTGGAGCGCGACGCGTGGACGAGCGGCAGCATCCGGCGGTGCGGGGATGCGGCAAGGGTTTTGTCCCGGCGGCGCGGGCGGCCGCGGCCGGCGGCTCAACCGATGACCTGCTTCAGCATCCGGCCGAGTTCGCCGACGCGGTAGGGCTTGGTGAGGTAGCCGCACCAGCCCCGCTCGAGAAACTGGCGGGCCATGTCGTCGTTGTCGTAGCCGCTGGCGACGATGGCGCGGACGTCGGGGTCGAGTTTCTTGAGCTCGGCGAAGCACTCCTCGCCGCCCATGCCGCCGACGACGGTGAGGTCCATGATCACGGCGTCGTAGGGGCGGCCGATGTTGAGGTAGCGTTTGTAGAACGCGATCGCCTCCTGGCCGTTGGTGGCGAGGTCGTATTTGTAGTCGAGGCTCTGCAGCATCGTCCCCGTGAGGGCGGAAATCTTCGGGTCGTCGTCCATGAACAGGACGCGACCGGTGCCGAAGCGCAGGGCGGCGGCGCGGCGGGCCTGGACTTCGACGGGTTTGCCGGCCTTGGGGAGAAAGACGGTGAAGGCGGTGCCGACGCCGACCTGTGTGTCGAGGCCGAGCTGGCCGCCGTGTTTGCGCACGATCGAGAGCACCGTGGCGAGGCCGAGGCCGGTGCCGTGTTTCTTCGTGGTGAAGAACGGGTCGAAGATCTTGCCGACGTGCTCGGGCTTGATGCCGGTGCCGTTGTCGCGGACCTCGAACTCGACGTAGTCGCCCGCGGGGAGCGCGGGCACCTGGTTGTCGGCGAGCTGGACGTTGCGCGCGTGGATCTGGAGCTGCGGTGCGTGCGGCGGCGGCGGCATGGCCTGCAGCGCGTTGACGATGAGGTTCTGGAAAACCTGCAGGATCTGCGCGCGGTCGACCTGCACCGGCTCGGTGCCTTCGGGGATGTCGAGGGTGATCGCGGCGGTCGACGCGGCGGCGGCGATCTTGAGCGAGTCCTCGAGAATCTCGCGGGCGGCGCAGACGGTCTGCGTGCCGGAGCTGCCCTTGGCGAAAGCGAGGAGCTGCTTCGTGAGACCCTTGGCGGCCGTGCAGGCCTTGATGCCGTCGGGCAACGCGCTCGGGTCGTGGTTGTCGGTCGCGAGCGAGAGGGCGCCGAGGATCGTGGTGAGGAGATTGTTGAAATCGTGGGCGATGCCGCCGGCGAGCAGACCGAGAGTCTCGAAGCGGTTGGCCTTCACGAGTTCGTCGCGCGTGAGCGTCATCTCGTCGGGATCGCGGAAGACGATCACGACGCCGAGCGGCTTGCCGTCGGGCCCGTGGGCGGCGCGGGCGGTCCACACGACCGGCACGGGATCCGGATGGGCGGCGAGCGCGAGGGCATCGTCGCCGATCAGCGGGAGGGGCGAATCGGCGGAGAGCGCGCGCTCGGCGGGATCGTCGCTCGGGCGGCGGCTCTGGCGGTTCACGAGCCGGAAGACGTCGCCGATGCCCTGGCCCTGGATCGCTTCGCGGGCGAGACGGAGGAGGCGGGCGGCGGTGTGGTTGGCAAAGGTGATGCGGCCGCGGGCATCGGTGATGAGCACGCCCTCGGCGAGGGTCTCGAAGGCCTGTTCGTCGAGCGCGGGGCGGCGGGGCGTATCGCCGGTCTGGATATCCGCGGGCAGCGGGGCGGCGAAGCCGACGACGCGGGTCAGCTCGTGCCGGCGGGAGACGCTGCGCTGCGCGCCGAGGAGCACGGCGACGGGCGTGCCGTCCTTGCGCCGGAGGCGGACGGGCGAGACGAAATTGCCGGTGCCGGGCGCGCGGGCGAGGAGCCACGGCTGGACGCCGGCGGAGGCCTCCTCGGGCGGAAGGGCGTTGGCGAACGAGGCGGCGGTCGGGGCGAGTTCGCCTTCCGCGAAGCCGAGAAGGGTTTCGAACGCGGGCGAGAACCAGAAGACCTCGTGGGCGAAATCGAGTTCGAAGACGGCGAGTGGTCCGCCGCCGCTCAGGTCCTGCAGGCGGGCGTCGTTGGCGACGAGGGCATCCTCGAGTTCCTTGCGTTCCGAGATGTCGAGGTGGAGGCCGACGACGCGTTCGAGCCCGGTGCCGGCGCCGATGAATTGGGAGCCGACGCACTGGATCCACACCCAGTGACCGCGGCGGTGGCGCATGCGGAACTCGACGTTGAACGCGCGCGTGCCGGCGGTGGCCGCGGCCTTGCGCGGCAGTTTGTCGGGCGCGGCGGCGGAGTCGTCGGGGTGGATGAGCTGCTGCCAGCTGGCGAGGGTGTCGGGCAGTTCGGACGGAGCGTAGCCGAGGAGGCGTTTCCAGCCGGGACTGAAGGTGCAGCGCGGCTCCTGGAGGTTGAGTTCGAAAAATCCGGCGGCGGCGGTGTCGGCGAGCGCCTCGAGGCCGGCGAGGCGGCCGGCGCGGGCGGGATCGGCGGACTCGGCGTGAGCCGAGGTGGCGGAGCGCCTGGGCTGGACGGTGGCGAAATAGCCGGTGGCGGGGGCGAGCTGCGGCTCCAGGCGGAGCAACTGCTCGACGGGTGCACCGTCGGCGGGCTGGACCTGGACCTCGGTCTCGCGGTCGAGGCCGGTGGTCAGCAGGACGTCCCACTGGGCCTCGAGAAAATCAGGATCCGAAGAGGTGATCTCGAAGGCCAGCAGGGTGGCGAACGGCTTGCCGACGAGCGCCTCGGCGGGGAGACGCCAGAGGGTGAGGGCGGCGCGGTTGGCGCCCGTGACGCGGCCGGCCGGGTCGAGAGTGAGCAGCGCGGGCAGGGCGGACGCGGGACGGGGAGAGCGGGCGGCGGTGTCGGATGATGAAGCGGACTCGTTCACACGCGACCGTCAGAGAGCCACCGGCGGACACGCTTGGCGAGAAAATCGATGTAGGCCGCGTGATCGTTGAGGCAGGGAATCTGTTGGAAGGAGTCGCCGCCGGCCTCGAGGAAGGTCTCCTTACCTTCGCCCGAGATTTCCTCGATGGTCTCGAGGCAGTCGGCGACGAAGGCGGGGCAGAGCACGAGCAGGCGTTTCTTGCCCTCGGCGGGCAGGCGCTCGAGTTCGAAGTCGGTGTAGGGCTTGAGCCACGGTTCGCCGACGAGCCGCGACTGGAACGACACGGAATGCTTCGCGGCGGGGATGCCGGCGCGGGCGACGAGGGCGCGCGTGGTGGCGAAGCACTGGGCGCGGTAGCAGGTGGCCTGCACGGGGGAGCAGGTCTCGCAGCAGTTGTTCACCGTGAGGCAGTGCGCGTGGGATGGGTCGCCTTTGCGCAGGTGGCGCTCCGGGATGCCGTGGTAGCTGAAAAGGACGAAATCGTGCGGCTGCGCCAGATACGGCGCGCACACCTGATAGAGGGCGTCGATGTAATCGGCGTCCTGGTAGAACGGCTGCACGCAGGCGACCTTGAGCGTGGGCGAGCGGCGTTGGGCGGCTTCGTAGACGGCGACGACGACGGTCTCCCACGACGACATGGCGTAGTGCGGGTATTGCGGGAAGAGCAGCACTTCCTCGACGCCATCCTTGACCATCTGGTCGATGACCGAGGCGATCGACGGCGAGCGGTAGCGCATCGCGAGGTAAACGGGGGTGTCGGCGCCGAGCGTGGCGGCGAGTTTCTTCTGCACGCTGGTCGAGGTGACCAGCAGCGGGGAGCCGGCGTCGGTCCAGACCGTGGAGTAGGCCTCGGCCGACTTGGGCGCGCGGCGGGGAATGATGATGCCGTTGAAGAGGATCGAGCGGAACGGCTGCGCCGGCTTGTCGATCACGCGTTCGTCGCCGAGGAATTCCTCGAGGTAGACCCTGACATCCGGGACGGCGGGAGAGTCAGGTGAACCCAGGTTTACGAGGAGAACGGCGCGTTTAGGCATGGAGGCGCGAATTGCGCGGAGATGGGTCGCAAAGTCAAACGATGCGACGAGGACGCTCCGACCGCCGGCGATGCGGAGGCGCGGGGTAGCGGCGCATCGGCGCCGGAGGAGGACCGTTCCGTCACCGCGCGGACGCGGCGGGCGGCGTCAGGGCTCGCGCGCGAGCTCGGGGCCGCGCAGGAGCGGGTCGCGGTAGAGGTAAGCGGGGCCGCCCTTGATGTGACTCTCGGCGTATCCGATCGTCAGGGACAGATTGCGGGCGGGGTCGTCGATGGTGACGGACATCGCGCCGGTCTTTTCGCTGTAGCCGCCTTTGCCCCAGCCGTAGCTGAGCGAGAAGGTGCCGTGGACGTTGCGCTCGGATTTCCGCTCCGAGGTCACCTCGCGGCGCGAGGGCGTGAGAAAGGCGGGCGGGGCGAGAAGCGTGCGCGCGAGCAGGGCGGATTGGTGGCGGTCGACGAGCGCGTCGAGTTTTGCCACCTGCGCGGGCGTGAGGGCCGGAAGGCCGATGTTGCGGGCCTCGTCGGCGCTGAGCCGGCGCGAGAACTCGGCGGGTGCGGCTTCCGCGGCGGCCTTGGGCGCGGGCGTATGGCCGCGTGCGGTGGTGTCGCGGCGGACGAGGGCATCGAGAATCGCGATCTGGTCGGAGGAGAGTTTCACGAGTCCGGCGGCCTCGCGGTCGGCCGCGGCGAGGGTGCCGGTGAAACGGGCGTCGCCCGCGATCGCCAGTGTCGCGCCGGCGAGCCAGGCGAGAACGAGGCGGAGGAGCGAGGGGGAGTTCATGCGACGACCAGGACGAAGGCGGGCGGGGGCGCGGTGGGGTGCGCGGCAGAGGACTCCGGAATGCCGGCGGAAGTTCCGGAGTTTCCCGCGGAGCCGGAGGGAGCGCGGTGGCGCCCTCCGGCGGGGACGAGGCTCAGGACTTCTTTTTCTTCTGCGGCGGCTCGTCCCAGCCCTTGCTCTTGATGAAGCGCTCGAGCTCGGACTTCGGGGCGAAGCCGGCCGGGTAGATCTCCCACTTGGTGAGATAGGCGAAGATGCGGGCCGTGTTGAGCGCCTCGCCTTTTTTCGCGTCGAGGGCGCCGCCCGAGAGACCCTTGAGGCCGGAGACGTAGCCGGCGGCGAGTTGTTCGACCTGTTTCGCGGTCGGCTCATCGCGCTCGTAGACGAGGGATTCGGCGAGGCGGAGCATGTGCGCGTGCGCATCGGCCTTCATGGTGGCGGCGTCGGCGCGGATCGTCGCGGCGGTCTCCTTCCGTTTGGCGAGTGCGGCGGCAGGGCTGATCGCGCCTTCGGTGCCGCCTTCGACGGCGCGCGGCGGGAGCGGACGATACCAGATGTTACGGAAACGGACGGGATTACCGTGGTCCTGCAGGCGGAGGTGACCCTTCTCGCCGAACGGGCGCTGGCTGGTGCGGCGGAGATGGCCGCCGGGGCCTTCGATCGGAGTGTGGTCCTGCACGAGGACACCGTTGCAGAAGACGGTGATGTAGCCGGGATCGATGACCTTGTCGCCGTCGTAGATCGGGCGGCGGAAGATGATGTCGACGCTCTGGAACTCGCCGGGCGGGCGGATGACGTTGGCGAGCGGCGGGTTCACGCCGTAGTAGGCGTTGGCGGTGCCGTCGGCGTAGGTGGGATTGTTGTAGGCGTCGAGCACCTGCACTTCGAGCAGGCCCATGAGGAAGATGCCGCTGTTGCCGCGGCCTTGGCTGTCGCCCTGCACGGCGGTCGGGGCGGCCCATTCGACGTGAAGCTGGCAGTCGCCGAACTGCTCTTTGGTGCGGATGTAGCCGGACTTGGGCACGCACTCGAGTGCGCCGTCCTTCACGATCCATTTCGTGGGCTGGGGGGCTTCGCCGGGCTTGGGATCGGACTCCCATTTCGCGAGGGAGGCGGCGGTGCCGTCGAAGAGCACGATGGCATCGGACGGCGGTTTGCCGGGCTGGGCCTGCGTGCTGAACGAGCCGGGCTCGACGCGTTTCGGCTGCGGGCGATTGCGGTCGTGGATGGCCCACGGGTGAGTTTTGTCGGGGGCGTCGCCGTAGAAGGCGGGGCCGTTCCACGCGGGGCCGGCGAAGGCGGCGCCGGTGAGAATCAACGCGGCAAGTGCAGGGATGGGGGTCGAGGCACGTCGGGGAAGCATAAGACCGCGAGCATGCGCGCGGCGGAAAGCGCGAGGCAAGCGCAGGCTCCTCCGCGCGCATCGGGTTCCAGTTCGCGCTGGGCGGAGGATTTCATTTGAGACACCGGATCACGCGGATGGACTGTCCGTGTGTCGGCGCGTCGGCCCAACATCCTCTGGATCGTCACCACGCAGTGGCGGGCGCGGTCGTGCGGCTACGCGGGCGATCCGGATGCGCGGACGCCGCACGTCGATGCGCTGGCGGCGCGGGCGCTCAACTTCCGGCAGGCGGTGACGCCGCATCCCTTCGGGCCGTTTGCGCGGGCGGCGTTGCTGACCGGGGTGCCGTCGCCGGAGAACGGGGTGCGGGATTACTTTGATCCGCTGCCGGCGGGAGCGCGGACGGTGGCGCACACGCTGCGGGAGCGCGGCTACGGCACGGCGTTTTTCGGCAAGTGGCACCTGGCGCGGCGCGCGCGGGATGTGCCGCTCGTGGGTGAGGCGCACGCGCGGACGATCGTGCCGGCGGCGGAGCGGGGGGGCTTCGAGGTGTGGGACGGATTCGAGGGCGGATTCCTGCTGAACGATCCGTGGCTGCATGGATTCCGCAGCGCGGAGCCGGAGCAGGTGCGCGGCTACCAGAGTGACGTCGTGTGCGGGCGTGCGGCGGAATTTCTGGCGGGCGAGACGAAGGCGGAGCGGCCGTGGTTTGCCATGGTGAGTCTGGAGCCGCCGCACCCGCCGTATGCGGCGCCGGCCGGGGAGGCGGTGCCGCGCGACCCGGCGCAGGTGACGTTGCGGGGCAATGTGCCGCGCGGCGGGGAGGTGGAGGCGCGGGCGCGGCGGGAGCTGGCGGGCTATCTCGCGCACATCGAGGCGACGGATCGCGCGATCGGGCGGCACCTGCTGCCGGTGGCCGAACGCGCGCCGACGTTCGTCGTGTTTACCAGCGTGCACGGCGACATGCATGGGGCGCATGGGCTTTTCCGGAAAGGGTGGCCGCACGAGGAAAGCGTGCGGGTGCCGATGCTGGTGGCGCCGCCGGCGCCGGTGGCGGCCGCGGACCAGGCGTGGGCGGCGGGGGCGTTGGTTTCGCTGCTGGATCTGCCGCGGTGGACGCAGTCCTGGGCGGAGGCGCCGGCGGCAGTGTGGCGCCGGCCGGCGACGGCGGGCGTGCAGCGGATCAGCATGCCGTCGGTGGTGGCGTTGCCCGATCAATGCGACCGGCAGTGGCACGGCGTGCGCACCGCGAGCCGGAAAGCGGTGTGGAACGCGGAAGGCACGCCGTGGCTCCTCTTCGATTTGGAGCGGGATCCGGAAGAGACGACCAACCTTGTCGGCGCGCCGGGCGCGGCGGAGGAGCTGGTTCGTCTCACTCGCGCAATGGCGAGTGATTCCCGGTGACGACGCGGGGGCGGACGGTGATCACCAACTCGCGGTGCAGCAGCAGGGCGGCGAGCCACGGCAGCAGCGCGCCGGCGACGAGGGGAGCGACGACATATCTGGCGTTGGCGCCGATGAAGACGAAACCGAAGATCGCGGCCGAGGCGGCGAGGGAGACGTAGAAGACGGCGGCGATCCGGCAGCCGAGGGTGATGGTCAGGGCAAAGACCAACGTCGCGCCGGCGGTGAGCGGCGGCATGAAGCCCAATGTGAGACCGATCAGAAACGCGAAGGAGGCGTGGACCGAGTCGCGCTCGCGGCAGACCAAGGCCTGCAGGGCGACGGCGATCAGGGTGATCGCGGAGACAGCCAGGAAGGGAACGAAGAGCCAGATGCCCTTCGCGCCGGGCAGGGGCGCGACGGCGTGGGCGAGGAGGAAAACGCCGCCGGCGGCGCGCAGCAGGTCCACGTAGTGCTGCGGGAGCGTGAAGAAGCGTTTCCAGTAGCCGCGCCATTCACTGTGGATGGCGCGGTGGCGCACGCCGGTGTTGAACCAGGCGATGGGCACCAGGAGAAGCGCCAGGGCAGGAATGAGATGAAGCCACGAAATTTGCATGGAGCGCAGAAAGAGACGCGGACGGCTCGCCGCCGTTGCATCGGGCGAAGCGAAACCGGCGTCGGAGGAGAAATTATCCGATCAGCTGCTGACCGGCGGGCAGCGACGTGCGTTTGCCGAAGTGCCGGCGGATCGCGGCGGCGATCTCGTGCATTTTTACGGGCTTGGAAATGTGGTCGTCCATGCCGGCCGCCAGCGCGACTTCGCGGTCGCCCTGCATGGCGTTGGCCGTGAGCGCGATGATCTTGGGCTGCCGGTCGGCGGGCAGGCGGGTGCGGATCTGTTTGGTGGCCTCGTAGCCGTCCATCTCGGGCATCTGCACATCCATCAGGACGAGATCGTAGCGGCGGTTTTCGAGGGTGGTGACGGCTTCGAGTCCGTTGGCCACGGCATCGGCGCGGTAGCCGAGGCGCTCAAGGAAGCGGAGGGCGACCTTCTGGTTGACGACGTTGTCTTCCGCGAGGAGCACCTCGAGCGGGATCTCTTCGCCGATGGGACGTTCGGCGACGCGGGCGGTGGCATCGCGGCCGGTCTCGATCGGTTGGAGGAGCACGTTGAGGGCGTGCATGAACGCGCTGTTGCGAAGCGGCTTGGAGACGCTGGCGAACGGCAGGCCGTCGGCTGGTGGCGTCGGCGCGGTCTGGCCGAACGGGAAGAGCACGAGGCGCGGGCAGCGGATCGCGGCGAACGATTCGACCGGGGACGAACCGTCGAACTCACCGGCGTCGACGACGAGCAGGGAGGGAGGCACGGGCAGGCGCGGGGCGATGTCGAGGGCGGCCGAGGCGCTGGGGACGATGATGGTTTCGACGTCGCATTTCTGCAGTATCGCCCGCAGCCGGGCCTGAGTGACGGGATGATCCTCGATGCAGATCACGGGGCCCCGGCGGAGGGCGGCGGGCACGGTGGGCAGGCCGGCCTCGCTGGCGCCGGGGGCCGGTTCCGTCTGGATCGTGAAGATGAAGGCCGAGCCTTCGCCGGGCTTGCTCTCGACGCGGACGTTGCCGCCCATGAGTTGGCAGAGGCGTTGCGAGATCGCGAGGCCGAGGCCGGTGCCGCCGTATTTGCGCGTGGTGGACGAGTCGACCTGGCTGAAGGCCTTGAAGAGCCGGTCAAGGCGGTCGGCGGGGATGCCGATGCCGGTGTCGCGGACGGTGAATTCGAGGATGATCCGGTTGGGATCGGGCTTGAGGCCTGGGTCGAAGCCGAGCGGCGTGGGCTCGCGGGTGGCGCGGCGGATCTCGAGGGAGATGCTGCCGCTGGGGGTGAACTTCACCGCGTTGTTGACGAGATTGACGATGACCTGGCGGAGACGGGTGACGTCGCCCATCACCCAGGCGGGGATGTCGGGCGCGAGGTAGTAGCCGAGCTCGAGTTTCTTCGACGAGGCCTGCAGCGCGAAGAGATCGAGCGCCTCTTCGATGCAGAGCGGAAGCTCGAAGGGCGCGCGTTCCAGCTCCATGCGGCCGGACTCGATCTTGGAGAAGTCGAGGATGTCGTTGATGATCGTGAGCAGCGCCTCGCCGGAGGTGCGGATGGTGTTCACGAAGTCGCGCTGCTCGTGCGTGAGCGAGGTCTCCATGAGGAGGCTCGTCATGCCGATGACGCCGTTCATCGGCGTGCGGATTTCGTGGGACATCGAGGCGAGGAATTCGCTCTTGGCCCGCGAGGCTTCGTCGGCCTCCTGCTTGGCGCGGCGGAGCTGCTGCTCGGTCTCGACGCGGGCGGTGATGTCGGTCTCGACCGCGATGAAGTTCTCGATCTGGCCGTTGGCTCCGCGGACGGGCTGGATCTCGATGTGGAGGTGGTATTTCCGGCCGGACTTGGAGTAATTGACGACGTCGGTGCTGATGCCCTGGCCGCGGGCCATGGCGGCGCGGATGCGGGCGACGGTGCGGGAATTGGTCTCGGGGCCGACCATGAAGTGGGCGGGGTTCTTCCCGATCACCTCGTCGAGGTTGTATTCCATCACGCGGCAGAACGCCTCGTTGGCCCACTCGATGCGGCCGTCGGGCGAGCCGATGAGCACGGGGCTGTCGGTCTTCGAGGCGACGAGCGAGAGTTTGCGGGCCTCGGCCTGCGACTCGCGGAGGGCGAGTTCGGCTTCGCGGCGGGCGGTGATGTCCTGCACGGTGCCGATGATGCGCGTCGGGCGGCCATCGGGGTTGGTGGCGACGGACTTGGAGCGGGTGTAGACCCAGCGCCAGTCGCCGCTGCGGGCGCGCACGCGATACTCGGGCTCGATGAAAGAGGCGATGCCGTTGAGCTGGGACTCGGTGCGGCGGCGGTAGAGCGGGAGATCCTCCGGATGGATGAGGGACTGCCAGGCCTCGACGGTGGAGGGCATCCGGTTGTGGTCGTAGCCGAGCATGGCCCAGAGGCCGGGGCTGTAGTAGACGTGACCCGCGGCGACGCTCCATTCGAAGATGCCGATCTGGGTGGAATCGAGGGCGAGGCGGAGGCGTTCGTCGGAGACCTTGAGGCGGGCCTCGACGCGGCGGCGTTCCTCGTTTTCGGCGAACAGCTTGTTATTCGAAAGTTCGGCGGCGCGCTGGCCGGCCCGGGCGCTGCGGGCGAGGTGCACGCTGAGGCCGAGGAGAAACGTGATGCCGAAGCCGGCGCCGAGAGCGAGTTCCGGCAGGTAGCGGCGGGTGCCGGCCAGCTGCACGCCCGACGGTGTAAGGCTGATCCGGATACCGCGGTTGGCGATGGTGGGCCGGCGCTCGACCGTGAGGCTTTCTTCCAGCTCGTCGCCGGAGATGGAGAGGTTGAAGACCGATTCACCGCCGATCGCGATCGCGATGTGGTAGCGGTCCGCGAGCTTCATGCGCGCGGTGATGTGCTGGAAAAGCGTCTGGTAGGAATACTCGGCGCCGACGTAGCCGAGCACGCGGCCGGCGCGGATCAGGGGGGTGTAGATGACGTAGCCTTTGACCGGGGTGATGAGGTCCTTGGCGGGGCCTTTGCCGCTGGAGTGCGTGTTGGTAGTGGCGGAGAACTGCGGGGACTTGGTGCGGGCCGCGGCCTCGATCGCCTCGCGGCGGACGTCGTGGGCCGAGTGGTCGAAGCCGAGCAGGGCGGCAAACGCGGGCCGCGGGTAAACCCAGCGCGTGCGCAGCGTGGGGTCGACGAAGGAAACGGAGAGACCGCCGACTTCGGCGGCGCCGGATTGGTTGAGATACTCGAGGGCATCGGCGTCCCACCGCGTGGTGTTTTCGTCGAAGTTGGGCGGGAGTTCGTCGCGCTCCCAATCGCGCACCATGCGGTCGAGGAGGTTGGCTTGCCGTTCGAAGATGACCTTGGCCTCGATGGCGTAGCTTTCCACTACGCCGAGGGTGGCGGTCTTGGTGTAGTTCTGCTCCTGCACGCGCAAGCCGATCCACAGGAGCACGGTGACGGTGAGGCAGCCGATCACCGCGGGCATCGGGGACCACGAGGGGGCATCGGCGTCGGCGCGGATGCTCTCGCGCCATGCGAGGCCGACGAGGGCGAGGCCGAGCAGGACGAGGCCGATGGCGGCGGCGGGCGGGGTGGCGCTGTCGGAACCCCACGTGTAGACGGCGCGCAGTTCGGCGGAATAGCCGAGCAGCGTGGAGAAACCGGCGGACGCGATCAGCGAGCCGACCATGGCTTCGGCGAACCAGCGCTTGCGGGCGGCGCGGGAGGTGATCCGCCACGTCAGCACAAAACCGGCGAGCACCAGGCAGCCGGCGACCATCGCGGTCATCCGGCCCGGATGCGGGCTGGTGCCGGCGAGACGGTCGCGCACGAGCAGTTGGTCGAGCTGAAAGTTAAACCCGCCCAGATCCTGGGCGAGCGTGAGGCCGCCGAGGAGACTCGCGATGATCGCCAGCGGGGCGAGGCGCGGCTTGCCGAGATCCACCGCGAGCAGCGCGGCGCCGAGCACGATGAAGGCGATGGCGGAATTCATCCGCAGCGGGGTCGCCAAGCCGAACGGCACCAACAGTTCGTCCAACTGCAGCCACCAACCTGCGGCCGTCGCCAATCCCAGCACCATCAGCCCACCGGCGAGGCCGAGCGAAAGTTGCTCGAGCCAAGAACGATGAGGCAGCGTGGGCAGCGATTTCATTAAGGTGTTTCCCCTAGCTAGAACAAACGCTTCTGACCGGGCAATGCGTTTTCCCACCTCAGGTGGAATTCGTTAGCCGAGCCTTGCGGAAATACCTCAGTCAGGGCCTGCCGGCCCGGCAATTCAGGGCTTCGCGGCAGGGGGCAACGCGGGCAGCGCGGCGGGAACGTCGGGGCGCGGAGAGGCTTTTTCGTCGGCCTTGATCTCCCCGGGAGCAAGTGCGCGCAGGAAGCTGGTGGGCCCGAGGGCGAGCGCCCAGGCGGGCTTCTCGAGGTTGCCGGTGAGTCGGACTTCGAAGGCGTTGGAGAACGGCATGAGCACGGCGCCGACGACGGTCTTGATGAGGTTCTCGCTTTCCTGGAACGGGAAGATCTTGGCGTTGAAGTCGAGTTCGCGCCGGTCGAGCGCGTAGTGGCCGTGCGCATCGATGCCGGCGCTCTGGCCGCGGACTTTGATTTCGGGGAACGCCACCTTGGCGCCCTCGATCCGGAAATTGGCGTCGGCCTCCGTGAAGCGCAGGGAGGTGAACTTCAGCAATTCCGAGAGAAGTCCGAGCAGGGGAATCTCGGCGATTTCGGGGCCCTTGAGCGAGGCGCTGCCGCCGCCGCGGTAGCTGAACGGATCGCCGTAGCGGCCCTCGGCGGAGGCGGCGAGGTTAAGTTTCACGTTGGCCTTTTCCTGCACGAAGCGGTCGGGCGGCGGCGGCGGGAGGCCTTTCTGCCGGGCGAAAAATTCCTGTCCGACGTGCGCGAGCCGGCCGAGGCTGGCGTCGTTGAGCGCGACGTCGAAGCCGAGGCGCCGCTCGCCGTTTTGTTTCCAGACGCGCACGTGGCCGGTGGCGACGCCCTGGGCGACGTGTGCCTCGAAGTCGTCGATGCTGACCTCGTCGTCCTTGAACTGTGCGGTGAACGACGCCGCGTGCAGCGGGAAGTCGTGGTAGAAAAATTCCCCCGAGGTGCGGGCGTGGAGCGTGAGCGCGTAGCCGGGACCCTGCGCCGAGGAGGGGCCGCGGAAGCGGCCGTCGGCGCGCAACGCCGGGGCCTGCGAGAGACGGAGGGGCGCGAGCATCGTCTGGCCGGCGTCGCCGCCCAGCTCGGTGAGCGTGGGCAGATCGAAGGTCGACTCGGCGGCGAACGCGAAGGAGTCCCAGCCGGGTTCAAAGGCGGAGTTGACGAACGCGAAGCGTCCGCGGGCGAAGCCCTCGCCGCGCGTCACGAACGCCTGCAGGCCGTCGTAAAATCCCGGCCGGATGAACAGCCGCACGAGGGTGCGGTCGAACGGCGCGCCGCGGAGGATCGGCTTGGCGGCATCGGCGAACACAAACACGGACGTGCGGTGGCCCTGTTTCCAGATGCCCTGCACATCGACGCTCGCCGTCGGCGGGACGACGGGAAACTCGAGTTGGCGGAAAAAGTCCGGCCACCAGCTGCGGAACCACGGCGAGAGCTCGAGGGGACGCAGGCGGCCATCGAGCAGGAAGCGGAACTCGAGCGTGCGCAGATCCTGCTCGTAGGAGCCGACGGCGAAATTTTCGCCGAGGCGGGCGGAGACTTTGGGCGAGCGGAAGCGCGTGGGGTCGAGTTCCACGATGGCGCGGCCGTCGGACATCGGGACGCCGTAGGCGTTGACGCCGTCGACGCGGACCTGGGCATCGAGCCGTTCGAATTTCCAGCCGGGCGCGAACCGGGCCTCGCCGCGTTCGACGAGCAGCGAGGTGAAGTCGAAATACTGCCGCACGTTCACGCGCAGCCTCCGGCTGAGCACATCGAGGATGCCGGGTGAAATCTCGCCGAGGAAACGCGCGCTGGCCCGGCGCGCCTCGAGGTCGGCGGAGGCGCTGAGCGCGAGCGGCGCGCCGGCGATGCGCCCGACCGCCTCGAGGTCGACGCGGGGCAGCGGCCGCGGATAGACCTGCGTCGAGAGCGCGGTGATCTCGGTGCCTTCGGCGGCGACGGCGTCGGCGGTGAGCGTGAGTTCGCGCGGCTCGAACTTGAAGGCGCCGTCCTGGAAACGGCCATACACATCTCCCTGCAGTCCGCGCACGCGCACGCCGCCGGGGAGCCGGGCGTCGGCGAGGCTGAACTCGAGCCACGAGGTCGGATTGGCGCCGAAGAGCAGGAGGCGGGTGCGGGCGCGGAAACCGCTGGCCTGGATGGCCACCGGCGCGTCGAGCGACACGCGGCGCGCGAGCAGGGTGAGCGTGGCGCCGGCCGCGCCCGATTCGGACGGCGCGAGCTCGAGGTGGAGTTCCGGCTGTTCGAAACGGGAGGCGTAGTCGACGGCGCGGAGGACATCGCGGCAGAAGGCCGGGAAGCGGGTGCGCGCGAACTCGGCGAGCGGCGGGCCGGCGGAGCCCGGCGTGGTGCGGCGCTCCAGCACGAGCGTGCCGCGGGCGGACACGATGATGCCGGCGGCGCGGGCGCTGAGCTGGCGGATCTCGAGGGTTTTTTCCGCGGGGAGCAGGGTGGCCTCGACCTGGTTGAGAAACTCGGTCGGCCGGCCGGACGGCGCGAACATCGCGGGCACGGAGGCGGTGCCGCCGACGAGCTGGATTTCCTGCGGCTCGAACGAGCCGACGAGGAGCGGCCACGGCTTGACGCGCACGAACAGGGAACGCGCGGTGACGATCGGATCGGGGATGCCGGGCAGGGAGAGCTTCACGTTCTCCAGCAGCACGCGGCCGGTCGGGTCGAACGTTGCGCGCGAGAAGCTGGCCTGGAGGCCGGCTTCGGCGAGGCGCGCCTCGATGCGGCGCAGAGCGAAGCCCGGCACGGCGAGCTCCGAGGAGGTGAGCACATAGAGCTGCAGCGTGAGAAGCAGGCCGAGGGCGAGCCACAGCGTCCACAGCGCGAACGAGCCGGCGACACCGCAGGCCTGCCCGGTGGAACGCAGGACAAACTGAAGGGCGCGCTTCACTTCTGCGGCGGCGTGGGCGGTCCGGGGTCGCGAGGGCCGTAGGCGAGGGACCAGAGGGCGTCGACGAGCGGTTGCTCGAGGGAGAACGCGACGTCGAGTTCCTTGGCGCCGGCAAACTGGAGCGAGCCGCCGAGGCGCTCGGTGAGCAGCAGCGAGAATGGACGGGCGACCTCCTGGCCGGCGCTGCCGGGCAGCGCGATGGTGGCCTCGAGCTGGTAGCGCCAGGTGCGGTCCTCGCCGGCGGCGAAGATGCGCTCCGTGAAGCCGCCGGGCACGAACTCGCGCGCGCGAATCTGGCGGAGCGCCGCCACGACGGTGGCGAGCGCCTTGGGATCGCGCGGCGGTGCGGCGGGTTGGCCGGTGGCGTCGAAAGCGTGTTCCGCGAGGATCTTTTTCTCGAGGAGATCGGTGAGCTTGAGTGCGGTGATGCGGGCGACGGCGGGGAGCGGCTCGGTGACGTTGCGGTTGCGCCACGCGCTGGGGGTGAGCGGCAGGTCCTGGACGAGGTCGGGACCGACGGTGTAGATCGAGGCGCCGGGCTCGGTGGGCGTGCCGACGCGGGCGTAGTAGACGCTGCGGGTGGCGTCGGTGCCGAGGCGCAGGACCAGCGGCGCGGCGGCGCCGGCGACCGCGAGGGTGACTTCGCGGGCGGGGCGGTTGAAGCCCCATTCCTCGAGGTCGTTGTTGGACGGGGCGTCGCTCTTGAAGGTCTCGGCGGTGAGGAGATTGAGGCGCTGCAGGACGGCGCGGACGATCGCGGGATCGGCGGGCATGGTCTGCGGGGCCTGCTCGCCCTCGGTGCGGTAGACGACCTGCCATGCCTGTTCGCCGTCGCGCGCCTGACCGGAGGCGCCTTCGAGGCGCTGCAGGGTGACGGGGGGCTGGTTCGATTGCAGCGGCGAGGCGAGGGTGAGGGCGGTGACGGCGGCGGGATCGAATTCGAGGAAGCGTTTCTCGCGCAGGCTCTCCTGGGCGTTGCGCAGCGTTTCGAGCAGTTCGAGAGGCACGATCACGGTGAACAACGCGTCGCGGCCCTCGAGTTGGGCGAACAACTCGGTGCCGGCGGCGGGTTGGTTAGCTGCGGTGGCGGGGCGGGGCACGGGCTCGCCGAGGTAGAGGGTCTCGGTGCGGTTGTTGCCCTCGAGGGTGACGCGCAGGGCGGGCGCGGCGGACGGGAGCGTGGCGGGGGCGGGCGTGGGGGTGAAGGTGCCGGCCTTGAGGGCGTTGAGCTCGTTGATGCGGAGTTCGATCGCGGTCTTGCTGGCGGCGGCGGTGTGGGGCGCGGCGAAGCGCCAGCGCTGCGTGGTGCCGTCGCGGAGGATGCGCACGCGGGGAGGGGCGCCGCCGGCGCGGCCGGGATCGGCGGCGAGCTGGAGGCTGAGCGAGCGCGCTTCGAAGACGCGGACCGAGAGGACGGTGTCGGCGCGGAGCTGGTCGACGGGGAGGGAGAGGTTGTCGAGCAGGCTGCGGTTGACGACGTGCACGCGCTGGCCGTCGGGCGAGAGGACGTAGAGGCGTTTGCCGTCGGGCGTGGGGTCGCCGAGCAGGAGGCGGGTGGGCGGGCGCGTGGTGCCGCCGGTGGCGGCGGGATCGCCCGAGGTGAATTCGACGACGAGGCGGGGTTTCTCGAGGCCGTAGTCGGAGAGGGACTGTTTGTTGCGCGCGGCTTCGGCGACGCTGAAGGTGGCGAGGTGTTCGAGCAGGTGGAGTTCGTTGACCATGCTGCTGACGGCGTGCTGGTTGGCGGGCCAGTTGAGCGGCTGGGCGAGGCTCCAGGTGTCGCGCTGGCGGACGAGGCCTACGGTGGCGCCGGTGGCGGGCGCGGTGAGCGTGAGGGAGCGGATGTCGGCCGCCTCGGGGCCGAGCACGCGGCGGCGGGTCTCGAGTGTCTCGGCCTCGGTGCGCCAGTTGCGCTCGAAGCGGAAGATGAAGAAGAACAGCGCGACGTTGAGGAAGATGAGGACGAGGGTGACTTTCGTGCGCATGGCGGCGGGCGTGGGCGGTCGGTGGGCGGGACTCAGCGGGCGGCGGCGCGGGCAGCGGGAACGGCGGGAGCGGGAGTGGCGGGCATGGTCAGGCGCGGCGGGTCCAGTAAACGAGCAGCCCGAGGAGCAGGGCGGCGCCGGGGAGGATGAGGAGCAGCGCGTAGCGGAGCTGCGTGAAGTCGGCGGCGCTGAGCGCGAGGTGGAAGCGTTCGACGGCGCGCGGCGGGACGGTGAGCTGGATATCGCGGTCGACGGTCCAGTTCACCGCGTTGAGGAAGACGGCGCGGTTGGCGCTGTCGAAGCGGGCGTTGCTGATCATGTCGCCGGTGCCGAAGACGACGATTTTGCCGCCGCGGACGCTGAAGGGGAGGTTGTCGCGGACGGCGACGCGTTCGGAAGCGACGATCATCGGGAGGCGGTCGGGCGGCTCGATGAGGCGGAGGGGGCGGGTATCGATGCCGGGATCGAATTTGAATTCGCGGCGGTAGTTGCGCTCGCCCCACGCGGTGGTGGAGGAGGCGGCGATGGCGACGGTGCTGAGGCCGCCGCCGAGGGAGCGGCCGGGGTCGGGCATGACGGTGCGCGCGGTGCCGAGCTGGAGTTTCCAGCCGTAGTCGAGGAGGGTGCGCGTGATCGGATGCGGGGTGAACGCGTAGACCATGAGGTCGCCGTTCTCGGTGATGTTTTCGAGGCCGTTGTCCCAGATCACGTCGTCGTGCACGAGCACGCCCCAGTCGAGCAGCAGGTCGTCGAGCCCGAGGCCGAGGGAGCCGGTGGGGATGCCGGGGGCGAGGAAGAGGATGAGGCGGCCGGCGTTGGCGCCGAGGTAGCGGCGGAGCAGCTCCTGCTCGAGGGGCGAGTAGCGGCCCTGCGGGGCGGTGGCGACGAGGAGCGCGGCGTCGTCGGGGATTTTGCGGGCGACGCCGAGGTCGATCTCGTCGATCTCGAAATTGCGCTGTGCGAGCTCGTCGCGCACGGCGGAGAGGCCCTTGCGGGGCTCGGTGTCGGAGAGGCGGAGTTCGCCGTGGCCGACGAGGAAGTAGATTTTTTTCCGGCCGAGCTGGGCGACGTCGAGGATGGCGGCGGTGAGGACCTGTTCGCCGCGGAAGGTTTCCCGTTTGCTGCCTTTCACGCCGTAGAGTTCGTCGTGGCGGACCATGCGGCGTTTGTCGCCGGAGAGGAGGACGACGAGGCCGGAGGTGGTGATGCCGAGTTCCTCGGAGCGGCGGCGGTTCTGGTAGATGTTGAGGGTCTCGACGGTGATGCGGCCGGTGTCGCGGCTCTCGGTGGCGTAGACGAACTCCTGCAGGATGCCGCGGATCTCGGGGTTGTTCTCCTCCTCGGAGTAGGTGACGACGACGTGGACGGGGCGGTCGAGATTGCGGAGGTAGGAGAGCGTCTCGGGAGAGAGGGAATACTTGCGCTGCTTGGTGAGATCGAAGCGCCAGGCGTGGTTTTTCGCGACGTAGTTGAGGCCGGCGAAGAGCGTGAGGAACAGCACGGCCTGCAGCACGAGGTTGATCGTGCGGAGCCAGCGGACGGAGCGGAAACTCGGGGCGGACATGCGGGCGGCGCGTCAGGCGTGGAGGAGTTTCGCCTCGACGCTGAGGATGCTGAAGATGAGCGCGAGGATGGTGCCGCTGAGGTAGAAGAGCAGGTGGCGCGTATCGACGACGCCGCGGGTGAAGTCGTCGCGGTGGGAGAAGATGTGGATGTATTCGACGGCATCGCGGGCGGGGCGGAGGGCGCCCTGCTCGATCCACGTGGAGTCGGCGATGGCGTTGCCGCCGAGGATGAGGGTGGCGAGCATCACGCAGCCGAGGATGCCGGCGACGGATTGGTTGCGCGTGAGGGAGCTGGCGAAGACGCCGATGGCGACGAAGAAGAGGCCGGAGACGCCGATGAAGAGAAAGCCGCCGAGCAGCGGACCGGTGTCGATGAAGTGCGAGTTTCCCGCGTAGCGATGGAGGATGTAGAAGAATCCCGCGGTGGTGACCCAGAGCGAAACGTAGAGCAGATACGCGGCGCTGAATTTCGCGAGGACGACCTCGGTGGTGGTGACCGGGGTGGTGAGGAGGGTCTCGATGGTGCCGAGCCGGCGCTCTTCCGCGAGGCACTTCATGGTGAGCAGCGGGACCATCACGCAGGTCGGCAGCCAGAACAGGTGGAAGTAGACGATCGCGGGCGAGACCTCCTGGGCGGCGCTGCTGTAGTCTTCGAGGATGCGGGTGAAGACGAGCCCCATGAACCCGAGGAACAACGTGGCGGCGATGTAGGTGGCCGGGCTGACGAGCAGCATCCGCAGTTCGTGGCTGAGCAGCGTGGCGAAGTGTCTCATCGGGGACCGGATTCGGCCGCGGGGGCGGCGGGCGCGGGGCCGGTTTTCGCGTTGGGCGCAGGGGCGGCGACGGCGTCCCAGCTGCGGCGGGTGGCAGCGAGGAACACATCCTCGAGCGAGGGATGGGCGCGGTTGAGCGCGCGGATGCGGAGGTCGCGGGCGAGGAACGTGCGGAGCAGGGCCTCGCCGATATCGTCTTCGCGATCGGTGGTGATCGTGACGCGCCGGAAGCCG
>JACCEC011229029.1_pt1 | contig 25685 bp, 8 predicted proteins | sample 7450121 | NCBI WGS metagenome assembly JACCEC01 (sample SAMN15323455, study PRJNA562643) | freshwater metagenome | isolation source: river surface water | place: USA:Blue River Watershed | collected 2017-08-18 | reverse complement strand
GTATTACATATTAGTAGAAAACATGAATTATTTTAACGTACCTATTTTTGAAACCAATTATTCTATATTAATAAGGAGTATTTCTATATTGCAGCCAAACGTATCTGCGAAGGTTGTATATGAGTTTAGAGAGGATGCAAGATCTATTCAGCAGTTTACATTTATACTAGAGGGTAATCAATATAAGCAGTGGTATGATGACCGTTATATTATGGATCTTATTTGTGCGAAACATGGAGTTACACGACAGCCGATATTGCCTTCTCCTACAATAAATCAAACTGTATTGATTCAAAATAGTGATGGAACCTATACGTCTTCAGTTCAAACGATACCAAATCCGGATTATGATCCGAATGTAACAACGGAGTCATATCTTCAGTATCCGTCGTCGAATGTTAGTGGGTCATAAGGCGCGTCACATCGCATCGCATCACGTGGCGTTATATTTCGCTGGGTCGTGAGAAGAGATTTGCGGTTCACACATATCAGTATAAATCTTCATTGATATATAATATAGATCTATACTCAACCGTGTAAATTATGAACACAATTAACCTCGATCAATGTTCCATCAAGGATATTGAAGACTTCTTTTCTCTCAATGAGAAAAATTATAGTAGCCAGGATATTCTCGATAAAAAGTCGCGGCTTTCGTTGAATGTTATGAATGATGCGGGTTTAGCAAATAATACAAAACAAGAGGTGATTTCATTTCTTGAAAAGGCATCCGAGAGATTAATTTATCATATACAACCGATTCATTCCTATAATACACAGATGATTACTGATGGAAAAATGTTTGGTCGAAACAATGTATTCGATGAAAATGGGCATTTTCTTATTGAAACGCCAGGGTTCCACGGTTCCATGAACATGGTCGCAAATTCGGGGTCGGGGTCGGGGAAGGCATTGAGGAAGCGGGCGATTAACATCGATACACGATTCCGTGATAATTATTTTACGACTCGAAGCACTGATATTCAGTTTGTCCTTCCTGTTACTTTTGAAAAGGTGGTTTCCATGCGACTTGCTGCTCTCGAGATACCCATTGCATTTTATGCTGTATCTGCCGCGCAAGGAAATAATGTGCTGCGTATTGACTGGAAAAGTGGCGGAAGTGCGGGGGTCTATGACTCATCTGCTGTGATTGTTTTACCTGACGGAAATTATAGCACCGGTGTCACTCCATCCTCTCTCTCGAATATTGCGACCGAGCTTAATACATTGATTCAGGCGACGCTTGCTGGTGGGGCGGGGGGTGTATTGAAACTTCGGTATAGCGTTGATGTTATCAGTGGACGAAGTGTTTTTGTGCAAGATGCAGCTGCAGTAAGTACGATTCCTTTTAAGGTGAGTTTTCAGGTCACGAATAATGGGACGATTGCGGGAGAGGAATTGCCGCTGCAGTTAACACTAGGATGGATGCTTGGATTTAGGGGGGCGGTATATGAATCGCCGGGAGGTACATCGGGGGCTGCTTCGACAAAGGTGGTGTCAGAAGGGATTTGTAATATACAAGGGCCGCGGTATCTTTTTGTAGCGATCGATGACTATAATAATAGCGGTGATAACTACTTTGTTAGTGCATTTGCGAACTCGACGATTGCGCCGAATATTATTGCGCGGCTAAATGTATCGGCGTTGACTGGTGCTGCGGTGAATGGAAGTGGCGGAGTAAGTGGAACATCGACTGCGGCTCTTTGCGCATATAGTGTGGGGCATGAAGATGGCCTATCCACGCAATTGAATCGAAGCAGGGCGTATAATGGTCCTGTTACTATTCAGAAACTTCGTATTACACTCTATGATGAATATGGGCGAATTGTAAATCTGAACTATATGGATTGGTCGCTTTCTCTCGTCTTTGAGGTTTTACAGTGAGTGAGAGGTAGCTTCCTTTCTAACAAACTATACAACTTCCACACAAGTTATTATTTAGTTGTGCGGAAACAGACGTGCAAGAATCTCTCGTGTTATCAACATATGCTACATAGTCAAATAATGAATTGGTACTATGTTGCTGATGTGGTGGCTGCGGCGGCTGCTGTGGTGGCGGCGGCTGCTGCTGTGGTGGTTGCGGCTGTGGCCAATTCATAGTTACCTGTGCTGAGAGATTTGGCGAATTATATCTTATATATTGATCTTTTGAACTTATTATATGAGTTCGGATCAATGCATTCATATAAACAATCATCGATTCTTTTATATTTACATTCACAGACCCCGGAATCGAAGAACTGTTACACGATATTTCCGAATACATCATATTATTATTTGCCGCATATTCTTTTGCCTCGTATACAAAAACCTCTCGAGAAGAATACAAATCTCTCTTATTTCCAATTAGAAGTATCGGATTTTCTACCCCATAACTACATTTTCTTGATGACTTTACATAATCCAGCCATACCGAGAGCTTTTCGAATGTTTCTCGGCGAGAGATATCGAACATAAGAATAACTCCACAATACTCGCGTATAAATGTTGTTATCATGTTTCGATTTTTATTTAATTTTCCGGATACATCCCAAAAGTGGGCTTTTATTTCTGGAATGTCGTCATGTAATGGAGGGTCGCTATATTTTATCATATCCTCTCGGTTTAATGTTGCATATACAAAGTCGATTCCGATCGTTGGGGAATGGGATGGGAGGTTAGAAGAGGGAGAGGAGGAAGATAAGATTGCTGCATAATTATGTAAAAATGTTGTCTTTCCTACATTTGATTCACCTAATACTGCAATCTTTATTATTACATTTTCACCATGTTTGTGGCGGTCGAAACAGAGAGATGACGGCTGATGCTGATGCTGATGCTGATGTAGCGGCGGGGGTGTATAATACACATTCGGTACTTGCGTATTTCTTTTCTTGAAAGGTTGGACTTTCGGAATTAACGGTTCATTCATAAATATATGGTTGCTACTATATTTATCAATGTGTATTTATTTTTATTTACCGATTGATAATATTATGCATGAGAGGGGAAGAGGGGAAGGGAGAGGATAAGTACCTAATTTCCACAGCTACCGCATCCAGTCGGCTTCAATGTAAATGTTCTTGTCAGAGAGAATCGTTGCATACTTGACTCATTTATAAGATCGGTAACAGAGAATATGGGGGCTTCTCTCGATACCGGACCCGGACCCAACCTTCTGGATGTCGGCATTTGTTGTCCTCGACTTATCCAACCTGTTGCAAGAGAAACCGCGAATGATGTTTTCTTTGTTTTTAACATCTTATTTTCAATTATATGATATGATATAAACACATATTATTATGTAATACATACATACATACATACATCATCGTAATGTCTCTTGTGTATATTGGATGTGGTTCAGACTTTGAACCGGTAAATAAATTGCCGCATATTAAAAAGTTTATATATATTGACAGTCAGCCCAGAAGTGAGTTTGGATGGACGGAATATGTATCAAAGTATTTTTTCAGAAAAAATTATATGTGTGAGTTTGTAAAAGGATTACCTGATGGTTTTTTAAAAATCAATATTGATAATACGTATCCAGACGTGTATCGCGATTGCCGCAATGACCGGTTGATTTATCATTATTATAGTCTTCCTTTTCCATGGACAAGCAAGATATTTTATTATCATGTCACTAAAAAAGATATCGATATGTTGAAGGTTGAACTATCGCAGGCTACACATCTTGCATTGATCGGGCATGACCCGGATCCTGTTATTCTGGAATGCCTACCTTCGCGGTTTACCCTTGTGACATGTGACACTACACATTATAGTTGTTGCTGTTCCAATGAAGCGGATGATAAAGAACCAAGTACATGGAGAGAAATATTTGAAAAGGAGACAAATCGTCGGAGGGTATCGGAGGTGGTTCATTTATCGGAGCGTAGCGATGCAGAAGGAATAACACACTTTACAAACGTAAATGACTTTGTTTCATATATTTCCAGATCGAAGGAATAAATAAAATAGGCTATACGAGGGATGGGGAGGTGGGAGGTGAGAGGTGAGAGGTGGGAGGGGGTAGAGAAGGGGGTAGAGAGGCATATAAATTAACATCTACACTTTGCATCCATCACAATACCATACTTCATTGTTTTATTTCCAGTCAAAGGAACTGCCGCCGCAGTACTTTCCAGTTGTGTCTTAACTGGACCACGACCTTTTAGTCTCGCTAAATAACGATCATATGACCCATGCTTTACATCTACTCCTTTTCCTGCAGCAGATGTTGACCCCGGACGCATTCTTGTTATACTGCTGCGTGTTGAACAACCATGTGTTGGGACATCTACACGAACTACCCCGGCAACAGCACGATCGCTCATCTGATTCCAGTTCACGTTATTATATCCCGATACTGGGCGTGTATAGACATTCAGAGCGCCGCGATTCATTGTATATTCTGATGCTGGAACCCTGACAGTCCCCCAAATCTTTTGTTGGGTTGACTTTGCATGCGTTGCTACTAGATTTGTACATGTTTCACAGGTTTTATCTTGGACCGCGCCAAATATGATTCCATACACACCTGTTTGGCAGTTGTTATATGTATTTGACATGTTTGTTTGTTAACTGTATATACATATCTAATATTACTTTTTGGATAAAGTCCGCGAATCATGGGAGGCTTCACTGGCGGGTTGTAGTGACCGGGTACTTCATGATGTGTTTGTGTTTTTGCATTTGGGGGTGGTGGGGGATAAGAACAAACATTATAAAAACTACATAAATGGAATCTTATCATTGATTATAGATAAAAAATAATATTTATACACGATGAATCATCATTCTGTTATATACATGTGGCATTTTAAACCATTGGAACGCAATTCGATACCGATGGATTGTATTCATAAAAATAAATGTTATATACCAGAATATCGTATCGTTACACCACGCGATATCATACCAGTTCTTTCGTCGTTCGATGGTCTCACGGAGTTATGGAATAAAATACCAGAAAAATATTGGGTGGTAAGAGCAGATTTGGGAAGACTTTTATATATCTATCAAAACGGTGGGTTCTATCTTGACGTTGATTGTGTTATCCAAGAGAATCCATTTCAATCTATTAACCCAAACAAAGACCGGATGATTTTATTTACTGAATTCACGGTTTCGGTAGATGCACTAGGACCAAGAGAATGTAAGAACCCCCGGAATGGGCTACGTATTTCAAATTATGCATTCGCGTCGAACTACAAGCGTCACCCCTTCTTAGAGAAGTGTATTCGTGAATGCATGCGTCGTCTCACTGTGTTATTTGATGAAAATGTTGAAAAATGGGCCGAAACGGATATTCTCTGGGTGTGTGGTCCTGATGTTATTACCACTATGTATCACGCACAGTTCAAAGATGATGGTTCTCAAGCAGATGTCGACACGTCGATCCGTCTTATGGAACGATCGTGCTTGAATCATCTGGCGTATGGATCATGGAGAGATAACAAATAATGACTCGTCATCATCATTCATTATTGTAAAATTGAATTAAAAATAACATATATCTCATATATATTATTCTTACGATTTATGTCGTATATCAGCAGTGAAGATACGGATGATGCAACCTCTTCTGTGTATTCAGCGAAAGTATCGACAAGGAGTAGTCGTAAACCAAATGGAAGTCGGGGGGTGGGTAGCGGAGAAGCACCTCCTGTCAACTTTGTTTGGGTTTCAGGAAAGGGACACGTTTGCAATAACTGCAAAAAAGAGTTTCGTACAAAGTCTCAATGGACCAAACACGAACTTTATTGCAAACAACTTGAAACAATTCGAGGAGAGAATGTGGTCTGTGGCGGCGGGGGCAACACTGTAACTCCATCCAACCAAGAACTTTTCGCTATTATTCAAGACCTTACTCTGAAATACAATAAAGTTAATGACGAGTTAAATGAACTTAAGAAATGGGCAAAGAAAGCAGGAACAATTGCCACAAATAATGGTGTTGTCGGCATTATTCCTTTCTCTGTTACTCGACACAAAAAACAGATGGTAGAAGATATTCTTAATCGTTATTATATTGATGGTTGTACCTTTCGTAAATGGTACACTAAACCAGACACATTTGCTATTACAAATGATGATCTCGCACTTGTCTTTTCACGAGACCTTGTTGATGGAATATCGAATGTTGTTAATCGTGTCGTTTATAATGCATGGTACAAAAATGGTTCGTTTGAACTTGTAGATGAGGACACGTCTACCAGTAACGGATACATCCCATTTCGACCATATGAACAAAAGTCCGGAATGTTTCATGTATTTGAAGTTCCATATAAACAACTCATTTCGAATAAAGGGTTGGATGATGATAATGATAATGATAATGATAACGATAATGATAATAATAGTCATTCTGATTCGGATCAAGATGCGGGAGACAAGTATGACGAACATGGTCATATGTATAGTGCCGCTCCACCTTCATGGAGGTTTATTGAAAATGAAGAATATAATGACTTTATCTCTCATATTCATAAACGATTTCTTAAAAAGTTCAAAGAATGGCAGGATATTAATATGGAACTTCAACAAAAAATGTCGGTTACAATGGTTTCGTCGTCGTCGTCAGGAGAAGAAAACGATAGTGATAATGGATATGTGAATAAACATGTTGAAGCGAATGATGTTCCTCTTTCTGAAGAATTTTCAACACTTTATAACCGAAATGCAGACAAAGTTATGGGCGGGAATGTTCCCATATTGAAACTATATGCACGTATTCGAGAAAAAATTACATTCAAACAAGTTTGTAACTATACTGGGGATTAACTTACACTTATGGGAGGGTCGTATCCCCTGTCCCACATTACCATTACAATAAATAATAATAAACGATTTCCCATTTATACCACAGAATGATTATTTCAATTCTCTCTTATATTGGTCTAATCAAAGGCGTAAATTGATAATCATTTATTATTATTTTTCAACTCGTTTTTTTAACTCGTTTTTTTAACTCGTTTTTTTAACTCGTTTTTTTAACTCGTTTTTTCAACTCGTTTTTTTAACTCGTTTTTATTAATGTATTGTTGTTACACTCGATCATTCTATTGCGTAATTACAGTCATTGTTAAATTATCATATCCTTTGGGTACAGAAATATCCGAGACTACATCAAACTGTTGCACTCCAACACCACCTATCACATTATCATTTGACATATTTACTTGACTATCCACCTTTGATACGTTTATTCCTGAATTACTCGATATCGCATACCCCGCCACCGAGAATGTATCACTCAAATTATTGGGAACCGCTGACCATGTTATACCATCATCCGATGTAGCAAGAGAGTTTGTTCCTTCACCCGCCGCCATCCACTTGTAACCATTCCACGCAACACTATGACCGGTTTGACTAAATATATTCAGAATACCAAATGCAGATGTCTTTGCTCCACCACTATATATTTGAACCGCGCTGCCGCCAGTTGTTGAATATGTTCCCGCAGTCCATGTTACTCCATCCATCGAATATGCGAGAGGATTCGGTCCAACCCCCGACGCGACAAACATTGTTCCGTTGTAATATACATTGAGACCGCCACCTGATGCATCCGTGAAAAACGTTGATTGGTTTGAAACCGGGGTCCATGTCTGCGCATCAGATGAATACATCATTGTATTTGTACCTTGGCCAACTGCTACGAATCGCGCACCATTCCATGCAAGACTATTTACACGCGTGGTGAATGATGTTGTTGCGACTGTTCTCGTAAGCATGCGCGAATATACCGCATTGTTCAGTATGTTTGTTAACCCCGTATATGATGACCATGTTGTACCATTGCTCGATGAATATAACACCGCTGTTTGACCAGTTACAGGGGTGCCGCCTATATAATACTTCGACGTGCCTTCTTCATATACCACTGAATATCCATCAGATATGGTTGTTTTACCTTGGCCAGTCCATGCAAGACCATCGGTGGATGTGGCAATCGTATTTGTTGTTCCGGATCCGACCGCCACATACTTTGTTAGGGCAGCGGAATATGCAACGTCGCGGCAAGAATCAGTAAATACACGAGCGGGAGATGTGTATTCAATTCTAGAAAATACGCCGCTATTTGATACACCTCCAAATGTCTTTGATAGAGGGGTTAATGTTGTCGGAGGATTTTCAATTGAGTAAAAGTTTGTGGTATCTGATATTGTAGAAAAAATCCATGTTCCGTTTATGTTTCCAATTGTTCCCCATACGCTATTATTAACAAAGTCACCTTTTATTAATGTCCATGTTGTTGGAGGAACTGACCTTGAATAAAATAGTTTTGTAGGCAGTATACAAACCCAAATACCATTATAGTATTTTATATCAGTTGGGGAATTGTCAAACCCAGATGGATTCACATATGACCAGTCGCTTGTTTGAGTTGGAGGAAAGACATTCGTATATGCGATAGATGAACTGTTTGCCGTTTGTGTAGAAGGAACCGCTCCTACCACCAAATAGCCATTTGCATATTCGAAACAGTTTGGGTTGTTCACGTTAAGTGTTTGAAAGATTGGGGTTGTTATGGGTGTTTTGAACATATATATTCGTCCATGGGTATAGTCATAAGTGGAGTTGCTGTATCCAACCATACAGAAATACCCATTTATAAATGATATATAAGAATAGGTGATCATTACAGTTCTAGGACTGGTTGTTGCTGACTCTGACCATAAACTCAAATTGTTTGGTGGAGGGGTTTGAGTAGTATACAATACCCTAGTAGTATTATTGGTATAATTTGTATATACTAGGACCCAATATCCATTTCCATATTCGATTCCTCGTATGTAATCACTTGTAGATGTCATTACCGAAGTTGTGGTTACTGTTACGAATGAACTAGCAACAGGAGGGGTTTGAGTACTGTATGCCACTGTTCTTTCATTATTAGCATATGATATCCATATTCCATTTCGATATTTAATAATAGAGGTCCCCAATGTTGTAGTCGGTTCAACTGTCCATGAGCTTTCAACCGGTGGGTTTTCATTTGTGTAACATAACTGTGTGCCTGTTGAAAACGCAGTCCACCTTGAGTTTATATCCTCTCCTTGCCACTTGGTACCACTTATGTCGAGAGATGCGCTTATTGTACTCGCTCCGTCAATTGAGCCACCTGACTCGAATTGTCCACTGACCCAACTGTTTGATCCCACATTTCGATTCACTCGAAACCATGACTTTCCATCATTGGATTTATAATAATCCGCATTACTTCCACTACCTGCTGCGACTAACCAGTATTCACCATTATATCCAACCCCCACACAATGCGTAAATGAACTTGTAAGTTTTACCTGGTTCCATACTTTTCCGTCACTTGACCACAATATAACCGCAGTTGAACTGGGAGATGATCCTACATGAACCCATAATCCATTTGCATACTTTATTGATTTGAACCCAAATTGCATTATAGTACCTTTTATCGTACTAATTGCCCCTCCGCCATTTGCTGTTGCCGCCGTCCAGTTATCTTTTCCTGAATACGACCAATGAATCGTATCATCTACATATCCTACCCATATTCCATTTCCTGCACTATCCTTTCCATATTCTACTTGGAATGCGGATTGAAAGTTACTTCCACCAGTCAATGTTGCAATTGTCCAATTACCTGTTCCGCTAGTCGAGTAATATACTGGATTTGAGATGCTTGTTGCAATCCATAATGCATTTCCTGTATCATCATATCCATATGTTATACCAGCGACTTGATATTGCATGGTGCTATATGTTGTCCATGATTGTGTTGGATCGGATGTATAATAAATGCGATATGTTGTCCCAGAGGATACTGCCGCAAGCCATAGTCCATTTCCATAATCGATTGAATATACATTTTCGTTTGTGGCTATTAAAAATGGGATCCCATTCCATTTAATTCCATCAGTTGACCAGGCCATCGAATATTTTGTTCCAGAAAAGAACGCTGCCACCCAAATACTGTTGGCATATTTTATCTTATATGGATATGACAATATGGGGGACCCTGTATCAAACTTTGTAGTATTCCAGTTATACCCATCATATGAATATGCAATATTGAACATATTAAGATTGTTATACATATTCGTCACCCATAACTTATTCTGGGATGTTGCGACATATTTCGTTCCATTCCATGACGCTTTTTGACCTACGCTACCTGGAAGGAGTGTCTTTTGATTAAAAGTAAATCCTCCAATACCGTTACTTATGAGAAGTGGATAGAAGCTACTGGTGTCGTTATTACTCGCAATTACCACAATGTTGCCATTCGAAGACATACCTGAAAACCCTTCGCCATATACATACGGCAGTTTACGGAATGTCACTCCTCCATCAATGCTTATAAATGTCTTTTTATTACGGCTTGCAAGTATCTTTGTTCCGTCGCCCGATATTAACAATGAGTATAGGTATACAAGGTCACTATTCATATATAATGTTGTAACTGTACTTGTCGTACGATTGTATTGAAATATCCCTGAACCACTTCCACCCGAACCCATGATAATTTTTGTTCCATCCAATGTCATTACACATGATACAAGCGATGTTGAACCAGTTATTGTAATAGTAGACCATGATGTTCCAGCATTCGTAGATAAAAACATCTGATTTGTATTACATACCGCCGCTACGATTGTTCCATCCGATGAACATGAACATTGATGCCAAAATGCCGTTCCAGGAGATGATGAAAATGCCGTCCATGTAGCCCCCGAATTGGTCGACTTGTATATATATCCCGAGCTAGTTGCCGACATATACTGTATTGTTCCATCTGCAGACATTGCAACACTTCGCCAAGAACCTGACCCAAGGTTAGAGTTTTGAGTCCACGTTACACCTCTGTCACTTGAATTATATACGTACGTACTTGCACGAACTGTTTGTTTCATTCCGTCAGATGACATTGCAATATCTCTTCCAATTGAATCTCCCGTAGATCCCGCCATTGTTATCCTCGGTGTCCATGTTGTACCATAATCACTCGATGTATATAACATCAAATCTGCAGTATAGAGTGTTTGATATCGTCCATCAGACGACATTCCAATACTTGATCCTGTAAACCGATTTCTTAGTTTTAAACCACGTATAGGTACAAACACGTCAAGATTGCCGCCCAACGGGGTTGAACCGCTTGCGTCACCAAGAAATATGCCAACCGCTGCGGATCCGCCAACGTTAACCGATGGTGCATCGCCGCTACCCAACGCAAGCCACCTGTTTGATGTACTATTCCATGTTACGCTATTCACATAATGGTTTAATGGGTTATATTTTGCGAGTCCGGCAGTCGCAATGTTATTAATGTTACTGGCATTTGCCAACCCTGATGGAAGTCCGGATAAATAATTCCAGCCAGTTTGTCCAGTAGGGTCGAGCGTGAATACACTGTTGCTCATTCCACTTGTGGGGGATGCGATCCAGGCGTATCCTGTCCATACGATTCTCGAATATGTACTTGATGTATAATTCCCCTGAACTGCTGTCCATGTTTGTCCATCAACTGAACACTCAATATATGGAGTCGCACTACCCACTGCAACATACCCTTGGCCGCTATGCTCGATTGCCAGCTTTGACACATTTCCGGATACGCGTTGCGTAAATGATCCTGTGGCAATTGCATCTGCTTTTTGGTCATTATCATATATGCTGTTTGATGAGGGGGCGAGTATTGTATGTCTTCCATCTACATAAATATAACTAACTGCTGCGGTCCCATGTAGTGTCCACGAACTTGAACCATTTACAGTTGACGTATAATATAGGTTTGACGCTGTATCAATTCCAATCCATAATGATCCATTCCAAATGACCTTATTTATTGTATTTACACCGGTTACAGACACCGCAGTCCATCCTGTTTGCCCTGTTGCATCTGTTGTATATGCAATCGGGGTTGTATTTGATGTAGACCGGCTAACTACCCATGCAGTTCCATTCCACGCAATACTGTTAATAGATGTCGCATTTGTAATTGCCGGAGAGGCGAGGCCGACGGTTGTCCATCCACTTCTACCAGTAGGATCGGTTGTATATAGTAACTGTGCAACTGTAGTAGAAGCAGATGTACCCTGGCCTCCTGCTAACCATACTGTACCATTCCATGCAGCACATGATCCATATCCAGTAAATGTATCTACATATGATGTAACACTCTGCCAATCAGTAATTCCATTTGGAGATGTCCATATATAATTACCCGCAGTTGATGTACATGCAACGGTCCATACATTTCCAGACAATACAGGTATCCATGTTATACCATCCTGGGACTTTGCAAGAGTTGTACTGCCACCACCGCCGCCCGCCATAAACCATGACCCATTCCATTCAACTGTGCGACCTTCTGTCGCAAACACGCTTGTACCACGACCCGTCCACGTCTTTCCATCTGTCGACGTAGCAATCGTATTTGTTCCCATTCCAACCGCTACAAATACGCTTCCATTTGTCGCCACAGCATTCCCTCTTAATGTAAATACCGATGGAGTTACCGCTGTAAAGGTTGATGATGTATTGACTCCCGGTGTCGTTGAATATGCTAACGTATATCCTTTCGACCCATCTCCGGCAACAACTGTTATGGTGGTACCAGGAGTTACCCATGTCGAACCATTGTCATTCGAATAATACATTACGTTAGAACCTTCTCCGCCAGCAAGCCATATTGTACCATTATACACCAATGCATTCACCTCCGAAAATAAACTATTGCTTGTTTTCACTCCTAACCACTGAGTTCCGGATATGTCTAATGATACTGCCATCGAAATACCGGATGTAGTTGATTCTCCTGCTGCAACCCAGAATCCTTGACCCGTCTTACCCCCAGTCGGAGACCACGCAATTGATCTTGCCGCGACATCAAATAGCCCGGTTTTCGTTGACATGATTCCTGTCCATCCAGAGCCACCAGTCGGATCAACGGTAGTTATCAGAGAGAATGTATTTCCTGCACCAGCGACAATCCACATATTTCCATTTGTTGCGATTGAATATCCAGTTGTCAATAATGAGTTTGCGCTTGTAACTGCCGCCCATACACTTGGCGACTGCGTTGTCGACTGGGCGATTGGAGAGGTCGACCCTGACCCCGGGGTTCCTACTGCTAACCAACAGAGATTTGTTGTTGATCCATTCAATCCAGACCATACAACTGCATAGGCGGTTGACAGCAATGCATATGACCCGGATACATCATACCAACTCTGGGCTGTTTGATTTGTAGAGTACGCTAAACTATTATTTGCCGTCGTATTTGCGTTTGTTCCTGCGACTACCCAGATCGCAGTTGTAGGTGAATATGCAACCCCGTATCCTTTTGACAAAGATTTCGCGCCAGCCTGCCACACACTTGCAGTCCATCCAGTTTCACCTGTTTTATCGACCGTGTATGCGATTGTCTGGTTTGACGCTCCTTCTCCTACTGCCACCCAGTATGTACTCGAATATGTTGACTGATTATTTAGATTATATACAGATGCCACACCATATGCGGCGGTGTCGAATAACCCGGTCTTGGAGTTTGCAACAGGTGTCCATTGCGTCCCAGATCCGTCGCTTGTGTATAAAATTGACGCGGTTGTTCCTGCGCCTACTGCGATTGATTTGGAAGTATAGCTGTCGAAGGCGATATCATATGTTCCCATACTCAGAAGATCATTATTTATCGATGAAAAAGGTGCGCCTGTCCATACTGTACCATTACTAGACATCGCAATTGTGGATTTCGCGCTTGATGTTGTTACACCACCTGCCATCCAGAGTTTTGCTGCGGGATTCCATACTACTGTGAGACCTGATACATCAAAGAGGTCGGTCTTGCTATTCGAAAATGCGGATGCGAATAATCCCGTCCACGATGTTCCATCGTTACTTGTTGCGATTGTATGTGCGCCACTACCGCCGATAAATGCGCGATTATTCCCGGTTTGTATAGTATTTACCTTTGTCATTAAGTGCGCGGATGTTCCGAGTGCAGCTTCGCCAGTTATTCTTGTCGCGGTTGTTGTTGTTCTCGGAGGGGCGATGCTTGCTGTAGTTATAGCCGCGGGGGTTGATGGAGCTACAGGAGTCCATGTAGTCCCTTGGTCACTTGATATTGACAGTGAACATGTCTTTCCTTCGCCACCCACGATAATCCGGTTATTAAATGTAGCAATTGTATTGATTGACTTCTCTGGAAGAGTGGGAAGGGTTGATGCAATTGATGAGAAGCGGAAAGGGAGGGAGGTTGGCGTAATGATGGCCGGTGACCACAAATGCTTCCCGTTTAATGACCACATAACTGCCGCGCGCGTTGAGTTGTATACATGTTGACTACCTGTTGCCATCCAGAATGCACCATTATAATGAATTGAGGTACATTCATGTGTAAATGGGGTAGTGTCGTAATTAAAGAGCGCCGGGGATGCGGTGGATGATTGAGTGGTTGCTGGCTGCCAATCCGTCTTTCCGTTGGATGACCACATGATCGCGCTTTGGTATGGATATGAGAATGACGCACTTGATGATTCTTTTGATAAGTAGATCACCGGACCACCTGCCAAATAAAGATCCTTGCCGAAGACAACTACGTTTGCACCACTGTTTCGTATGGTCGCGATTAGATTCTCATTTGCACCGCCCAATACCAGTGATCCATCCGATGATATAGCAAGTGCCGTCCAAAGCAAATCTTGACCATAGCTAACCCCCGCAGTGGGAGTTTGTGTGCTTCGAATACTCCATGTCACACCGTAGTCAAATGACATGTACACATTTCCTGCTGTACTGTTTCCGTGTTCACATGCCGCTTGGATACGACCATCAAATGACATTGCCACACGCTGCCATGTTCTTGATGAATCGGTTACCTTCTGCGTAAATGTTGCGCCACTGTCAGATGACACATATATATATCCTGTTAATGAAGTGGCAGATACACACCCCGTAATATACCTTCCATCATCCGATATTGCGACAGATGTCCAGTTTCGTGATGCGTCAGCTGCAACAGGGGTCCACGTTGTACCTGTGTTTATTGACATGTACAAGTACCCGTTTGTCACCGCTGCTATGTGTTTTCCACCATCGCCTGACATTGCAATTGACGCCCAGTTGCGACTAATATCTCGGGCGGTCCATGTTGTACCAGCATCGAGAGATATACAAATTGCAGAAGAGCTGCCGTTTAATGCCGTAGACATGATTGTGCCGTTTGCTGACATTGCCAGGTATGAATTGCCACTTTGGGGGGCTGTCTTTGTGAATGAGGATGCCCCGCCGTCAATCGTTATATTCATTGTTCCTGAGTTGATTGCTGCTTGAATCTTTCCGTCGCGAGACATTGCGCTCATATAACCGTCGAATAATTTGTTCCATGTATATCCCCCATCCGTAGAGAGAACCACATTTGATGTGTCATTTACTACGTGCTGGATCATACCATTATTTGAGAGTGCGACGAAGCGGATCGTGTTGGAGGGAGCAACCGGGGTGATTGCCCATTGGTTATATGAGAAGGGGGACTTTGATAGAGGGAGGTAATTGTTATAAACCCTTTGGTTGGTACATGTTAACAAGTTTCTAGCATCATATGAAATTGCGGTTATAGTAATATTTGATGCATTTGCCATCTTTACGTTCCAGTTCAGACCGTAGTCGTATGAAATATAAATGCCATGCTGTGATCCATTTGCCACCATAACACTTCCATCACTAGAGATTGATGAATATATCCAATTTCTTGAAATATCGGTCATTCGTGTATTCCATGTTACACCGAAATCATTTGAAACATAAATACGACCGGCCGCGGATGATGTTGCCGCCATATGACGGCCACTTACTGATGGAACAGCAATATGGTTATATACAACTACAGGGGCGGTTGTTGCAGTCCATGTTGCACCAAAGTCGCTGGATAAGTATAACTTAGTCTGTTTATCCGAATATACAACTATATATTTTCCAGTTGAGTTCATGCCAGAATGACTCCACAAAAGTTCTAATGCTGGATCAGGGGTCGTCAGCTCTGTCCAGTCAACTCCAAAATTAGTCGATCTGTATATGTACGTTTTACCCGTTACAGTATCATTATAGTATAAAGGATTCCTGTCAAATACTAACATATATTTACCGGAACTCGATACACAAAGACTGTAAAAACGATGATTATAAGTACCATTATTTATAACACCAGTAACAGTAGCACCAAAATCATTAGAAACTGCTGCATGACGGTCCCCGCCCCCCTGAAGTATATATCTACCATCAAATGAACATGATATTGTAGCTGGCCATAACCCAGTACCATTTGGCATTGTTGATGTTGTTTTTCCATAGTTAGTCGATATCGTATATCGGTCACTTCCATACCCGCTACCATTATTGGTATATACTATCACTCTATGACTAGGAACAACATACAATTGAGGTATGTTAACAGCATTAGTTACAATCGAATTTGTATCGGTTATAATAATATTCTGTGAAAAGTCAAATGTAGAAGTGGTTGTAACTAGGTTTGTTGCGGGGGTCCATCCCGTCTTTCCGTTTGATGACCACATAATCGCCGCGTTACTATTATCATATGTTGTCTGTGTTCCTGCTCCAATAAATAAGGCATCATTATCAACATAGGTCAGGGACTTGCATCCGCTTGGACCACTGAATGGCGTGGCACTTGTAATACTTGTTGCGGATGTCCACCCAGTCTTTCCATTCGATGACCACATTATTGCGCTTCTTGACGCATCATATGCTGTGCTAATACCACCCGCTACATAGTATGACGACTTTGAGCTGTATATAACAGATACTCCTTCAACATTAAACGGGGTTTCTGATGTGGTGACATTCTTCGCCGGAGACCAATTCGTTTTTCCATTTGGAGACCACATAATTGCACTATAGTTATTTGTTGCATAGGATGCTTGGTCACTACGACCTACTGCAACATAAATATACCCTGCTACTATGTCGTTTGCATACATTGTAAATGGTGTTGTTGTTGCAGAAGGAGCGACAGTTGATAGAGCGTTTGTAGCTGGAGACCACGTAGTCTTTCCGTCTTGTGACCACATAATTGCACTTCTAGTTGCGCTGTATTTATAATTCCCACTACTATCACTGCTGCTACCGGTTGCAATCCAGAAAGGAAGGGATGTCTGGGCGTTATATACAATCGATGTGGTCGCATTTGTGAATGGATTCGTTGTAGTTGGTGTCCAAACAGATGTGGATGGATTTGTTGCAGTTAGTTGGGGATTTGTCCAATAAAGCGACGACATTCCTTGTGAAACGAGAGAACTGGGATATAAGTTGGTCCCTGTTCCCAGTATTGTCAGGGATGGAGGGGTTGGCTGTATTTGGGTCCATGCTTTTCCGTCGCTGGATGTAAGCAAGAGCGGGGTATATTCGTATCCAAATAATGTCGCATAAGGAGTAGATGGGGTATTTGTTGCCGCAGTATATGTGAATGTTGACGAAGAGGGGGATGCTGTCCATCTCACATAATATGTGTCGCCACCTTTAAGACGTATGTATGGGAAAAACTTATAGTTTGAGAAAGATGCTATGCCGTCAGTTGTTGAGTATAATGTACTGCCCATCACGGCGGAATCCGATGAACGAATGATCTCGATGTTTATTGGGGTATTTGAAATCGCGCACGACACACTTTCAATATATATGTCACGCTGAGGAATAAACTCGGGGTTTGATACAGTGCTTACCGAGGAGGATGTCGTTGCCGCGCTAGTCAGTGTGTAAACTGTCTTTCGCGTTTCCGGTGTTGTGCCAGAACCGAGCCACTTTGACCCTGTCCATAAAATCGACTGTAGACCAAGATTCTGGCCATAATTTGGCGTGGTGTAGATCGAGGTGGTGGATACATCTGTCCACGACTTTCCGTCTAATGAATATGATATTGCTCCAGTTGATTGACTCGCGCCAACAGATACCCAAAGGGAGCCACCACCGCCTAATGTAATTGGAGTCCATGTAATTCCGTCTTTGGAATGTGCGATTGAATTGGTTGTACCACCTACTGCGACATACCTCTTTCCGTTCCATGCAATGCTGCGCGCACCTAATGAAAATAAACTCGAGGAGTTGGCTACACCTTGCCATACTGCACCATCTTCGGCGGTGGCAACAAGACCGCCTGCACTAATGTCAATCGAGTATGCGATCGAATTGCCGCCTGCACCCACTGCAACCCACCTGTATCCACCCCACGTGACATTATATCCTTGCGTTGTAAATATAGATACCACCGAGCCATTTCCAGATGCGTCTTTGCCGCCTACCCAGGTCAGTCCATTGTCTGTTGAATATGCAATCGTGAAGATTGTTCCTGCGCCAACTGCCACCCATCTTGAACCGTTATATGCAACACCATATGCGCCATTTGCGAATAATGTTGTTGACCCGACCACCGGTGTCCACGATAGACCATTATCGGAATAAAGAAGTGAATTATTGCCTTGGCCAGCTGCGATCCACCTCGAACCTGACCATGCAATTCCGTACCCCGACACTGAAAAGAGTGCGTCGGAATTGGTGACGGGGGTCCATTGTTGTCCATTGTCCATAGAATATGCAATAGATGCACCAGTGGTGCTGTCTTTTCCTACGGCAATCCACATACTTCCATTCCATGCAATGCCACGACCTCGACCTGTTGCTCCACCAAAGGGTGACTTACCAACACCTGTCCACTTTTGACCATCAACCGAGAATGCGGTATTATGATATATACCATTTCCTAACGCGATACTCGGTTGTTGTATGTATGCGTTTCCGACTCCGGCATTCCATGTAAGAGATTTAATTGGTGTGACGATTGGAGAAGGGTTTGGAGGAATACATATACCATATGCTCCTGTGGCGAATAATCCAGTGTTTCGTGTTCCATAAAGAGGTGTCCATTTTTTACCATCATATGAAATTGCGAGTGTGCATATTGTGCCTACTCCAGCTGCAATCCATGTGCCATTATTATATGATACTCTGTTTCCTTGTGTTGTAAATATACCGGTTTTCGAGTTTGCAATAGGAGTCCAGTTATTTATGTCATATGAATATGCCATTGTGATTGATGCGCCGTCACCCATTGCGACCCATAATCCTACACCGGATGCATCCTTTCCATATGTTATTCCATATACAGCGGTTGTAAATAACCCTGTTTTTGTTCCAGATACTGCATTCCATATAAGGCCATTCGATGATGTGATAATAGATGATGAAGGTCCAATGCCACCTGCAACCCAGTTCCCAGTTACTGGATCATTGGCAATAGTGTTGGTCCGTGTAAGAAGTGTTGTACTACCTTGAATACCTGTCCATACCATTCCGTTGTAGGAATACGCAAGAGAGAATGTAGTATATCCGCCGGCGATCCATATTCCGTTTCCGTATTTCACTGAAAGCGCATTTGAATTGAATATGGTTAGACTGTCTTTTACCCCAACCCATGAGTTTGTATTATTGGTTGAATATGCAATGGCATAGCTTGTTCCGTTGCCGGTTATTACCCATATTCCATTTGCATACTCCACTCCAAATGCATTTGTTTGAAAAATGTCGCTTTTCGTTGAAGGAATTGATTGCCAATTCTTTCCATCGAAGGAGCGCAATACTGTGGATGTACCGGTTGTCCCTGGCTGTCCTGTTGCAAGCCAGATTCCATTTGCATAGTATACATTACTGACTCCTTCTGGCATGAGTGTTTTGCTATTTCCTACTGGAATCCATGTAAGGCCACCATTTATTGAATATGCAATGCTATGTAATGCTCCAGTGGGTGTTGGATCTCCCGTTGCGACAATCGTTTGGGGAGACTGTCTTGAACGCGACCACATTACTCCGTCGCCTGATGTTAGAATAGGGGTGGTGCCGTTTCCAGAAGCAATAAACCGTTTTGAATATGAGTTCCAGATCACGGCATTGCCTTGTTGTACTTGGGTTGTTTCTGGTGGAATTATTCCGATGCGATGTCCATAACTTATTCCTGATGTAGCGATTGTAATACCGATCCAGTTTATACCATCATATGAATATGCAAGTGAATTGACATAGTATCCTGCCGCGATAAATCGCGCATTGACCGAATCCCATACGACGTGACTGCCTTGTGACGTAAATATGGATGTTTTGCTGTTTGTAACGGAGGTCCATCTCTCACCGGATAGATCGGTTGAGTAGGCGATTGTCGTATTTCCTGTACCAACTGCAACCCATATAGATAATGTAGGCGACCATGCGATACCCCCTACTCCTGTGAACAAATTGGTTGTTGAAATTGCGGTTACGGATACGGAACATGCTGTAAATGTTGCACCTCGATCGGCAGATGTAAGAAGTGCATGTGATGTTACGGAAGTTCCTCCTGCGATAACATATGACCCATTGGAATGAAGTGATGACACGAATCCATTTGTTGTGGGGAATAATGTCGAAATACCGGTTGATTCGGTCCATGTAGTGCCGCTATTGTCACTGTAAATAAGTTTGGAGACTGTGGCGTTTCTGCCGCCTACTAACCATCTACTTGGTGCAATCGAAGAAGGAAGGAATAATGATGTCGATGCCGCACCAGTGGATGTAAATATGGTTGCAGCTGCGGTATTAATGGTCCAGTTAAGTGCGTTATCCGAGAATGCGACGGTATTTGTTCCTTCGCCTGTTGCAACAAACTGGGTATATGTGGGATTTGAGGCGATAAAGTTACACTTTGTTGTGAATATTGATCCACTTCCATCAACTGAATACCAGTTCGTTGTATCATATGTATAAATTAGTGAACGAAAGCCACTTGTTGAGTCGGATACGCCACCGAGTAACCAAAACGTCCCCGTCCATAATACAGCGAGTGCATTACCAGATACATTGTAAAAAGAATAGTTGTTTGGAGAAAGGCCTGACCCTATCCAGTTTACTCCGTCATAGGATGTAATATATTTATTGGGACTATTTCCACCGATTGCGAAGAATCGAGGCATTGGAGAGAATAAGAGGCTGCCATTTCCTGTCCAGTTAATACCATCTGTTGAATATGCAAGCGTGTTTGTGCCACTACCAGTTGCCACCCATTTTCCAGATGATTGTCCCCATGCAATACCGCGACCAAATGTGGAAAAGGTGTTTTTGCCAAGAGCGGACCAGTTTATTCCGTCGATTGACCATGCTAGGGTGTTTGCTGCACCACATCCTGTTGCCACATACCGTTTTCCGTTCCATGCTACACTATGAGCATATGTGGAAAATAGGCTACTTGTAGTATTGGTGATTGGATTCGTTCCTGGAGACGGGCCAATAAGTGGCGACCATGTAATTCCATCAATCGATGTTGCCATTGTATAGGTGGTTGTAGAAGATGCGGCCGTTGATGTGCCGGTTACAATCCATTTACTGCCGTCCCACATAACAGATATTGCACCTCCGCTAATATCCGAGGGGGCGGTGGATTGGAATGAATTGCTGATGTCATATGAAAATACGGGTGCGCCACTTGCGAGTGTTGTACCTGTCCATGTAATTCCATTATATGAATAGGCGGTTGTATATTTCACGCCGCGACCTACTGCGACAAAATACTTGCCGTTCCATTTCACACTACGCCCTTCAACCGAGAATATGCTTTTGCCAGTAACCCCTGACCATGTAAACCCGCCATCATCTGAAAATGCGATGTTATTGCTGCGACCATTTCCGACGGCAACCCATACACTTCCGTTCCATGCGACATCATTTGCGCCGCCGCTGCCGCCAACTCCGAATGATACATTATTTGATATATCAATGAACTCGTTAAACATGCTATTTAATGTACTATTTGGAACTGCATTCCATGTTTCACCATCATCGTCTGAATATATAACGCCAGTTGTAGTTCCGAGAGAGTAGGTATTTCCTTGTTGGCCTCCGCCACCAACTGCAAGGATTCGATTTGTTGGAATTGTGATCTTATGAGGGGATGCTGCAACATTTACGATTGGTGTTTTAATCTCCGCCATAGCATTACTTACAAACCCTATACTACCAAATCCAGTAAGACTAGGTGTAAGAACCGGAGTCCAATTTGCACCATCCGTTGAACGAATCATATATGAGCTAGTTGCGCTTGACTCGCATATGAAGAATGTATTGTTCGCAAGTCCGATAGGATTATTACTACGCACGAGTACAGTACCTAGACCGACCCACGTTTTTCCGTCGTTCGAATATGCAAGAGTATTATTTCCACTTCCTGTTGCGACCCACACACCATTTCCTGGATTGTATTTAATATAGACACATATTGTGAAGATGGATGTACCAAGACCTGTCCATGATCGTCCATTATCGGATGACCATGCCATACTATTAACGGTTGTAAGACTGGCATTGACGGATGGCCCACCTACGACCCATAAGTTATTTCCGTATTCGACTGTGTTGCCACCAGATGTTCCGAGTGATCCCGAGTTAGAAAATGGTATTTTCACCCAGTTTATACCATCGTTCGAATAAGCAACATTTCCTGTGCTATCAAATCCGGTTGAAATAAACACATCGTTTGCGTACTTAAGTATTCCTGAAAACCATGATGAATATACAGATACACCCGTCCATGTGATTCCGTCAAATGAATAAGCAGCCGAGGTTGTACTTCCAGATACCCCTCCACATGCAACCCATACATTACGTCCATTAACGGTTGCATATACAATATTAGATATAGATCCACTTATTGCGGTTTTTACTGCACCGAACCATGTAAGTCCATCATATGAATAAGCGAGAGTATTGGTTGGTTCACTATCACCAAACTTTCCACCACATGCTACCCACATATTTGTTGTTGGATTATAAACAATTTGGTTGCATTTTTTAGTAAATATGTTTTTGCCAAGACCGACCCAGTTGACCCCATCATACGAATACGCAAATGTATTGTTTGAACCGTCTCCTCCGGCGACCCATAGATTGTTTGCATAAACAATGGTACTACAACTCACATTGAAAATATAACTGGGGGAGGTAACTGACTGGCCTTGATTCGCTGGTTGAAATGTTGCGCCGCCGTCGGAGGAATATAAAATCGTAGGAGAGTTATTGGATGCATCAACGCCACAAACGATGAGGTTCGCGCGAGTGGCAACATTGGCATCTACGGCTGGGCCGATTGCGTATACTTGGGGTTTTCCGACACTGACACCATTTACTTTTGCGATAATCCCGGATGTCTTGAGAATGGCGGGTTCGTTATATGCGATTGATGCGCGCTTTTGATTTATGATTGTATTTGCATTCGGGGCAGTTGGCATATTAAGTATTTGGGTGTTGGGTGTGAATTTCAGTGTATTTGTAGCACCGCCGCCGCTGCCGCTGCCGATACGAATATTACCAGTGACGTTGATGTCGCCGACTACGTCTAATGTATATGCAGGCGTGCCTGTTCCGACACCAACACGATTATTATTGGAGTCTATGTATAGTGTGGCATTAGACCCTGCTTGACGGTCAAAAAGGATGTTTCCGTTATTTAAGAACTCGAGAGGTACGCCGGATGGTTCGACGGATGATCCGGAATATCTGGCGATTTTCATGGTATTATTTGCGTCGACAACCATTTTATATCCTTGATCAATTTGGGATGACTCACTGATGTTTGTGCCGCGGATACTGCTTGATCCAACTGCAAGAAATGGTTCTGTAAGACTACCGGATCCAATAAAGGTGCGTGTTGTAGATGTACCAACATGGTCGGCGGGGGTGAACATCAGAGGTGCATGTTGCGTTATTGCGGAGATATCAGAGACGACGAGGGTATTGGTGGATCGTACATATGAGAATCCGGTAACGCCGACGAACTCGCCATTGGCGCCGCGGATTTGGATCGATTCATTAAACCCGGCAGCGGATGAACCGGCGGGGCCAGTAGTACCAGTAGGTCCGGCTGGACCGCGTGAACCGGTGTTTCCTTGAACACCCTGTGGTCCTTGGATACCTGTAGCGCCCTGTGTACCGGTTGATCCGATACCTGCTGGGCCGGTGTTACCGGTTGGACCGGCGTAACCTTGTTCACCCTTTGCGCCGACTTGACCAAATGTGGTTTGAATATAAGAATATGTAGTATCACCTGTGAAATTGGTTTGGTAGTAAAGGCGTGCGGTTGCCGCGGTATTATTGACCAGTGTGTTAACTAAGTAGACTTGGACTTGAAGGTATACAACTTCGGTGGCGGAACGAGGTGTAAGATCGATGAACTCGATGTCGACGGGGACGGCATAGCGGCGAATACTAGTGCTTGTGACGGCGATGCCTTTTGTTTCAGTGGAGAGGCCGACTTGTTTGATATGTGATGGGAGATATTCTGCGCGGGGAGGATAATATGTGGCGTTTGCGAGGTTGCCGGATGACTCTTGAATGATGGAGGTGGGGAGTGGTGCGTCAATTGTGTCGCGAATTACGTAGACGGCGCAGCGAATGCCGATTTGATTGACATCAGTGGTTGTGGCTGCCGCTGCGTAGATATTAAGGGTCCATGTACCTGCGGGGATCACTTGTAGAGAGGAGACTTCTGTGGCGCGATTCCAGAAGAGTGTTGCCGGTATTGTTTTAAGACTGTTACCGAATGTGGCGGAGACGGTATATGGTGCGGTGGTGTATCTGCCGAATGTATTGGGGGTGGTATTTAAGGTATATGAGTCGATGATTCCGTTATCTGAGAGGGAGAGGCCTTGTGAGTTGAGCCAGAGGACAATTCCACTTGCGCCCTGGTATCCTTGGACACCCTGGACACCCTGGACACCTTGAAGACCACGTGCGCCTTGGGGGCCGGTGTAGCCTTGTTCACCGCGAGGGCCTTGTGTTCCGGTGGGGCCGGCTTCGCCTTGAGGTCCAGTAAAACCGGTATTATCGCCTGGAATGCCTTGAGGACCGGTGGGACCGACTGTGCCGGCGGGACCAGGAATACCGGTTGATCCTGCTACACCGTTATCTCCCTTTGGGCCAGGTGCGCCGACAGGGCCGGTGGGTCCGGTGATGATGGTTGTAGTTCCTCCAGTTCCACCTGCGCCGCCACTTCCAATAAGAGTGTCTACATAATGTTTGGTTGCTACATCTTGTGGTTTTAAAGGATCGGCAACATTAATAATCCGATTTATTGGGCCAATGTCGCTGCCGGACATATCAATATCACCATTTACATAAATTACGGAGGGGTTGGTTCCGATTTTGTTTGTGGTGAATGTGGTACCTCCGGCTGCTGCATCGGATGTTCTGACATAGTTATATTGAGAGGAGCGTGAGTACGCGCCGACCTTTTTCCATGAATCAGACATTCTTATATATATACCTGTGAATATATATGTCCGATTGAGTCAAACGTATGTTATGTTATTGTTGCGGGGTTACTAGGTTTCAAATATTCGCTTGTATATATATTATAAATAAGTCAACACATTGTATTATAGTAAAACATTGTATTATAGTAAAACATTGTAAAATATGCCGCATCCTGCATTATTTACGTATTTGCAAAAGGAATATTCTACGATTGATTATCGAAAGATTGACCAGCTTCAATCTCTCCCTTTACAGGATGAGAAGAAGGAAAGTGGGAGACCGGCGAAAGGTATTATTGTTGGGAAAATGTATGATGATCTGCTTTCGGCTGACTTTATTCGTGATTATTTTAGAAGGTAGGTGGG
>JACCEC013156645.1_pt1 | contig 25688 bp, 29 predicted proteins | sample 7450121 | NCBI WGS metagenome assembly JACCEC01 (sample SAMN15323455, study PRJNA562643) | freshwater metagenome | isolation source: river surface water | place: USA:Blue River Watershed | collected 2017-08-18 | reverse complement strand
GCCGCCGCGCCGAAGGAACTCGAGGGCAAGACCGAGCAGGATGCGCTGGTCGCCTATCTGCAGGGCCTCGGCGTCCAGATCAAGGCAAGGAGATAAGCATGGATATGCTCACCCTCGTAGCTGACGCACGCAGCGTCATCACCCTGATCTCTCTGCTGACCTTCCTCGGCATCGTGGTCTGGGCCTACAGCGGACGCCGCAAACAAGACTTCGACGAGGCGGCGATGCTGCCGTTCGCCGACGAAGAACGACTGAACACCAAGGAGCAGGAGCCACGTCATGGCTGATTTCACGAGCGGATTCTGGGGAATCTATATTACGGTGCTGACCATCGTGTCGGTCCTCGGCTGCGGCTGGCTGCTGTGGTCGCAGTCGACGGTCAAGATCCCGGTGTCCAAGGATGGCAAGGCCGAAACCACCGGACATGAATGGGACGAAGGTCTCGAAGAGCTGAACAACCCGATGCCGCGCTGGTGGATGTGGCTGTTCTATATCACCATCGTGTTCGGCTTCGCGTATCTTGCGCTGTATCCGGGCCTCGGCACCTTTGCCGGCAAGCTGGGCTGGGCATCGCAGGGGGAATACGAGAACGAGCTGAAAATGGCCGATGCCGAATACGGCCCGCGTTTCGCGAAGTTCCAGCAGACCGACCTGAAGGCACTCGCGGCCGACCCGCAGGCGCGCGCGATCGGCGAGCGCCTGTTCCTGACCTACTGCGCACAGTGCCACGGCTCGGATGCGCGCGGCAACAAGGGCTACCCCAACCTGACGGACGCCGACTGGCTGTACGGTGGCGAGCCGGACGTGATCAAGGCGACGATCCTGAAGGGGCGCAATGGCGTGATGCCGCCGATGGGCGCTGCCGTGGGCACCGACAAGGACATCGAACATGTCGCACACTATGTGCTGTCGCTGTCCGGTTCGACGTCGGATCCGATCAAGGCGAGCTTCGGCAAGGAAAAGTATGCCGCCTGCGCGGCCTGCCACGGCGCCGATGGCAAGGGTAATCAGGCCATGGGTGCGCCTAACCTGTCGGACAAGACCTGGCTGTACGGCGGCAGTGTCGTGACGATCATGGAGACCGTGCGCGGCGGACGCAATAATGTGATGCCGGCGTTCGAGGAATTTCTCGGTGACGCCAAGGTGCACCTGCTCGCGGCCTACGTCTGGGGCCTGTCGAACAACTCGACCATCCCGACCGCCGGCAAGCAGTAACTGGCTGACACAGCACCGCGTGGCCGCGCCGGATCGCCCGGCACGGCGACGCGGGACCTGATCATCACCCCCTCGTCGCTCCTGCCGCCTTCACCGCGGCGACCGGTGACGTTAATCCGTTGCTTCCACAGGAATCTCAATGGAGAGTGCATCGCCTGAAGTAGCTGTCGTGAAGATGTACAAAGCGCGGGAAGAGATCTACCCGCGCGAAGTACAAGGTCGATATGCGACGCTGCGCTGGTTCTTCGTCTGGGCCACGCAGCTGCTGTTTTACGGCCTGCCCTGGCTGTCATGGAATGGCAGGCAGGCGGTATTGTTCGACCTCGGCGCCCGTAAGTTCTACATCTTCGGCATCGTGCTCTGGCCGCAGGATTTCATTTACCTCGCTGCGCTGCTGATCATCAGCGCCTATTCGCTGTTCCTGTTCACTGCGATCTTCGGGCGGGTCTGGTGCGGCTTCACCTGCCCGCAAACGGTCTATACCGAGATCTTCATGTGGATAGAGCGAAAGATCGAGGGCAGCCGCAGCGCGCGCATGCGCCTCGACCGGCAGCCGATGTCCGCAGACAAGCTCGCGCGCAAATCCGCCAAGCATCTGGTCTGGGGCGCGGTCGCCCTCTGGACCGGCTTTACCTTTGTCGGTTACTTCACGCCCATCCATGTGCTGGCCGGCGAAGTACACTCGCTGACCCTCGGCCCGTGGGAAGGGTTCTGGGTGCTGTGCTATTCCTTCGCCACTTATGGCAATGCCGGCTGGATGCGTGAGCAGGTCTGTAAGTACATGTGCCCGTATGCGCGCTTCCAGAGCTCGATGTTCGACAAGGACAGCCTGATCATCACCTACGATCAGGACCGGGGCGAGCCGCGCGGCGCGCGCGGCAAGCAGGATGCCGCTGCGGCCAGCCAGCTCGGCGACTGTATCGATTGCTCGATGTGCGTGCAGGTCTGTCCGACAGGCATCGATATACGCAAGGGTCTGCAGTATGAGTGCATCGGCTGTGCCGCCTGCGTCGATGCCTGCAACAGCGTGATGGACAAGATCGGTGCGCCGCGCGGACTGGTGCGTTACTGGACTGATCATGCGCAGCGCTATCGCTGGTCATCGGCGCAGATACTGCGCCACATGCTGCGCCCGCGCGTGCTGATCTACAGTACCGTTCTGCTGGTGATCGTCAGCGTATTCTTTGGCACGCTGCTCACCCGGACCCCGGTCAAGATGGACGTGATCCGCGACCGTGGCTCGATGGGCCGCGAAGTGGAGAATGGACAGATCGAGAATGTGTACCGGCTGCAGATCATGAACACCGATGAGTCAGCCCATCATTACCGGATCAGTGTCGAGGGCGTCGAGGGCATTGCGCTGCAGGGGTCTGGCGAAGTCACGCTGAGCGCGACGGAATCGCGTGCAGTGCCGGTCAATGTGCGCACGCCGGAAGGCAAGGGCGACAAAGGATCGAACAAGATCTGGTTCACGCTGGTCGATACGGACAATCCGGACGTGCGCCTGAAGGAAAAAGCGGTCTTCTTCGTGCCGCGCTGATCACTGGAAAATATCATGCATACTGCCATCATGAACAAGCCGACCGACCCCTGGTACAAGCACCGCTGGCCCTGGCTGCTGATGGCCGGGCCGGTCGCCGTGCTGATCGCCGGATTCATCACGATGTGGATCTCGTTTTCCGGCGCAGATGCGCTGGTGGTCGATGATTACTACAAGCAGGGCAAGGCGATCAATCAGGACCTGCGGCGCGACCGCGTCGCGGCCAGCCTTGGTCTGTCGCTCTCGCTTCGCTATGACGCGGCCGCGGGCACGGTGGTCGGTCAGCTGAACGGCGCGCGTGATCGTTCGGCGCTTCATCTCGTGCTGGTGCATCCGACCGTGCCCGGCAAGGACATCCGTCTGGTGGCCACGCCGGAGGCGAGTGGTGTATTCTCCGTCGCATTGCCTTTGCTGGAACGCGCGCAATGGCAGGTGCAACTGGAGGACGCGGCACGCACGTGGCGCCTGCATGGCGAGTGGGCATGGCCGCAGCAGAAAAGCATAGATATCCGGCCGCTGCCCAACGGGGGCTAGGGTGCGATGGAGGAGAGATCATGTTGAAACTGGCAATGACTGTGCTGTGGCCGTCATTCCTGACGGCCGCGTTGGCGGACGGTTTCTTTTTCTCGATGTTTGACCCGGCCGATCTGGTGATGGTCGGTGGTCATGTCGACCTGCCGCCGATCGCTGCGTACACGATAGGCTTTTTCTTCTTCTGGAGCTTTGGCGCGCTGGCCAGCATGATGAGCCTGTATCTGCTGAGGACAGAACAACCGGCGCAACCGCCGTTCTGAAGGGCGGTGCAGCCCAGTGCTGCTCAGTCGCAGCTGGCCGTGCCGGCCGCCAGTGCGCGCATCTGGGTCAGATCAAGCAATTCAATTTCGCGATTCGCGACTCTCAGCAAGCCCTGTTTTTTCAGGCGCGTCAGCAATCGACTGATACTTTCTATCGTCAGCCCGAGGTAGTTGCCGATCTCTTCGCGCGACATCCGCAGCTGGAACTGGGTGGAGGAGTAGCCACGTGCCGCGTAGCGCGACGAGAGATTGATCAGGAAGGCGGCAAAACGCTGCTCGGCGCGCATATTCCCGAGCAGCAGCATGACATTCTGCTCGCGCGTGATCTCTCGGCTCATCATCCGGTGAAAATGATGCAGCAGGGTGGGAATGGTGCCGAACAGCTCTTCCAGCCGGGCAAAGGGAATCTCGCAGACCTCGCTGTCTTCGAGTGCCATCGCATCACAGTGATGGCGGTCGGTGCTGATCGCATCCATGCCCAGCAGTTCACCCGCCATCTGGAAGCCGGTAATCTGCTGCTCGCCGCCGAGGCTGACCTGATAGGTCTTGAAATGCCCGAGACGTATCGCGTACAGATTGGTGAACGGATCATCCATCCGGTACAGCAGCGTATCTTTCGCGACCTTGCGGCGACGGCCGATGATCTCGTCGAGACGATGCATGTCCGATTCTCCCAGCCCCATCGGCAGGCAGAGCTGGTGCATGCTGCAGGCCGAGCAGCTGGCCTTGAGCGCATGCAGGTTCAGCGACGATGCGGGTGAGATCGGGACGGACTGGGTCATCGGGACATCGGAATCACAGACAGCGCCGACTGTACCCGATTTGCCCGGGCGATGTCACCTCTGCCGGCTATTCAATCGCTTCGTAGGGCAGCCCGACGTAGTTCTCGGCGATCGTCGTTCGGCCCGCCTCGGAGCGGGTGTAATAGTCGAGCTCGGCCTCCTGAATCCGCTGATTGAACGGATCGTCGGAGAACTTGTGCAGTATGGACGTCATCCACCATGAAAAACGTTCTGCTTTCCATATCCGGCGCAGGCAGATCTCGGAGTAGCGCTCGATCAGGTCAGTGCGGCCCTCGCGGTAGCGCCGGCGCAGGATGTTATAAAGAGTATAAACATCACTGGCCGCAAGGTTTAATCCCTTTGCCCCCGTCGGCGGCACGATATGCGCGGCATCGCCGACCAGGAACAGGCGCCCGAACTGCATCGGCTCGGCAACAAAACTGCGCAGTGGCGCGATGCTTTTCTCGATGGAGGCGCCGGTGACGAGGCGGCCAGCGACATCCTCGGGAAGCCGCGCGCGCAGCTCGTCCCAGAAACGTTCATCCGACCATTGCGCCACCGTGTCGTCCAGCGGGCACTGCACGTAGTAGCGCGAGAGCATGGCCGAGCGCATGCTGCACAGGGCAAAGCCGCGCTCGTGGTTCGCATAGATCAGTTCATCCGACACCGGCGGCGTGCGCGAGAGCACGCCTAGCCAGCCGAACGGATACGCGCGCTCGAACAGGCGGATCTTGTCGGCAGGGATGGATTTGCGCGCGATGCCGTGAAAGCCATCGCAGCCGGCGATGTAGTCGCAGGTGATCGTGTGCCGCTGGCCGTCCTTGCTGAAGCTGACGCTGGGCGAGTCGCCATACACATCATGCGGCATCACATCGTCGGCTTCGTAGATGCTCTGCAGGCCCGACTGTTCGCGCGCGTCCATCAGATCGCGCGTGACTTCGGTCTGGCCGTACACCATCACCGTCTTGCCGCCGGTGAGTTGCCTCAGGTCGATGCGCTCGACCCGGCCCAGGAACGACAGCGCGAACCCCTCATGCACATGCCCCTCGCGATCCATCCGGTCGGCGACCTTTGCCTCGCGCATCAGCATCTGCGTGCCTTGTTCCAGCACCCCGGCACGGATGCGCGAGAGCACGTAGTCGGGCGACTTCGCCTCGAGGATGATGTTGTCGATGCCCTGCAATTCGAGCAGGCGACCGAGCAGCAGCCCCGAGGGGCCGGCGCCGATGATGACGACCTGGGTTTTCATCGTGACTGTCTCCGTGGCAGACCGTGCTGCCGGGTGGCTTGAGGATTCGAGCACGCGATAGTCGGTCATGTGGGCGATTGCGGGAATAGACTTTACTCACCTAAACTTGTATATTTCGCAGATTCTAGTTCCCGAAATGTGGCGCCATGGCTCCTGCCCCCCCTGTACCGCCTGTACCGCCTGTCACCCGAGACGCGCCGCTCTTTCAGCTATACGGGGAGAACGGGCAGGCGTCCGCCCCCGACCTGATCCACTGCGAGTCGATCGCCGAGCGCAGCCGCTTGCACAATTGGGAGATCAGGCCCCACCGTCACCACGGCCTGTTCCAGCTGCTGTGGCTGGAGGAAGGGAGCGCCAGTTGTCAGCTCGATGAGTCCGGGGCGGAGCTAGACGGAGGCATGGTGCTGCTGGTGCCACAGCACAGCGTGCATGGTTTCCGTTTTTCTCAGGACGCACGCGGTCTGGTGGTCACGGTGTCGTATGCGCTGCTGGGCAGTCTGCCGCTGGGGCTGGGTGAGGCATTGTCCGGGCTTGATGCACCGGACACGATCAGGCTGCTGCAGTCGCGCGAGCAGGTCGAGGGCGCGCTGCGTGAGCTGCAGGCCGCCTATGACAGCCACGGCCCCTATCATCAGGCGCTGATTCATGCGCAGCTGTCAGCGGCGCTCGCGTGGTTGCTGCGCGAACGATCGGCCGCGCGGCAGGAGGACAAGGCGGAGAGGATTCTGACCGGTGAGGAGCGGGGCGCACAGCGCTCACGGATTCCCCGCACAGCACGACAGCACGTCGCACGTTTTTCTGCACTGGTGGAGGCGGACTTTCTGCAGCATGTGACCCTCACGCATTATGCGAAAGCGCTGGGCATCAGCGCGGCCCACCTCAATGCGCTCTGCCGGCAGGAGACGGGTCATTCTGCGCTGTCGCTGGTTCATGCACGGCAGATGCGGGAGGCGCGGCGCCTGCTCGTCTACACCTCGATGACGGTTCGTGAGGTGTCGGATCAGCTGGGGTTTTCCGATCCGGCGTACTTCACGCGTTTTTTCAAGCGGAACACGAGCCTCTCGCCCAGAGATTTCCGCCAGCGTGCGGGGTCATGGCATGCGGGCGGCGCCGGGGTGCCCGCGCCCGCACCCCAGCCACGCAGTCGCGGCGGATCAGGGTAGCAGCACAGACAGCTCCGCTGCCGCGTTAAGCAGCACGGGCAGGAATACCTGCTCCATCTGCGCGCGCGAGACCCGGGTGGCCTGAGCGCCCACATTCAGCGCGGCCACCACCATGCCGGTGGCGCCGCGTACCGGAACGGCAATCGACCGCAGTCCGATCTCCAGCTCTTCTTCGACGATCGCGAAGCCCTGCTGCGCGGTCTCACCGAGTATCTCGCGCAAGCGTTCCTCGCCCACGACCGTGCGGTCGGTGAAGGGGCGCAGGGGCACCCGGCTCAGGTAGGCATTCAGCTCGTCCTGCGTTTTCGCGGCCAGCATCACCCGTCCGAGCGACGTGCAATACGCAGGCAGGCGGCTGCCGGCATTGAGCGCGATCGACATCACCCGCGCGGTCTGTGAGCGGGAAATGTAGAGCACCTCGTCCTGTTCCAGTACGGCCAGCGAGCAGGACTCGCCCAGTGTCTGGCTCACCTGATTCAGGCAGGGCTGGGCCGAGACCGTCAGCGGTGTCGAGGACAGGTAGGAATAGCCAAGCGTGAGGATCTTCGGTTTCAGGAAGAAATTGTTGGCTTCCGAATCCGCATACCCGAGCTGCTTGAGCGTGTACAGGCAGCGGCGTACCGCTGCCCGGGGAATGCCGGTCTTGTGGCTGATCTGCGCGATCGTCATCGCCCGCCGCTGGTCGCTGAAGGCCTTGACCACGGCCAGCCCGCGCGCCAGCGAGGTCATGAAGCTGGGGTCGGTCAGTGCATCGATTTCCTGCGCAATCGTCATTTCACGCGGGGGCTGGTGCAGGGCAGCGGTATCGGTAGCGGGAGCAGCTGCCGGGGCAACAGTGGCCGCCGTGTTGACATCCGTGTCCGTGTCAGGTGTCGGGATGGCTCCGGCGGAATCGTGCGCCCGGGGCGGTACATCGGCAGGAAGTGTTGCGCGAGTGGTGTCAGTCGAGATGTCGTTCATGAGTGGCGAAATGATGCTTTGCAAGGTCGTGTCGCGGTATGAAGAGGCCTGGCAGCATGGGCTGTCAGCCGGGTCGTGGCTGGTGTGGAACCTCAGCGCGTTGTTACCGTAGCGGAACTAGATATTTTTTTGACAATTCTTGCCATGCGCACGTCCCGGACGATTTGTACGTAGGGCTGGGCGGAATCTTTCGTTGCTAAACGCCGACAACTGATCGCTCGCTCGTCGACATGCCGCCCGGTGTTCTTCCGCACAGACCGGCAGCAAATAGTTCGGCCACCGAACACAAAATGATGCTGCCGCCTTGCGACGCGGTTTCTGCAAATATACACTCCCAATTTGTTCTGTATTCAAACATATGTTCGTTTATCGAACATATGCCGAGCATTCTGCACAGGAATTCAACCCGTTTTTCTGGCGTACAGTGCGCGTGCAGCTGGTGGCATACGTGGCGGGCGTTTCATGAGGTCGGTAGTGCGTGCGCTGTCGCCAGCCAGCCAGCCGGTTCGGCCGCAGTGCCGGCCTTTCAGAGAGCAAAGAGGACATCCCCTTGGTCAACAAGATTTTTCCGGACCTTGCCGCCGCCGTCGCGGGTATCGCAGACGGCGCGACGATCATGATCGGCGGCTTTGGCAATGCCGGCATGCCGCGCGAGCTGATCGATGCGCTGATTGCGCAGGGCGCAGGTGACCTGACGATCGTCAACAACAATGCGGGCAACGGCGACACCGGACTGGCCGCGTTGCTGGCCGCGGGTCGCGTGCGCAAGATCATCTGCTCGTTCCCGAGGCAGGTGGATTCGCAGGTATTCGATGCGCTGTACCGTGCCGGCAAGATCGAACTCGAACTCACCCCGCAGGGCAATCTCGCCGAGCGTATCCGCGCGGCCGGTGCCGGCATCGGTGCATTCTTCACCCCGACGGGCTATGGCACCCAGCTTGCCGAAGGCAAGGAAACGCGGGTCATTGAGGGCCGGCACTATGTGCTCGAATATCCGATCCATGCGGACTTTGCGCTGATCCGCGCAGAGAAGGGCGACCGCTGGGGCAACCTGGTTTATCGGAAAGCAGCCCGCAATTTTGGCCCCATCATGGCCATGGCCGCGACCTGCGCGATCGCTCAGGTCAGTGAGGTCGTGCCGCTGGGTGCGCTGGATCCCGAGGTCATTGTCACGCCCGGCATTTTTGTCCAGCGCGTCGTTCAGGTTGCCGGGAGTGCGTCATGAAACGTTTCAGCAAAGACGAGATCGCGCAGCGTGTCGCGCGCGACATTCCCGCCGGTGCGTATGTGAACCTCGGCATCGGTCTGCCGACGCTGGTGGCCAATCATCTCGACCCGTCAAAGGAAGTGCTGCTGCACAGCGAGAACGGCATCCTCGGCATGGGCCCAGCGCCACAGCCCGGACAGGAAGATGACGACCTGATCAATGCGGGCAAGCAGCCGGTGACCCTGCTGACCGGTGGCGCGTACTTTCATCATGCGGATTCCTTTTCAATGATGCGCGGCGGTCATCTGGATATCTGCGTGCTGGGCGCATTTCAGGTGTCGCGGCATGGTGATCTGGCGAACTGGCACACCGGCGCGCCCGATGCAATACCCGCAGTCGGTGGCGCGATGGATCTGGCCATCGGCGCCAAGCGAGTGTTCGTGATGATGGAACTGCAGACCAAGACCGGCGAGAGCAAGCTGGTGGCGCAGTGCACCTACCCGCTGACTGGCGTGGGCTGCGTGAGCCGCGTGTACACCGATCTTGCCGTCATCGACATTACTCCCGACGGGCTGCTCGTGCGCGAGATGGCCGACGGTATCACCCTGCCCGAGCTTGAACAGATCGCGGGCCTGCCCCTTGCACTGAACGGAACACTTTGATGAAACAAGCCTTCATTTGCGATGCCATTCGCACCCCCATCGGACGGTTTGGCGGTGCGCTGAAAGACCTGCGTGCGGACGACCTTGGCGCGATCCCGTTGCGCGCGCTGCAGGCGCGCCACCCCGAGATGGACTGGTCGGCGGTCGCCGAAGTGATCTTTGGCTGCGCCAATCAGGCCGGCGAGGACAACCGCAATGTGGCGCGCATGTCGTCGTTGCTCGCGGGTCTGCCGCTCGAGGTTGCCGGATCGACGATCAATCGCCTCTGTGGTTCCGGCATGGATGCGGTCGGCAGCGCGGCGCGCGCGATCAAGTCCGGCGAGACCGGCCTGATGATCGCCGGCGGCGTCGAATCCATGACCCGCGCGCCGTTCGTGATGGGCAAAGCCGACAGCGCGTTCTCGCGCAATGCACAGATCTTTGACACCACGATAGGCTGGCGCTTCATCAATCCGCAGATGAAAGCGCTGTATGGCGTGGATTCCATGCCCGAGACCGCCGAGAACGTGGCGACCGATTTCGCCATCAGTCGCGCCGATCAGGATGCGTTCGCCGTCGCCAGCCAAAACAAGGCGGCCGCTGCACAGGCCAGCGGCGTGCTGGCCGACGAGATCGTGCCCGTGATCATTCCGCAAAAGAAGGGCGATCCGCTGACGGTGCTGCAGGATGAGCATCCGCGTGCGACCAGCACCGACGCACTGGCCCGGCTGAAAGGCGTGGTGCATCCCGAGGGCAGCGTCACCGCAGGCAATGCGTCCGGCGTGAATGACGGCGCGTGCGCGCTGCTGCTGGCCGACGAAGAGCATGCGCGCCGCTACGGACTGACGCCGAAGGCGCGCGTGGTCGGCATGGCCACGGCGGGTGTGCCGCCGCGCGTGATGGGCATTGGCCCGGTGCCGGCCGTGCACAAGCTGTTGCAGCAAACCGGCATGACACTGGCGCAGATGGACGTGATCGAACTTAACGAAGCCTTCGCCGCACAGGGTCTGGCTGTGCTGCGCCAACTGGGTATTGCTGATGATGATCCCCGGGTCAACCCGAACGGCGGCGCGATCGCACTCGGCCATCCGCTGGGCATGAGCGGCGCGCGGCTGGTCACGACCGCGGTGTACCAGCTGCATCGCAGCGGCGGCCGTTATGCACTGTGCACGATGTGCATTGGCGTCGGGCAGGGCATTGCGCTGATCATCGAGCGGGTCTGACCCCAGCCGAGCCGGCGGGCCCGGCCGGTTCGTTTGGTGTTCGACGCCCCTTCGGCGACAATAGAAAAAAGACCGATAAAAAACAAACAAGAACAATAAACAGACCCAAAAAACCAATAACCAACGCTTCAGACCGTATCCGAATTTCCGAGACAAGGAAACACCGCATGTCAGCGCTTCACCCCTACCGCCGGCCGGGAACTGGCATCCAGCCCGACTACCTGTCGCCGCCTTACGCGTCCACCGTCAAGCGCTCGCCTTCGCAGCCGCTGATCCTGCTGCCGCAGTCGCTGTCGGAAATGACCGGCCCCGTGTTCGGACATGAGCGCATTGCGCCTGCCGATGCCGACCTGACCCGCCAGCATCCCGGCGAGCCGCTCGGCGAGCGCATCATCGTCGCCGGCCGCGTGCTGGACGAAGACGGGCGCCCGGTGCGCAACACGCTGATCGAGGTGTGGCAGGCGAATGCCGCAGGCCGCTATCAGCACAAGAACGATACGCATGATGCGCCACTGGATCCGAATTTCACCGGCACCGGGCGCACGATGACGGATGAGCAGGGTCGCTATCGCTTTGTCACCATTCGCCCCGGCGCCTACCCATGGCGCAATCATCCGAATGCATGGCGACCTGCGCACATCCATTTCTCGCTGTTCGGCAATGCGTTTGCGACACGGCTGGTGACGCAGATGTATTTCCCCGGAGACCCCTTGCTGGCGTTCGATCCGATCTACAACAGCGTGCCCGACGAACAGGCGCGCCAGCGCATGATCTCGCGCTTCGAACTCGAACTGACTGAGCCTGAGCATGCGCTGGGCTTTCGCTTCGACATCGTCCTGCGCGGACGTCACGCCACCCCGATGGAGACCTGAGATGAGCCGCGCTGCCAGTGAACACGCCGCTGACCCGGCGAGCACCCTAAACACGCTGTCCATGCTCACGCCCTCGCAAACCGTCGGCCCGTATCTGCATATCGGCCTTGACTGGCTGAATACGACGGAACTCGCCGCGCCCGGCGTGAGCGGCGAGCGCATCGTGATTCAGGGGCGACTGCTCGATGCCGACCGCGCGCCGATACCGGATGGCATGATCGAGATCTGGCAAGCGAATTCGCATGGACGATATGCGCATCCGGAGGACACCCGTTCACTGCCTCTGGACGAAGGGTTCATCGGTTTTGGCCGCACGCCCACTGACGCGAATGGCGGATTCCGCTTTTCCACCATCAAGCCGGGCAGCGTGCCTGCTGCCGACGGGCAGCCGCAGGCGCCCCACCTGATGGTCAGCGTGTTCGCACGCGGCCTGCTGAAACAGCTCGTGACGCGGATCTATTTGCCGGAGGATGATCATGCGGCCGATCCGGTACTCTTGCTGGTGCCGGCGCAGCGTCGCGGCAGCCTGATCGCCCACGCGGTGGATGGACAGCCCGGTGTGTTTGAATGGAATATTTTGCTGGGCGGCGATGCGAATGAAACCGTCTTCTTCGATCTCTGATCCAAATCTGATGCAGACAGGATGAGTGTTTTCCCATGACCAGCCCCTCTCTCAGCCGCGCCATGTTTTCCAGTGAAGCGATGTCACGCATCTTCTCTTCCGGAACCACCGTGCAGCGCATGCTGGATGTGGAAGCGGCGCTGGCCCGGGCGCTCGCCGCCGAGGGCGTGATGCCCGCCGCTCTGGCGGAGACCATCGCCGGCGCCTGCCGGGCAGAGCGTATTGACCTCGCCGCACTGGAGCGGGAGGCCGGACAGGCGGGCAACCTGGCGATACCGCTGGTGCGGCAGCTGACCGCGCTCGTCACGGCGCATGATGCCGAGGCCGCGCGCTATGTGCACTGGGGCGCCACCAGTCAGGACATCATTGACAGTGGCAGGGTGCTGCAAGTTCGTGACGCGCTACAGTTGCTGACCATCGAGCTGTCCGAACTGGCCGATGCGCTCGCGGCACTTGCGCACCGGCACCGCGCCACGCTGATGATGGGCCGCACCTGGATGCAGCATGCACTGCCGATCACCTTTGGACTGAAAGCCGCCGGCTGGCTGGATGCGGTCATCCGTCATCAGGACCGGCTCGCTGCTGCGACCCGCGAAGTGAGCGTGCTTCAGTTTGGCGGTGCCGCCGGATCGCTGGCGAGCCTCGGCGATCAGGGACTGGCCGTTGCGCATGCGCTGGCCGGACAGCTCTCGCTCGACTTGCCCGCGACGCCCTGGCATGCGCACCGGGATCGTATCGCCAGTGTTGCGACCACCCTCGGCCTGCTGACCGGCACGCTGGGGAAGATCGCGCGCGATATCTCGCTGCAGATGCAGACCGAAATCGCCGAACTCTCCGAGCCGGTGGCGGCCGGCCGGGGCGGCTCGTCCACCATGCCGCACAAGCGCAATCCGGTGGGCTGCGCTGCGGCGCTGACTGCGTCCGTGCGCGTGCCCGCGCTGGTCTCGACCCTGCTCTCTGCGATGGTGAATGAACATGAGCGTGCGCTCGGTGGCTGGCAGGCCGAGTGGGACACTTTGCCCGAGATCGCAGCACTGACGGGCGCGGCACTGAGCCAGATGCGCGCCGTGATCGAAGGATTGCAGGTGGATGAGGCGCGCATGCGGAACAATATCGATGCCACGCGCGGGCTGGTGATGGCCGAGGCCGTGTCGCTGGCACTGGGCCGCGAGCTCGGACGCGCCGCCGCGCATGAACTGGTCGAGGCCGCGTGCAGACAGGCACTGCAGGAAGCGCGCCCGCTGCGCGAGGTGATGCGCGCCGATCCGCGCGTCACGCAGCGAATCAGCCCCGAGGCGCTGGACAAGCTGTTCGACCCCGCCGGCTATCTGGGCGAGGCCACCGCATTCGTTGACCGGGTGCTGGAACTGCACCGGAAGCGAAAATCCTGAAAGACTGAGCCTGAACTACCGAGCCTGAACCACCGAGCCCACACCAACCAGCCCGACACCCGCAGCCACAGGAGCCTACATGCCTTTCCTAGATACCGGTACCGGCAAACTCCATTACGACATCGACGGGCCGGCCGATGCGCCGGTACTGGTGCTGTCGAATTCGCTCGGCACGACACTGGCGATGTGGCTGCCACAACTGCCGGCGCTGACCGAGCACTTTCGTGTGCTGCGTTATGACACACGCGGCCATGGCCAGTCCGATGTCACGCCGGGGCCGTACAGCGTCGCCCAGCTCGGCCGCGATGTGATCTCCCTGCTCGACGGACTGAAGATACCGAGTGCGCATTTCTGCGGGCTGTCGATGGGCGGCATGACCGGCATCTGGCTCGGTGTGCATGCACCCGGCCGCGTGAAGCGGCTCGTGCTGTGCAACACCAGCGCCGCCATCGGCGTGCCCGAGGTCTGGAACACCCGCATCACCAAAGTGAAGCAGGACGGCATGGGGAGCATCGTCGATGGCGTGCTCGAGCGCTGGTTCACCGCTGACTTTCTTGCGCACGCACCGGCGCAGGTCGAGCGCGTCAAGCAGATGCTGCGCACTACCCCGGCCGAGGGCTATATCGCCAACTGCGCGGCTGTGCGTGACATGGACCAGCGCGCCGAGCTGGCGCGTATCACCGCGCCCACCCTGGTCATCGGCGGCAAGCATGACAAGGCCACGCCGCCCGAGCATGGCGAGCTGATCGCGCGTGCGATACCGGGCGCAAAATATGTGGAGCTGAACGCTGCCCATCTGTCCAACTGGGAAGTCGCGCAGGCATTCACCCAGCAGTTACTGGCCTTTCTGCTCAATCAATAAGCCAACCAGCGAGCGACCACCATGAATGAGAAAGAGCGTTTCGAGGCCGGCATGCAGGTGCGCCGCGCGGTGCTGGGGGATGCCCATGTCGATCGTGCGCAGACCAATCGCACCGCATTCACCGGAGATTTTCAGGATCTGATCACCCGGTATGCGTGGGGCGAGATCTGGACCCGCCCCGGCTTGCCGCGCCATACCCGCAGCCTGATGACGATCTGCATGATGGTCGCGCTCAACCGCGAGGAAGAACTGAAGCTGCACTTGCGCGCTGCCTCGAACAATGGCGTCACCCGTGACGAGATCAAGGAGGCGCTGCTGCAGGCCGCGATCTACTGCGGTGTGCCGGCAGCAAACTCTGCGTTCGCGCTCGCGCAGAAGGTCTTTGCCGAGATCGACGCCGCCGGCTGAGTGCCGGTTCTCCTGTTCCGCCGCGTAATCGAGTTCAGGTATAGTTCCGGTTCGCATGCGTCCCACAGAAGGCGCTGTTAGAAAAACAGGAGAGATCATGAATGCATCAGCCAAGCCGCGCTTTGCGGTCATGGGAGCCGGCTCGGTCGGCTGTTTTTTCGGTGGCATGCTGGCGCGCGCCGGCTATCCGGTCACCCTGATTGGCCGGCAGTCGCATGTCGATGCGGTCCATCGCGACGGCCTGTGGCTGGAGGCCAAGACGTTTTCCGAACATGTGCCCCTGCAGGCCAGCACCGAGCCCTCGGGCGTGGCCGGTGCCAAGGTCATTCTGTTCTGCGTGAAGTCCGCCGACAGCGAGCAGGCTGCGCGCCAGATGGCGCCGTATCTCGAGCCGGACGCCGTCATCCTCTGTTTGCAGAATGGCGCTGAAAATCCCGAGATCGTGCGCGGTGTGCTGCCGCACCGGGTGATACCGGCGGTCGTGTATGTCGCCACCGAGATGGCCGGTCCCGGTCATGTGAAGCATCATGGTCGTGGCGAACTGGTCATTGGCGATGCGCCCGAAAGCGCCGATATCGCCCACTGGTTTGGCGAGTCGGGTGTGCCGGTCGAGGTATCGGCGAATGTCATGGGGCCGCTGTGGGGCAAGCTGATCATCAACTGCGCGTACAATGCCGTCTCGGCGATCTCGCAAGAAGTGTACGGAAAGATGGTGCAGGTGGATGGCGTCCCGGAGCTGATGCAGACGGTGGTCACCGAATGCCTGACCGTGGCGGGCAAGGAGGGCATCAGCGTGCCGGGGGATATGTACGAGACCGTGCGCAAGCTGGCCTCGACCATGGCCACGCAATACTCGTCGACCGCGCAGGACCTCGCGCGCGGCAAGCCGACGGAAATCGATTACCTGAACGGCTATGTCTGCCGGCTGGGTAAAAAGCACGGCGTGCCGACGCCGGTCAACCATACGTTGCTGACGCTGGTGAAGCTGTTATCCAGCAAATCACAGGCTCAGCGCTGAGCGGTAAAAGGAGATGGTGATGACACCCGAAGAATTCGAGCAGCAGATGCGGCAGCAGGGCTATGAGATTGCGCGGGTCGAGCGTGCCGCCGGTTCCATGGATCTGCACACCCATCCTTTCGAGGCGCGTGCACTGATCCTGACGGGCGAGATCACCATCGTTGCCGAGGGCAAGACCCAGCATCGCCGTGCCGGCGAGCTGTTCCAGCTCGATGCGCATGTGCCCCATACCGAGACCTACGGGCCGGCGGGCGTCAGCTATATCGCGGCCAGGAAGAACGCCTGATCATTGCAGCGTGCAGGGTGCAGAGTGCAGCATCCTGCCGCGATGATGACCGCTGCTCAGGACACCGTCTTGGGCGTGCACACGCCGGCATAGGCGAGATGATTCTCGCCATCCTTGCCCTCCAGCGTATACACCGTCATTGCGCCCCAGGCGATGCGTCCGACTTTCACGCTGACCTGCGCGATCCTTCGTCCCATGACGGTTTTGTCCATCGCGACCTCGCCTTCGTACCATTCCGCGCTGGTCTTGAGATCGGCCGTGACGGCGCCGCCATACAGCGTGCTGAAGTGAATTTTTCCGGCACCGGTGTCCACCATCAGATCGACCGGGTCTTCCTTCAGGCTGCTCATTTGTTCGACCCGCTTGCCCCAGCCGTCATATTCGACATGCGTGCCGCTGCAGATAAAGCGGATCTGTTCGGCCTGTGCGGTCGCGGTCATCATCAGTCCGGCGGCGAGCAGTGAAGCGATTGGTGTGTTCATGGTCAGGAAGTGTGATGCAGGTGGGGGAGCGTGAATCGTGCTGTGATGAACGCGCGGTCGCGATTCACCTCATCGAGGCGAGTGGCGCAGGCTGCCGGAGAACGGCGCGATCCAAAAACATCACTGGCTCCTCAAGTACCGCTGACCTGTGTGTCAGCGTGTCGAGGAGCCAGTATTTCCTTACAGCATGAATACCGCCTTGACCTAAGTCAAAACAGGCGGGCCTTCAGGAATTAACCGATCAGATCGACCCGACCCGAGGTGTCCATGATGCCGGTGATGACGCTCAGTTTCGGATGGCGGGCATTGACCTCCTTGCGGAACATGGTCAGTGCTTCGCCATGCGAGCCGGTTTCCATCTCTTTTTCGCCGACCGCATTGGCACCGAAGGCCAGCTTGGCGGCGCCGCAATCGCGGTGCGACAGCGCGACCACGCGCTTGATGTGGTGCAGGCCGACGGTGATGTCGAGGTTGTCCCAGAAGGTCTTGTGCCATGCCGCGAATTTCGGGTGCACGGCACCGATCGGGCCACCGGCCATCACAAAGTGGCTGTAGTTGTCGCCCAGCTTGTCACGCTCGACACCGGAAAGCAGGCCCATGTACTGCCAGCTCAGCGTGGTGAAACGCGGATCGATGCAGTTGACCAGCATGGCCTCGTAATTGCCGCCTGCGGCCATCGAGCGTCCGGGGACAAAGCCCATCAGGCCGCCGGCCATGACGGCAGCGCCGGTCGCGAGGAACTGTCGGCGCGACAGACCGGTGTGACCGGCCAGCGCTGAGGGCGTGCAGCAGGGGCAACCAGCATCGTGCGCCTGATCGTCCAGTGTATGAATTGTTTTATCGGACACGTTGATTCTCCTTATGAATACAAGACTGCGGAACCCGATGGCATCATGACGGCCCGACGAGTTTTTCCAACGGCACAAGGATAATGCGCCGCACATAAGCTTGCATGATTTTCAATAATAAAATTGAAATACTTTTGCGGGATTTACGCAAAAACATTCAATCTTGTCCGGATAATCGAACCCAGCATTGTGGTTCTTTAGCTTTGCTTTCTAATATTCTCGCGTTTCGCGCTACAGAATTCCGCTGCCGTCCCGATTAATACAGACGAGAGTCCTGGCATGCGTCGTCTGCAGAAGAAGGCAGCGTGGTTCGCGCCGGGCCAATGGTATGCTCAATTTGATAATCCGGCCGAAACGGTTTTCTTCGGCCTGCACGGACCTGAGAGAAAGGTCACCATGATGAACGCACAACTGATGATCCCAGCGATGCTGCTGGCCCTGGTTTCCTCCGCAGCGATGGCGGCGGATGCGAAGCATGACAGCCACGGTAGCGCGCATGCAGCGCCGGCCGCGGAGGCCAAGCACGCAGAGGCGAAACCTTCCGATGCCAAGGCGGCAGAGGCCAAGGCCGCTGAGCCCAAGCCTGCGGCAGAGTTGCATGCTGATGCGGCAGTCGCAGAGACCAAGCCAGCGCCGAAAAAGAAGCGTGCGAAGAAAGCAAAAAAAGTGGCTGCGCAAGAGGCCCACGCCCCCACCGCGGCTGACGCCCATGGCAAGGATCACGGCGCCGATGCACACGGAGGTGCGCATGCTGACAAGGCAACGGCAGCTGCGGCAGCGCACGCCCCCGAGCCGGGCAAGCGCCTGAAGCTGCGCAAGCCGCTGGCCGCTGAATCTCATGCGCCTGCGGTCGATGCTCATGCAGCGCCGGCGGCCGATACGCATGCGCCGGCCGCGGCCAGCACGCACGACGCGCATGCGGCAGCGGCCGCGCCAGTCAAGGACGCGCCTGCGAAGGATGTACATGCCAAGGACGCACATGCGAATGACGCCCATGCCAAGGACACGCACGCGCCCGCTGCCGCTGCTCCCGCACCGGTCGACCCGCATGCGCTGGTGACACCGCCGGCGGCAGCCGAGAGCAGCAAGCGCCTGAAGCTGAAGAAGCCGCTCGCCGCTGCGTCAGTCGCTGCCGCCTCAGTGGCTCCTGTATCTGCACCGCCGGCCGGCCATGATGCGCCACCGGCAGCGGCCGCCCATGCGGTGCCGGCATCGCATGAGCATCACACAGCGCCGGAGGCAAAAGCCGCGCCGGCGGTGCATGCGAAAGAGACCCACGCCAAAGCCACCCATGCCGCGGATACGCATTCGAAGGACACGCATCACTCGAAGGATGACCACGCCAAGGAGGCCCACGCCGACACCGGCCATGACGTGCCGGCGACGGCAGTTGCCGCTCCGGGGAAAGCATTGCCCGCGCATTCCGGCCATGCCGCAATGACGGTGGCCGCTGCGCGCCCCGCCGAGGAATGCGACATGCCGTTGAAGGCCGAGATTGCCGCGCTGTTCGATCGCTGGAATGCGTCGTTGCGCACCGGCGATCCGCGCCGGGTGGTCGCCAACTACGCGCCCAATTCGCTGTTGCTGCCCACGGTATCCAACCGCGCGCGATTCACGATCGCCGAGAAGGAAGACTATTTCACGCACTTCCTGATGAAACGTCCGGAAGGCAGCATTGATGACCGCCTGATCGAAGTCGACTGCAACAGCGCCACCGATGCCGGCCTGTACACTTTCCGCTTCGCGGACGGCACCCGGGTGAAGGCACGCTACTCGTTCTCGTACAAGAAGATCGGTAGTGACTGGCTGATTACCAGCCATCATTCCTCTGCGATGCCCGAGCAGCCGGCGATGGGTCACGATGCACCGGTCGTGCAGCCCGCGGCAGCACAGGCAGCGCAGACAGCGGCCGCGCCGAAGGCCAAGGCCGCGCCTGTCGAGGACAACGGTCCATCCACCAAGGGCTGGGTGCGGTTTCCCTGATCATGGCTCGCGGGCAGTAAACCGGATGGCGTCGTGCATCGCATGACGGAATGTATCGGTCGCGGTGATGCGTAGCCAAGCGCCAGAGCGCGATGAAGTCAGGTTCGCCTTTCGGCGGTGGTCTGGCGCACGGCGGAGTCTATGGCGCTGTCAAAGCATCAGTGAACAGTCTCCGCAGGCAGGTGGTGTGATGAAGAAAAATCCGGATTCCGTGCGCGCCCCGGCGGGGCTGGAGTGGCGGCTGTTCAGGAAGCTTCCGCGCCTGACACTGATCGGGTTCGTCGTGCTGGGGCTGGCCTGGATCGCGCTGAAACTCTGGCCGCTCGAGGGCGATGCCGTTGACATTGCGCACAAGACGCAAACCTTTGAATTCGCACTGATCGGACTGGCGATATTCCATCTGACCATGGTGCTCACGGTCGCCATTGGCTGTGTGATCGTGATGATCATGAAAGGCCCGCAGTACACGTCGGATTCCTATGAACTGCAGGATGCCGAGCGCCCGCCGGAAGACGGGCGCTGAGTCGGCAATCGCGCTTCAACGCTGGTCGAACGCCTTGTCCACCGGCACCTGCATGTTGGTGGCCAGTGAGTTCGTCGTACTGGCCAGCGCAATCACTGCCTGCAGTTCTGCGTACTGTTCCGGCGTCATGCCTTTGGCGCGCGCAGCGGCCGTGTGAGAGTGTAGACAATACTCACAGCTGTTCGCGGTTGATACGGCAATGTAGATCAGCTCCTTGGTCAGCGCGTCCAGCGCACCGGGCTTCATCACTTCCTGCGCCCGCTCCCACACATGGCTGAGCAGGGCAGGCGAGTGTGCGAGCGCCTTCCAGAAATTGTTCACGTCATCGACCTTGCGGGTCTGCATGATGTTGTCGAATACTGCGCGCGCCTCAGGGCTGGCATCGGCGTACTGGACGAGGGGGGTGGTGGCCATGCGTTCTCTCCTTTATCGTTATCGAAATGAATGATGCGGTGATCCCATAATGACACTGAATATTGGCGGCGGTCGCAGCGCCCCGCCGTCGGGGCGGCAAGCGCCTGCCGCTGATGTTCGATAGAAAACACAACACTAGCGAAATAAAAAGCCGCACTAAGCCCTTGATTTGTCGGACAGTGCATCGCCCGGGGGCTGGGTCGTGCAGCGTGCGGGCGCTTTTTTCGTGCCCCGCTATGGTAAAACGCTTGCGCGGGTAATTTGCCAGCCCCCCACCTTTAAATAACTAAAACAACGCTGGCAACTGTCGATTCACAGAAAGGATGACATGACTACTCTGACTATCCGCGACCTGCGCGCGCGGGCTGTCACGGCGCCGCTGGTGCGGCCATTGCGAACGGCCTCGGGCTCTATCGAGGTGTCGCCGCTGATCTTGCTGGATGTGCTGACGGAGCAGGGCATCACCGGGCGGGCTTATCTCTTCGGCTATACGCCGCTGACGCTCAAGCCGCTGATGTCGCTGATCGAGCAGGTCAGGCCCGAGCTGGTCGGCAAGGCCGTGGTGCCGGTCGAGCGCATGCGCCAGATGGAGCAGCGCTTCCGCCTGCTGGGCCTGCAGGGACTGCTGGGCATGCTGGTCTCGACGCTGGACATGGCGTACTGGGATGCGCTGGGCAAGGCGGCCAACATGCCGGTCGTGCAGCTGCTGGGCGGCGAGGCGAAACCGGTGCCGGCGTATGACAGCTACGGCATGGTCGATCCGGTCCGGGACGCCAAGGCGCTGGAGAAAACGCTGGCGCAGGGATTCAGGGCGATCAAGATCAAGCTGGGCGATGGCGCGCAGCGCGACCTGCAGATCGTGGCAGAGGTGCGCAGCATCATCGGGCCGGACGTGGCGCTGATGGTGGACTACAACCAGAGCCTGACGCCGGATGAAGCGATCCGACGGATACGGATGATCGAGCCCTATGACATTCACTGGGTCGAGGAGCCGGTGCCGGCGGAAGACCTGCAGGGACATGCGAAGGTGAGGCAGGCGGTCAGCGCGAGCATACAGACCGGTGAGAACTGGTGGTTCCCGCGCGATGCCGAGCAGGCGCTGAGCGCCGGCGCCTGCGACATGATGATGCCCGACCTGATGAAGATCGGCGGCATTACCGGATGGATGAGCGTGGCCGGCATGGCCAGCGCGGCATCGATGCCGGTGTCGAGCCATATCTTCATCGAGGGCAGCAGCCATGTGCTGCCGGTGACGCCGACCTGTCACTGGCTGGAGTTCATGGATTTTGCGGCAAACATACTGGCCGAGCCTTATGCCGTCGTCGATGGCAAGGTGACGCCGACAGGGCCTGGCCTCGGCATCGGCTGGAATGAGGATGCTGTCGCCAGGTATGCAATGACGTAAATGCAGCGACCCGGATCCGCGAAGCGGCCCGAGCCGCTTCGCTTTTCGGGAGAAATGACGATGGAACGCTGGTGGAAAGTCTGTCGCCGCGGGGCTTCTTGCGCGCCATGGATGATGACGCTGATGATGCTGTTCGTGCTGGCACCGCTGCTGCAGCCGCTGTCGTCCCGTGCCGAGACGCTGGAGACCAACGATCCGAATATCGTGGTCAAGAGCGTCTATTGCGTGGCCTTCGACCTGTCGGGCGTGCTGATCAATCGCGGGCAGGATGAGTTCCATGGTGTGTTGAATGTCGCGGTGCGCGACGAGGACGGCGATATCGTCGGGCGCGGACGGCTCAAGCTGCGCGCCGGTGCAGAGACGGGCCGGCGGTTCTCTTTTTATTACATCAACACCATGAACTGCCGCCGCCACAAGTTCGAGTTCAAGGTGGTGCCCGAGGTGGCGGCGCGCTGAGAGGTGCCGCTGCCTGCCTGACCGTATAATTCCGTCAGCCCACTCCTATCGCCCCGCCCGGGGCTGCTGCCGGACATTCATGCGCGCTCTCCGTTCATGCCTGTGCTCGCCATGGCTGATGATGGCGATGCTGATCGCGGGATCCGCCCATGCGCAGCTGATCGTTTTTTCTTCCCCGTTGTCGAGCGCCGATGTGCCCGTGACCAGCACCGTCAGCACCCGCTATCTGCCCGGTGAATTCCGCGAGCGACAGCTGGCCTCCGAGAGCAACCTTCAGCTGCGTCCCGGATTGAACTGGCAGACGACGACCGGCCTGTCCGGAGCGCGATATGAGCAGGCGATGCTGTTCCGTAACCAGTCTGCGCGCCTGACGACCGGGCCCCAGTTGCGCTGGGGGTTGCTGGAACTCGCGTTACCTGTTCAGGCCGGGCATGAGGCATTTTCTTCGAGCGGTGAAACGCAGTGGGCGACCGGTATGCCGCGCATGACCGTGCAATTGGGGCCGAATGACAGCATCCGTCTCGAGGCGAGGGCGGGTACGCGATCAGAGCATGCGAGCACCCGCTCCAGCCGCTCCAGAAAGTCGGTCGAACTCAGCTGGCGGCACACGTTCAACGATAAATTTTCACTGCGCACCGGGCTGGAGCGCAGCCGCGAGACCATCGACCACAGTCTCGAAGTGAGCGAGGGCGCGCAGGCCTTCGCTCAGTTCTCGGCGAGCCTGCCGAACCACTGGCGACTGGTCTTCGGCGGAAATCTCCATCAGGTGGTCAGCCGCTCGGCGTCGCTCGACGATGCTGTTCTGAACCGGACACAGGCGCTGTCGCTGTCAGCCAATCGCGCTTTGCTCAATGGCTGGAAACTCAGTGGCTCGCTGTCGGTCAGTCAGAAACAGTTCGGTGATGGCAGCGCGCCCACGACCGCTCGCACAGGCAATCTGCGGCTGACTCGCGATTTCTGAGCGACTGGGTTTGAGCCCGTGTTCAGGCAGGGAATGCCGCGCGTTGACTGCAGCAAACTGGCCGCCCCGACGGGCTTGTGGTAACGTCGTCCCATGCGACATGTCGTTCGATCCATGCTGATTGCCCTGCTGGTGCTGCTGCTTCCGCTGCAGGGGGCGCTCGCCAGCACGCGCGCCGTGGCCATGCTCTCGAAGGGCGGCGCCGGTTCGCTGCTGAGCGTGTCGGCAAAGGCCACGACGGCGCCCGTCGTTCAGCCTGAGATCGCGCTGGCGCATGCCGGGCACTTCCCTGCAGCGCATCACCCGACCGGGGCAGCTGACCACGCCGGTGCACTGCCTGCTACGACCGATGTCAGCCATGCCGCACACGCGGCAGATAGCGGGCAAGGCGACACGCCCCAGCGCTCCGGCAAGGGCTGCGACAGCGTCGCCAAATGCTGCCTTGCAGGCGCCGCTGCGCCGCCGATGCGCCTGCCACTGACCGCGAGTGTCATGGCCACCCGTGTCGCCTTCGCTGCTGCTTCCGACACCTTGTCCTGCTTCGTGCCGGACGCACCCGACCGACCTCCGCGCCCTCGCTTGCTCTGAGCGATATGGATGCTGTCCGCGCCAGCGGCAGCCACGCGCGCAGGCGAGGCCTGCGCATGATCCCGCAACGGAGGTTCACTCATGATGTATCCCCCTGTGGCAACCGGGCTGTCGCCTGTGCCTGTCCGGTATGCCCGTCTGCTGCCACTGCCTCTGGCACTCACGCTGCTGCTCGCAGGCTGCGCCGGCTTCTCGCCGGATGGTGGTCTGGACCGCGTCTCTGCGCTCAGCAGGGAGCGCACTGGCCATGTCGTGCCGGCCGTGACGACTGACGCGTCCGAGGCGCCCGAGGCGCTCAGGCAAAGACTGGACGCCTTGCTGTCCACAACCCTGTCGCCCGACGGCGCCACCGAGTTGGCCTTGCTGAACAACAAGCGACTGCGTGTGGCACTGGCCGAGCTGGGCATTGCTGAAGCGGATCTGGTGCAGTCGGGCCGGCTTCGCAACCCGGGCTTTTCGTTTGGACGTTTGTCGGGCAATGGCGAGACCGAGATCGAGCGCACGGTGCTGTTTGATCTGGGCGGCTTGCTGACCCTGCCGCTACGGCGCGCAATCGAGGAGCGCCGCTTCGGGCAGGCACAACTACAGACCGCGCTGCAGGCCGTGCGCATCGCGACCGAGGCACGTCGTGCGTATTTTCAGGCGGTGGCCGCGCAGCAGACCCTGCGCATGATGCAGCAGGCCAGTCTCGCTGCCGAGGCGAGCGCCGAGCTGGCGCAGCGCATGGCGAAGGCGGGCAACTGGGGCAAGCTGGAAGAGGCACGGGAACAGGCCTTTCGCGCCGAGGTGAATGCGCAGGTCGCCCGCGCCGCGCATCAGGCACGCGCCACCCGCGAGCGCCTGGTCCGCTTGCTGGGCCTGTCCCAGGATCATGCGTCGCTGAAGCTGCCGGATCGCCTGCCCGACCTGCCCGCGACCACCGACAGCCCCGACCGCCTCGAAGCGCGCGCGCTCGCCCGGCGACTGGATGTGCAGGCCGCGAAGCTGGAGACCGAGAGCACCGCACGATCGCTGGGGCTCACGCGCACCACCCGTTTCGTCAACGTGCTCGAGATCGGCTACCAGAACGAGAGCGCCAGTGGCAGCCCGCGAGCCAATGGCTACGAGGTCGAGCTGTCGCTGCCGCTGTTCGACTGGGGCACCGCGCGCACGCGGCGCGCCGAGGCCATTTACCGGCGCGCACTGCAGCGCACGGCCGAGGTGGCGGTGCAGGCGCAGTCCGAGGTGCGCGAACTGCACTCGGCGTACCAGAGCAGCTATCAGGTCGCGCGCCAGTATCGCGACGACATCGTGCCCGCGAGGAAGCGCGTATCGGACGAGGTGCTGCTGCGCTACAACGGCATGCTCGCCAGCGTTTTCGAATTACTGGCGGATGCTCGCGCGCAGATTGCGAGCGTGAGTGCAGCGATCGATGCGCAGCGCGATTTCTGGGTCGCTGACACCGAGCTGCAATTTGCGATGCATGGCGGCAGCTTGCTGGTCCCGACGGGTATGCCACCCGCAGGCGGCGCGATGCTGCCCGCCAGCGCTCCGCATGCGCCGGCGCACTGAGAAAGGACAAGATCATGGTATCGAGAAGAGAGTTTTTCACCAGTGCCGGCGCACTCGCGCTGGGCGCCGGTCTGGTCAGCCGCGTGGGTGCTGCCTCGCTGCCGGAGGCCGTCGTCGCGCCGGGCGCAGCAACACAGCCGCCGCCGGTGCCGCCAAACGGGCGGCCTTTCCATCCGGTGGTGACGCTGAATGGCTGGTCACTGCCGTGGCGGATGAATCAGGGCGTCAAGGAATTTCACCTTGT
>JACCEC011941326.1_pt1 | contig 25703 bp, 30 predicted proteins | sample 7450121 | NCBI WGS metagenome assembly JACCEC01 (sample SAMN15323455, study PRJNA562643) | freshwater metagenome | isolation source: river surface water | place: USA:Blue River Watershed | collected 2017-08-18 | reverse complement strand
TGAAGAGGCGCGACAAACCTCTGTGCTTACTGAACTGGAAAAGTCCTTTAATTCTACGGATCCTTTAAGACCTACTGTTGGATTCTTTTTTGGAACATATGAAAAAGATGCTTCCTATTATGAGGGCCTTGAACAAACAAAGGAACTAGTCGAGATGATGCTGTCGCTACCGAAGGATATTCGCTTCTTTTACTTGGCAGACTGGTAAAGATTTGCATTAGTCGCTGTTGTCATTCTGCTTATCTTCGTCACCATCTTCAAACATGAACGAACTCATCACAAGTAAGGACATCCAGGCCCTTGTTGGCCTGGGTCGATCCGCCACACATAACCTCACTCGACAGGCAAGTTTCCCTGCGCCCTACCGAATCAATGCTCGAACTCTCCGGTGGGATCGCAGTCAGGTGCTTGCCTGGCTTGAGGATCGAAAGGGCTCCCAAACCAGAAAGACAAAGGTTCGAGCCGGACATGGCCGCCGCTTTTCAGTAGATGGCGTCACCTTTAGGACGGTCGCCTAATGTCTAGGTCAAAAACACGTCCTAAGAAAAAGCGCTCTACCGCTCCCAAAAGACGAGTTGTCGTCACCAATAGTGGTGTTCGCGTTTATGAGGCAAAGAACGGAAGCTATTGGCGCATTACTTGGAAAGAAAACGATCGGCGGCGAGATACAACTGCAACTAGTGCTGACGATGCCTATGCCAAGGCTGCCGAGATTGAAAAACGAATCAAAAGAGCAAGTGGTGACAAAGAGGTCCAGAGTGTCTCAGCTCTACTTAGCGCATACCTCGATCCTGCTAAACGAACTGTGAAGGGAGCAGATTGGGGAGAGAAGCATGCCAAGAGCCAAGAGAGCTTGATTAATGTGCACATCAGACCACAGATTGGTCACCTTACATGCGACGAGATTACTCACGAGAATCTCCAAGCAATAGTTAAAAGCGCTAAAACAGATTCAACCGCAGAACATCTTCAGAGTTCGATAAGTGCTCTCATTAACTGGGCTCATATTGATGGCTGGATTACTACCGAACCTAGAAAGTTACTTGCTGGCATTACACACGAAAACCGGCGACGAAAGAAGAACCAAGGAGTAAGAGCAGGTGAAACTGATCTTTATGTTGATCGACGCGATATTCCAAGCCATCAAAATGTTGATGCCCTTGCAAAAGCAGCGGTAGTAACGGGTGAGCAGTGGTGGTATGAGCTTCTCATCAATCTCAGCGCCTATTCAGGACTTCGCTTTGGCGAACTATTTGACCTCGATGTCGACGCAATAGATTTCAAGGGGCGTGAGATTACGGTGGAGACCCAGGTATCGGAAGTTTCTGGATATTTTAGAAGGAAGGCTCCAAAGTGGGGAACGGTAAGAAAGACCGTTTTTCCAAAGAAGACTCCATCTGGATATGAGTTGCAAAAAGCGCTTCGCAAGCGAATAAATGAACTCAAGTCTTTAGAGGAAATACCGACTTTGGCAGATGGCACAAAACGTCTATTGCTATTTCCAAACACAAATGGCTCTTGGATGAGCAACAGCAACTTCAGTACTCGTGTCAGACGCCCAGCTCAGGTGTTGGCAAAATGGCCAAGGAAAGAGAACGGTCGTTTTCGTTGGAACTTTCACTCACTGCGCCATGTCTTTTGCACCTATTATCTGTTTGATTTAGAAAAAGATCTGCGCGATGTCTCTATAGCAGCGGGGCACCGTAACTACTCCACCACCATGGAAATGTATGTTGGACAGAGCGAGGGAGCTATACAACGTTTGAAGTCTTGAGTCTAAGTGTTGCTTATTAGCAACGCAGTTCTCTCTCCAAGTAAGGATGGGTGAAATAATCCCGACTGTGAGCTCGACTTTAGATAGAGATCTATGGGTTAGGGTCGCCAGCAAGGCCCCCGCGGTACCCCAAGATTTAGGTGAACTAGCCTGGGTTGAGGCACGGCTTGAACAGTTGGAAGCCTCCCAAAGTCATGTGCAATTTGAGCGAGTGAGAATCGCTTCAAGCCAACATTTAATGGAGCGATTAAAAACTCAATATCAAAGCGATGAGTTCTTTCGTCTCCGATGGAGTAAAACAGAGTTCCTCTTTCTTACCGATTTTCTCGTTCCTGCACTCGACGACCACTCTTCCTACGAGATGGATATTCAAACTTGGGAAATGGATTTCCTAGAAGCGCGCGGCTTTGCCTATCCCGAGCCTAAGGCAGCAAGCCACATTGAAATTCGATGGACACTCTGGATGGATGGAATGAGCCCAAGAGAATCGGAAGAAACGGCACGAAGGCTGCAGGAGTAGTTCGCCACCTTTGAACCAGTAAAAAAGAATGCAGTCCAAGGCCAAATCAATCACATAACCATTCAGGAGAAGCCTATAGCTCGTATGTCAACAGAGGGCGGATGGTCACTATTTGCTTCATCAAGCAAAGTGCTTGTGTTAAAAACTAAGGGAAAGAAATGAAGTTTGTATATACATATGTGGAATTTGATTTTTCAATGGAAGACGAAGAAAATTATGAACTTTCAGTAGAAACTGTTGCTAAAGCCTACAATGATTTGATGGGTGAAGTATTCGAGATTGAAAATGATATTTATCTCGATGATCATGGCGTTTTTGATCCAGAATGTGACGATGTGGCAGAAGCCATTATCAACTTAATTTCTGATGTGACTGGCTGGCTGGTATCTGATTCCAGATGGAAGATAATTGAACTTTAGGCGCACCCTGGGCTGAAGTCCTATCTCAGAATCAAAATAGTTGAATCAGCTGCCGCAGACCGTTTCACCTTCCTGCATCTCATGATACGTAAATGTTGCAGGGTGTTGACCTGGTAGCCATCCTATTTTGTCTACATTAGTTAACGTCTCAGTGGAGCCGTCTTTGCAGATAGCTTTGACTAGGTATACCTTTCCTACATCTTCGAATTCGCCAGAGACGGCGCCTCTGTACAAGGTGGCTCCTCTAACAACAACAAGACCGGCATACACTAAGAGAAGTCCAGTATTGGGAATCACAAAGAGAGCTGCTGTTTTAGTGTAGGCAATCGGTTTTTGATCTGTGTAAGGGATTCCATATCTAGTTGGATCCTCTTCCCATGGATATGCCTTACCGAACTCATAACGATCAGGTAGTTTTTGTGAGGTCGGTGATTGAGAGGGTCTTTTGGTCTTCTTGGGTATTGCCTGCTGCGAGGCTGATTTTGAAGCGCTGTCTTCAGGTTTAGCGCTCTGGGCACTTTTAACTAGAGGCTCATAAGATGCACTTTGGGATGAGCTAGGACTCTTTGACTCAATTGGCGTGGCAGTAACTTCACTTTTGACTTTATTTGTCTGGACAGCAGATGCGACCGATGAAGGCGTTGTCGTAACAGATGCCTCTTCTACCGGCCCTGAGGAGCAGCTAGAAAGTAAAACTAAAGACAGGAAATAGGCGATAGCTCTCTCACATTTGAAACTCATCAGAGCCTCCTTGAGGCTTCGATAGATGAATCAAGAGACAAGCCTTCCTTGAATAATACTTTGCAGGTTTCAAACTGATAAGTCTCAAGGGCCATGATTCTTCCGATGTATTGCCTAGCAATGTCCCACTGATCTTGTGCCACCCCTAGCACGTCCATAAGTAATCCAGCTCTACCCTCGATAGAGATCATGTGACCTTCACGGTCATCTATACAGACCCATGTGTATCCCAGAGGTAGAGATCGACTAACAACTCGAACATCGGCCAGCCAGGCATTTTCGCTAGCGAATGATTTTGCTTTCTTATTCAATAAAGGACTTGGCGTTACCTTTCGCATAAGTCCTGACATCAGAGAAGGTCTCTTCATTGATACAAAGTGTGCCGGCACTCCATAGCAACACATACGCCCAAAACCTAGTCAATGGGATCTTCCATAAAGCGCCATAGCTCCCCGTGATTCTCTATCCAGACCCTTTTGGCTATATCAAATGGGCTCTGAGTGAAGTTACCTTCGGCATCTATTGAAGTCATCGCAATCTCGTTACCCCTCTCAAGCCATTCATCGGGCACTCTTCGCGGATATCGAGGGTTGAGTTTATGTATGAACAAAATCAAGTATCTACAGAATGAAACGGCATCTTCGCTTACTAGCCATTTTGATGATTTCATTTGATTATATTTATGCGCAAAACTTTCTGAGTCAGACGTAATCGCAACCTCTCAATTTTGAGCGTAAAAGTTGATAGCAGGTTGCCATGAATAAAGAAGAACCAACCATAAAAATATTTCTTCATGGCAACCTGTTTTCCTTTCTCGTGGCAAGCTGCCACGGCAATTAAATGGTGCTTATTTCTCTTTTCGTTGCAATAGACCCTCAAAAGCTTTGTAGATGTCGCCTATGCGCCAATGGTTTTACATGACAAGACATATATCGCCACAAGGCGAACAATTGAAAGGAAACATAAATGTGGAGAACAGTTCTTCAAAGACGAAGTGTTCAAGACTTGATTTGGCAGGATGCCTATCCCCAATGGTTAGGAACCCCAACGGATCCGTTTTGGTGGGGCACGGGAGATATTCCTCAGGCAAGAGACCTACTTTTCGAAGAGTTCCTAAACACAATAAGCGGTTTAGAAGTTCAAGAAACTGTAAGTACCGACGACAATCTCCCCGACGTTGTCGATTACGACTGGCCCTGGGTGGCAATAACAATCGATCAACTCGAAAGCTTTCCACCTCTGCCTGAAGGTTTTGATCAAATCTCCTTCAATCTCTTTCGATATTCAGCTCGCCGATTTGCCATGCAAATGGATGAGCAAGGAGCTGAAATGAGAATCGTCATCTACTGCGTACCAAGTGGTGACTATCTCGATTGAGACAACGCGACAAATGCCCCTGTATAAAAACGGGGGCATTCGTTTCTCATATAACTTGAATCTTGCTTCTTGGCGCCGACAGTAAAGAAGCGAAAGACATAGAGCCATCAAATCGATGGCAAATCTAATACAAAGAAAAGAGATAGAGCCATGTGGCGATCAATGATTCAAGTGAAATGCAATGGTGGACACTGGAACTCACCGTTCGGTGAATGGTATGGAGAGCCAGCGGATCCTTTCTGGTACAAACCAGTACTTGGAGATGATGAGTTCCTAGACCAGGCGAAGAGGTTCGGCATCAAAGTTAGAAACAGGTCGAGTGCCTCAGAGAACTTTCCAGGATATTTGAACTGGATGGAGGGTGATTCGTGGTTTGCCCTCGATCTAGAAACTCTTGATTCGTGTCCATTTGTAGATCCAAATCATCAGCTAAACGAAATGAGCAAGTTGCTAAATGAGATAGCTGAAGACACCGGTGTTGAACGTGACCGGATCAGATTGGTTATGTATGAAACCAGCCAATATTAGGTAAGAGGTCCCGTTGGGTTGGATACCTGAGGTCAGACCGGACTTACACAAACTCCCAATAGCTAGGGGAGCGAAAAGACCCACAGTCATTTGGCTGTGGGTCTTCTCTTTGTCGGTGCCCGCCAGTACTTTATTTCCATGTCTGAGAGTGGTTTTGCGAGGCGGCTTTCTAGTAACTGTCTTGATTCTGTTAGAAATAGTTTTTCAGAATCTTGCCGGATAAAAATCTTCAAAGAAAGTGGAAATCTCAGGAGTTTCTGTTCTCAATCAACATCTCTTGCCTCATCTATTTTTAGGGGTGATAAATACTAAATATGTTCTGGTCAATTTTAGGTTTTATTGGTGGCTCTACATTTATCGTAAATGGCTTCAACGTATTATTCGATTCAGAATGTCATACAGTTGGCTTTGGTGGCGGTCGCGTCATTCAGGCAACTTGTTATCCAGAAGGTTCAATCCTTCAAGGTGACTTTCCAGGACCAGTAGCGGGTATCGGAATGCTCATATTTGGTTTCTTAATAATCTATTTTTCTTTGCGTAACTTGAGGCGCGGATAAATGGCAACGTTTAACGCTTTTCACGTTCCGGCAGGGCCAGAACTTGGGATTCTGCCCAAGATCATTCGCGATAAACAAACATCTCTGAATTTGATAAGCCCATTTTTGTTCGAAGGAGAACAGTTTTCTTGGGATGGTCCTTACAACACAAAGGATCCTTTGCTTGCCACAAGGCGGGGGCAGTCGCTGGGGCGCCTTTTCGTCTCTACTTTGCGTTTGATTTTTTGGTCTGATGATGTAACAAAGCCACATGCAGCTGTTTTCTATGATGATATTCAAGGCTGGAAGTCATCTTGGATGCCATTCAAGAGTAAAGGAATAACAATGGTAGTAGGGGATCGCAAAGTTCTTTTCGCGGCTAATTCAACAGCCATTGAAAACGCAGAAAGGTACATAAGGCTCTAATCATGGGGATATTCTCGAAAAAATTGGATTATTCAAGTGGAAGTGGCGTACTTCCTTCCGTTTCAATCGACATGTATTCAAATCTCCGCTTGCCGAACACATCTGTAGTGAGGGTGCCTGCCCTTGATTTGATGGAACGAGAGAAAAATCAGGGAAACTTAGAAAAAGCTTTTGGTGCCGCTGTTAAAGAATTTATGTCGGATGCAAATGAGGAAGCGAGCCGAGAAGTCATAGAAAAGTTCCTTGGCGCCTTGAAATCGCGAATGGCTCCACAGTTGGGCGATGAAGGAACTCAGCTCTTGGGGCGCTTTATCGGGGTTGGATTTGGTATGGCAAAAGTTGAAGAGAAGTCTGGACTATTGGTTGCCGGTAAGTGTCACCCATCTGTTTTAAATGTGATTTCTCGAGTGACTATAAATCTCGGCCCTGAGGAGAAATCTTTGTTCAAGGATGTTCCTGTTTTTCAACTACTCGTTGAAACGGCTATTGAAATTGGCTATGTAGCAACAAGAATGAACAACAGCATTACGGTGGAGGAAATGCTTGCTTCTGTAAGGCCTCTAGCATGATCCTTAATCGATTAGGTGGACTCCTGTTATCCTTAACTCTTAGCACCGGTTTGGTCGGTTGCAACTCCGAATTGCCGAATTACAGCGCCACAGGGGCTTGTGACTCTTTAGCTTCCCTGATTAATCAGTTGGGTTTGATGGAGATTCGTGACACCGAAACTTTTTATACTCAAATTGATTCGATAATTGCTCAAGCTCAAAATGCTTCAAATCAAGATGCAGAGTTTTCTGAGATGGCCTCACAAGTCGAGTCATTCGCGCGGGTGTGGTCAGAAAAGTTTCCAGATGCTGTTCCAAATTATCTTGGAACAATCCCATTACAATTCACTTCCGATAAGTTCTGCGGTACAGACTTCGAGAATCAGGGGTAAACGTGAGAGTTATTAAAACTGTAGGAATCGTAGTCGGAATCTACATAGCAGCTCTCGTTATGGAAATGATCATGGCTTCGAGCTCTCCCGAATATCAAGGTGGCATCACGGTCATAGTGATTTTGGGCGCCCTGGCTTTTCTTTCTCCAAAGGCGGGATACCGGTGGTTTGATTGCTTCTTTGCGCTAATCCCTTTTTATGGGATTTTCTACATTTTCAAAATCTGCTACCGAATAGCGCACTTGCCTAATCGGGATTGGAATGAACGGCTCTCAATCGCTGATTAGTAATGTCTAATTGTTTTAAGCGCGTCTTTCATCCAGTTTTTTTGCGTTTGCACCTAAGTAATCAAGCACTTCAGCATAGTTACCCAGACTCTTAACTTGCTCGTGGGCCAACAGCCCAAGAGCTTTAATGGAGGAAAGATGGCTTGGATTAGATTTATAAATCTTCTGAAGTTCTAATGATACAGAGGAGATGTCATATACCCACTGTGCAAGATTCTCGATTGACTCAGTCTTAATTTGATCTGAGAATCCAGCGCAAGTTTTTCCAACGAACTGTAAAAGCTGGACATCTTCAACTTTGGCTGCCTCTAGGACTAACGTAGCGATTTCGGACCTCAATCGATTTGCATCGTAATTTTGCCCATTTATCTCACCAACTAGCTCGTCCGGTATCCATTTCTGAAATTTCTCAATAACCGGTTTGAGTTTCTGTGAGTCTTGATTACTCGTCTTAGGTTCTTTTTTAGAGAAAATGCCCATACCTAAACGCTACGTTTACCGGGTTTAGTAGTCAAGAAGGGACATATAGTCCTTTATGAAGTTACGTAAAACTTGTGGAAATTTCCACCGAATGGGAAAGCTATCCAAAACTTGATTTTTGTGCGCTCAGTTAGACCAAGGTTTTCCCATAGTTTTCCCATAGACAAGTTGGACTAACCTGGACAAGTCCGCCCGAAAGGATTCCAATTCATGCGAAAATTGCGTGTTTTCTAGCAGTGGATATCGGAAACCGTTCTTGGAATCACCGCCTCCTAAGCGGTAGGTCGCCGGTTCAACTCCGGCCAAGGACACAAGTGGAAGTTATTCGTAAAATATGTGCGTGGATTTAGAAACAAGAGATTTGTTTCCTGGACTTGAAGACCAGATTCTGCCAGAGAGATTTAATCGAGTAGATCGTTCTGTCCAAACTCTATTCAAGAAAACTCTGAAGAGTATGTCTGACGGATTACCCTTCATTATCACAGGCGATATTCCTGCGATGTGGTTGAGAGATTCAACTTGGCAAGTCAAGCCGCTACTTCGCTCTAGTCATCCGAAAGTTATGGATTTGCTCATTAACCTCAGTCGTTCCCAAGTTAAGTTGTTTCTTAAGGATCCTTACGCTAATGCTTTCAATTCCGAACCTAATGGTGCATGTTGGCATAAAGACTTTCCAGAACAATCACCGTGGGTTTTCGAGCGAAAGTTTGAATTAGATTCTTGGGCTTCAATCCTCTATTTGGCTAGAAAAATTTCAGAAGTATATGGCCGTACTGAACACCTTGATGGAAATTTTAATGAAGCATTGGAATTAATGATTGAACTCGCCAGGAAGGAGCAAAGGCACGATCGGGAAAGCTACGTATTCTGGAGAGCTGGATCTCCGCCCCATGATTCACTTTCTCATCACGGGCGCGGAGCACCAATAGGTTTTACGGGAATGGTTTACTCCGCTTTTAGGCCGAGTGATGATGCCTGTAAGTATGGGTACTTAATACCTTCGAATTTATTCTTTATGAACGAACTCAAGAAATTGAGCGTTGCAGGATTTGAGATGAAGGCAGCCGAACTAGCGTCTGAAATCGAAGAAGGCATAAATAGGTTTGGAATTATCGATGGCAAGCTAGCGTATGAGGTGGACGGCCTCGGCAATCATCTATTTATGGATGACGCTAACGTCCCATCTCTACTAAGCCTTCCTTACTTGGAAGTCTTTTCATCAGATAATCTCAAATACCAAAGCACTCGCGCTTTTGTTCTATCTGAAATGAATCCATATTTCTACAAAGGCGCATTAGCAATGGGAGTTGGTTCTCAGCACACTCCTCATAACTCTGTCTGGCCGATTGCAATTGCGATAGCAGCTCTGACATCAAATGATGGAAAAGTACAGAAGACTACCTTGGACTTACTAGAAAGTACTGATGCAGGAACTGGGCAAATTCATGAGTCATTCGATGTTGATGATTCTTCGATTTTCACTAGGGATTGGTTTTCTTGGGCTGACATGACTTATGTTGATTTGGTTCTCGAGTCAATTAGTTACAGTTATGAAAGAAATTAAGAATTACTTGAGTACCACTTGTAAGGATTTGAATTGATCTGGCACTCTCTCAAACGGGGCTAAATGGAAAGTGACCATCTCCTTGTGAATCTTCCAATTCAATTCACTATCTCGCAAAGTTTCCATGAATACCCTTGCCTCAATTTCAGCGATGTGGTTCCCAAGGCAAGTGTGCGGCCCGAATCCGAAGCTCAAATGTGGATTTCGCGCCCTACTGAGATTTAAGGAGAGAGGATCTTCAAAAACTGTCTCATCAAAATTGCCCGATATGAAACTCATGCCGACGTATCTATCGGCAGGTAATTCCTTCATGCCCGTCTCAGGAGTAGTAGTCCGATTCATGAGGGGTAGTGGGGTAAGAAATCGCAAAAATTCTTGAATGGCTGTGTTGATGGCAATCTTTCCGCTTCTTATCTGCAGGAGTTCATCTGTACGAGCAAAGTGCCACATGATTCCAGAGAGAAGTTTGACCACCGTATCTCGTCCACCTGCTAAAAGGACTCCTACAATTCCACGAAATTCAAGAGGCGTAACTCGCTTTCCAGCAATTTCCAAATGTGCAATCTCGCTATAAATGTCTTTAGTTTCATGTCTCAGAGCCTCTTCATAAACGGAGTCCAAGTAGCGGTGAAGGACTGCCCCATCCCTTTTTTCGGACTCCGCAGTCCATACGTCAGGACCCCAAGAGATCCATTCCTCAACATCCTGAGGACGGTTATAAATAACACCTAAGTTGTGCATTACCAAAGGAAGAGCGAGCTCACTCACTACCTCTTTGGGCTCGGCAGAAAAATAGCGCTTAAGAAGAATTTCAGAATTTTTTCGGAATTTTTCTACATGCTTTTCGATTGCTGGTTTCACAAAGTAGGGGGCGAGAGCTGATCTATAGAGGTGGTGAAGTGGGGGATCAACTTCCAGAGGTAATTGCCTATAGTCGCGCACATCCGCATCTCCTTGTAAGTCAGAGGAGTATGTCTGGGTATCGCGCAATGCGCTCCGTAGAGAAGCATGTCCAGTGATAGTTTTCCCGTTACTTTGATGGAAGACTGACATGCCGGAACTCTATAGTTGGACCAAGCTCAATACAAGGAGTGCCATGAAGAACCTGATGGCTATTGCAGTTTTTCCGAAAATCGAAAAAGAAAATTTAGAGCGATTCAAGGAAGTTGCAACAGAAATGCTGCAGAGCATCCGAAGCCAAGATTCCATTTTGCGTTACGAGCTTTTCTTTACATTAGACGAGACTTCTTGCGTGGTTTTGGAGGAATATATAAATCCTGCAGGGGTTTTTGAACATGTCGAGCAGCACCGCAAGTATCTAGTGGAGCTAAGCGCTTTAGGCGGCAAAATTCAGGGAAATATGTTCCCTCTCTCTTCCGAAGGTGATGAGATTTCTGAAATCAAAGAGAAGTGGGATTCAAATATGCACATGTATTTTGATGGGAAGAGATAGAGAATTACGCGTTAAGGCTACTTTGAAAAGACTATGGTGCGGTTTCCAACAATAAATATTTGATCTTCGGCATAAAGTTTTACCGCATTCGAGAGAACGCGCCGCTCAATATCTCGCCCAATTGCGATGAACTCTTCGAATCGGTCTAGTGATTGATCTTAAATCGCTGAAGAGATTTTGGAGCCCACCAGTTCCAATCACCGAAGAGTCGCATCAACCCTGGGACCAAGAACGCTCTAATGAGTGTTGCATCTAGGAGAATCGCAAAGGCAATTCCAAATCCCATGGATTTAATCGATGTAACTCCACTGATAATGAATGCAGCAAATACGACTGCAAGAATCATCGCAGCCGCAGTGATAATTCGTGCAGATTTCTGTAGGCCTAACGCAACCGAATCTTCATTTGAACGACCGGCATCGTGCTCCTCTTTAATTCTTGAAAGGAGAAATACTTCATAGTCCATAGAGAGACCAAAGGCGACGATTGCAACTAGAACGACAGTACTCGTGTCCAGCGCTCCGGTATTTATAAAATCACCAGTCAGGAAGTTCAAATTTCCGTCGATAAATACCCAAGTGAGAATACCCATAGTTGCTGCTAACGAAATGTAATTTAGAAGAATTGCTTTTATCGGTAACAACACCGATCCGGTGAAAAGGAAGAGCAAGATTAGGACTGCAATCGTTACCCAGATCAGGACCCATGGAAGGGTTTCCGCTATGCCTTCCTGAGTATCGGTGTAATCCGCAGCAACACCTCCAACTAGAACTTCCAGAGTTGAATCGATATCTCTAATATCCCTAATAAGAGTCTCAGCTTCGAGTGTTCGAGGCGCCATAGAGTGAATGGCGACTAATCGAACTGCAGCGCCCTTTACCTCAGGCGAGCTGACTCGAACGATTTCGGAAATTTGAGAGAGAGATGCAGCATAAGAATTAACCGCTTCTAAGTTACTTCCACCAGCAGGGAAGACAATTTCAATTGGATTGCTTTCCTCTCCCGGGAACTTCTCTTGGATAAATGACGCTGCTTGGTAGGCAGGATCGCTTGCTGGAAGCACTCGAATGTCGACTTGCGAGAACTTCACATTTGTTAGTGGAGCAATCATCAAGGCGAGAAAGAGAAGTGAAAAGGCAACAACTGGAACTGGTCTGCGCATGACGAACCGAGAAAGACGGGCCCAGCCACCATCCTCTTTTGGATTCAAGCCACTCTTGCGAACAACGCCTTTATTTACTTTTTCGCCAAGCATCATTAATAGTGCAGGAAGTGGGATGAGCGCTCCGACAACAGCCAGTGATACGACTATTGCACCGGCATACCCCATCGACTTTAAGAAGTTCATAGGGAAGAAAGTGAGCGAGATGAGAGTAAGTACCACTGTTAATCCAGAATAGAAGACGGTCTTGCCAGCGCTTCTCATTGTGTTCACAATCGCATCTTCACGGCTTATGCCGCGACGTAACTCTTCCCTAAATCTATTGACTATCAAGAGGGCGTAATCAATGCCTAATCCAAGCCCCAAACCAGTCGTCAAATTCAGAGCAAAGATACTTACATCAGTTATGAGAGTTAGGAGATACAGGCCAAAGAATGTGCCCAAGATTGCAGTTACTCCAATTATGAGCGGCATCGCAGAAGCTACTAGCGCGCCAAAGACTAGAACTAGCAAAATAAAGGTGATTGGAATCGAGATTGCTTCAGAGAGCTTCAAATCATCTTGAATTCTTCCGTTAATAGCATTTGCAAAGACAGCGCCACCGGAAACTCTTATTACCTGATCTTGATATTTGCCTTCATATTTGTCTTGGTAATAGCCACCGAGTGAATCGATCTCCGTAAAGTCCTCAGATTTAAGGTAAATGAACATATAAGCCGCAGTTCCATCGGTGCTCTTAAAAGCCGGGTTTCTTCCTGCGCTCCAATAAGAGATTACGTTCTCAGCGCTTGGCTCAGCTCGAAGTTGATTCTCAAGTGCAGTGGCAGCCGCGACAGTTGCCTCGGCATCGACTGAGCCGGCCGAGGATTCAAGGGCGATAACTACGGCCGGATCTTTAACGTCAAAAGTATCCTCGAGGTATTCGAAAACCTTTGCTGAATCGCTATTCGGGTCTGAGTAGCCACCAGTATCGAAGCGAGAGAAGACTTGAGTACCAAGTGTTCCAAATACAAGGACCGCGGTAATCGCGAGTAGGAAAATTGCCTTGCTCCGTCTAGCTATGGAATGACCCAACTTCTCAAACATATGTTGCCTTCTCTTGACTCGCGGCTAATCGAGGTGAATAATGTAAACAATGTTAACACCAGTGCGCAAGCGAAGTGACTACCACCATGGTGACTTAGGCCATGCCGCAATTCGGGCTGCGAAGAACTTGATTGACAGCGAGGGTTTGAATTCTCTCGGGATTAGGAGAGTTGCTGAGGCCACCGGAGTATCACCGGCCGCGCTCTATCGCCACTTTGAGAACCTAGAACAACTTAAGGCAGAAGTATCAGCGCAGATTCGATTGGAACTCGGCGAGTTTCTAAAGGCCAAACGGGATCGAACGCCTCTTTCGCGAAGTAAATCCAGAAATGCGCTCATCCGATTTGAGGCTTTGGCTGAGGCATATATCGATTACGCAAGAAAGCATCCAAGGTTGTTCGAGATTGCCTTTATACATTGTGATGAGAAACCAATAAGCGAGTTCGCTGATTTAGCTTGGGAACTATTGCAGGAATCGATAAAGGAACTAGATGAGGTCGGGCTGCTAGACCGGAAAATTGCAGTTGCTGCTCCGATGATTGCTTGGAGCTCGGTACATGGACTTGCGGTTCTAGTGGCACAGCGTGCAATCTTGCAGCGCGAACAAGATCAAGCGCTTCGCCAAATTATGGATGGAGTAGAGCGAGCCCTGGGGGCGCGCTAAGAAATATATGAGTGAGTTGATACCTTCTAAGACCCAAGATGAGATTGATCCATCTGCTGATTCTGTATCAGATACAAAGCGTGAGGAAGAGATTAAGGCTGATAAGCCGCCGCACCACGATTAACTTTCGGTTTTACTCTCTGGTTTTGAAGCTGGTTTAGCCACGGGCTTTGAATCTGCTTTGTTCTCCGCTTTCGTTTCTGACTTCTTAGAATCAGTTTTGTAGAAACCTGAACCTTTGAAAACTACCCCAACATTTGAGTAGACCTTACGGGCCTTTGCGCCACACTCAGGACAGGTATCGATGGCGGCATCTGAGAATGATTGGAACACCTCGAATTCATGCTCAGATTCGCATTGATATTGGTAGGTGGGCACAGCGTAATCTTAGGTAAGTGATGGAGATTCTTCTAATTGAGGTGGTTAATGCTCTTTGATGTATTGAATACCCTCACTGGCGCTTTGGTAATGGGAGCGCTGTTATCCCTAACATTCCTCTTCCCAGAAGTTGGTGGTCAACTAGCTGAACCATCGAGGCGACTGCGGAGCGTACTTCCTTACTTAGTGGCAACTTGGGTAATTCTTGCTTTCGGAAATCTCTTAGCCACTTTGGCAAATCTCTTTGAATCTTCTATTTATTCAATGCTCGATTTCACAACGATTCGTTCTTATGTAACTCAAACCGCATTAGGAAGATTACAATTAATTCAAGTTCTTGCGGCGCTCTTACTCTTATTGATCATTAGAAGCATTCGCAAGGTTGGCGGAGCTTTCTTGGGTTATTGCATCGCCACATTTGGAGTTGTTGCACCCCTCTTTCAAAGCCACACGAGTCAAGCAAGTGGCCATGGCCTGGCAATTGGTTCACTCATCATTCATGTCATTGCTCTTTCATCTTGGGTTGGGGCGGTGGCTTCACTTCTTTTCATGGATGAAGCCACTCGAAAACTAGTTGCAACAAGAGTGGGGGTTATTGCAACTTGGTCTGTAGTTGCTGTAGTGCTAAGTGGCGGCACAAGTTCGATATTGAGACTGGGATTCTCGAGCGAGTGGTTGTCTACATATGGAGCTCTTATTATTCTCAAGGTCGGACTTCTAAGTTTCATCGCTCTTACAGCAATAAAGATTCGTAAGAACCTTGCCGATTCAAGCTTGATTCGATTTGAAGTATTACTTCTTCTCTTAGTCACCGCTATAGGTTCGCTTCTCTCTCGCTTCACGCCTATTGTTGAAAGCGAATATGAATATGACCGAGTAAAAGAGATCACCGGAGTTGGTATGCCGCCTGAACCAACTTGGCAACGCCTCTTCTTTGAATATGAAGCAGATGCTCTGATGCTCGGTGCACTTGTATTTGCCACTGCGCTTTACATCCGAGGAGTAGTAATCCTCTCGCGCCGTGGGGATAAATGGCCGATCGGCAGAACGATCTCTTTTGCGGTTGGAATCTCACTTCTCGACTACAGCACTAGTGGGGGCCTTGGGCTTTATGCAATTTTTTCTTTTCAGTATCACATGATTGCTCACATGTTATTAAGCATGATTGCCCCGATTTTCATTGTCTTAAGTGCGCCAATAACTCTAGCGCTCCGTTCGCTTCCAATCGGCAGAACAAAACAAGAACGCGGTATACGGGGATGGTTGATTGAGTCGCTTCATTCAAGATTCACTGGAATATGGACCAATCCAATTGTGGCCTTAGCAATTTTTGATGGATCGCTCTTTGCCCTTTACTTCACACCGCTATTTGGAGATTTGATGTCGAGCCACTTCGGACACCTCTTGATGAATTTCCATTTCATCGCCGCAGGCCTTCTCTTCTTCCACGTCATTGTCGGAATTGATCCAAACCCAAGAAGAGTTCATCATCTAGTTCGAGTAGTGATACTCCTTGGAGCAATAAGTATCCACGCCTTTTTCTCCATTGCGCTACAAGCATCAAGTTCTTTAATTGACGGTGGTTACTACGCTTCCTTAGAACGCCCTTGGGCCACAGACTTGTTGGCTGATCAGAAAACCGGAGCGGCAATTGGTTGGGCGATGGGCGAGATTCCAATAATCATTGCTCTCGTTGCAACTTTTATCCAGTGGATGCGCTCGGATGCTCGGGAAGCAAAGCGAGCTGATAAGAATTCAGAGCGTGATTTAGCGGAATACAACGATTATCTTTCTAAACTCGCCGAGGGTCGAAAGGACTCGTAGTATTCCCGCCATGGATCCGCTTTTTTCATTACCCGAAGAGTATGTAGCTCTGCGCGAAAGCGTTCGTGCGCTCGCCGACAAGAAGATCCAACCTTTTGCGCATGATGTTGATGCAAATGCGCGCTTCCCACAAGAAGCTCTCGATGCGCTTCAAGCAGCGGGATTAGCTGCGCCACATGTTCCGGTTGAATTCGGTGGTGAAGGCGCTGACTCACTTGGAGTTGTAATTGTTATCGAGGAAGTCGCTCGAGTTTGTGCATCTTCTTCACTAATTCCAGCGGTAAACAAACTTGGTTCGGTACCGTTGATGTTGGGCGGTAATGAATCACAGAAAGAGCGTTGGTTAACCCAACTCGCAAAAGGAAAAGGCTTCTCATATTGCTTATCTGAGTCTGAAGCTGGTTCGGATGCCGCAGCAATGAAAACTCGAGCAGTGAAGAAGGGTGACGGTTGGGTTCTAAATGGAAGTAAAAAGTGGATCTCCCATGCTGGTGTTTCTGAGTTCTACACCGTACTTGCATCCACTGATCCAGAAAAGGGAGCGAAGGGAATTACCGCTTTCGTAATTGAGAAGAGCGATTCGGGAGTTTCTTTTGGCGCTCCAGAAAAGAAGATGGGCTTTAAAGGTTCACCAACTCGAGAGGTCTACTTCGACAATGTAGAAATAGGAGATGATCGAAGAATTAGTGAGATCGGTGGTGGATTTGGTCTGGCAATGAAGACTCTAGATCACACACGCATCACTATCGCTGCTCAAGCGCTAGGAATTGCTCAAGGCGCATTTGAAGTTGCTACTAAGTATGCAAAAGAGCGACGCCAATTTGGTAAACCAATCTTTGACTTCCAAGCTGTCCAATTCATGCTTGCCGATATGGCGATGGAGATTGAAGCAGCTCGACAACTAACTTATGCCGCAGCGGTTAAGAGCGAAAGAGGCGAACGTGACCTCACTTTCTTTTCAGCTGCTTCAAAGTGCTTTGCTACCGATGTGGCCATGAAGGTGACCACTGATGCTGTCCAGGTATTAGGTGGTTATGGCTATGTGAATGATTATCCCGTCGAGCGGATGATGCGCGATGCCAAGCTAACCCAGATCTATGAAGGCACAAACCAGATTCAGCGCTTAGTTATGGCGCGCAATCTCGGCGTAAATTAAATTCGAACTAACCTCGTAGGCGTTAGCGCCATTTTTACCGGCATATCATGAGATTCAATAGGTAAATCTCTTACGAATTCATCCTCGTTTATAAGACCTATCGAAACTCCAGAGAAGTCTCGAAGCGTTCGATCATAAGAGCCACCTCCTTGCCCGAGGCGATTTCCTTTTGAATCAATCGCCAATGAAGGAACAATCATGAGATCGATTCGGCCTAAGAATCTCTCACCAATTGGCTCTTCTACTTTTCCAGAGCGCTTAAGTTTTGCGGGATTACCATCCCAGATTCGAAACTCTAGGGAGTTATCTGGTAAGCGCACCGGTAGTAATAACTTCTTTCCAGATTCCAGAATTAGTTGATTGAGTTTTTCGGTATTGGGCTCATCGCCAAATGAGCGATAGCTGGCAATCACTTCAGAGTTCTTAAATTCCGGAGAATCACTTAATAAAGAGTGGTTAAAGTGAGATTGGCTAACTTGGCGGCGCAAGCGGATTGATTCACGCAAATTCGCCTTCGTGTGCTCCACGGGATTAGCGTAGATACAAAGTATCTTTTCCGCGTGAGTGAGAGCCTTCGGGTAGCAGAGCTAGCGACACAACTCTTAGCCCTATCAAAGCCATTAGCAGCCTTCGATATGCCGCTACTAGATTCCTACGGCGCAACCCTTGCGCAAGATATCTATCAAGGTGATCGCTTGGCGCTTAGATCTGGTTCGAGAATTCGGTCTACCCAGATTGGTCTAGCTGCTTCTCTTGGCTTAGATCATCTTCCAACGCGACCGCAACCTCGGGTAGTCGTTATCTCAGCCGGCGATGATTTGGTAGAGCCGGGCAAAGACCTCGGAAGTGGCGAAGAATTCGAGGTTAACTCGTGGCTTCTTACTACCGCGATGAAAGAGGCTGGCGCGGTTGGCTATCGAGTAACGACAATTCCGGAGACCGAAGATTCCCTCAAGGATGTTGTTGAAGATCAATTAGTGCGCGCTGATCTAATTGTTATCTGTGGTGAGAGCCATGATGAATCTTTTGACTTAATTTTCGGAGTATTAAGTCGATTGGGAGATGTTAAGAGCGTAACTCCAAATATTGAGGGCAGTGGTCGACATGCATTTGGAACGATTGGCCCAGATAAAACTCCAGTCGTAGCCCTCCCTGGAGATCCGATCTCCGCTTATATTTCAAATGAACTATTTATTCGCCCCATGATTCGTAACATGATGGGTCTATACGACATTCATAGACCAATTACCCGAGCGACTCTTACCAATGATGTAGCTAGCGAATCTGGTAAGCATGCATTCATAAGAGCGATTCTCTCCACTGATAATCCAAACCGACGTTTGGTGACCGCACTACCGAATCAAGATGACCTAATTGGTCTCTCTGATGCAACTGGATTGATTGTGATGAGCGAAGAAGCCACGAGCTACAAGGCTGGCGAAGAGGTAGAAGTACTTATGTTGGAGCGGCGCTTTAATTGAGCAAATAGAGACTAGAAATGAATTGGCCGATACTCCTAAAAGAAGGCGAGATCACGCTTCAACCGCTTCGCCTGCGCGATCGTAGGGCTTGGCTAGATCTGCGGAATCGAAATCGAGAGTGGCTAAAGCCATGGGAGGCGACTTCTCCTCTGATAGAGGAGCAGAAAACTCTGCCGACATACGTTGAGATGGTTAATTTCCATAAGAGAGAAGGAAAGGCCGGTCGCTCGTACTCATTTGCAATCTGGTTTCATAACCAATTAATCGGCCAGATCACCCTTGGCGGTGTCTCATACGGCGCATATCGCGGCGCCCATATTGGTTATTGGATAGATAAAGGACATGCGAATAAGGGGATTACGACCAGAGCCGTGCGCGAGGTAACTCGCTTTGGACTTGAGGAGTTGCGATTACATCGGATCGAAATTGGACTCCGCCCAGAAAATGGCGCATCTAAACGGGTAGCAGAAAAAGCTGGATTTATTTTCGAAGGATTACGCCCACGTTATTTACATATTGATGGTGAATGGCGAGATCACATCGTCTTTGTAAAAGAGAACACGAGAATTTAGATTTCGGGGAAATACCCGAAAAGTCCAATTCCGCCCTTTAGGGTTAGGCTTCATGGGTTCGGGTTTGATCTACATCATCATCGTTGGCATGTGGATCGCCTATTTCCTCCCGCGTTGGATTGCAAATCATGAAGAAGTATCTGGGCGATCAATTGAAAAGTTTGCCTCAACCATGAAGGTAGTTGGAAAGACTTCTGGTAACTCGAGTGACGATTTGGCTGAACTACTTCGAAAGAAAGAGAATCAGATTCTAATAAGAAGGATTCTCTTCTTCTCGATTGTAGGTTTGACTCTTATCGTCTCGCTCTTTGCTCTAGTCGGATTTTTATCACCTGCAATCATCGCAATTCCAATTTCTGGAATGGGTCTCTATGTTGTTCATGTACGTCATCAAGTTAGCGCAATCAATGAAGAGATTTTGACTGCAACTGAATCAGCCATGAGAAGCGAGAGAGCCACAAGCGAGTACTTAGAGTTGATTGCAAGATCTAAGCGAGTTTCTAGAGCTAAAGATGAGTTAGTTGATGAACAGTGGACACCACTTGCTGATCGAGTTGCTAAATCGGCATCTGATGTTCATGGAATCACAATTATTCCAAAGGGTTCAACCGGAAAGACATGGGATCCGGTTAGCGTTCCACCTCCTTCCTACGCCAATTCCCCAAAAGCGGTACCACGGCGGAGAATCGATCTAACGGTTCCGGGAGCATGGAGCGCGGCCCAAGAAGAAGAGTTACGGAAGTTTCTTAAGCCGAGCTCAGATGAGATTTTCGATCAGAGTATTGCTGATGAAGTAGAAGAGCAGATCAGAACAAATCGCGCCGCAAACGAATAACTAGATCCAACTAGGTAACCACATTCTGGAATACCAATCATCATAAGTTAGAACTATCCCAAGATAGACCGGGGCAAAGTAAGCGAAAATAAGGGCTGTTAGGCCCAGAGCGGCATAGACATTTTGGATCCGCTTCGGTTGCTTAGCTTCATCTTCTAGGTAGAGCTTTATTGAGTAAGTTATCGCGAGAATCAAGTAGGGAAGAAATGCGATTGCGTAGAAGTAAAAAGTAGTCCGTTCTGGGAAGAGCAACCAGGGAAGATAATTAGATAAAAGGGCGAGAAGAATAAGACCTGCTCCGCGCTCTCTTCTAGTTATGAAGTAACCAAGAGTTATGAAGAGCGCAATTAACCCAAACCACCAGATTATTGGAGTACCCATAGCAAGAATCTCTTGGGAACAACTCTCGGCTCCACAACTCTTTGGTGATTCATAGAAGAACGAAGTTGGTCTTCCTAAAACCAACCAATTCCATGGACTTGCTTCATAGGAATGTTCGGTCGTGAGGCCAGTATGAAAATTCAAAATCTCTCGGTGATACTGAAATAGAGAAATCAGTGGGTTGCTTGAGTAATCTCTAGACCAACCTTTATCTGAGATTAGCCAACCGCTCCAAGTGAAGAGATAAGTGATTGGGATTATGGGAAGGTATAGAAGAGCTCTTCTTCGATTTATTACCAGAAGGTAAATTAGAATTGCGGCAATAAAATAAATCGCGCTCCATTTTGTGCCAAGCGCAAGTCCGAGTAGTAACGCTGCAACAATATGTCGCTCATGCAATAGCGCTAGGAAGGCGGCTAGTAAGAAGAACATCAAAAAGATATCAAGTAGTGCAGTACGTGACATAACTAGATGAAGCCCATCAATACTCATTAAACCGGCGGAGACAAGTGCTAGGAATTGTGAGCTAAAGAGTCTTAGGGCAACAAAATAGATCAAAAGAATCGAAAAAGTCCCAAATATCGCGGCGGAAAGGCGCCATCCAGCTGGACTATCTCCAAGTATTTGTATTCCTAAAGCAATCAGCCACTTACCTACTGGTGGATGGACTACGAATTCCGCAGCCCCCTTGGTCGTTTCCACGCCATTGGTTAAGTAATCCTTTGCACCATCTACGTAATAGACCTCATCAAAAACCAGTTTGTCTGGAGTTCCAAGATTCCAGAATCGAATCAGCGCCGTTAACAGAAGAATCAAGCCCAATATCAAGCGAGGGGATGGGCGAGGCATAAGTAGAAGGATACTGATGCGAGAATTGCTAGATGGGAACTCTTATCGTTGCTGCTGCGCCCATTGGAAATTTTGGCGATGCGACTACGCGCCTTAGGGCCGCTATCGAATCCTCCCAATTTGTGGCTGCAGAAGATTCTCGAAAGTTTGCTCGGTTATGTAGCGATCTAGGGATTGAAAGTAAAGCGAAGGTCATCTCATTTTTTGAGGGAAATGAGAGGGAGCGTCTGGTTGATTTAGAACGGGCCTTAAATGAATTTGATCAAGTTCTCTTGATAACTGACTCGGGAATGCCGGGTGTTAGCGATCCTGGGTATCGCGCAATTTCTATGGCGCTTGAGAAGAATTTTCCAATCCAAGTCCTTCCGGGCGCAAGCGCAGTCACGACTGCATTGATACTTTCTGGACTTCCCTCTGACCGCTTTGCCTTCGAAGGATTTCTTCCACGCACTGATATAGCTCGTGATCGCGCTCTAGAAGAGCTCTCGCAAGAAGTGAGAACTCTGGTTTTCTTTGAAGCGCCACATCGCATCAATTCATTTCTAGAGTCAGCGCTAAAGATATTTGGGCCAGAGCGCCGCGGCGCCATTTGTAGAGAGATGACTAAGACCTACGAAGAGACTGTAAGAGGGACCTTGCAGGAGTTATTCGAGTGGTCACAATCCAAAGAGATGCTCGGGGAGTTCACGATCGTTGTTAATGGATTCAATCCGCAAGAAGTTAGCCATAGCGAAACGGAGATTGCAGATTTGGTGAAGCGGTATGAGAGCGCCGGAATCTCGCGGAAAGAAGCGATTGCAACGGTCGCTAAAGAATTATCGATTCCGAAGCGGACCGTCTTCGACATCATGGTCACACATAAGTAGATAGACTTTTCTCATGGCCGCGCCAGAAAAATCTTTCTATCTGACGACGCCTATTTATTATGTAAATGATGCTCCACACATCGGTCATGCCTATACAACTGTTGCCGGAGACTTCCTCACCCGTTGGCATCGCCAGAAAGGTGAATCGGTCTGGTATTTAACGGGAACTGATGAACATGGCCAGAAAGTAATGCGAACAGCAGAAGCTAATAACACTCCGCCCCAACAGTGGTGCGATCGCTTGGTTGAGAGCGCTTGGAAGCCAGTTTGGCGGGATCTAGAGATTGCTAATGACGATTTCATCCGGACTACTGAGTCTCGCCATACCGAGCGGGTACAGAAATTCTTAACTGGATTGATGGAGAAGGGCTTTATCTACGAAGGTAATTATGAGGGCCCTTACTGTGTTGGCTGCGAAGAGTTCAAACTTCCGGGAGATCTTGATGAAGGAAAGTGCAAGATTCACTCGAAACCAGTTGAGATGGTCAAAGAAACAAATTGGTTCTTCAAGCTATCTGCCTTCGTTCAACCGCTTCTTGATCATTACAAGAAGAATCCAGATGCCTGCCAACCTGATAGCGCTCGAAATGAAGTTGTTGCATTTCTAGAGGGTGGAGTATCGGATCTATCCATCTCGCGTTCTACATTTGATTGGGGAATTAAAGTTCCTTGGGATGTCAAGCAAGTTGTCTATGTCTGGTTCGATGCACTTCTAAATTACGCCACTGCTGTTGGACTAACCGATCCAGCTGATAGTGAGGGCGGAAAGTTCTTTGCCAAGACTTGGCCCGCCGATGTGCACTTAGTAGGTAAGGATATTTTGCGTTTCCACGCCGTTATCTGGCCGGCGATGTTGATGGCTGCCGGAATTCCTGTTCCAAGAAAAGTATTTGCTCATGGCTGGCTCTTAGTCGGTGGCGAGAAGATGAGCAAGAGCAAGCTAACTGGAATTGCGCCCTCTGATATCACCTCACATTTTGGCGTTGATGCTTTCCGCTACTACTTCATGAGAGCAATACCTTTTGGAAGCGATGGTTCTTTCTCTTGGGAAGATATGAGCGCTCGATATACGAGTGAGCTAGCTAATGACTTTGGAAATCTAGCCTCTCGCTTGACGGCGATGATTGAAAAATACTGTGGCGGAGTACTTCCAGAACGAGCTCAATCAAGTGAACTGGCGAGTTCACTTGAAAAGACGGTGAGAGTCGCTGATAAAGCTATCTGTGCATTAGATTTTCAAGGCGGCATAAATTCAATTATGGAGTTTTGTAAAGAAGTTAATGGCTATGTGACCATTAAGGAACCCTGGGTTGTTGCAAAAGATCCAACCCGTAAAGCCGAGCTAGATGCAATTCTTTACAACACCGCTGAATCGCTCCGTGCGCTTGCAATCTTGCTTTATCCGATAATGCCGATTTCAACCAAGAAGTTATGGGGCTATCTCGGCGCGGATAAGACTCTGGGAGCGCTAGAGAAGCAGAAAATCTCAGACGTAGCTAATTGGGCCCAACTCCACCCAGGTACAAAGATAAGCAAAGGTGAGATTCTTTTCCCGCGATTAGAAGAGAAGCAAGAAATCTAGTTAATGGCAGATCGACATAATCGCGATCTTGATCGCCAACCCGCTCCGCTTCCGGAACCACTACCTACTACCTGCGTAGACACCCATGCGCATTTAGAGATCGTGACCAACACTGATCCAGAGAGTGACGCAATTGGAAAAGTACTTGCAGATGCGAAGTCGGTCGGCATAGATCGAATTGTTCAAGTTGGATATTCCGCCGAACAATCAGAGTGGTCAGTTCGTCTCGCGGAACATTGGGATGGAGTTTTGGCAGCTGTTGCCCTACACCCTAATGAGGCTCCGGTAGTGGCTGATCTAGAGAGTGATTTAAAGCGAATCGAGGAGCTCGCGGCTCATCCAAAAGTTCGCGCAATTGGCGAGACTGGTCTTGATTTTTTCCGTACCGAAGAAAGTTTGCGAGAACGCCAACGATATTCCTTTATCCGCCATATTGAAATTGCTAAAAAATATAAGAAAGCCTTAGTGATTCATGATCGAGATGCCCATCGCGCAGTCCTCGATACTTTGGCGGAGGTCGGTGCTCCGGAGAAGACAATCTTTCATTGCTACTCTGGTGATTCTGAAATGGCGCGAGAGTGCGTAGCGAAGGGTTACTACTTATCTTTTGCCGGGACGGTTACATTTAAGAACGCTCCGCACCTTCGCGAGGCTTTGAAGTTAGTCCCACTAGAGCTTCTCTTGGTTGAAACTGATTCACCCTTCTTGACGCCAATGCCACATCGAGGGGCGCTTAATACCCCCGCCCAGATTCCAAACACGCTGCGCGTGATGGCTGAAGAAAGAGGCGAAGACTTAAGTCACTTAGCGAACTCAATAAGTGAAACTGCAGAGTTAATTTTTGGCTCTTTCGCGCCATGACCATCACTTTATTAGGAGCAAGTGAAGTTAGGGCCCTTGCTGATGAATTAGAACTCCGTCCTACTAAATCTCTGGGTCAGAATTTTGTTGTTGATGCAAATACCTGTAAGAAAATTGTGCGAATCGCAGATGTGAGAGCTGGGGAGAGAGTTCTTGAGATTGGGCCAGGTCTTGGATCACTAACGTTGGCGATATTGCAAGCAACATCAAAGGTGAGCGTAATTGAGATAGATACTCGCCTCGCTGGGCGATTAGCGCAGACTGTTAAGGATCATGGTGGGGGCGAAATTGAGATCATCAATGCAGACGCTCTCCATGTTAAGGAATTGAACTTTCCTCCAGATAAGTTGGTAGCAAATCTTCCTTACAACGTATCTGTTCCAGTCCTACTTCATTTCTTAGAACTCTTTCCATCTATCCAATCAGGATTGGTGATGGTGCAATATGAAGTAGCGGATCGATTAGCTGCACAGCCCGGCTCGAAGAGTTATGGAGTCCCCAGCGCTAAGGCTGCTTGGTGGTGTGATGTTGAGCTTAGCGATGACGTCTCTCGAAACGTATTCTGGCCAATGCCTAATGTTGATTCAGCGCTAGTTTCATTCCGCCGCCATGCGCCAATCGGAGATGAAACCCTTCGGAAATCAACTTTCAAATTGATTGATAGCGCATTCGGTAAGCGAAGAAAGATGCTCCGATCGGCCCTAAGTGATCTCATTGGTTCATCAAGTAAGGCGGAATCACTCCTGGTAGAGGCTGGGATTGACCCCACTTCGCGCGGCGAGTCTTTAGATGTCTCCCAATTCGCCAGACTTGCGAAAGCGTGGCTCGCAAGTAAGTAATACGCTCAAGGCATGACCAATCAGGTATCTGTCCGGGTTCCGGGCAAGATCAACCTCCAACTTTCGGTCGGACCGTTACAACGCGATGGCTATCATGAATTAGCAACAGTCTTTCAATCTGT
>JACCEC010813748.1_pt1 | contig 25714 bp, 20 predicted proteins | sample 7450121 | NCBI WGS metagenome assembly JACCEC01 (sample SAMN15323455, study PRJNA562643) | freshwater metagenome | isolation source: river surface water | place: USA:Blue River Watershed | collected 2017-08-18 | reverse complement strand
GTGGATGTAGAAGTCGCTGTACGCGCCGCCGCTCGCCCAGATGAAGCTGTGGAACCGCTCGATCTGGTACATCAGGTCGGTCTTGTCGGCCGGCTTCGCCGGTGAGGCGAAGGAGCCCACCGGACCGTGCAGGCGGTAGGCGCGCATCATCAGGATGTCGCCGATCTCACCGCGGCCGATCCGGTGCGCCAGTTCACCGCGGGCCCGGCAATGGCGGCACATCAGGCCCACGCCGACCTTGAGGTTCTTGCGCGCGGCCTCCTCACCGAGCGCCAGCATCCGGCGGCTCGTCGGGCCGTCGACCGTGAGCGGCTTCTCCATGAAGACGTGCAGGCCCTTCGCGATGGCGTAGCTGAAGTGCACCCAGCGGAAGGCCGGCGGCGTCGCCAGGATCACCACGTCGCCCGGCCGCAGCGCGTCCATCGCCGCCTTGTACGAATCGAGACCGATGAACCGCCGGTCCTCGGGCACATCCACCGCCGCCTTGCCCTCTTTCGCGAACTGCTTCGTCAGGCGGTCGTGCGACGAAGCCAGCCGCGCGGGGAAGACATCGGCCATCGCGACGAGCCGGATCGGGCCCGTGGTGGTCGACAGCGCCTGCCCGGCCGCCCCGGTGCCACGCCCGCCGCAACCTACGAGCGCCACGCGGATGAGATCGCTGCCGGCCGCGTGCACGGGTGGCAACGCGACTCCGGCGAGGGCGGAGACCGCGGCGGCTCGGCCGGAGCGGTGGAGGAAGGCGCGGCGGGACAGGGCGGGATTCGGCGGGGTGTGCATGGACGAAGGGAAAATCGCAGGGGCGGCGACGCTGACGACGGCACGTTCCGCACGGAGGGCGCGGAAGACAAAGGAAAAGTCCTCCCGGCCGCTCAGTCCGAAGCCCGCGAGCGGATCCAGGTCGCCAGGCCCGGACGCGGTTCGCGCACGCGGAAGTGCAGCACGATCCGGTAGGGAGTGCCGTCGCGTTCGTCGACGCGCCAGAATCCCATGGCGCGGTCGCCCGCCCAGCCGTGGAGCTCGAACTTCCGCTTTGGCAGGTTCTCGGGCTTGGCGGTGGGCTTGAAGTCCATGAAGGCGAGGTCGGCCGGCGACACGTCGCTGATCGTGACCTTGCCGCCCTGCGTGCCGTAGCGCCACTCGCCCTGAGTGAGGAGGTACAGCGGCGTGTAGTCCTCCCCGGCTCCTCGGTCGAAGCTGCCGTTGTCGTAATCGTTGCGCATGCTCTGGCTCACCCAGCGTCCGGAGAGCGCGCGCATCTCCGCCTCGGCGCGGAGCGCGGGCGGGGCATCCGGCGCCTTGGCCTCCAGCGAGGTCACCGCCCGCTTGAAACGGGGCTGCTCCCGCAGGCTGGCGAGGTCCTCGTCGTTCCGGAGATGCTCGAGGTCGTTGAAGCCGAGCTTCAGGGCCTGCTCCAGGTAGTCGAGGGCGGCCTCGGCCCGACCGCGGCGCGCCTCGCAGCACGCGGCGTTGTACGCATGATCCGGCTTCTTCGGTTCCAGCGCCATCGCCAGCCGACAGAGCGCGAGGCCGTCCTCGTAACGCCCGTCCTTCAGCGCGCGCTCCAGCGCCTGGTAGGCGAAGGAGATGTCGGCCTTAACATTCGCCCGCAGCGGGGCGGCGAACAGGAGGGCAGCGAGCGCGCAGAGTAAGACGCACGCGTGGGAGCAACGCATCGATACGAAACGGGAGGCTGGAGGCATGGTCGGATGGGGTTGGGGTGAACGGACGCCGATCAAACTATTCGGGGGATAAGCCGGGGAGTCTTCGGATCAAACCCAACCTTCGTTCTCGAGAGCCGAGTGGTTTCCGGCGCACGCAGCCGTGATCTCGCCCAACCCCGCCGAGGGCAACGCTCGGAACACGATTCGCGGCGGTGAATTCGGGCGGCCCCATCGCGATGAAGAGGCCGCGAGCCCGCGAAAGATCCGCCCGCGGGATTGACTCGTCGCCGCGGCTTACCGTACGCCTGACGGTTTCCCGCGGCATCCTGCCCGCCCCCGGCGGTCCGCGACCCACCTGATGAAAGAACCCACCCCCTCGACCGACCCCCGGACGCTTCGCCGCGTCATCTGGGCCTCCTCCCTCGGCACACTCTTCGAGTGGTACGACTTCTACCTCTACGGAGCGCTCGCGGTCTTCTTCGGCAGCAAGTTCTTTCCTCCGGGCAACGAGACGGCGCAGTTGCTGGCGAGCCTCGCCACGTTCGGCGCGGGCTTCGGGGTGCGCCCGCTCGGGGCCCTCGTCTTCGGCCACCTCGGCGACCTGATCGGCCGCAAGTACACCTTCCTTGTCACGATGGCCACCATGGGCCTCGCGACGACGCTCGTCGGCTTCCTGCCGACCTATGAGCAATGGGGCCTGGCGGCGACGATCATCCTCGTGCTGCTGCGCCTCCTGCAGGGCCTCGCGCTCGGCGGCGAATACGGCGGGGCGGCGACCTACGTGGCGGAACACGTGCCCGACAACCGGCGCGGTTACTACACGGCCTACATCCAGACGACCGCGACCCTCGGCTTCTTCCTCAGCATGGGCGTCATCGGCATCACCCGGCTGGTGGTCGGCGAGGAGGCGTTCAAGTCCTACGGCTGGCGCATCCCCTTCCTGATGTCGTTCATCCTCCTCGGCCTCAGCCTCTACATCCGGATGAAGATGCAGGAGAGCCCGCTGTTCACGAAGCTCAAGAGCAAGGGCCACGCCTCGACCAATCCGCTCAAGGAGAGCTTCACCCACCCCGTGAACCTGCGCTTCGTGCTGCTCGCCCTGTTCGGGGCGACCGCCGGCCAGGGCGTGATCTGGTACACCGGCCAGTTCTACGCGCTGACCTTCCTCCAGACGACCCTCAAGCTGCACTGGCTTCCCGCCTACGCGATCATCTCGATCGCGCTGGCCCTTGGCACGCCGCTGTTCCTCTACTTCGGCCACCTCTCGGACCGCATCGGCCGGAAGAAGGTCATGTTGACCGGCTGCCTCCTCGCCGCCCTGACCTATGTGCCGATCTACATGGGTCTCCGGCACTTCACGCCGCTCCTCGCACCGGGGCAGACGGCGATCCTCTGGTCGGATCTGCCCGCTTCCAACTTCACCATCCTCACGGCACTCGTGTTCGCGCAGATCATCTACGTGACCATGGTCTACGGTCCGATTGCGGCCTTCCTCGTGGAACTGTTCCCGACGAAGATCCGCTACACCTCGATGTCCCTGCCCTATCACCTGGGCAACGGCTGGTTCGGCGGCTTCCTTCCGCTGATCGCCACCGCGGTGGCCGCCTCCCAGGCCACCAGCGAGGCCTTCGGCAGCGGCGCCATCTACGCCGGCCTGGTCTACCCGATCGCCATCGCGCTCATCACCCTCGTCGTCGGCGGCCTCTTCATCCGTGAGACCAAGGACCATAAGATCGACACCGCGATCCATGTGGACGACGGCAAGCAGGAGCCCTTCGACTGGAATGCCGTGCTGATCGCCCTCGGCATCGGCCTCGTCGCGTTGCTCGTGGCCGGCCAGGGCTTCTGGATCGCGCTCGTCGGGGCGATGGCGCTGTTCGCGCTGCCGACGATCTTCTTCCGCCTCGAGTGCGCGCGTTGGCCCGCCATCGGGCTCGTGCTCGGGTGCCTCGCCCTCACGGCCGCGATCGGGCACTTCGTGCACCCGCAGCTGGTGGCCATGGGCGGCATGTTCCGCTTCTTCGCCTTCACTCTCCTGCTGGGCATCTACACCGTGCTGCTCGCCGGAGCGTACTTCGTCTTCCGGCCCAAGGCGGCGGCCGCCTGAGCGGTTCCAATCCCGGCCGCATTTCCCCTCGTCTTTCCTGCGGGGAAGACGGGAGGGTACGGCGGTTGGGCGGCCCTCGCTCGGCTCCTCCTGGTCCTCCTTTCCTCGGGCGGGACGACGCGATCGCGACCGGCCCGGCCTGCGTCTACGCCAGTAGGGCGAAACGCACGATCTGGTTCGCCTCGCGGTGGTTGGTCCAGAAATCGCAGCCGTCGTGGGCGAGCCCCCGGGCCTGGAACGGAACCCGGGCTACATCCGTGCACTCCGGCTCATCCCCGCGCGGATCGACCCGGGTGAGGAAATACTCGTCGGTCTCCTCCCGGTCGGTCGTCACCAGGTAAAAGCATCCTTCGGCGAAGCACTGCCCGGCGATCCCGCGCGGCACGGTGATCAGCCGCTCCACCCTTCCGGCTTGGTCCAGAAACAGCAGCTTCTTCGGATACCACTGGCTCAGCACAAGATGGTGGCCGTCGTGGGACAGATGCGAGCCGGCGTCTTCCGGCACCGACCAGCGGAACCCGGGGTCGAATCCTTGCCCAGGGAGGCAACGGCGGATGGAGCGGATGTCGGCCGGCCCGCCCTCGCCGCCGACCACGGCGCGCAATTCAGCGCCGACCTTGGTCAGTCCCCACGTCACGAGCCCTTCCGGCGAGGGAGTTTCCCAGGTGACGTGCAGTGACGCGGGATCGAGGGCGTAAACCCTGCGCGTCGCCCGGGAGGAAACCCAGAGCGTGGTGCCATCGGCATGGATCCCCTGCGGCTTGGGAAAGGGTGAGGGCAGGCGGGCCAGTTCGCGGATGGGCTTCATGCGCACCAGCGTGGGAAAAATCCGCTGCGGAGTGAAACCGCCAATTCGCGCGAAATATCGGCTGATTCCAGCCGACCCCAGCGGCGGCCGCGTCGCGCTCATGATCCGGGCGATGCTCGGCGCCGGCGTCGTGATCCTATCATGCGCCCTCGGCGCCCGGAGTTTTGCGGAGTGATTCACCCTCAGGATTCCGTTTGCCGCCAACGCATCGGGTTCGCATCAGCTGGTCGCGGCCACGTCCGCTTTCGTGCCATGAAAACCCCCTCCCGTTTCCCGCTTTGGCTCATCCTGCTCACCGGCGCCCTGCCGGCGCTCGCTCAATCGAGCTTCCTGCCGCTGACCGACGCGCGCGGCCTTACCCTTCATCAGGTTGTCGCCCGATCCGTTGAATTCAAGGGAGGCGCCGCCTTGCAATTGACCGCGCCACCTGCGGCAGCGAGGCCTTCGGAGCCTGCCTCGGCGGTGACGAAAAAGGCGGGCAAGACCAAGGCCGGGGCGGGCGCGGGAGAAGCCGGCCGACTCGACCATCTCGCCTTGGTGGATGGGGTCGTATTTGCCAACGGCACCATTGAGCTGGAACTCGCGGGCGAACCGGCCGCCGGAGCCGCCGGCGGAGCCCGCGGCTTCGTGGGAGTGGCCTTCCGGGTGCAGCCCGACCGCCGGACCTACGACTGCATCTACCTGCGGCCGACCAACGGCCGCGCCGACGATCAGGAACGTCGCAACCACACCGTCCAGTACATCTCCCACCCGGAGCACACGTGGTTCAGCCTGCGCGAGAAGTTTCCATCTCGCTACGAGTCCTACGTCGACATCGTGCCGGCGGAGTGGATCCACGTCCGTATCGAGGTCGACGGCGGGAAGGCGCGGTTGTTCGTCAACCGGCAGCCGCAGCCCACGCTGATCGTGAACGACCTGAAGTCCGGCGACATCGCGCGCGGCGCCGTGGCCCTTTGGTTCGAAGGCTCGACCCTCTCCCATTTCCGGAACCTGCGCATCACGCCCCGGTAGCTTTTCCGGCCACCCGCTTCACTTGGCCAAAATCCGATTCCCGGGAGACGGCGTTTCCCGCTCGGCCCTGACCCGCCATGCGCGATCGCCAGCCCACACTCGCCCATCCGACCGTGCAGCTCCGCCCGGCGAGGCCGGAGGATTGGTCGGCGCTGTTCGCCGCGGCCAGTGATCCGGCCATCTGGGCCGGTCACCCCGCGCACGACCGTTGGCGCGAGCCGGTATTTCGCGCCTTCTTCGAGGAAGGCCTCGCCAGCGCCGGCATGCTGGTGGCGATCGAGCCGGGGTCCGGCGCGATCATCGGTTCCTCCCGCTACGACCTCGCGCGGGTGGGTTCGGGTGAAGTGGAAGTTGGATGGACCTTCCTCGTGCGGCGCCATTGGGGCGGCACGACCAATCACGCCATGAAGGCCCTGATGGTCGGTCACGCCTTGGAACAGGTGGAGCGGGTGATCTTCGTCATCGGGGAGACCAACCTCCGCAGCCGCACCGCCATCGCCCGCATCGGCGCGCTACGCACCGATCGCCGGATGACGGTCCAGCTGTCGACGGGGCAGGCGAAGCATCTGTTTTTCGCCATTGATCGCACCGCCTTCGAGGCCGGCCCGCTAGCGCGGCTCTGGGCCCAGCGAGCGCCGAAGCCAACGGGGTCCGCCGATTGTTGATTCCCTTTGGCCCCTAGAGATGGGGCCGCAAGCAGCGTGAGATCGGCGGAATAACTGGCCGCCGGCTCACGGCCGCCCAGCGCTCGAGCCGCTGGAATTTTGGCTAGAGAGCCCGCGGGCAGTTGGGCCGGGATTCAACCATCAGCGCCTGACCCCGTTGGGCTGCGCTGCATCCTCCGTCCGGGTCGCTGGGTTCGCGTGTGCCGAAAGGGAGCTGTAAGAACTAGCGGCGAGGTGCTTCTTATTCGGGTAAGCCCATGTCGCCCGCCGAACAGCAAACGATCTTCGCCGCTTGGTTACGGGATCATGCTGGTCTCCTGCATCGGGTGGCGAACGGTTTCGCAAGCGAAGCGGACCGCGATGATCTCATGCAGGAACTGCTGCTGGCGATGTGGCGCTGCGTCCCGATGTTCTCTGGAGCGAGCAAGCCGTCGACCTTCATCTACCGCGTGGTGCACAACGCCGCGCTAACGTGGCGTCGCGGCGCCGCGACAGATGCCCGACACGTGGAGCGCTTCGCGGCGGAACCAGCCCAAGCATTCACCGTACCGGCGGCCAGGGACGTCGAGGCGCTCGCGGCGGTCTACACGGCGATCCGCCGCCTGAGCCCGCTGGACCGCTCCCTGATCCTGCTGCAGCTCGACGGGGTTGCTTATGCCGAGATCGCGGAGATTCACGGCCTGTCGCAAAACCATGTGGGCGTGCGACTCACCCGCATCCGTCGCGCCCTTGCCCAACTGCTCCGGGAGACCACGGATGAACTACGATGAACTCGAAAGGGCGTGGCGATCGCCGCGCAACACCGCCGAGGCCGAGACGCTGGCCGCGGCTCAGGCGCGGTTTGTTGCGAGCCTCGCTCAGCGACGCCGCGGCACGCGGCTGTTTCTCGCGTTGGTGTTTGGCGCTTTGACGCTGATCACCGTGCGGGTGGTCGTTTCCGCGTGGCCGCTGGGCGGAGGTCAAACGATCGAGCTGACGCACGACTGGGCGTCTTGGCTCTTCCTCGCGGTCCCGTGGGTCGGCTTCGGTGTGCTGGTCCATCGCATGCGTCGGCACGAACGGGGCCACCCCGGGCCGGGTCGTTCAGTCCGCCATGTACTCAGCGCGCTTCTCGACGAAATCGCGATGGACCGGACTCGTCTCAAGGTCGTCGCCAGCCTGCATGGGGCGACGCTCGTGCTGCTTCCGCTGGTCGTGTGGCAGCTGCGTAAGACCGGCAAGGCCGGCGACGAAATTCTCTGGCCCGCGTTCGTCGGCTGGCCGCTCTTTGCGGTCGGAATTCTCGTGACGCTCTGGTGGCACGACCGGTCCCGGCTGCGGCCGCGGCAGCGCCAACTGGAGATGCTGCATCGCGAATACGAGCGCGAGGAGTGATCGCGTGGCCCCGGCGCGTCCCCTGCGGGCGGGTCGTCGCGACCGGGTCTGGTTGTCGACTCTCCGGGATATCCGTTCCCGCCGGCGGCTCCACGGCCGCTTAGAACATACCGATGTGGTCCTTCACGCTGTGGCGGTAACGAGTGCGCGGGACCGCTCGGTCCTCGGCGATTCAATTCTGGGCTCGAAGCCGGACCCCGTTCCGCCACCCCGCGTTTCTCCCTCGCTCGCCGGGGTCCATCAGTAGACGACGGGGTTCTTTGGAGCGCTGCGCTCAACGTGAGCGATCGCTGCGGCCAGTTTGCCCAGAGCATCGCCTCCCCGTGAAGCCCCTGCCATCTGATCGTGGTCTGAGATCGACCGGCTCCGCCTTTTAAGGCGCAAACTCCTTCGTTCCGATGGAGTTCGAGGGATTTTGACTTGGTGCCCGGAGTGGGGGTCGAACCCACAAGCCTTTAGGGGGCGGTGGATTTTGAGTTCGTTTGGCAAATCCCGCGCACTCCTGGTGAGGCAGTAGAGTGCCCAAATCACCGTGGGCTATTGCTTCCCATCAGGATGCGATGCACATCCGCCCGCATCCGGAAACCGATGACCAAACCGCCCCGCACCGATCTTCTGCAGCGACTCGATCCCTACTGGAAGATGGAGGCTGCCAACGTGCTGTTCGTTCCCCTCCTCGTGCTGTGGCTCAGTGACGGCCGGCTCGGTTGGATCGCGCTGGTGCCGCTCCTCGCGAACATGCTGCTTTTGGGGATTGGAGCGCTGTACTGGCGCGGGAAGGTCCGGCAGGTGCGCGGCGAGGCGGGTGATTTCCCGGCGCTGCTGCGCGGCTTGGCGGCTTGGCGGCGGCCAGCCCTGCTACTGACCCTGGCCGGCGGCATCGCCTCGCTGCTGGGGTGGATCATCCCGGCGTGGTCGGCGGGGCCGGCGGACCGTTGGGCCGCCACCGGGTGCGCGATCCTCGCGGTGCTCGAATACGTGAATTATTACCACCGCCAGCTGCAGCACTTCGACAACCGCGAGGATTTCCGGCGCCTGCTGGCCGGGCGGGGATTTCGCCGATCCTGGCTGGCGCGCGATCTCGAAAAGTTGGCATCGGAGGACGGTTCCGCAGGAATAACACGCTGGCGACCGCCGGGAATGGAGCGGCCAGCTTGTCGGGTAAAGGGAGGCAGATAGGTTACTCGCGTGTCCACCTACTCCGCCGAAGTTGCATGGGCCCGAGGTGACCAAAACTTTTTCGACGGTCGCTACAGTCGCGCGCACGTCTGGCGCTTCGACGGCGGGGTCACGGTTGATGCCTCGTCCTCGCCCTTCGTCGTGCCGACACCCATGTCGTTGGAGCGCGCCATTGATCCAGAGGAGGCCTTTGTCGCCAGTCTCTCCAGCTGTCACATGCTCTGGTTCCTTTCGTTTGCCGCCAAGGAGGGCTACGTGGTCGATTCGTACCGGGACCAACCCGTGGGGGTGATGGCGAGGAATGAAGCCGGACGGCTGGCGATGACCCTGATCACCTTGCGTCCGATGGCGGTTTTTTCCGGTCCCAAGCAACCGGATCGCGCACTGCTTGAAGGGCTCCACCGTGCCGCCCATCAGGAGTGCTTCATCGCTTCGTCGGTTCGCAGCGAGGTGCGAATCGAACCTCAGGTTGGAGGCTGACGCCTACGGGCTTGCCGACTTGTAGCTCCTCCGGCCAGCGGACGAGCGAGTGTGCATTGGCCCGCCTTCGCGTCCGTCGTCGCACACGCTTCCTGCCCACGCAACCTAGCTCGCCGAGCCCTACCTGGTCCGCCCGGCGGACGAGCGAAGGCTGGTGCCCGGAGTGGGGGTCGAACCCACAAGCCTTTAGGGGGCGGTGGATTTTGAGTCCACTGCGTCTGCCAATTCCGCCATCCGGGCGAGCCTGGGCGGGACCGTAGAAACGCGGCGGGTACTGTCGACGCCAAAGTCCCCGGCGCCGCGGGCTATTTCCGGCGCAAGGAGGCCGGCCGAGGCTCTTCCGCACCGTCGAAGCCGGTGAGCAGGCCAGCGTAGATCCGTGCGCTCGCGAGCAGCTCGCGGACCTGCGCGCGCTCGTCGACCGCGTGGCACGCTTCGCCGCCCGGACCGTAGCCGAGGGTGGGGATCCGCAGGTGGTGGGCGAAGAAATGCATGTCGTTGAACCCGGTCGACACGTTGAAGCGGGCCCGCTCGCCGCGCTCGGCCGTCACGCAGCGCGCCATGGCGGCGAAGAACGGATGGCCGGGTTCCGAGAACGAGGCGAAGTTCTCCGAGATCTTCCGCACGGTGACCCGGCAGCGCGGGATCCGGCGCGCGGCCGCGACGAGGAACGCCCGCAGTTCGCGCTCGGCGGCGGCGTGGTCCTCGCGGGGCAGCACGCGGCGATCTATGGTGAAGGTGGCCTGCGCCGGCACGGTGTTGATCTTGGCGCCTTCGCCGCAATGGAAGACGCCGCCGAGGTTGACCGTCGGCCGCAACACGCGGCCCTCGGGTGAGCGCCAGGGGCGGGCGGCCAACCTGTCCTTGTAGGCGTCGAGGGCGGCGATCAGCGCGGCCATGTGCTCGAGGGCGTTGACGCCCTTCTCCGGCGTCGACCCGTGGGCGGCGCGCCCGTGCACGGTGACTTCGAGCCAGAGGGTGCCGTTGTGGCCGCAGCAGACCGCGCGACCCTCGCCGCCCTCCATGACCACGGCGTAGTCGGGCGAGATCGGGGCGTGGCGCACCAGCCAGCCGGAGCCCAGCGTGGAATCAGTCTCCTCGTCGGCCGTGAACGACACCTCAACGTTCATCCGCGGCTCCGTGCGCGTCGCGCGCAGGGCCTCGAGGGCGAGCAGCAGGCTGGCGATGGAGCCCTTCATGTCGGCCGTGCCGCGTCCGTAGACCCAGCCGCGTTCCTCGCGGCCGCTGAAGGGATCGCCGTGCCGCCAGCTTCCGGAGACGGGCACGACGTCGTAGTGGGCGTTGAAATGGACCGTGCGGCGGGCACCCCGGGCCTTGCGCCGGCCCAGGACGTTGAAGCGCGGGAAGCCGTGCTGTTCCGGGGGCAGGGTCCGCCGCGCCAGCGCCGGCGGCACGGGGTGGCGCTCCGCCTCGAGGCCCACCGCCCGCAGCTCGCGAGTGAGCCAGGCGGTGATGCGGTCGTAGTTTTCCCCGGGGGGATTGACCGTCGGGATGCCGACAAGGTGCCGCAGGCGCCGGAGGAGCGCTTCGGGATGGCGGTCGATGTAGGCGGCGGGCGTCACTCGCCTCAGGTTGGCCGGAAGCTGTCACCCATGGCCACGGAAAAACGGCGGATGCGACTCGGCACCGCGCGATCGCGGCGGCAGGATACGGGCATGCAAAACCACCCGTTGGCCGAACTCGTGCCCATCCTCCAGCTGGCGATCGGACCGGTGATCCTCATCTCCGGCGTCGGCATGCTGCTGCTGACCTTCACCAACCGCTTCGGCCGCGTCGTCGACCGCACGCGCGGGCTGGTGCGTGAACTGGCCGCTGGGCCGGACGCCGCAACGGCCTCGCTCCTGCGGGCGCAGGCGGAGATCCTGACGCGGCGGGCCGCGATCCTGCGTCTCTCGATCACGCTGGCCGCGGTCGCGGCGCTGCTCGCCGGCATCCTCATCCTGCTGTTGTTCCTCGGCGCGCTACTGGAACTGAAGGTCGGCGGCGCGGTGGTGCTGGCCTTCGCGGCGGCGGTGACGTCGGTCATCGGCGCCCTCGTCGCCTTCATCCGCGACCTGAACCTTGCACTCACCGCGCTGCGGCTCGACCTGCGCCTGGCCCCGCCGGCGCGCTGAGCGGGGACCGAGCACGGCGGCGCGGCTTGCCTCGCGGTCTCGCCCGCTGGTGTACTCGCCCGAGACCAGCACCCCAGCCCCGCCACCATGACCGCACGCTCCTCCCTGCATCCCCTGCGGCTCGCGAGCCTCGGACTCGGCCTCTGCGCCGCATCCGCCCAGACCGTAGCCCCGCCCGCGACGCCCGCCTCCCCTACGGAACGCCCCGTCGTGGAGCTGTCGCCGTTCGAGGTGCGGGCCGACAACGACGTCGGCTACCAGGCCGCCAACACCACGAGCGGCTCACGGTTGAATTCGCGCCTGCGCGACACGCCCGCCGCCGTCTCGGCCTTCACCCCCGAGTTCCTCGCCGACATCGCCGCCACGAACCTCGAGGAGATGATGGCCCACGCGACCAACATCGAGATCGAAGTCGAGGATTCCAACGCCGGCTTCAACAACCCCCAGGGGCGCGGCGCCGACGGCAATGACTACCAGTTCCGCATGCGCGGCTCGCCCGCCGGCGCCTCGCGCGACTTCGTCGAGTCCAGCGTGCCCGTCGACCTCTACAATGTGGAGCGCGCCGAGGTGGCCAGCGGCCCCAACTCGATCCTCTTCGGACTCGGCCAGGCCGGCGGCCTCGTCTCGCTCTCCGGCAAGAAGGCCAACCTCCAGCGCACGCGCACCACGCTGAAGTCGATGCTCGGATCGTGGTCCTACGAGCGCTACGAGGCCGACCACAACCAGGTGATCGTCCCGCGCCGGCTCTCGCTCCGGCTGCTCGGTCTCTACCAGAACAACCAAGGCTGGCGTCACTGGGACTTCTCCGACCAGGCGCGGTGGAGCGTCGCCGCCGCATATCAGCCGCTCCGCGACACGACCGTGCACGTGTCCTTCGAGAAGGGCCACATGGACAACAGCCTCACCATGGGCTGGAACGCGACCGACCAGATCACCTCCTGGTGGGACGGCGGGCGCCGGGTCTTCGACGGCACCGCCGTGCCCATCGGCTCCGGCACCTCGCGCTTCAGCGCCACCAACAACCGATTCACCTTCAGCCAGCAGACCGGCGTCGTCACCAACCTGCGCGGCGAGTTCCAGTCCATCGGCCGCACCGGCGTCGAAACCCTGCTGCCGCCGTCCGTGTCGCCCTACGATTACAACCTCACCGGGCCCGGCGGCGTCCGCCACCAGACGTTCAACTCCCGGCAGATCACCGTCCAGCAGCGCCTGCCGCGGCAGGTTAACCTCGAGCTGGCCTATTTCCGGAACCACACCGACGTCGAGGCTCACGGCCTGGCCGTCGGCGGCGCTAACCTCCGGGCCGACCCCAACCTCACGATTCCCGCGGCGGACGGCTCCGCCGCCACCGTGCCCAATCCCCACGCCGGCCAGATCTACTTCGAGTCCAACTGGTTCAAGGACTGGATCGTCACCAACAACGAGATCTACCGCCTGAGCGCGGCTTGGGAGACGGGCCGCTCCGACCGGTGGTTCGGCCGCCACCGCGTGGCGGCGCTGGCCGAACGCTCCGAGCAGGACCGGCTGCGCCGCTGGCGGGACGAAATCCTGGTGGACGAGACGAACACGCCGATCACCAACGCCGCCAATGCCGAGGGCGACCAGAACAAGGTGACCCGCCGCAACTATGCCAGCCCGACCGACTACCGCACCTGGTACGCGAGCGACGGCAGCCTGCCGATCGCGCCCTTCGTGTGGAACGGGAAGCGCTACTCCCCCACCTACGCCTCGCGGGCTCGCGCCAACACCCATTCGCTCAAGGACATCACCTCGCTGATGTTCGCCGCCCAAAGCTTCTGGTGGCGCGACCGGCTGGTGACGACCCTCGGGGCGCGGCGCGACACGATCACGTTCCGCAACGCCCAGGAGGCCCGCATCCTCGACCCGAACCACCCGCTGGTGAAGGCGAAGGAGGTGGCGGTGGGCGAGTGGTACTTCGACGGCCGGTACGTGCGCCACGAGTACACCCCGACCACCTTCACGGCCGGCGCCGTCCTGCACGCGCACCGGCGCCTCTCGCTGTTCTGGAACGCCTCCCGCAACAACGGCCAGCCGCGCTTCGACCGCACCGTCCTGCCCACGGGAGACGTGCCCGAGCCCACCGAGGGACGCGGCCGCGACCTGGGCTTCATGTTCGATCTCCTGGGCGACGACCGCCTCTTCGTCCGCGCCACCTGGTACCAGACCGAGCAACTGAACGATTCGCCGATCCTGCCCGGCAGCAACGCGCTCGGCGTGGATAACCTCACGACCATGCTCGGCGCGCTGCTCTCCGCGGGGAAGATTTCGCAGGCCGACTACGACCGGCAGGCGATCACCTGGACCTCGGCCACGATCGACGTGCTGACCAAGGGACTGGAGGTCGAGATCGTCGCCAACCCCACGCGCAACCTCACCCTGCGCGCGAGCTACGCCCACTCCGAGCGCAAGCGGCAGAACTTCTTCACCGAGGTGTTCGCGTTCTTCGACACACGCGTCCCCGAGTGGCGCCGGCTGCTGGCCAACAACCCCGTCGAGCTCGCCACCCTCGAGACGGCCGCCCGCGAGCTCTACAGCGAGCTCGACTTCCAGGTCGACCGGCAGAATTCACCGTTCGGTTCGCGCCCGCACAAGGCCAACGGCACCGCGCGTTACCGCTTCAGCGAGGGCCGGCTGAAGGGGGTGTTCCTCGGCGGCTCGATCCGCTACAACGGCAAGAACTTCCTCAGCTGGGACAAACCCACCGGCTACGTGTACTGGGGCAACGAGTCGCTGCTCGGCGACGTGTTTGCCGGCCACCGCTTCCGCCTCCCGGGCTCCCGGATCAACGCGACGGTGCAGCTCAACGTGCGCAACGTCTCCAACTCGTACCTGGCCAATATCGGCCGCTACAACGACAACTACACGGGCGTACGCCGCATCTACTTCAACGAGCCGCGCAGCTTCCGCCTGACGACCACGCTGGAGTTTTGAGCGAAGGATGCTGCCCGCCCTCGGCGGGACCGGAGCCGGGGCCCGGGGCGAAACAACGCCCCTCAGCCCGCGCCGCCGCCGGCGGCCTGCGACTCGGACTGGAAGGCCGAACGGACCGATGCCGCGAGGTAATCGCGGTTCATGCGGGCGATGAAGTCGTGCGAGATGAGCTTCGGGCAGGCGGCGCTGCACTCGTACTGGTTGCTGCAGTTCCCGAAGCCGGCCTCGTCCATGGTCTTCACCATCGCGAGCACGCGGCGGTCCCGCTCGGCCTGGCCCTGCGGCAGGAGGCCGAGGTGGCTGACTTTGGCGGAGACGAAGAGCATGGCGCTGGCGTTCTTGCAGGCGGCGACGCAGGCGCCGCACCCGATGCACTGGGCCGCATCCATCGCGAGGTCGGCCGCACCCTTCGGCACGGGGATCGCGTTGGCGTCGCAGGCCGAGCCGGCGCGCGCGGTGATGAAGCCGCCGGCCTGCTGGATGCGGTCGAAGGCGCCGCGGTCGGTGATGAGGTCCTTGATGACCGGGAAGGGCTTCGCGCGGAAAGGCTCGATGGTGATCACCTCGCCGTCGCGGAAGCTGCGCATGTAGGTCTGGCAGCTGGCCACGCCCTGGTGCGGGCCGTGCGGCTTGCCGTCGATCACGAGCGAGCAGGTGCCGCAGATGCCCTCGCGGCAGTCGTGCGCGAACGCGATCGGCTCCTCGCCGCGGCGCTCAAGGTCGTCGTTCACGACGTCGAGCATCTCGAGCAACGACATGTTCGGGTTCAGGTCCGAGGCCTTGTACTCGACGAACGCACCGGGCTGGCCCGGGCCGGCCTGCCGCCAGACGCGGAGGGTGACCGAGATGTTTTTCGCGGAGGTTTCGGCGACCATGGAAGAAGGGGGATTTTCGATTGAGGCGATTGACGATTTACGAATCACGGCGGCGCACGTGCGCAGGTTCGATGAACGTCCGGAGGGTCACTTGTACGACCGCATGCTCATCTTCACGAATTCGTAGTTGAGCGGCTCGGTGTTCCGGAGCGGAGCCTGGCCGTCGCCCTGGTATTCCCAGGCCGCGACGTGACCGAACTTCTCGTCGTCGCGCTTGCACTCGCCGTCGGGATGCTGGTGCTCCTCGCGGAAGTGCCCGCCGCAGCTTTCCTCGCGCGCCAGCGCGTCGCGGCACATCAGCTCGCCGAGCTCGATGAAGTCGGCCACGCGGCCGGCGCGCTCGAGGGCTTGGTTGAGGGACTCGCCGGAGCCGGGGACATGGACATCGGCCCAGAACTCCTCGCGCAGCTTCGGGATCTCCTGCAGCGCCTTTTCCAGACCCGCGCGGGTGCGGGCCATGCCGCAATGGTCCCACATCAGCTTGCCGAGCCGGCGGTGGAAGGCGTTGACCGGCTGGCGGCCCTTGGCCGAAAGCAGGCGCCGGGTCATGGCCGCGACGTTGTCCTCGGCCTGCTTGAACTCGGCGCGGTCGGTGGACGGACGCGAACCGGGCTTCTGGCCCGCGAGGTAGTCAGCGATCGTGTACGGGATGACGAAATAGCCGTCGGCCAGACCCTGCATCAGCGCGGACGCGCCGAGGCGATTGGCGCCGTGGTCGGAGAAGTTGGCCTCGCCGAGCACGAAGAGGCCCGGGACGTTCGACATCAGGTTATAATCCACCCAGAGCCCGCCCATGGTGTAGTGCACCGCCGGGTAGATGCGCATCGGCGTGCGGTAGGCGTTCTCGTTGGTGATCTCGTGGTAAATGTCGAAGAGGTTACCGTAACGCTCACGCACGCCGGACTCACCCAGGCGGCGGATGGCATCGGAGAAGTCGAGGTACACGCCGAGGCCGGTGTCGCCGACGCCGCGGCCCTCGTCGCACATGCGCTTGGCGGCGCGGGAGGAGACGTCGCGCGGGGCAAGGTTGCCGAAGCTCGGGTAGATGCGCTCGAGGAAATAGTCGCGGGCCTCGTCGGGGATCGAGTTCGGGTCCTTGCGGCAGTCCTCCGCGCGCTTCGGCACCCAGATGCGGCCGTCGTTGCGGAGCGACTCCGACATCAGCGTGAGCTTCGACTGGTAGTCACCCGAGACGGGGATGCAGGTCGGGTGGATCTGGGTGTAGCAGGGGTTGCCGAAGCAGGCGCCGCGCTTGTAGGCGCGCCAGATCGCGGTGGTGTTGGAGCCGCGCGCGTAGGTGGAAAGGTTGAAGACGTTGCCGTAACCGCCGGTGGCGAGGATGACGGCATCAGCCGAGTGGCGCACCAGCTTGCCGGTGACGAGGTCGCGGGTGATGACGCCCTTGGCGTGGCCGTCGACGACGACGAGATCGACCATCTCGTGCTGCGTGACGAGCTGAACTGTCCCCTGGCCAACGGTGCGGGAAAGGGCGGAGTACGCGCCGAGCAGCAGCTGTTGGCCGGTCTGGCCGCGGGCGTAGAACGTGCGCGAAACCTGCGCGCCGCCGAACGAGCGGTTGGCGAGGAGGCCACCGTACTCGCGGGCGAAGGGCACGCCCTGCGCGACGCACTGGTCGATGATGTTGACGGAGACCTCGGCGAGCCGATGGACGTTGGCCTCACGGGCGCGGTAGTCGCCGCCCTTGATGGTGTCGTAGAAGAGCCGGTAGACACTGTCGCCGTCGTTCTGGTAGTTCTTGGCGGCGTTGATGCCGCCCTGCGCGGCGATGGAGTGGGCGCGGCGCGGGCTATCGTGGAAGACGATGCACTTCACCCGGTAGCCGAGGTCGGCGAGCGAGGAGGCGGCCGAGGAGCCGGCGAGGCCGGCGCCGACGACGATCACCTCGTACTTCCGCTTGTTGGCGGGGTTGACGAGCTTGATGTCGGCCTTGTGCTTGCGCCACTTGTCGGCCAGCGGGCCGGCGGGGATCCTGGAGTCGAGGTTGGCCATGGCGGGGATCAGCGTTGGGCGGGGAGCTGGGGAGCGACGGCTACGACGCGCTTGGCGGCGGCGGTGCCGGCGGCGGGCTTCACGGCGCCGGCGAGGATGGCGCCCGGGATGGCGGCGTTACCGAGGAAGTAGAGGGCACACAGCACCGCGGACGCGCGCCGCAGCCCCCCGGCCCAGCGCTGGTTCCTCCACCCGAGCGTCTGGAACATCGACTCGAAGCCGTGCAGGAGGTGGAGCGAGAGCAACCCGACCGCGACGATGTAAAACAGGGAAACGACCGGGTGGGTGAAACCGAGGTAGACCATGCTGTAGACGTCGTGCACCGCGGCGCCCTTCGCCACGACCGGGAACCCGAAGACCGAAAACTCACCCGTCATCGCGTAGGCCGGCAGGGCGGTCTTGAACGTGCCCGCCTGCGCCGCACCCAGCGTGAAGTGCGCGAGGTGGTAGATGATGAAAGCAAGCACCACGACCCCGCTGTGCTTCATGTACCGCGAGGCGAGCGCGGCCCGGAGCCACCGGGTCGAAGCGTAGCCCTCGGCGCCGCGCGCGGCCTTGTTTTCCATCGAGAGCGCGACCGCGGCCCAGATGTGGACCACCACGCACGCGAGAAGCACCAGCCGCGCCGCCCAGAGCACGCCTCCCATCGACTGCAGGAAGTGCGCGTAGCCGTTGAGCTTGTCGGGATGCGCGAAGACCTGGAGGTTGCCGGCAAGGTGCCCGATCACGAAGCCCACGAGCACCAGGCCCGTGATCGCCATCAGGAACTTGCGGCCGATCGAGGAACCAAAAATCAGGCGGACGAGATTCATCGCGGAAAAGAGCCGAGGGAAGAGCGTGCTTTCGGCGGAAAATCGATGACCCCCCCGCCGAAGTAAAGGCGCCCGCCCGCCGCCTCCCGCTTATTAGGGGGACTAACCCCGCGGAGAAGAAATCCGCCCGAAAATCCCCGGCTTTACGCGCTATCGAGCGGGCGCGCGGCTTCCACGCACGGACTGGAAACGCAGCAGCATCTCCTCCATGCCCTGGAGCGCGACCGGCTTGATCAGGTACTCGTCGATCCCCGCCGCCTGCGCGGCCGCACGCTGCTCGGCCCTTTCGTCGGCCGAGAGGGCAGCCACCCATGCGGCCCGCGAGGCTTCGCCGGCCTCACCGGCGCGGATGGCGCGCAACGCGCCCAACCCGTCGAGGTCCGGCATGTGCATGTCCATCAGCACGAGATCGTGTGCGCCCGGGCTGGCCGCCAGCGCGGCGACGGCCTTCCGGCCGTCGTCCACCACGGTCACGGAACACCCCAGGCCCTCCAGCATCAGACGGATCAGGCGCTGGTTGACCAGATTGTCCTCCGCGACGAGCACCCGGAGGTCAAAACGCCGACGCTGGGATGAGGCGACGCGGGCCGGAGCGGTCCCGGCCACCAGCGGAAACAACGCGACGGGCCGCACGGGCTTCGAGAGCACGGCCCGGAATCGGGCGCGCAAAGCAGCCTGGGAATCCGAGCCGAGCGAAAGCGGAGCGAGCAAGATCGTCCGGGAGTCACCGGCATCCGCTGCGTCGGCGGACGCCAGCCCCCTCGCCTCCTCCTCCCCGAGGTCGCGCACGATCACGGTCCAGTCCCGGGCCGGAAGCGCCTCGATCGCGACCGCCTCGACCACCTGCGCTTCCCAGGAACGCAGGGCGGCGGCGAGGGCGGCCCGCCGGGGACCGGGCGGCGCCACGAGGGCGACTCGGGCGTCCTCGGCGCGCGGAATCCTAGGAGGCTGCTGGACGCGCGCCCGGATGGAAAACGTGAAGGTGGCTCCTTCTCCGACGCGGCTGGCCACATCAATCTTCCCGCCCAGCATCTCCACGAGGCTGCGGCTGATGGCGAGCCCGAGGCCCACGCCGCCGTGCCGCCGCAGGCTCACGCCCTCCAGCTGGGTGAATGGGCGGAACAGCCGCGCCTGATCCTCGTCCGTGATTCCGGGGCCGGTGTCGCGCACGGCGAACTCGAGCCGGATGCCTTCCGCGTTGCCGTCCCCTGCGGCCACGGAAACCGCGACCTCGATCTCTCCCCGGTCGGTGAACTTCACCGCGTTGCCCACGAGGTTGACGAGGATCTGCCGCAAGCGATCCCGGTCGGTGACGACCGAAGCAGGCACCGCCGGCGAGATGCGCTGGAACACCTCGACCCCCTTCTCGGCCGCCGCGGCGGCGTGCAGATCGATCGCCTCCTCCACGCACTCCCGCGGATCGCACGGCGCCGGCTCGATGCGTGCGTTGCCGGAATCGACCCGCGCGAAGTCGAGGATGTCGCCCGTCAGGCGGGCCAGGGCGTCGGCGCTCGCCCGGATCGCGAGGAGGAAATCGCGCTGCTCCGCGGTAACCGGAGTCTCCAGCAGCAGGCCGGTGAAGCCCACGATGCCATTCAAGGGCGTGCGAACCTCATGGCTGATGGTCGCGAGGAAGTTACCCTTGGCCCGATCCCCCGCCAACGCCTTCTCGGTGGCCTCCCGCAGCTCGTTCTCGCGGCGGCGGACCTCGGTCATGTCGTCGAAGACCGCCACGAACGCCTCCACCCGCTGGTCTCGCCGCCGCACGGGCGAGAATCCGCCTCGAACCGGGAACGGGGGTCCGTCGGCGCGCCGGCACGTCCACTCCCCCTGCCACGCCACCCCGGCCGCCAGGCTGCCGGCGATCTCGGTCTCCGGCGCGCCCGGCGCACCCGCCACGAAGAACTCCCGCCAGTGGCGGCCGATGAGACTGCGCCGCGGAACGCCGAGGTGGCGGGATCCGACCTCGTTGCAATAGTCGATGTGCCCCTGCAGATCGAGGATCAGGATGGCGGAGTGGGCCTGCTCCATCGCCTCGGACAAATTGCGGATGACGCCGGACTGGATCCGCTGTCTCTGGCCGAGGAGCAGCATCGCGAGCGGGACGCCGACCAGGCCGCAGGTGCCGAGTCCCGCGAACCATCCTCCCCAGAGCACCGTCTGCCGCCACTCGTGCGCGTCGGCCTCGATTCGGATCGCATGCCTGACGTCCCTACGCGCGCCCTCGCGGAACTCCGGCAGGAGCGCGTAGGCCACCCCGCGCGTTCCGCCTTGCGCCGCAAACGGCCCGGCGAGCCGGGCCCGGCCGTCCCGCCGCAGGTCAGCCAGCGCGCTCGAACCGAACCGCGGCACGTAGGGATCACCCGGCCTCGCCCCATCACCATCGCCCGCCTCCCTGAAGTCGAACAGGTGGACCGCGGCCGCATCGTCCGCCGGAATCCGCAGCAGGCTGATCGCGCGCAGCGAAGGATTCAGCATGCAGAGCCGGCGCGCGCGATCGATGAGCCGCCCGTGCGCAGGCGTCGAGAGCGCCTCCGGAGCGGCGAGCTGCGCGAAGGGATCGATGTCGATCGTCACCGCGAGCGCCGCCACCGGAGCTCGCCGCAGCATGTCATCCCGGATGCGACCGTCGATGAATTCGCTCACCGCCCATCCCACGGTCAGCCCGGCGGCCAGCGTCGCCAGCGCGCCCAGCGCCAGGTTGAGCCGCTGCAACAGCAGGATGCGGAGGGATTCTTGCACAGGGACCGTCTCCGGAACTACGTCCCGCGCGCCGGGCTGGCAACCCGAATGCTCCCGGCCGCGCGCGGGCAAAAAAAACCGCCGCGGGCTGACCCGCGGCGGTTGGGGAAAGATTCCGGACCTCTTACTGGAGGTTCTTCGAGACGAGCTTCGTCATCTCGAACATCGAGACCTTCGACTTGCCGCCGAAGATGACCTTCAGGTTGTCATCGGCGTTGATCTGGGTCTTCACCTTCTTGTCCTGCAGGCCGTTCTTCTTGATGTAGACCCACAGCTTCTTGGTGAGCTCCGTGCGGGGGAGCGGGGCGGCGCCCACGACCTTGGCGAGGTGCGCATTGGGCGTGACCGGTTTCATGAACGCGGCGTTCGGTTTGCGAGCAGCTTTTTTAGCCATGATTTTGTTTGGGTTTTTCGAGGCGATTTCCTCTGACGAGGGAGAACTAGAGTGAAGTTCCCTCGTTTGCCTAGGAAAATCTTCGGGTTTTCAGAGGAGAAACCGCCGGAGGAATCAGAGTCCCACCAGCGAACCGTTGCGACGGATCCATGTTTCGGCTTCCCGCCAGCCCGGGCAGACCTCGGCGACGCGCGCCCAGAAACGGTCAGAGTGGTTCATTTCGCGGAGGTGCATCAGCTCGTGGTGGATCACGTAGTCGCGCACGGCGTCGGGCGTCTGCACGAGGCGCCAGTTCAGCGAGATGGTGCCGTTGGCCGAGCAGGATCCCCAGCGGGAACGCTGGTTTCGCACCGACACCGCGCGCACGTCGACCCCCGCCGTGGCCGCCAGCTCCCACGCGCGCGCCGGCAGCTCCACGCGGGCCCGACGCGCGAAGTGCGCCTCCAACGTGGGGCGCAGGTCGCCGTCGAGCCGCGGCACCCGGAAAACATCGGCGGCCAGGCAGACCTGGGGCCGCTCACCCGCCGCCGCCACGCGCACCTCGCTCATCTCACCGCGCCACAGGACGTGCGTGCCCACGACCCAGATCTCGGCGCTCCGCGGCCTCCGCCGCTGCCGCTCCCGTGCCCGCTCCAGCCAGCCGCGATGCTGCTCCACGAAACGCAGCGCCTCCCGCTCCGACCCGCCCGCGGGGACCGTCGCCACCGCGGTGCCGTCGCGCCGGAGCGTGAGCCGGTAATGGCGCGCCCGCGCGCTGCGCTCCAGCACGATGCCCGGGGCGGGGGCGGGCGTCGGCGCGGGACGCGGTCCGGGCGCCACCGGCACGGTCGTGCCCGGCGCCCGCGTGAAAAGGCCGAGGAGTTCCTGCTGTCCGGTGATCAAGCCGGCGACGAGTGAAGGGAACGCTTCGCGGGGCGCGAGCGCGTTGTGAGCGCCGGCTCAGGCCCCGTCCCTGTATTGGTTCCGCCGCAGCCGCAGCGCGTGCCACGCCGTGGGCATCTCGCCCGCGTGTCCCGGCACCAGCAGGGCGATCAGGATCTCCTCGATGCCGGCGAGCACCAGCCACACCACGGCGGCGTGGAAGGGCAGCGCGGAACCGCCGGAGAGGAGCGGCACCAGCGTCAGCGGGCAGGCCACCGCCCCGGCCTTCGAGGCCCACGTGTGGTAGCAAGGCGCCCGCCCCAGCCGCAGGAACCCGTAGACGATAACGGCAAGGAACGCGACCATGCCCGTGATCACCCAAGGCAGTTCCCGCCGCATCACGTCCGGCCAGAGCAGCGCGATGCCCCATACTCCCGTCACCAAGGTCACGTAGTCCGCCGCGCTATCCAGTTTGCGCCCGAACTCGGTGAACGCCCTCAGCCGGCGCGCGAGGAATCCATCCAGCGCGTCCGTCGCCAGCGCCGCCGCGATCAGCGCGGTGAACCAAGGCCGCGAGCCCGCCACCGCCGCCGCCAGCACCGCCGGCATCAGGGCCAGGCGCGTCGAGGTCAGCAGGTTCGGCCAGATCCGAGGGTCGATGTTCATCGGCGAACCGGGGAAATCAGAGGCGCTCCGGGCTCCAAGCCGGGGGGCGGCCACGCTCCAAGGTGAGCCACGCGAAAGCCGCGGGGGCACCGCGATTGGGACGGGTGATGCAGCCGGGATTAAGCCAGCGGACGCCCAGCGGGTCGGTCTCGTCGCGCGGCACATGGGTGTGCCCGTGCAGCAGGAGAGACGCGCCCGACGGCGCGCGCCGCGGCGGAATGTGCACGAGGTGGATGCGGTGCCCCTCCCGCTCAAGGTCGAGCGTCAGCGGCCACGGATGCGCGTCGCAGTTGCCCCGCACCACCCGCAACGGAAGACCCGTGAGCTCGAGCTCGACGAGGGTCACGGGAGCGCAGACGTCACCGAGGTGCCAGATCTCCTCGGCGCCGGCCAGCCGCTCGGGGAGCGAGGCGGGCAGCCGGTCATGGGTGTCGGCGATGACAGCGATGCGCATCTCTTCCGAAGGTGGCGCAAGTCGCCGATTTTTCACAGGGCGGGCGGCGAAAATTCCCGGCGCGGCGCACGGTGTTCTTGCCCCGGGTGAAACGGCGGGCCTTCCTTCGTCTCTCCCCGGCCGCCTCAGCGGGAAACCCCGTCCGCCACCCCATGACCCCGAACCGCCTCATTTTTTCCGGCGTCCTGCTTCTCGCCGTCTCCACGCTCGCCGGCGCCCCGGCGCCCCGCCCGCTTTTCAACGGAAGCTCCCTCGACGGCTGGGAGGGCGACCCGCGCACCTGGCGGGTCGAGGACGGCGCCCTCACCGGCACGATCGCAGCCGGCGAAACGCTCGCGCGGAACGAATTCCTCTACTGGCGCGGCGAGGTGGCCGACTTCGAGCTCACCGCCGAGTTCCGCCTCAGCGGCGACGCCTCCGCCAACTCCGGCATCCAGTTCCGCTCGCGCCGCCAGCCCGACGGCCACGCCGCCGGCTACCAGGCCGACCTCGACCTCGGGCGCACGTGGCTCGGCCGCCTGTACGAGGAACACGGCCGCCGGCTGCTCGTCGAGCGCGGCGACCGCGTCTCGATCGCGCCCGACGGGAGGCGCTGGAACGAGAAGTTCGGCGAACCCGCCGACTACGCGGCGCTCCTGCGGCCGGCGCCAGCGTGGAACACCTACCGGATCGTCGCCCGCGGCCCGCATCTCGAGCTCTGGGTCAACGGCACGCGGATCTCCGTGCTCGACGACCACCAGGCCGGCGCCGCCGCGCACCGGGGCCTGCTCGCGCTTCAACTCCACAGCGGAAAAGGCCCGGTGAAGGTGCAGTTCCGCAACCTACTCCTCACCGAGCTCGGCGCCACCGACCTGCCGCCCGCGCGGGCCGCGGCCGTACCGGTCGCCGCGAAGAAGCCCGCGATCGACCCCAACATCGGCGCGGTGCGCAAGAACGGCGACCCGCCCCTGCGCCGCGCCGCCGGCGTCGACGACCTCACCCGCCTCCACGCCAGCCCCGTCCTGTGGCACCTGCGCGACAACCCCGCGAAGCCCACCGCGGTCGCCAACCCGTCCGCGCAGAAGGTCGTCGCCGGACTGAAGCTCGTGCACGGCTTCCAGGCCGAGCTCATCGCCGCGGAACCCGACGTGCGCCAGCCGGTCGCCTTCGCCTTCGACGACCGCGGCCGCATCTGGTTCGCCGAGGCCCACGGCTACCCGAACCGCCAACCCGAGGGCAAGGGACGCGACCGGATCGTGATCCTCGAGGACCGCGACGGCGACGGCGCGTTCGAGTCCCGCACGGTCTTCGCCGAGAACCTCAACCTCGTGAGCGGGCTCGAGGTCGGATTCGGTGGCGTCTGGGTCGGCGCCGCGCCGCACCTGCTGTTCATCCCGGACCGCGAAGGCGACGGTCGCCCCGACGGCTCGCCGCAGGTGCTGCTCGACGGCTGGGGCTTCCAGGACACGCACGAGACGCTCAACAGCTTCACCTGGGGCGTCGACGGCTGGCTCTACGGCTGCCACGGCGTGTTCACGTTCTCGAACGTCGGCAAGCCCGGCGACCCCGCCGACTCGCGCCGGAAGATCCGCGCGGGCGTCTGGCGCTACCACCCCGTGCGGCATGAATTCGAGGTGTTCGCCCACGGCACCAGCAACCCGTGGGGCCTCGATTTCAACGCGGAGGGCCACCTGTTCATGACGCATTGCCGCAGCTTCTGGGGCGGCGGCGGCACCACCCACGTCATCCGTAACGCGCACTATTGGAACCAGGCCAACAACGACTACGCGCCGTGGATCTCCAACCGCGGGGCCGACTTCGCGCCCGAACTGCGCAACTACCTTCCCGCCTCCGCCCGCTACGACAGCGGCGAGGGCGGCGCCGGTGCCCCCGGCACCTCCGCGGTCTACGGCGGCCACTCCCACGTCGGCACCATGATCTACCTCGGCGACAACTGGCCCGCCACGTACCGCGACCACCTCTTCACCCACAACCTCCACGGCCACCAGATCAACCATCAGGTCAACGTCCGCCGCGGCTCTGGCTACGAGACGTTCCACGGCGGCCAGGACGTCCTCTTCGCCCCCGACGCGTCCTACCTCCCCGTCGACCTCCAGTACGGGCCCGACGGCGCCGTCTACGTCATCGACTGGAGCGACACCCAGCACTGCCACAACCCGCGCGACGAGGTCTGGGACCGCAGCAACGGCCGAATCTACCGCGTCTCCTGGGCCGCCACCTACCGGCCGGCCAAGGTCGACCTCGGCGCCCGCTCCGATGCCGAGCTCGCCGCGCTCCACTCCCACCGGAGCGAATGGCACGTGCGCATCGCCCGCCGCCTGCTCCAGCACCGCGCCGCCCAGCGCGCACTCGAGCCCGCCGCCGTCGGCGCCCTGCGCCGGCAGGCCGCCGACGTCACGGCCGAAGTCACCTCGCAACTCCGCGCGATCTGGACGCTCCACGCGACCGGCAACCTCGACGACGCCCTGCTCGAGTCGGCGCTGTCCCACACTTCGGACACCGTCCGCGCCTGGGCCGCGACCTGGCGG
>JACCEC010202068.1_pt1 | contig 25719 bp, 22 predicted proteins | sample 7450121 | NCBI WGS metagenome assembly JACCEC01 (sample SAMN15323455, study PRJNA562643) | freshwater metagenome | isolation source: river surface water | place: USA:Blue River Watershed | collected 2017-08-18 | reverse complement strand
GTAGCCGAACATCAGGCCCTGGTCGCCCGCGCCGATGTTCAGGTAGTCGTCGGATGCATGGTCCACACCCTGGGCAATGTCGTTGCTCTGCTTGTCATAGCAGACCATGACCGCGCAGCCCTTGTAGTCGATGCCGTACTCGGTGTTGTCGTAGCCGATGCGCTTGATCGTGTCGCGCGCAACCTGGATGTAGTCGACGTGCGCGTTGGTGGTGATCTCGCCAGCCAACACCACCAGGCCCGTGTTGCACAGGGTTTCGGCGGCCACCCGTGACCGGGGGTCCTGCGCGAAGATGGCGTCGAGGATGGCGTCGGAGACTTGGTCGGCCACCTTGTCGGGGTGACCCTCAGAGACCGATTCCGAGGTGAACAGATAGTCGTTGGCCACTTGCTTACACTCCTTGTGTGGGGTTGTCGGACGCGTTGCCGAGCAGTGGAAGCGAGCGGCGAACGCTTTAGCAGAATTTGTGAATCGCCCCGCAAGTAGTTCAATAACTCGGCGATCTGCCCATTATAGGAACCATGACGACCTTGTTGCACTGGCTTGCCCGATGGCCGTTGTGGCTATTGCACGGCGTAGGCTCGGTGTTGGGGTGGCTGACCTATGCGGGGTCGGCGGCGTACCGGGCGCGCCTGCAGGCCAATGCGGCTGTGGCCGGCGTGGGCCCGGGCCCACGCAGGGCCTCGGTGGCCCAGGCCGGGCGCATGGTGGCCGAATTGCCGTGGCTGTGGCTGACGCCGCCGGGCCGCCAGGTGCAGGACTGGGTGCGCTGGCAGGGTCAAGCGGCCGTGGAGGATGCACTGGCTGAAGGCCGCGGCTTGATTCTGTTGACGCCCCATTTGGGCAGCTTCGAGGTGTGTGCCCAAGCCTATGCCCAGCGCTTCGGGCTGCAAACGCCCATGACGGCCCTGTACCGCCCGGCGCGCCAGGCCTGGCTGAGGGCGGTGGAAGAGGCCAACCGGCAGCGGCCAGGCCTGTTGACCGCGCCGGCCACCCTGGCCGGCGTGCGGCAGATGATCCGGGCCCTGCGGCGCGGCGAAACCGTGGGTTTGCTGCCCGACCAGGTGCCGCCGGACGGCATGGGGGTGTGGGCGCCGTTCTTCGGCCAATCGGCCTACACCATGACGCTGGCTTCGCGCCTGCAGGAACAGACCGGGGCACCCGTGTTGCTGATGTGGGCCCGGCGCCAGCCGCGTGGGGCGGGGTGGGTGGTGGAGGTGCTGCAGCCGCAAGCCTTGCTGCCGGAGGTGGGCGACTACAGCCCAGCCTCGATCAACCGGTACATGGAGGCCCTGATCCGCCGCGCGCCGGAGCAGTACCTTTGGGGCTATCACCGATACAAACAACCGCGCACCGCCCCGGTGCCGGCGCCGGGTGGCGTGGCATGAGCGGCCGCGACGAGCGCCGTGGGATCGGGCCGTGGCTTGGGCGAGTGGGCGCCCGCGCAGCGTTGGCCTTGCTGTGGGTCTTGCACCTCTTGCCCCTGCCGATCTTGGCCGCGCTGGGCCGTGGCCTGGGCCGCCTCTTGCACGCGCTGGCGCGTTCGCGCCGCCGCGTGGCCTTGCGCAATGTGCAGCGCTGCTTGCCTGCCATGGGAGCGGCCGCGCAGCACGCCCTGGTTCGTGAGCACTTTGAGTACCTGGGCCGAAGCCTGCTGGAGCGAGGGGTGTTGTGGTGGGCGTCGCCTGCGCGGCTGCGGCGGTTGATCGACGTACAGGGCGAGGTGGCCCTGGCTGAGCAAAGCACGGCGCGCTTCATGTGGGTGGTGCCGCATTTCCTGGCTTTGGAAGTGGCCGGTGTGGCCACCCAGTTGTTTCAGAGCCGCCCCGTGACGGCCTTCTACCAACGTCAGAGCAATCCGGTCTTCGACGAGGCCATGCGCCAGGGCCGGATTCGCTTTGGCCATGCAACGGTGCACACGCGCCACGACAACGCACTCAAGCTGTTGCGCGACCTGCGCCAGGGTGCGGCGTTCCTGAACCTGCCGGACATGGACTTCGGGCTGAAGGATTCGGCCTTTGTGGAGTTCTTCGGCATCCCAGCCGCGACCCTCTTGGCGCCAGCCCGCATGGCCCGGTCCTTGGACATGATGGTGCAGCCCGTGCTGGCCCTGATGCGGCCCGATGGCCGAGGCTACGTGGTGAAGTTCCTGCCGCCTTGGCGGGACTGGCCGGCAGGCGACGACGACATGGCGGCCACGCGCAGGCTCAACGCCTGGATCGAGGAACAGGTGCTGGCCCACCCAGCCCAGTACCTGTGGGTGCACAAGCGCTTCAAGACGCGGCCAGAAGGGCAAGCGCCGTTCTATGGCTGATCGAGCCGGATAATCCAAGCCATGAAACTGCGCTTCACCAAGATGCAGGGTGCCGGTAACGACTTTGTGGTGCTGGATGCCACCCGTGGTGCCTTGCCCTTGGATCGTGCGCTGCTGCAGCGCCTGGGCGATCGCCGGTTCGGTGTGGGGGCCGACCAGATTCTGGTGGTGGAGCCCGCAACGGCGCCCGATGTGGACTTTCGCTACCGCATCTTCAATGGGGCCAGCGGGGAAGAAGTGGAGCATTGCGGCAACGGTGCGCGCTGTTTCGTGCGCTACGTGCGTGAGCATGGCCTGATTGACCGCGACGTGGTGCGGGTGCAGACCTTGAACAATCGCCTGGAGTTGCGCTTGCAAGGCGATGGCCGCGTCACGGTGGACATGAACGCACCGGTCTTTGCGCATGAGGCCCTGCCGTTCGATTCGAGCGACTTGATGGCGCGCGCCGTGGGCTCGTTTGAGTTGTGGCCGCTGGAGCTTCAGGGGCCGCAGGGCCGCCCGCTGGCACTGGAGGTGGCGGTGCTGTCGATGGGGAACCCCCATGCCGTGCACCGTGTGGACGACGTCGAGCACTTTGACGTGGCAGCCCTGGGCCCGCTGGTGGAGTCGCATGCGCGCTTCGCGCGGCGGGTCAATGCAGGCTTTGTGCAGGTCGTGTCGCCGCACGAGGTGAAGCTTCGCGTCTATGAGCGCGACGCCGGCGAGACCTTGGCGTGCGGCACGGGCGCCTGCGCCGCCGTGGTGGCGGGTATACGCCTGGGTTGGTTAGGCCCTCGGGTCGACGTGCACACCCGCGGGGGTGTCTTGACCATCGAGTGGCCCTTTGCGGCCCAGGGCCTGGGCGCCCACGTGATGATGACGGGCCCGGCCGAGACGGTTTTTGAAGGAGAGATTTCACTGTGAACCACGACAACGCAGGCGACCTGGGCGTGCAGGGCATCACCGAAGCCGACATTGCCAACTACCTGGCGCACACGCCGGGCTTCTTCGAGCGCCAGGCTGAACTGTTGGCCACCATCCGCTTGGCCAGCCCCCATGGCACCCGCGCCGTGTCGCTGCAGGAGCGCCAGATGGAGATGCTGCGAGAGCGCATCAAGGGCCTGGAGCACAAGATCATCGAAATGATCCGCGCTGGCCAGGAAAACGTGGCCATTGCCGACCGCCTGCACCGTTGGACACGCAGCCTGATGCTCACCCCTGATCCCCGGGATCTGCCCGACGTGCTGGTCAGCCAGGTCAAGCAGCAGTTTCTGGTGCCGCAAGCCGCTGTGCGGCTGTGGGGCGTGGAGGCGGCCTATGCGGAGCTGCCGCAAGCCCAGGGCGTTTCGGAGGAAGTGCGTGCGATGGCTCAGTCGCTGAGCCTGCCGTTTTGCGGCTTGAATGCCGGCGGGGAGGTGGTGAAGTGGTTGGAGGATGCCCACACCGTGGCCTCGATGGCCATGATTCCCCTGCGCCACGGGCCGGGTGACGGCTGTTTTGGCTTGCTGGTCTTGGGCTCGCCCGACCCCACCCGCTATGCGGCTGATATGGGCACCGACTTCCTCATGCGCATGGGCGAACTGGCCAGCGCCGCCATGTCCAGAATGTTGAGCGCACCGGCGGCATGAGCGCTGCCCCAGCCCCGCGCGACGCCGCGGTGCTGCGGTACCTGGAGCATGTGACCGTGGCGCGGCGCCTGGCCCCGCGCAGCGTGGTGATGATCCGTGACGGCTTGGGCCGGCTGGAGGCGCGCTGTGCGGAAGCAGGCCTGGCCTTGCAGGCCGTGCAGCCCCATCATGTGCGCAGTTGGCTGGCGCGTTTGCACCAGTCCGGGCTGGCGCCCCGGTCGGTGGCCATCGTCTTGTCGGCATGGCGTGGCTTTTACCGGTGGTGGGGCCGCGAGGGCGGTGTGCAGGCCAACCCGGCCGATGGTGTGAAGGCACCCAAGGCGCCCCGCCCGCTGCCCAAGGCCTTGTCGGTGGAGCAGGCGGTGGCATTGGCCGAGTACCGCCCACCGGCGCGTGCAGGCCGAGCCACAGCCCCGATGGAAGTGGCCTTGGCTGCGCGCGACCACGCCATCGTGGAGTTGTTGTATGGCTGTGGCCTGCGTGTCGGTGAGTTGGTGGGTTTGGACGTGCAGGCCAGCGATCAGGCTGCGGGCTGGCTGGACCTGCAGGACGCCACCGCGCACGTGACCGGCAAGGGCAGCAAGCGCCGTGCGGTGCCCATGGGGCAGGCAGCCCTGCAGGCGGTGCGCGCGTGGCTGGCGCACCGTGGCAGCACGGTGCCGGCTGGGGATGCGGCTTTGTTTCTGAACCGACAGGGGCAGCGCCTGAGCGACAGCCAGGTGCGAACCCGATTGCGCCAAGCAGCCTTGCAGGCGGGGCTGCCCACTTCGGTGCACCCACACATGCTGCGCCACAGTTTTGCCAGCCACCTGCTGCAGTCCAGTGGTGACCTTCGCGCCGTGCAGGAGCTGCTGGGCCATGCCCACATCAGCACCACACAGGTCTACACCAAGCTCGATTTTCAACACCTGGCCAAGGTGTACGACGCTGCGCATCCCAGGGCCAAGCGCAAGGGTTGAGGGCCAGGGTTAAGCGGGGTTGAGCCACGGCAGGCCAGCAGGCGCAGTAGCCGACAATCCGGGGCATGAAGACCATCAAGTTGCGCGAGGGCAAAGAGCGTTCGCTGCTGCGCCGCCACCCCTGGGTGTTTCAGGGCAGCATCGCCAAGGGGCAGGCCGATCCCGGAGAGACGGTTCGGGAGGAGTCCCATGCCGGCGAGTTTTTGGCCTGGGCGTCCTTCAGCCCCAGCTCCATGATCCGTGTACGGGCCTGGAGTTTTGATGAAGCCGAGCGCATCGACCACGCCTTCTTCAAGCGCCGAATCCAGACCGCATTGGACCTGCGCGCGCGCCTGCCCATCCGCAGCAATGGCGTGCGTCTGATCCATGGTGAAGCCGATGGTCTGCCCGGCCTGATCGTGGACCGCTATGCCGATGTCTTGAGTGTGCAATTCCTGTCGGCCGGCACCGAACGCTGGAAGCAGGCGATTGCCGACATCCTGGTGGAGCGAACCGGCGTGCAGCGGCTGTACGAACGCTCTGACTCCGGCGTGCGCACGCTCGAAGGCTTGCAGCCGGTGGCAGGCTGGCTGCGTGGCCAGGACGCTGCTGCAAGCGCAGGGGTGGGGCCCACACCGCCCACTGAAGTCACCATCGACGAGCACGACTGGAAGCTGACCCTGGATGTGGCCGAAGGCCACAAGACGGGCTTTTACCTGGACCAGCGCGACAACCGCTGGCGCTTCTCGCAATGGGTGCGGCAGTTTGGCGTGCAGCGGGTTTTGAACTGTTACTGCTACACGGGTGGGTTCTCGGTGGCTGCGTTGGCCGGTGGTGCCACCGAGGTGGTGAGCGTGGACTCGTCTGCACCTGCATTGGCGCGGGCTTCTGCGCACGTGGCCCTCAATGGGTTTGAGGCCACGCGCCACCGCGCGCTGGACGCCGACGTGAACCAGACCCTGCGTGAGGCGATCAAGCAAGGTGAGCGATATGACGCCATCGTGCTGGACCCGCCCAAGTTCGCACCGACGGCCGCGCACGCAGAGCGGGCTGCGCGTGCCTACAAGGACATCAACCGGCTGGCCTTCAAGCTACTCTCACCCGGGGGCCTGCTGCTGACCTTCTCCTGCTCCGGCGGTGTGGGTCCCGAGCTGTTTCACAAGATCGTGGCGGGCGCTGGGATGGATGCGGGCGTGGACGGCTACATCCTGGACCGTATGGCCGCGGCCCCCGACCACCCGCAGACCATCTGCTTTCCCGAGGGTGAGTACCTCAAGGGCTTGGCGATCATCAAGCGCTGAGCGGGCGCTGCACTTCAACAGTGCACGATGTGCGGGCTGTACTGCGCCACCGTGGCGTCGTGGGTGAGCAGCTGCATGGGCTCGGTCAGGGCTTGGGCCACCAGCAGGCGGTCGAAGGGGTCTTGGTGCAAGGCGGGCAGTTGTTCCACAGCGGTGGCGTGTTCCGGCTCGACCGCCAGGATGCGATAGCCCGATTGCCGAAAGTGGTGCAGCGCCTGGGCACTGGAAATGGGCATGTCCCCTCGACCCAGGGTGTACTTGATGGCGATTTCCCAGAGGCTGGCCACGCTGACCCACACGCTGGCGCGCGGATGAAGGATCCGGCTTCGCGCCTGTTCCGACAGACGGGGGCTGTCGACCAGGGCCCAAAGGGCCACGTGCGTGTCCAGCAGCAGGTTCATGGCGAACCCCCGTTGAACAGTTGCGCCACCTCGGCGTTGTGGAGATCAATGGAGTCGGGCACCTCGAAGTGGCCTTTGGCCACACCGATGCGGTTGAGCGCAGGCGCTTGCTCCATGGCCACCAGGCGTGCGGCGGGCTTGCCGTTTCGGGCAATGATGATCTCCCGCTCGCGGCCCTGCTCGATGTCGTCGACCAGGCGAGAGAGGTTGGACTTCGCTTCAAACATGTTGATGGTGGTCATCGCAGAACCTGGACCCGTTGAATTAGCTAAGTCTAGCTAATTCGGATGCTCGGGTCCAGGGGCTGGCGACTCGACGGTGAAACGGAAGCCTGAGAGGCTAGCGGACCGTCCCCTTCAGGTTCAAGCCCGCCTTGAAGGTGTGCCGCTTCACACTGAAGTAGGCTTTGACGTGTCGGACGTTGGCGTCTTCGGTCAGCAGACGCTGGCTGAACGCGTGGTAGGCCGGCATGTCGGGCACCTGGGCGATGAGCACGAAGTCCGGCCCGGGTGAGACCTGGTAGCACTGTTGCACCTCCGCCTGTTTGCAGGCCAGCGCCGCGAAAGCCTGAAGTGCGTGCTCACCTTGCCGCTCCAAGCTGACCTCGACCACGGCCAAGAGGCCTGCGCCCACGGCTTGGGGGTTGAGGACGGCGACCACCCGCTCGATCACGCCCTGGTCTTTAAGGCGCTTGATGCGCCGCAGTGTGGCGGCGGGCGAGAGGCCGATCAGACGGGCAATCTCCAAATTGGACCGGTCGGCTTGGTCCTGAAGCGCGTGGAGGATGCGGTGGTCGAGGTCGTCGAGGGTGATCATTTATTCACTAACTAGAACGCTAAGTGAATTTTATTGTTATTGGAGCACAAGACACAAAATTATTGCGTTTTCCTTTGAAATTTGATCGCCGATTGACATGTGGTCTGAATACCATCAGCGGACACAGCCACTTCGGAGTGCACCCCATGTGCGGCATCGTCGGCGCGGTTTCCCAGCGCAACATCGTTCCCACCCTGATCGAGGGGCTCAAGCGCCTGGAGTACCGCGGCTACGACTCCTGCGGGGTGGCGGTGCACCAGGATGGGGGCCTGCGCCGCGCGCGCAGCACCTCTCGGGTGGCCGAGTTGCAGCAACAGGCGGCGGTGGATGGCGTGGCTTCGGGAACCGGCATCGCGCACACGCGATGGGCCACCCACGGCGCGCCGGCCGTGCACAACGCGCACCCGCACTTTTCGCACGGCCCGCGCGCAGCCGAGGCGGCCCCGGGGCGCATTGCGCTGGTGCACAACGGCATCATTGAAAACCACGACGAGTTGCGCGCGGAGCTGCAGGCCCGCGGCTACACCTTCACCAGCCAAACCGACACCGAGGTGATCGCGCACCTGGTGGACCACCTGTACGCCGGCGACCTCTTGGAGGCGGTTCAGCAGGCCATCGGCCGGCTGCGCGGGGCCTACGCCATTGCGGTGTTCTGCCGAGATGAGCCCAACCGCGTGGTGGGTGCGCGTGAAGGGTCGCCCTTGGTGTTGGGGGTGGGCGAAGCCGCGCAAGGCGAGTTCTTTTTGGCCTCAGACGCCATGGCCCTGGCCGGTGTGACGGATCAGATCGTCTACTTGGAAGAAGGCGATGTGGTGGACCTGCAGCTTGGGCGCATGCGCATCAGCGCGCGTTTGGCGTCGGCACCGCAAAGCGGCCGCTTCGAGCCGGTGCAGCGCGAAGTGCGCACGGTGCAGGCCCACAGCGGCGCGGCTGAATTGGGGCCGTACCGCCACTACATGCAGAAGGAGATCTTCGAGCAGCCGGTGGCCATTGCCAACACCTTGGATGCGGTACAGGACATACGCCCCGAGTTGTTTGGTGACGGCGCGCACCGGGTGTTCAAGGAAGTGGACTCGGTGCTGATCTTGGCTTGCGGCACCAGCTACTACGCCGGCAGTGTGGCCAAGTACTGGCTGGAATCGGTGGCGCGTATTCCGTGTCAGGTGGAGATTGCCAGCGAGTACCGCTACCGCGACAGCGTGCCCAACCCACGGTCCTTGGTGGTGACCATCACCCAAAGCGGCGAGACGGCCGACACGCTGGCGGCCTTGAAGCATGCGCGCTCGCAAGGCATGCTGCACACGCTCACGGTGTGCAATGTGGCCACCAGCGCCATGGTGCGCGAGTGCTCGATGGCCTTCATCACACGCGCGGGCGCTGAGATTGGCGTGGCGTCCACCAAGGCCTTCACGACGCAGCTGGTGGGCCTGTTCCTGCTGACCCTTTCACTGGCGCAGGTACGGGGTCATTTGAACGAAGAGCAGGAGCAGCAGCACCTCAAGCAGCTGCGTCACTTGCCGGTGGCGGTGCAAGCGGTGCTGGCGCTGGAGCCCCAGATCATCGCCTGGTCTCAGGCTTTCACGCCCAAGCAGCACGCGCTGTTCCTGGGGCGTGGCAGCCACTACCCGGTGGCACTGGAGGGCGCGCTCAAGCTCAAGGAGATCAGCTACATCCACGCCGAGGCGTACCCGGCAGGTGAGCTCAAGCACGGCCCGCTGGCCTTGGTGGATGCCGCGATGCCCGTGGTGACCGTGGCGCCCAACGACCAGCTGCTGGAAAAGCTCAAGAGCAATCTGCAGGAAGTGCGTGCCCGTGGTGGCGAGCTGTATGTGTTTGCGGATGCCGACACGCAGATCGGACCTTCCGAGGGCGTGCATGTGATCCGCATGCCCGAGCACTATGGGGTGCTCTCACCCATCCTGCACACGGTGCCGCTGCAGCTGTTGGCCTATCACACGGCCTGTGCGCGTGGGACGGATGTGGACAAGCCCCGCAACCTGGCCAAGAGTGTGACCGTGGAGTAAGGGGCGTGACGAGCAGCCTCCGTGAGAGACCTACATCAGGCACGCGCGCTGAAGCGCGCCAGCAGCGGCGCGAATTGCAAGGGCCATGATTCAAGTGCCTGTGTCTTGCCCTCAAACACACCTTGAAGGAACGCGGAGGACAGCTCCCGGGTGGCGGCCTTGACCTTGGGGTTGAGCAGCGCGCCACCGGTACCTGCGCGGTCGGTGAACATGCTGTGCGAGCCGCCCTCGAACACGGCCAACCACTTCTGCGGGCTGCCGATCGCATCGAACACCGACAAGCGGTCCTCAAGCCCGCTGTAGTAGCCCGGGATGCGGATCACGTCTTCGGTGGCGGTGATGTGAAGGGTCGGGATCTCGACGGGGCCGAGAATGGTGCGCGGGTCGCCTTCGCCATAAAAGGGCGGGGCGGAGATCAGGATGGCGGCTTTGACACGAGGATCCCGCAGGTCCATGGGGCCTCCATCGCGCCAAACGCGGGCGCCGGCGGCCAGCAGGCTGGTGTTGGCCCCGTAGGAGTGGCCAGCCGCCACCACCCGTTGGCCATCGACCCGAGCGCCCAACTCGCCATGCAGCAGCTCATCCAGCGCAAAACGCAGGTCTCGTGCCCGCGCGATGGCCTCGGCGTCCTGGGCGGCTGCATGAAGGCGGCCCACCATGGTCCACACACCGCCGCTCCACAAGGTGCGGTCGCTGCCAACATGCTGCACGTGAAGGCTCGCCCAGCCGCTGCTGGCCCAGTGTTGCGCCAGGTAGGTGTAGCCTCGGCGTGACCCACCGATTCCGTGGGAGAACACGAGCAAGGGGGCTGGTTGTTGCGCCGTGGCCGAGCGCGGCAGATACAGGCGCACGGGAACGGCACGGTTGCGCGCCGTGTCGGCCCAATCGAACTCCAGGGTTTCGTAGCCGAGGGCCGTCCGTGCCGAATCGGAAGCAGCAGCCAAGGCTTGGCTGACAAGGCCCAGGCCCCCTGAGACCGTCACGGCGCTGAACGCACCCGCGCGGCCAAGGCTCTTGAGGATGTGGCGGCGATTCACAGCTGAATTGTGAAGCGGCGTGCTTTCCACTCGGCGTGCTAGGGGCTTGAGGTGCCGGCACTCAAGGTCAGCGGGGCGCAACCGCCCCAAGGGACAGCGCCCTTTGGCGGTAGCGCCTCGGAGACTCACCGGTGCGTCTTGAAAACTGTTCGTGGAAGTTGGAGATCGTGGGAAACCCACAGCGCGCCGCAATCTCGGCCACCGGACGGTCCGAACGGATCAACTCCAGCTGGGCGTGAGCCACGCGCAGGTCGTTCACATAGTCCGTGAAGGGCTTGCCCACCGCCTGTTTGAAGGCCCTGCTGAAAGCGGCAGGCGTGACATGAAGGAACGCTGCCGCTTGCGCTGCTGAGAGTGGCGCATGCAGGTGCTGGTGTGTCCATCGCAACAGCCGCTCCAGGCGATGACGGCGGTCGACAGCGGTCGGCGCAGACGACCAGCGTGCACGTGTGCCGAGTGGCCGGATGTCGGACGGTGCGTGAGGGTTCTTCGTGCACAGCGCGAGGATGGACAGCGCATGGCCCAGACAGCCGAGCTCACTGGCGTGCACCATGGCGCTGAGGTGGGCTGTGATGGCGTCTCTGAGCTGGCCCTCGATGACCAACGCCCCGCTGGAACCCTCCCAAAGCCGTGCCCGCACGGATGACCAGTCGGGAAGCTGGGCCAGCACATCGTCCTCGGTGATTTGAACCACAAGTGCTCGGGCTGAAGCCTGGCGCGGCCCAACGGACGTCCAGGTGTGTGCCGATTCGGGTGACACCAGCACCAAGTCGCCCTCGCTGAAGGGCTCAACGGTCTCGTTGACGAACCGCAGACCCTGGCCTGATTGGATCCAGGTGATTTCCAAGGCCTCATGCGCGTGCAAAGCACCTGAGAAAGCCTGTTGGTTCAGCTGCAGGAAACGCACGCAGGCATGGGGTCTGGGTGCAAGTTTTTCCCAAGTGACTTTCAACTCAAGTCTCCTGCTGAGCGACACAATGAATCAAGAAAAATGGGTTCCTGTGGAACCTTTATGTCAAAAGACAGGAATTATGGGTCAGTGCACAGGTGATCGAATTCAGGCGCGTGAGGCGACACTGGACCCATGGAACATGCCGAATCTCAAGCCCGATCAGGGGTGGACGACCCAGCCTGTCCACCCTGGTGGCGCGGGGCCGCGCTGTACCAGGTGTACCTGCGCTCGTTTCAGGACAGCAACCAAGACGGCATCGGCGACTTGCCCGGCCTGCTTCAGCGGCTGCCTTACATCGCCGACCTTGGCGTCGACGGCATCTGGATCACCCCGTTCTTTCCCAGCCCCATGCGCGACATGGGCTACGACGTGCGCGACCACCGCAACGTCGACCCACGCTTTGGCACGCTGCAGGACTTCGATGCGGTGGTGGCACTTGCGCACCGCTTGCGCCTGAAGGTCATCATCGACCAGGTGTGGAGCCACACCGCTGCGGAGCACCCTTGGTTTGAAGAAAGCCGCGCCAGCCGCGACAACGACAAAGCCGACTGGTATGTGTGGGCCGATGCCCGCCCAGACGGCAGCCCGCCGAACAACTGGTTGAGCTGGATGGGCGGGCCGGCGTGGCGATGGGAGCCACGCCGGCGCCAGTACCACCTGCACAACTTCTTGCCGCAGATGCCCGACCTGAACTTCCACTGCCCGGCGGTGCAGGACGCGGTGCTCGACATTGCGCGCTTTTGGCTGCAGCGGGGTGTGGACGGCTTTCGCTTGGACACGGCCAATCTGTACTTCCACAGCCGTGGCTTGGAGGACAACCCACCGTCGCCACAGGGCGCTGACATGCCGGTGCTGATGCAAACCCACCGCTACAACGCGGACCAGCCGCAATCGGCGGGCTTCTTTGAGCGCCTGCGGCCTTTGTTGGATGCGCACGGGGCCTGTGCGGTGGGCGAGATTGGCGGTGCAGACCCGCTGCCCACGATGGTGGACTACACGGCGGGCTCGGCACGCTTGCACACCGCTTACTCGTTTGCGCTTTTGGGGGACCGGCCCACACCTGAAGGATGGGCGCGCCACATGTCGGATTGGCAGGAAGGCCCGGCGGCGCAAGCCTGGCCGAGCTGGGCCCTGTCGAATCACGACGTGCCGCGGGTGGCCTCGCGGTGGTCGGGTGCGGCGCGCGGCGGATTTGCCTTTGGCGGCGGGCCCGCCGCAGGCCACAACGCTGGCGGCTCTCCCGCGTTGTGGATGGCCCTGTTGCTGATGCTTCGGGGCACCGTCTTTCTATACCAAGGCGAGGAGCTGGGGCTCACGCAGTCGGATCTGCGCTTTGAGCAGTTGCAAGACCCCTTTGGTCTGGCCAATTGGCCCTTGCACCCCGGCCGTGACGGATGCCGAACCCCCATGCCTTGGCAGGCGGATGCCCCTTCGGCAGGCTTCAGCAGCGTGGCACCCTGGTTGCCCGCTGATGCGGCGCACCAGGCTTTGGCAGTGGACCGGCAGCAGGCCGATCCCCAGTCCCTGTGGCACCAGACGCGCCGCTTGCTGGCTTTGCGGGCGGCGCACCCCGCGCTGCGCACGGGCCGCTTCGAAACCCTGCACGTTGACGAGCACCAATGGGTGCTGCGGCGTGTGCTGGGCACAGACACCGTTTGGGCAGCCTTCAACCTGGGGCCGCACACCGTGCGGCATCCCCTGCCCACCACCGGGGGTGCAGGCGATGAGGCGCTGTCGGTCCAAGGTGCGAAGACCGACGCCGAACAGGCGGTGCTTCCACCGTGGTCCGCTTTGATCCTGCCCCTGCCCCATGGAGCCCTTGCATGAACGACCTCGATACGCCGTATGCGCTGCAGCCCGCGCAAGTCGCCCAGTTTCGGCGCGATGGCTACATCAAGCTCAAGTCGGTGTTGTCGCCTCAGACCCTGGCCGAGTACGGGCGGGATATCACCCGGCTGACGGTGGAACTGAACACGCAGCAGCGCCCCCTGGAGGAGCGCAGCACCTATGACCGCGCTTTCTTGCAGGTGATGAACCTGTGGGAGCAGAGTCCAAGGGTCGGGCGGTTCGTGATGAGCCGGCGACTGGGGCGCTTGGCGGCGGAACTCTTGGAGGTGCAGGGCGTGCGGCTGTACCACGACCAGTCCCTGTACAAGGAACCCGGTGGCGGCATCACGCCAGCGCACGCCGACCAGTACTACTGGCCTCTGGCCAGCGACCGCACGATCACGGCTTGGATACCGCTGCAGCCGGTGCCCACCGAAATGGGTCCTTTGGGCTTCTATGCGCGCAGCCAGTCGGTTTCCTTTGGGCGTGACTTGGGGATTTCCGACGAAAGCGAGGCCCAGATCAGTGCCAACATGGCGCAGCATGGATTCGAGTTCGACAGCGGGGCGTTTGACCTCGGTGAGGTGAGCTTCCACCTGGGGTGGCCCTTCCACAAGGCAGGCCCGAACACCAGTGACCGGCCGCGTTCGGTGATGACCATCATCTACATGGATGCCGATATGCGCCTGGCCCCCGCGCTCAGTCCGATCCAAGCCAACGACCGAGACCAATGGTGTCCGGGTGCGGTGGAGGGGGAGGTGATCGACACGCGGAAGAATCCGGTGGTGTGGGCGCGTTGGTGAACCCGATGCAGCTGCCCTGCTGGAACGGCTTACAAGGCCTGCTGCGCGGCCTTTTGCAGGCCCGGCTGATGGCCCTGCTTGGCTTGGTGCTGCTGGTCTCCCCGGCCCACGCGGGGGAATTCACCCGCCATGTCGACCCCTTCATCGGCACCGACGGTACCGGCCACGTCACTCCGGGCGCAACCGTTCCGTTTGGCATGGTGTTCCCAGCCCCTGACAACGCCGACCGGGGTTGGAGCTACAGCGCCGGCTACCAGTTTCGCAACCCGCGCATCCTGGGTTTTTCAAACACGCACCACAGTGGCGCGGGCATACCGGAGTTGGGCGACATCCTGCTGCAGCCTACACAGGGGTGGCGCTGGGGGCCACAGACCCGCAACTTCAGTGCCAGCAAGTCTGAGGAACGGGCCCGGCCCGGCTACTACGCGGTTCGGCTCGCCTCACATGGGGTTCGCGTGGAACTCACCGCAGCGCCCAAGGTCGCGCTGCATCGCTACCGGTTCGATCGACCCGGCCGTGTGCAGGTGCTGGTCGACCTTCAGCATGGCCTGCACCTGGTCGATGGGCCGGCGGCCCTGGCCGCTGAGGTGAGGCCGAGGCCCGATGGCCTGCAGGGCACGGTGTGGCGGCGCAACTGGGTGGAGCGGCAACTCTCCTTTGCCCTGCACTTTGACCATCCCGTGCTGAGGCAACAGACCCTGCCGCCGCGCGAAGGCGAGAAGGCGCCGCGCCTGCTGCTGGACTTTGACTTGGGCACGGGCCGTACGCTGGAGGCCCGCATCGCACTGTCCACGGTTGACGAGGCGGGTGCGCAGCGCAACCTGGACACCGCGCTCGGACAATCATTCGACGCGGTGCGCAGCGCAGCCGATGTCGCCTGGAACGGGCTCTTGAGCCGCATTCGCATCCAGGGCGATGCGCGCACGCAGCGCCTGTTCTATTCGGCGCTGTATCGCACGATGCAGCACCCGAGTGACATCGCCGATGCCGATGGCCGGGTGCGCGGTCCACGCGGTGAGGTGCTTCAAGCGCCGGGCGGGGTGTACTACTCCACCCTGAGCTTGTGGGACACCTTCCGCGCCTCCCATCCCTTGTTCACCCTGATCGTGCCGGAGCGCGTGCCGGGGTTCATCAACACGCTGCTGGCGCATCACCGCCAGATGGGATGGTTGCCGCTGTGGACCAGTTGGGGGCGCGAGACCTACACCATGATCGGCAACCCCGCCTTGCCGGTGATCGCCGACGCCCTGCTCAAGGGTTTCGGCGCCGGCGGCGCGATTGACGAAGAAGCCGCGCTGGCCGCGATGGTGGAGACCAGCACACGCGAGCGGCCGGATGCACCCGAGTGGGCCCAGCGGGGTTGGGGTGTGCTGGAGCAGTTTGGCTACTTGCCCTTCGACGTGCAAAAGGGTGAGGCGGTGAGCAAGACAGCCGAATGGGGTTATGGCGACGCCGCGGTGGCGGCGGTGGCTGAGCGCTTGGGGCGCCCGGAGGTGGCGCAGCGCTTTCGGGCCCGCGCGCGCAGTTGGCTGCAGCTGTTCGATGAGCAGACCCAAACCCTGCGGGGCAAGGACAGCCAGGGCCGCTGGCGCGAGCCCTTTGATCCGGTGATGGCCACCTCACCCCTGAACAACCCCGGCGACTACACCGAGGCCAACGCCTTTCAGTACACCGCCACACCGGCCCTGCATGACGCGCTCGGGTTTCGCGACCGATTGGGCGGGCCCCAAGGCTTGGAAGCGTGGCTCGACCGCTTCTTCAGTCTGCCGGTGCCCAAGCCCGACAAGCACCTGGGGCAGGAAGCCCTGATCGGCCAATACGCACATGGCAATGAGCCCAGCCACCACATCACCTGGCTGTATGCCTATACCGCTGCGCCGCACAAGGGCCAACGCCTGCGCGAGCACATCGTGCGGCGCTTCTACGGCACCGGCCCCCAGGGGCTGGTGGGCAACGACGATGTGGGCCAAATGAGCGCGTGGCTCGTGTTCGCGATGCTGGGCCTGTACCCGGCGCAGCCCTTCAGTGCCGAATACGTGCTGGGCGAGCCCATGCTGCAGGCCGACATTCAGTTGCCTGAGGGTCGCGTGCTGCGTATTCGGGGGAAGGGGCCGCGCGCCCACTGGAACGGTGTGGCGCAGCAGACACCTGCTATGACCCATCAAGAACTGGCCGAGGGCGGTACCCTTCGGTTTTCAGCTGTTGAGCCTCAACGCCCATGAATCTGCCACCCACTGACGCAGCCGCCCCTTCAACCACGTTTGGCGGACGCGTGGACCGGCATTTGGCTGAACCACCCAGTGCGGCCAACGCCCGAAGCCCAACGTCCTGGTGGGCTATGGTTGTCTCGGCCGGTCTGGGAGGGGGCTTGAGCTATGTGGGCATCTCCATGGCCATGGATGTTGAGTTGGCTCGCGGCTTGGTCGGCTTGCCGCCGATGCAGGCCCTTGGGTTTGCAGCTGGACTGTTGCTGGTGGTGTGGTTGAGCCTGTTGGTGCATGAGGCGGGACACCTATTGGGTGGTTGGCTCGGGAACTTGCGTCCCTTGCTGCTGCTGGCAGGGCCCTTGCGGATGGACCTGGAGGGTGGTGCGGTTCGGCTTCGCTATAACCGCGAAGCCTCCACCTGGGGCGGCTTGGCAGTGGCCGTGCCTCGGCAGCAAGAGGTGGGACGCACAACGGTGGCTTTGATGGTGGCAGGTGGCCCAGCGGCCAGTGTGGGTCTGGCCTTGTGTGCATGGTTGGTGCCCGCTCAGGGGCTGATGGTTCAGGGTTGGTTGGGTTTTGTGGTGCTGATCTCCGGGGCCATCGCCGTGGGCACCTTGTTGCCGATGACGATGGGGGGGTACGTATCCGATGGAGGCCAGCTGCTGCAGCTGTGGCGCGGATCTTCCGACAGCATTCATCGCCTGCAGCTGGCCGCTGTCTTGGGCTTGAGTGCAGCATCGCGAAGGCCGCGGGATTGGCCCTTGGCCAGCTTGAGCGAGGTGGCTTTAAACGCGCAGGCGCCGGTGTTGCGGACCAGCGCCTTGATGCTGTGCGCCCAGCATGCCGATGATGGCCACCCCGAGCCCGTTGAGGACGAGCGGCACCCGGCGTATCGGGCTTTCCTGGCGCTGGCGATGGACCTCCATCAGGGTGGGCTGGCCCACTGCCCAACCGCATTCCGGACGGCCGTGGTGCTGCCGGTAGCGGTTTTCCTGGGGCAACGCTTGGGTGATGCGCCGGCTGCGGCGGCTTGGCTCAAGGCCGCTGAGGGTGGTTTTGCCGAGCCCTGGGAGCGTCAGCATGCTCAAGCGGCACTGGCCTGGGCGCAGGGTGATGTGGTGCGTGCTGCCGTCCTGTCGGATCAAGCCCTGAAGGTCCTGGGCGAGCGGCTGACGGATGGAGCCAAGATCATGGCACGCGAACGCCTGCTGGCGATGAGGCCTTGAAGCGGCTCCACAACCCCTGAGGGCTCAACCCTTGGCTTGGCGCTTGGGCGGGGCGGGTTCTCCATAAGCCCCCATAAAGGTCTCCACATTGCCCTTGAGCAGGCGCTCATCGTCACTCGCCGCGGGTTTGCCCAAACCCATCAGGCAGCGCATGTGGCCCAGGCCGAGGAACAGGGCGAAGAACTGCTCGGCGGCCAAGGATGCCTGCGGGATGCGCAAGCTGCCTGCGCGGTGGCACAGCTGAAGATAGTGCTCCAGGCGTTGCACGGTTTTCAGGGGGCCGTTTTCATAGAACTGCTCCGCCAGATGTTGTTGGGGCAGGGCTTGTGAATACAGCGATCGGTGCTTGCCGATGACTTCATCGGCCCGCAGCAGCTTGAGAAACTGTCGCCCAACCCGCAGGAGACTGGCTTTGGGCTTGAGCGGATCAAGCGAGGCAAAGAGCTCCTCGCCGACATCGGCCTCGGTGCGGGTGCAGATGCACTCGCCGTAAAGAGCCTCTTTCGAAGGGAAGTAACTGTATATGGTGACCTTGGACACGCCCGAGTCGCGGGCGATGGCGTCCAGGCTCGTGCCTTCGAAGCCGTGGGTCTGAAAGTGAGCGGTCGCCGTCTGCAGCACGCGCTCCAAACGGGCGGGGTCTCGTGGGCGGCCCCGGCGCGCGGAACTGGGAGCGCCTACTGTCATATTTTCTTTACTTGACTGCACAGTTTAGTTTTGATTATCCTTACCGAATCGTACAGAAATTGCCTCCAAGATGCCAGCCTTTGATGGTTTCCGACGCCCCCCAGGGGGCACTCCGGCACGCGCCGTTCTGGCCCTGACGCTGGTGGCCGCAGCGGCCCTGGGTGCACGCAGCACCAGCCAACCGCCCGCGGCGGCCACATTGGGGTCGACCGCTGCCGGCCAGGCCAAGCCGGACTGGACCCGCGCCGCGCCTGTGGCCGATGCCACCGCCTGGTGGCGCCAATTGCAAGATGCCACCTTGCGCGGCTGGATTGAAACGGCCTTGCAAGACAACGCCGAGGTGCGGCAGGCCGCAGCCCGCACGGCCGCACTTCGGCAAGCCGAGACCGCCACGCAATCTCGCCTGCTGCCCCAGGCCCAGGTGCAGGTGGCGGCCAGCCAAACCGAAACCGGTCTGCCCGAGACGATCAAGCGTGCGGGCCAGCCCGATAACCGCGTGGTCCGGGGAACGGTCGACCTGGCCTGGGAGCTCGACTTTTTCGGGGCTGCAAGGGCGGCCGGCCGCGCCGCACAAGCCGAAGCCGCGGCTGCAGCACATCAGCAGCAGGCTGCGGCCCAGTTGGTGGCGGCCGAGGTGACCCGCCAGGCCCTGCTGTGGCAAGCGGCGCATCAGCGCCATGCGTGGCTGCAGGCCCTGTTGGCCGAACAGGAGCAGCAGTTTGTCCTCCAGAAACTGCGCCACGCAGAAGGCTTGATCTCCGCAGCCGAACAGGCGCGCCTGGAGGCAGACCTGGCCGATACCCGCAGCCAGGCCCAGGCCGCTTGGCCGCAGGTCGAGGCTGCACGCGCGCGGCTGAACACCCTGCTGCACCGGCCCTTGGGTGCACCGGCATTGGCCACCGAAGCACCCTCCAGCGCTGTGCTTCCGGCATTGCCAGGATTGAGGGGCCGGCCTTCGCTGGAGGTTTTGCGCCAGCGCCCGGATGTGCAAGCGGCCGAGGCGCAGTTGCAGGCCGAAGGGGCGCGCTGGGACGAAACCCGTGCGCAACTGTGGCCACGCATTCTGCTGGGGGCCAGCCTGGGCGCTCAAGACTTGCGCTTGAATGCGCTGGACCTGGCCCCCAGCGTCTACCGAAATGTGGTGGCCGCCTTCACCCTGCCTGTGTTCAACAGCGGCCGATTGCGCGCCCAGCGCGACGCGCAGGGTGCCCGCACCGCCGCCGCCCAACTCCAGTGGGAAAAGACGATGCTGACCGCGGTGGAGGAAGTGGAGGCCAGCCTGGCCCTGCAGACACAGCAGCGCGAACGGGCGCGTCAGACCGAACAGGCCCTGGCCCTGCGCCTGAAGCAGCACGAAGCGGTGCAGGCGCTGGGCCGTGAAGGCCTGGTCGATGGGGTGGTGCTGCGCGACAGCCGACGCGCCGTGCTGGCCGCGCGGCTGCAACACATCGAGGCCCAAACCCAATCGGCTTTGGCTGATCTGCAACTGCTGCGCGCCACCGGTGGCGCAGGTACTTCCGCGACGACTGCACCATGAAATCAAATCTGTTTGCCCTTTCGCTGCTTCCCTTGATCACCCTGGCCGCTTGCAGCCCGGCGCCGCAGACCACAGCCAAAGACCCCGTGGTGTTCGTGCAGACCGTGAACCAGGCTGCGCGCGGGGCCGGTGCCGAGCAGGCCTTGTTGCAGGCCACGGTGCGCGCCCACACCGAAACCGATGTGGCGTTTCGCGCCGGCGGCCAGGTGGTGCAGCGCTTGGCGGAGGTGGGCCAGGCCGTGAGCAAGGGGCAGGTCTTGGCCGTTTTGGACTTGCAGGATTTGCAGGCCCAGCAACAGGCCAGTACGGCTGCGGCGCAATCGGCGCGCAGCGAACTGCAGCAGGCCCAACGTGAAGTGGCGCGGCTGGAGCGGCTTCAGGGCACGGGTGCCAGCGCCGAGGTGGACCTCGAGCGCCAGCGTTCACGTCTGCAGGGCCTGCAGGACCGTCAGGAACAGTTGGAGCAGCAGTTGCGGCTGGCCACGCAGCGCCGCAGCTATGCAGAACTCAAGGCGCCCTATGACGGCGTGTTGACCGCCTGGCGCGCTGAGCCGGGCACGGTGGTGGCCGAGGGCCAGCCGGTGGGCAGCGTGGCGCGCAGCGGCGCTTGGGATGTGGTGGCCGATGTGGGCGAAGAGCACTGGGTGCTCATCAAGACGCAGCGTGCCCTGCGCGCCACGGTCAGCGTTCCCGCCGCCGGCCTGGTGCAGGTACCGGTGACCTTGCGCGATTTATCACCCCTGGCCCAAGGCGCTGCGGGCGGCGGTCGGGTGTACCGCGTTCGGTTCAGCCTGCCCACATCCGCGCTCGCTTCCAAGGCCTCATCACCGATCACCTTGGCCCTGGGCATGCACGCCGAGCTCAGCCTGTCCACTGCTGCGCCATCGGCTCAATCGGCCCTATCGGCTCCTTCGGCTTCATCTGGTGAAGGTGGCCGTGTGGCCACCGGCACGCATCGCCTGCCCGCCTCGGCATTGCTTCAGGACGGACTCAAGGCCCAGGTCTGGATGGTCCAAAACGTGGAAGAAGGGCGGGGCCGCCTGCAGGCGCTGCCGGTGAAGGTGGTGGGGCAGGGCTCGACCTGGGTCGAGGTGCAAGGGGTGGCGCCGGGGGCAACGGTGGTCACGATGGGGGCGCAGCGATTGCGTGAAGGGCAGACCGTGCGGCCCGTGGTGCAGGCGCTGAGCTCCATGGCCGACGAGCGCAGCGCAGGAGCCCGGTGATGAAGGACTTCAACCTCAGCGAGTGGGCGGTCCGCCACCGATCGCTCACCCTGTTCCTGATGTTGGCCACGGTGCTGGCCGGCGTGTTGTCGTTTCGGCAGTTGGGCCGTCTGGAAGACCCCATCTTCAATGTGCCGGTGATGCAGGCAGTGGTGGCCTGGCCCGGTGCCAGCACGCAAGAGGTGCAAGACCAGGTGGTCAACCGCCTGGAGCGCAAGCTGCAGGACATCGATGGGGTGGACTACATCCGCAGCTTTTCCCGTCAGGGCTATGGCGGCATCACCCTCAACCTCAAAGGCGGCACCTCGCGTGAAGCGCAGGAAGCGGCTTGGTATCAAGCCCGCAAGAAGTTGGGTGACCTGCGCGCCGAACTGCCCGAGGGCGTTCGCGGCCCCTTCATCAACGATGAGTTCACCGATGTCTACAGCGTGCTGTACGCGGTGAAGGCCCAGGGCGTGCCGCCGGGCGATGTGCTGGCCGCGGCTGAAGCGGTCAAGCGGGTGTTGCGCACCGTGCCCATGACCAACAAGGTCGACATCATTGGACGCCAGCCCGAGAAGGTCTATGTGGAGTTCTCCAGCCGCAAGCTGGCGACCATGGGCGTTTCGCCGCAGGCCTTGATCAGCGCGCTATCGGGCCGCTTGGCCATGACGCCGGCCGGCGCGGTGGAGGCGCAGCCCGAGCGGGTGTTTCTGCGCTTGCAGGGGGCGGCGGCCGACCTCAACGACCTGCGCCGCCTGCCCGTGGATGTGGGCGGCGGGCGAATCCTGCCCCTGTCGGAGCTGGCCGAGTTGAAGGTGGGCACCGAAGACCCCGCGCCGCTGATGGTGCGCCGCAATGGGCAAGACGTGCTGGCCATCGGGGTGACGCTGTCACGCCAGGCCAACCTCATTGAAGTGGGCAAGGACCTCAAGGCCGCCGTAGATGCCTTGCGGCAAGACCTGCCGGTGGGCATCGAGGTGGAGCAGTACGCAGACCAGCCCCGGATCGTGTCCGATTCGGTGTGGGAGTTCGAGCGCTCTTTCCTGGAGGCCCTGGCCATCGTGATGGCCGTGTCCTTTGTGGCATTGGGCTGGCGCACAGGCGTGGTCGTGGCGGCTTCGGTTCCGTTGGTACTGGGCCTGGTGGCGGTGGTGATGAACGCCAAGGGCTGGACCTTGGACCGGATTTCTTTGGGTGCGCTCATCATCGCGCTGGGTCTGTTGGTCGACGACGCCATCATCGCGGTGGAGATGATGGTCGTGAAGATTGAAGAAGGCTGGTCCAAGGTGAAGGCAGCCACCTTCGCTTACAGCTCGACTGCCTTTCCCATGCTCACCGGTACCCTGGTGACGGTGGCGGGCTTCATGCCGGTGGGCTTTGCCCAGTCGATCGCGGGCGAGTATGCCGGCGGTATTTTTTGGGTGGTGGGGCTGGCCTTGCTGGCCTCGTGGTTGGTGGCGGTGCTGTTTACGCCGTACCTGGGCGTGTTGTTGCTGCCGGCGCGAATGGGTGGGCCAACGGGTGAGCACCACAAGCCCTACGACCGTCCGATGTACCGGCGTTTGCGTGCCGTGGTGGAGTGGTCCCTGAACCGCCGCTGGTGGGTGCTGGGGGCCACCGCGGCGGCGCTGCTGGTTGCGGGGCTGGGCATGACCCGGGTGCAGCAGCAGTTCTTCCCCACCGCTTCGCGCCTGGAACTGCTGGTGGAAATGCGCCTGCGTGAAGGTGCGGCTGTGTCGTCTTCCTTGAAGGAAGCCCAGCGCTTGGAGGACACGCTGGCCACGATCGACGGCGTGAAGGGCTACACCACGTACGTGGGCGGCAGCTCGCCGCGCTTCTACATCTCGTTTGCCCCCGAATTGCCCAACCCAGGCTTCGTGCAGTTCGTGATTGAAACCCAGGACCTGAAGGCCCGCGAAGCGGTGCGGGCACAGCTGCAGCAGCTGTTCGATGAGGGCCAGCAGTTCCCGGATGTGCGGGGTCGCGTGCTGCGCCTGGAGTTCGGCCCGCCCGTGGGTTTCCCCGTTCAGTTCCGGGTGCTGGGGCCGGATCCGCAAGAGGTGCGGCGCATTGCGGCCGATGTGCGGGAGAAGATGCTGGCCAGCCCGCTGCTGCGCGACGTGCAGTACGAATGGGGCGAGCAGGTGCGTACCGTGGGTATCGCGCCACGCGAAGCTGAGTTGCGCCGACTGGGCCTGCAGCGCAGCGACCTGGCGCAGGCGCTGCAGTTGTTGACGCAAGGCGCACCGGTGGCGCAATCCCGGCGTGGGGAAGAGTTGATCGATGTGGTGCTGCGCGGCACGGATGCCGAACGGCTGAACATCGAGCAGTTGGGGCAAGTCATGATTCCAACGCGAACCGGGGGCTTTGTGCCGCTGTCGCAGTTGGCTGAGTTGCGGCCCACCTTCGAGGAACCTGTTTTGTGGCGGCGCGACCGCACCATGAGCTTGGCCGTGCGGGCCGATGCGGTGGACGGCGTGCAGGCGCCCAGCGCCACGCAGGCCCTGTGGCCGCAACTCCAGCCCTTGGTGCAAAGCCTGCCGCCGGGTTACCGGATCGAGCGCGGTGGTGCGTGGGAAGAAAGCGGCAAGGCCAACAAGGCGCTGTTCGCGGTGTTCCCCTTGATGCTGGGTGTGACCTTGTTGCTGCTGATGATTCAGCTGCAAAGCTTCAGCCGTGTGGCCTTGGTGTTCCTCACCTTCCCGCTGGGGCTGGTGGGGGCGGTGCCGGCGCTGTTGGCCTCGCAGTCGCCCTTCGGCTTTGTGGCGCTGCTGGGCTTGATTGCGCTGGGCGGCATGATCATGCGCAACACCATCATCCTGGTGGACCAGATCGACCAGGACATTGCCGGTGGTTCACCGCCCTGGCAGGCGGTGGTGGAAGCCACCGTGCGCCGCTCGCGCCCGGTGGTGCTGACCGCTGCCGCGGCGATCTTGGCGATGATCCCCTTGTCGCGCAGCGTGTTCTGGGGGCCGATGGCCATCACCATCATGGGCGGCCTGCTGGTGGCCACCGCCCTGACGCTGCTGGCGGTGCCCGCGGCTTATGCTGCGTGGTTCAAGGTGCGGGCGCAGACGCCGCCGAACCCGCCACCAAACCCACCACCAGGGTCACCTCCGCAGACCGCTGCCGCCGCAGCATGAGCCGCCGCTGTTGAACGGGCAGATCGTCTCCCACCCGTCGCGGCACCTCACGCGGTCCTTTGCTCGAAATCGTCGTCGCTGTCCTGCACGCCCCGGTCTTGCCAGGCCAGGATCGAGGCCGGCAGGATCAGCCCGCAGAAGAACAGAACGGTCAGGAAGTTCCCCATTTGGGCGGTGCTGATGCCCAGGCCGGTGGCGCGTTCCCAGAACTCCATGATCAGGCAGCCCACCAAGGCGGCCACGACCATGTACTGGTGGGTGCGGAAGTAGGCCGCGTTGCGTTGGAGGAGTTCGCGCTCGTCGATGTCCTTCTGAGCGGCATGTGCTTGGAAGTTGTAGCGGCACAGGAACACCACCACCGCGCTGATCATGCCCACGAGGCCCAAGAGGCCGACCGTCACCTGCAGCGCGGGCAAGGGCTCGACGAGCAAGAACTTGAGCAGGAACCAGCCATGCAGGCTGACCAGGGCCAGCGCTGACAGCGCGCGCGCAGCCATGGGGCTGAGCGACAGGTAGGAGCGACGAGGGTCACGGGGCTTATTCATGATGAGGTCCTTCTCGATGGGCGGGTACCGGCCGCTGGGCCAGTTCTTCGGCCAGGGACGGAAAGGGGTCCAGGGAAAACAAACGTTCCACCGACACACCGAACAGCCGCGCGAACTTCAGCGCCAACTCCACGCTGGGGCTGTAGTCGCCTCGCTCCAGAAACCCGATGGTTTGCGGATTGACGTCCACCAGAGCGGCCAGTTCCTTGCGGGAAAGGCCGCGTTCGGTGCGGAAGACGGCGATGCGGTTGTGTGTGGCCATGTCCGCATCATATCAAAAGATTGCGTATACGCAACAAAAATATGGAGAGCCCTGCATTTGACCCACCGCTTGCCCCGCACACCAGCCCTGCCGACCCTGGCTCGTTCAGCCTTCGCTCACCGAGGCCCGGTCAACCAATCCAGTGTCTGCCCCCACAAGGCCGAAGCCTGGGGCCGGAAGTAGCCCATGTGGCCGATGGAGCGCATGCCCAGGCTCGACGGCTCCAGGGTGATCAGCTCCAGCGGCGCACCGCTGTAGGCCGACATAAAGGCGTCGCGCGAAGCGGGTGGCGCCCAAGCGTCGTCGCTGGCGTTCACGGCCCGGATGGGGCAGCGCACCTGCGCAAAGGCGTCGATCAAGTGGGCCTGTTCAGGGTCGTCAAAGAAGTAGCGCGGCCACTGGCACCAGCGGCGCCACTGGTAGAACACGTCGCGCGGCAGGTCTTCGCCCATGCCCAGCAGGCTCCAAGCCAGGTAGCCCTTGGCCTTTACGATCATCGGCCCCAGCACGCGCCACATGATGGTGACCCGCAGGCGCTCGCCCGGCGACATCCACCCGCTCCAGCCGGCCCCCGTGGCAAAGGTGGCAAAGCGGCTGATGCGGTGGTGGTTGGGCAACTGCCCGAAGGCATGTCCGCCATACGAGTGGCCCACCAGGTATAGAGGCTCGGTGCCGCGGGCTGAAACCCAGTCGACCAAAGCAGCCAAGTCCAGCCGCGCCCAATCGCGGTAGTCCATGCGAAAACCGCGCAGGCTCGGTGGCTTGGACAGCCCAATGCCGCGGTAGTCCAGCGTCCACACCTCCAGCCCACGTTCAGCGGCGAACTCGGCAAAACGGCGGTAGTAGCGTTGTGGCACGCCGGTGGCACCGGCCACCAACAGATGGCC
>JACCEC012039162.1_pt1 | contig 25746 bp, 25 predicted proteins | sample 7450121 | NCBI WGS metagenome assembly JACCEC01 (sample SAMN15323455, study PRJNA562643) | freshwater metagenome | isolation source: river surface water | place: USA:Blue River Watershed | collected 2017-08-18 | reverse complement strand
TCCTCCTCACCGTAAAACAGTAGATGACCTTGTGTATTTGAGAAGGTTTTTTTTCAAAACGCAGCAAGGGTTTCAATAGTTATACATTTGGTCCGGGGGAGTTTTTTTTCTTAACATCCCAAATCACAACACACAAGTTTATAAGCGAAGAGGTGAAGCAGTAATTTGTACTTCGATGCACAAATCTTTAGAACGTTTACCAGAAGATTATCTAAAATGGACTGTAAAGAATAACGGAATAATATTTTCCAGAAGTAAAGATTTCCATTAAATAAAATTTCATTAGTAAATTTGGATGGATAAAAATAACGATTTATTTTTACCTGAAATTCCATTAAATAAATGAAATGTCTGCATATTAGCACAAATGAAATCATATTTATTTAGAAGGGAAAATCAAAACCCATACTTATAAAGATAAGGAAGGGAATAAAATTATGTGACAGAAATTGTTGCGGAAAGTTTTATTATGTTAGATAAACCTCCCGAGAATTAGGAAATAACCGCAAGTTTGAATATAAATAATGAAAAGTTGCGGTTATATAGATGTTATCGGCTATTCTAACAGACCCCTGCTAATATTAACAAAACCGACAATTGAAAATATTTTGTACCTTTGAGCGTTATAAAAATTGAATGACAAAAAAGTTTCACATATTACTCATCATTTTTACACTTGGTATCTTTGCGACACCAATGTTGACTTATGCTTGTGGGACAAAAACTACTGAAACAGAAAAATCTTGTTGTAAAAAAAACAAGACAACCAAAGATACTAAAAAAGACTGTTGCAAAAATCATAAATCTAAAAATGAGAGAGGTTGCGATGGAAAATGTAATAACTCAAATTGCAGTTGTCCAACAGCACATTTTGCTTTTACATTACCCTTTTATACTGAAATAAAAGCTAAAACATACTTTGCAGAAAGCGAAAAAACAAAAAATTACTACAACGAAAGCTATCTTTCTGATGGTTTTATATCCATTTGGACACCGCCTAATATAGGCTAATTTCATACCTTGACAGCCATAAGTCTGTCTAATCGAAAGCAAAATCCTTGCTTTCTAACTCAATTATTTATAAAAGTTTAAATTTTCACAAAAATGAAATCAATAAAAATATTGATGGCAATATCTGTATTTCTATCGTTCACAGCGTGTAACGCTCAAATCAAAAACGCTAAAACCGAAAGCGTAAAAATATTCGGTAATTGTGGTATGTGTGAAACAACCATTGAAAAAGCAGGAAACAAGAAAAAAGATGCCAAAGTAGATTGGAACAAAGATACCAAAATGGCAACTATTACTTATGATGCAAAAAAAACCAATCAAGATGAAATTTTGAAACGAATTGCATTGAGTGGCTATGATAGTGAAAAATTTCTTGCCCCAAATGATGTGTATGCAAAATTGCCTGGGTGTTGCCAATATGAAAGAATGGCACAAACAGTAGCAAAAGTTGAAACGCCAAAAACAGATACACAAAAAACGGAAATCGAAGAAGACCATTCTGCACACAATCCTACAGCAATGACAAAAACAAAGCTAGATGTACCGCAACTGAAATTAGTCTTTGACAATTATTTTACTGTAAAAGATGCCTTGGTAAAAACAGATGGCAACACTTCATCTGCAAAAGCAAAGGAATTGCTAACCGCAATTAATGCTGTAAAAATGGATAAATTAACCACAGAAGAACATACCGTTTGGATGAAAGTAATGAAAGATTTGGCTTTTGATGCTGAACATATTGCAGACACCAAAGACGCTTCACACCAAAGAGACCATTTTATGACACTTTCAAAAAATATGTATGCTTTAATGAAAGTTTCAAAAACTGAAACACCAACTTATTATCAATTTTGCCCAATGGCAAACAATGGAAAAGGTGCTAATTGGTTGAGCAAAGAAAATGCTGTAAAAAATCCGTATTACGGTAATCAAATGCTTACTTGTGGTAAAATAGTAGAAACAATAAAATAAAAACATAGGGTAGCCGAAGGCTACCCTATTAATAATTTTAACAATGAAGTTCTTAAAATGGATAATCAGAAAAATATTTATAAAAAACTGTTGCCGATAGTTTTATTGCTATTTGCAACTAAAATAATTTACGCCCAAAAAGTGGTGCGTTATGACCTTTATGTAAAAGATACTTTGGTGAATTTTGCAGGAAAGGAAAAACGAGCTATTGCCGTAAATGGACAAATTCCGATGCCTACATTAACTTTTACCGAAGGCGACACAGCAGAAATTCACCTTCACAATTTGCTGAAAGAAGAAACTTCTCTGCATTGGCACGGATTATTTTTGCCCAACAAAGAAGATGGCGTTCCGAATTTAACGCAAATGCCTATCAAACCAAATACTACACACATTTACCGTTTTCCCATTATTCAAAATGGTACACATTGGTATCATTCACATTCGGGTTTGCAAGAGCAAATTGGTATGTATGGAAACTTTGTAATGTTGAAAAGACAAGACGATAGAACGTTTAGAAAAGGTATTGACGATTTACCAACCTTACCCATTGTTTTAAGCGAATGGACAAATGTAAAGCCTGAAAACATTCATAGAATGTTGCATAATGCCAACGACTACCCAGCATTGAAGAAAAATTCAGTTCAGAGTTATGCAGAAGCCATCAAAGTAGGACATTTTAAAACCAAACTTAAAAACGAATGGAAACGAATGTTGGCTATGGATGTAAGCGATGTGTATTATGAAAAAATATTAATGAATGGCAAACCGAGTGCAGACCTTACAAGTATTGATGGCAAAGAAATAAAAGCAGGCGATAAAGTTCGTTTACGAATTTCAAACGGTGGTGCTTCGTCTTATTTTTGGCTCACTTATGCAGGTGGAAAAATTACGGTGGTAGCCAATGATGGCAACGATGTAGAACCTGTGGAAGTGGATAGATTAATTATTGCAGTTTCTGAAACTTACGATATTATCGTAACTATTCCAACTGAAAATACTGCTTTTGAATTTTTGGTAACTACCGAAGACCGCACAAATTCCGCTTCATTATACATTGGAAACGGCATCAAACAACTCAAATCGCCACAACCAAGATTGAAATATTTTGAAGGTATGAAGATGATGAACGATATGATGAAAATGAATGGCGACCTTGACGATATGGGAATGAATATGTCTTTAAATCAAATGGATATGAACGTAGTAATGTATCCAGAAATTACAGGCAACAGCAAACCCAAACAAAACGACAACGACCCAAATAGATACAATGCAAATGCTTTGGCAGATATTGTAACGTTGAATTATGCAATGTTGAAATCGCCAAACAATACATCGCTTCCCAAAAATGCACCTATAAAGGAGTTAAAGTTTGAACTTACAGGAAATATGAACCGTTATGTTTGGAGTTTAGACAATAAAGTGGTTTCTGAAACGGATAAAATTCTTATCAAAAAAGGCGAAAATGTTAGAATTGTTTTGTACAACGGCTCAATGATGCGACACCCAATGCACTTGCACGGACACGATTTTCGTTTGCTGAACGGACAAGGCGACAATGCACCACTAAAAAACACTGTGGATATTATGCCAATGGAAACCGACACCTTGGAATTTAACGCAAATGTAGAAGGAGAATGGTTTTTTCATTGTCATATCTTATACCATATGATGAGCGGAATGGGCAGAGTTTTGAGTTACGAAAATCAAGCACCAAATCCATTAATTCCTAACCCAAAATTAGCCCAAAGAAAATTATTTGCGGACGATAGAAAGTTTCATTTTATGGCAGAAAATGATTTTGCAACCAACGGAAACGATGGAATGGCGATGTATCAAGGCACACGTTGGAGCATTGGCACAGAATGGCGATTGGGTTACAACGACCATCACGGTTACGAAACCGAAACACATATAGGACGATACATTGGAAAAATGCAATGGTTGATGCCGTTTATTGGCTTTGATTGGCGTTACAGAAAATTAGAAATGGACACTATGGGAAATATTGAAGGCGAAAAAAACTTATTTGGACAAACTAACACAAAAGACAACAGACAACAATTTAGTTATGGTGTTGCATACACTTTGCCAATGCTTGTAGTTTTACAAACAGAAGTTTACCACGATGGAAATGTAAGGGTACAACTAATGAGAGAAGATATTCCAATTTCAAAAAGATTGAGAGCCTCATTTATGGTAAATATGGACAAAGAATATATGGCAGGTTTTCGTTACATTGTAAATAAAAACATAGGACTTACAACGCATTACGACAGTGATATGGGACTTGGATTTGGATTATTTATGAACTATTAAACGAACAAAAAACAAAGACGGACGGAAGAAGAACAGCCGATAACAAGGGTTTTGCAAAATTGGGGCAGAAGTGCTAAATTTGAACATTGGTAATTCTAATAAACATTAGTGCTAAATTGAGCATTTGTGCCTTGAAAGCCCCAACTTCGCAAAGCCCCAAACGTTAGCAAACATTAAAAACAACCGACATGAATAAAGACCAAGCCACTGAGAAAGTCTCCAAACTTCTTGCAGAGAGAAAAAAAAGAGTAATTGGTAAGAATATAGTTTCTGCTGCTCTATCACTCTTCACAAATCCAGCAGATGCAGTTGAGAAATTATTTTTTGGAGTTGAAGCAGAAACGTCAGACGAGAAATTAAAATTACAACAAGATTTAATCCTCGAATTAGTTTGCCAAATAGACGATTCTCTATATAGAATGCAAAGTCAATTTAATTCGAAATATAAAGATGAGCCGTCAATCTTAATAGATGGATTAATTGAAGTAGACTCTAAAAATTCGGAAAACACGACTGGTATTCACATCAAAAGTAACTCTGGACAGGTGGAATTTAAACCTGGAACTAAAATAAGTGTTAAATCAGAGAATAATAAAGGGGATACAACTGGACTAAAAATAGGAGATTAACTATGGATATTAATTTAGCTATGGGTGTTTATTGCCCAAGATGTAAAATAACAATTGGGACTTACACTGTAGTAGGTGGAAAAGCAAATTGCCCAACATGTGATGGCGAGTTGGTAGCTACTCCAACAGAAAGTCAAACAAGAGTAATTTCTAATTTCAAATGTGACTGCGGGGCTCAAATCGGTCACTTATCTGTTGTAGGTGGAAAAGCGACTTGCCCAGGTTGTGGTAAAGACATTTAACGTTTGCCAACATGGGTTTGCGTCAGGCGGGCTGACGTTCAAACTTGTAGCTTTGTGCTTCTATGTAAGTTTAGTGCTAAAATGAAAGTAAGTGCTTCACAGACCACCACTTCTATAAATATGCAAAAATGTTAATGGTTATACGAGAGTACATTTTATATGTCAGAAGAAGTATTAAAGTTTATTGATAGAATTGAAAATGAAATACGTAATCAAACTCATCCTTCTGAAGATTTAGAACCTTATTTTACCCCCAACAAAAGAGGTGAGATTGAGTTTGATGAAGAGATTAAGGACATTGGGCTATTATGTGAGAAAGCAAAAGCGAATGGTTATTTTTTGAAATGCTTGGACAGATAAATACGCAACTTTGTCAGCTACTATTTTTTTGAAAGTCGCTTGGTTTTCAATAATTTTGCTTTATAATGGAAAATAAAAGAGAAGGCAATATTTACGACAAAATCGTAAAAGAAAACATAGAAAGCATCATTCCTGCTTTGATGAATAGCGTCTTGGGCTTTAAAGTCTTGGATTTGACTGTAATCAAAGAAAAATTACAGCAAACCAAAGAAAAAGAGGCGGACGTTTTACGAATCATTACAGACCCAAGCGGTGGAAAGTTTATCTTACATCTTGAATTTCAAGTAGATGACTATAAAAATATGGTCTATCGAATGGTGGACTATTGGGGGTTATTGAAATCAAAATATAGTTTGCCTGTCAGACAGTTTGTTATTTTCATTGGCGACAAAGAACCTACCATGAAAACGGTACTTTCGGAAGACGGCAATTATTTTCAATTTCAACTCATCAACATTACCCAATTTGACTACTTGCGGTTTCTCAACTCGACAAACCCCGAAGAAATTATTTTGGCAGTTTTGGGTGACTTTGGCAATGAAAAGCCTGAAAAGGCACTTTCTCAAATTATTCAACGACTTCAAGAAACTAAAACCGACCAAACAACGTTACAAAAACATTTTAGACAGTTGCGTATTTTCGCAAAATTGCGTAGATTAGACTTAAAATTTGATGATATGATACATAATATGGCAAAATATATGGATGTCGAAAGCGACCCTTTCTTCATCAAAGGACAAGAGAAAGAGTTATTAAAGTTTGTTTCCTTTTTATTAAAAGAAGGTAATAGAACTTTTGAGCAAATTGCAGACATTGCTGGAACAACGGTGGACTTTGTTAAAAAGGTTCAGCAACAACTTACTAGCAAATAGGCACTTTGGGCTTTTGTTCATGGACACTTGATTGGCGAAAAAAGCGATTGAGCTGGTGCTAAAAAACGTTCTACTTTTTTGCACAGTAAAAAAATTATGTTAAAAACCTGATTAGTATAAGTGTATCGTTTTGCGAAGGGAATTACAAGACATCGATAATAACGAGCAAATGATAGAGCAAGTCTTAAACCTTATGCCAGGAGATATTCTTGGTTCAGGAACGCTGGGTTGGGGAAGTTTAATCGAAAATAATTTTACCATCCATCGCCCACTTGAGCCTGGGGATGTAGTTGAATTGGAAGGCATTGGAATATTAAAAATACTGTCGTCTAAAAAAAATCGAGGCTACCTGATATGTAAGCAGCCTCGATTTTTTTCTATCAATATTAAGAGATTGATTCGTGAATTTTATAATTGAATTTTCTTGATTTGACTTTCAAAAATCTCTAAATGGTTATCCGAAAAGTCTAAATGAGTTACAAACCGAACAGAGTGTTTGCCAAAAGCGACACAAGCGATGCCTAATTGATTCATTTGCTGTACAAATGTGGTAGCCAATATGCTTTTAGGTAAATCAAAGATAACAATATTAGTATCAATAGGTAGAATTTGCTCTACAAATGGTAGTTTTATCAAAATTTCTCCAATAGCTTTCGCACGCTGATGGTCTTCTTTGAGGCGGTCGATATGATTGTCCAAAGCATATATTCCAGCAGCTGCCAAAAAGCCTGCTTGTCGCCAACCACCACCCATCACCTTTCGGAATCTTCTGGCTTTTTTTATAAAATCAGCACTCCCCAATAATAAAGACCCTACCGGACAACCCAATCCTTTCGACAAACAAATAGAAATAGAATCAAAAATCGCTCCATAGTCTGCTGGATTTTCTTTAGTTTCGACCAAAGCATTGAATAATCTCGCACCATCCAAATGGAATTTTAATTGATTTTCTTGACAAACTTGGTGAATTGAAACCATTTCTGCCCATTGGTAATAGGCACCACCTCCTTTGTTCATGGTATTTTCGAGTGAAACCAAGCTACTTGGGGATTGATGAATATCGTTTGGATTATTGATGGATTCTTTGACCATTGTTGCTGTTAATCTGCCTCTATCCCCTTCCAATAAGCGGACAGATGCCAATGAATTGAGAGCAACTCCACCACCTTCATACAAATAAATATGGGATAATTTATCACAAATTACCTCAGACCCAGGTGTTGTGTGTACCCGAATGGCAATTTGATTGGTCATAGTGCCTGAAGTGCAAAATAGAGCAGCTTCCATCCCAAAAAGTTTAGCAGCTTTTGCTTCAAGAGCGTTTATGCTGGGGTCATCACCAAAAACATCATCACCTACTGCTGCCGACCACATTGCTTCTTGCATCAGACGAGTAGGTTTTGTGATGGTATCACTTCTTAAATCAACGGTTATCATGATGAATATTATTAAAAAATATTGCAAATGTCTGATTTTTTATGAAATTTTATGTAATTTTTTTAAAAAACTATTGAATAGAAAGAATTAAATTTATACAATCCTAATAATTAATACCAATGGCAATTTTCAACCTTACCCTAAACGGGAAAAAAACCAAAGTGGATGTCGAACCTGATATGCCTTTACTTTGGGTAATTCGAGACTTTGTGGGATATAAAGGCACCAAATATGGTTGTGGCATGGGGCTTTGCGGAGCTTGTACCATCCATATTAACGGAGAGGCGACCCGTGCTTGTCAGATTCCAATTTCAAGCTTGGCAAAAAATGCAAAAATTACTACCATCGAGGGCATTGCTCAAGGAAATGAGCTTCATGCTGTACAAAAAGCGTGGATTGAAGAGCAAGTACCACAATGCGGTTATTGCCAATCTGGTCAAATCATGACTGCTGTGGCTCTTCTGAAAAACAACCCCAAACCTACTGATACCGATATTGATGATGCAATGAGTGGTAATTTATGTAGATGTGGCACTTACGACAGAATCAGAAAAGCGATTCACCGAGCATCATCAAATTTATAAATATTCAAGCATACAAACAGATGAAAAATATACAAACATCCAGAAGAAATTTTATAAAAATCGGAGGATTTACAAGCATAGGGCTGGCAATAGGGTTTGATAGTTTCGCCGAAAAAACAGCTTTAAAATCAATTACTCCTGCTATTATCAATTTAGAAATTAATCCTTTCATTATTATTGATACAGCTGGAAATATTACTTTGGTTAATCCAAGACCTGATATGGGGCAAGGCTCAACACAGGCTGTTCCTTCTTTATTAGCAGAGGAATTAGAGGTTAATTTATCTCAAGTAAAAATTATTCAAAGTGATGGCAAGGGTAAATATGGCAACCAAACGGCTGGTGGAAGTAGTTCGGTAAGGGCATTATGGGAACCTCTTCGCACTGCTGGTGCTGCTGCGAAAGAAATGCTATTGCAGACTGCCGCTAAACGTTGGAATTGTGCTACTGCTGATTGCTATGCTTCGGAGGGGAAAATTTACCATCGTGCTTCTGGGAAAAGCTATACCTACGGAGAATTGGCAGACGAGGCTTCAAAATTGGAAATCCCAAAAAATCCAAAGTTGAAAGAACCAAAAGATTTTAAAATTATCGGTAAATATAACCCAAGATTAGACGTTCCTGAGCGTGTAAGTGGAAAAGCTGTTTTTGGCTTGGATGTAGATGTGCCGGGCATGGTTTATGCCGCCATTGTACATTCTCCTACCATTCATGCGACCATTACTTCGATAGATGATACCGCCACTCGGAAAATTAAAGGCGTATTGGATGTTGTCCGAACAGAGAGAACCATGCCTCATAAAAAATCAGAAGCGGTGGCAGTCATTGCTGATAATTGGTGGGCAGCATTGAAAGGTAAAAAAGCATTGAATATTACTTGGAATAATGCTGATTTAGAAAAAACTATGACTACCGATAAGTATTTCGAGGCTTGTCGGGAAGCTGCAAAGAAAGAGGGAATAAACTTTGAAGAAAAAGGTGATTTTGATGCTAAATTTGCCAATGCCCAAAATAAACTTTCTGCTAATTACGAAACGCCTTTCCTTGCTCATGCCCCTTTAGAACCCGAAAATGCTATTGTTCATGTAAAAGAAGATAATTCGGTGGAAATTTGGGCTCCTGTGCAGGGACCAGATTGGGCTTTGAGGGATGTTTGTGCTTATCTAAAAATTAAACCTGAACAAGTCAAAATCAATGTGGCTCTTTTAGGGGGAGCATTTGGAAGAAAAGCCTATCATGATTTTCTTTTAGAAGCTTGTCATCTATCAAAAACACTCAAAAAACCAGTCAAAGTGGTTTGGACAAGAGAAGACGATATCAGCCAAGGACCTTACAGACCGGGTATGTTGAGTGCTTTACAAGGTTTTGTTGAAAATGGGAAAATTGCAGGGTATCACCACCATGTTGTTGGAGAGTCGATTATGGGACAAGTGTTTGGTGGCTTGAAAGCGGATGAAGCAGACCCTTGGGTGTCGGAAGAAATATCGACAGAAAACAATAAATATCATTTCAGCACTGCCTCTAAAGTAAGTTGGACGAATGTGAAAACTCAAATTCCGATAGTTTGGTGGCGTTCGGTATATGCTTCGAATGCCGCTTGGGGGCAAGAATGTTTTATTGATGAATTAGCACATTTAGCAGGAAAAGACTCGCTCCAAGCTCGCCTCGAATTGGTTCAGGACGCAAGGATAAGTAAAGTTTTGGAGGTATTGGCAGAAAAGTCGAATTGGAAAGAAAAACTTCCCGAAGGCGAAGGTAAGGGTATTGCTATATTCAAATCTTTCGGAAGTATAGCAGCGAGTTGTGTTAAAGTTAAGAAAAATGCCACAGGGGGTGTTGTGATAGAAAGTGTAGTTTCTGTGATAGATTGTGGGCATTATGTCAATCCAGATAATGTTAAAGCACAAACAGAAGGTAATATTATTATGGGGTTGACGGCTGCTGTTAAAAATGGAATCACTTTTACGAATGGCGTGGCAGACCAGAATAATTATCATCAATACAATTTAATACGTATGAATGAAGTTCCAAAGATGGAAGTGCATATTGTGGATAGCGGTGCTGTACCAGGTGGAGTAGGAGAGCCAGGGCTTCCTCCAATTGCACCTGCACTTGGAAATGCTATTTTTGCTGCAACTGGAAAAAGATTGAGAAAACTCCCGCTCAACTTGGATAATTTGGAAGCATCTTAAAACTAACTATTTATTGAGGAATGTGGCGATGGCTTCATTCCTCAATTTTATTCTGAATTATTCCTACCAATTCTTCTTTCTAAAAAAGTCTTTTACTATTTGTTGATTATTGAAAATAAGAGGCTTTTTGTTCCAAATTTATCCTAATAATTGTTTTTTTTAGGAAAAAAGGTTTTATTTGCGTTCAGCCCGAATCAATCAGCAGATGACAAAAGATATATCCTTGAACTTATTGGAGCAATATACCAAAAAACTGAATTCCTATGATGAAGTATTAGACACCAATGGCAAAGTTAAGCCTTATTGGAAGAATTTATTCGATACGCTGGAGGCGGTAGGAATGCAGGAGTTGGAACTCAGAAATGAAGAAATTATCAATCAGCTTCGGGAAAATGGGGTTACTTATAATGTCTATGACAGTAGCAACGAAAGTAATCGTGCTTGGAAATTAGACCCAATTCCTTTTTTGATTCATCAGCGTGAGTGGCAAAGTATCGAAAAAGGATTGAAACAAAGGGCAAATCTCTTAGACTTGGTATATCAAGATATTTATGGGGCTCAATCGTTGATTAAAGAAGGTATTATCCCTCCCGAATTAGTGTTTGATAATGCAGGATTTTTGCTTCCTTGTACGGACATTAAGCTACGTCCACAAAATCAATTGCCTCTTTATGCTTGTGATATGGCAAGAGGGCCAGATGGTAAAATGTGGTTACTCGATAATCGAACTCAATCTCCTTCAGGTTCAGGCTACGCCCTAGAAAATCGTACAGTTATGGCTAAGGTTTTTCCAGAACTGAACAAAAATATTTATCGAAGTCGTTTAGCTCCGTATTTTAATCATCTGCAACAATGTGTTGCTACGCTTGGAAATATTGCTAATGAAAGTCCTACTGTTGTTTTTTTAACACCTGGTCAGGGAAATGAGACTTACTTTGAGCATGTTTATCTTTCATCTTATCTCGGATATACCCTTGTACAAGGTAATGATTTATTGGTAAGAGATGGATTTGTGTGGTTGAAATCTATCGATCAACTTCAAAGGGTTGATGTAATTATCAGAAGGGTTGATGACGAATGGTCTGATCCACTCGAATTGCGAGAAGATTCACTATTAGGAGTGCCGGGTTTATTGCAAGTGATGCGTTTGGGTAATGTGGCTGTGTTGAATCCTGTCGGGGCGAGTGTTGTGGAAAATTATGGTTTATTGGCATTCATGCAAAATATCTCTAAATTCTTCCTCAATGAGCCTTTATTAATGAATTCGGTAGCTACATGGTGGTGTGGGCAACCTAAAGAATTGGCTTTTGTACTTGAAAATTTACCTAAATTAATCATCAAAAAAGCAAATAGAAAACAGGGCTTTAAGTCGATTTATGGTAGAACTTTAGATAAAACGGGTATCGAAAAATTAAGAGCTGTTATCCTGAAAAACCCTAAAGAGTTTGTGGCACAAGAGGAGGTGAGTCTTTCTACTACGCCTGCCCTCGAAAATGGTCAAATTGTGCCAAGATTTGCTGCCATTCGTGCCTTTTTGGTTGCAGACGGGAATGATTATAGGGTTATGCAAGGTGGCTTGACACGCAGCTCGGCGGTTCAAGATAAATTTGTGATTTCTAATCAATTGGGTGGATTATCCAAAGATACTTGGATTGTGACAGATACTCCGAATGAATCATTTGAACGTATTGTAGTTCGGAAAAATTTACAAAAAGCATCTAGTAATTCGCTTACAAGCCGAAATGCTGAGAATTTATTCTGGGTTGGTCGTCTTTGTGAGAGAAGTTTAGCACTGACTGGATATCTAAAGATTATTCTGAATAGGTTGAACGAAAATGTGAATCATAAAGGCAAAAAACAACCTGAATATCTTGAAATTTTACTCAAATCCTTAACACATTTGACGCTTTCATATCCTGGATTTACGGAGGAAGATGAGTCTATTTTTGATAACCCTTTTCCAGAATTGGTGTCGTTGATAAATGATGTCAATAAGCCGGGTTCGCTAAGTTATCATTTACGGTCTTTATTAGGAACTATCAATCAAATCAGTGAAAAGTGGAATCCAGATACTCGAAAAACTATCAATTTGATAGAAGATAGCTTGCTAAGTCTCCGAAAATCGCATGCAAATAATCTGAACCAAATCAATCATTCACTAGATTTGCTTTATACCCGATTGATGGCTTTTTATGGTAATATATCCGAAACTTTCCCTCGTGATAGTGGCTTTTATCTATGGAAAGCAGGAAAAAATATTGAAAGAATATTGTCTTTGCTGTCGGTGATGCGTTCTTCTTTTAGTTTCAAGAATAACGAGGATGTTGAAAATGTATTGATGGAGGCAGTCTTGGAAAATCATCATCTTTTGGCTCATTATAGAAGTATTTATAAATCGAATTTTAGCTTGGTAGAGGTGATAAATATGGTATTTTTGGATAATAATTTGCCTTATACTTTTTCTTATTTGTTGGATTCACTGGCTTATAGTTTATCGAAATTACCTAAAAATATCGACCCTAATCGTTTGAATAAAGCGGAAAAAACAGTGCTTGAGGCAATTACCCAAATCCGACTCATTGAAGCAGAAGAATTGATTGTTTTTGATGATAAAAATCAATATAGGGCAAAATTAGATAAAACGATGGCTCGTGTATTTGAATTAGTCGCTAATTTGACAGATAATTTGACAGGATTATATTTCAATCATTCTGTTATCCAACACTCTTTACTTGATAGCATAGAAAAAATAAATTCCGATGAGATTTAAGCTAAGACACCAAACTACTTATACTTACGTCAATTCTGTCGATAATTATCAAAGTATCGTTTGTTTGCAACCGAGAAATTTACCGACACAGATTTGCCATGGATTTTCATTGGAAATTGAGCCAAATCCGAGTAAAGTTTATCCTCGGGAAGATTATTTTGGGAATTATCAGCATTATTTTTCCTTGCATCAATCGCACAAAAAACTCAAAGTAATCGCTCATAGCGATATTGAACTTTTGCCGAGAATATTACCCGAAATCAGTTCAATAACTTGTGGCGAAGCAGCAAAGCTTTTTGAAGGTAATAACCAACTAAAGACGGATTTATTACAATATATGTTACCGAGTCATTTCATTGATTGGGATGACGAAATACAGCATTTCGCTCGACAATTGCTTCCGACCGACAAAAATCTATTTCAGTCAGTCAAAGATTTATCGGCTTATATTTTTAATAAATTTCAGTTTAAATCGGGATATACTACTGTAAATACGCCAATAAAAACGGTATTAAAAGAAAAAAAAGGAGTTTGTCAGGATTTTTCTCATTTATCTATTGCTTGTTTGAGGAGTGTCGGTCTAGCAGCTCGCTATGTGAGTGGCTACATCGAAACGATTCCGCCCAAAGGAAAGCCTAAACTACAAGGCTCTGATGCCTCGCATGCTTGGATTTCTGTTTTTATTCCGGAGATGGGTTGGTGTGAATTTGATCCTACTAATAATATAATTCCTAATCAACAGCATATCATTACTGCTTATGGGCGAGATTATGCAGATGTTGCACCTTTGAAAGGAATTATTTTTAGTTCGGGCGAACATAAAGTTAGTGTTGAAGTAGATGTTATCCCAGAAGAAATGAATCAAAAATGATTGAAACAGCACGTTTACGAATAGAACCTCTTTCTCCTGAGGAATTAGATATGTTTGTTAAAAATGATTTTAGTTTTGAGCATGTTAAAGGTTTGCAAAAAAATCGACGGTCTGTTCCTTTTGATTTATTAGAAATTTTAGAGGAATATATTTATCCCGCTGTGCAAAAAAACTCTGGTAATACAGAATTTTCAACTTTATGGGTCATCATTGATAAGTTAAATAACCAAGTTGTAGGCGATTTTTGCTTTAAAAACCTGCCTGATGCTGATGGAGAAGTAGAAATTGGTTACGGAACTTATGAGCGTTTTCGTAATAAAGGCATCATGTCTGAAGCAATTTCTGGCATAATTCATTGGACTCGTCAATTTGAATACATCCAATTCCTCACAGCTACAACCTTAAAATCAAATCGAGCTTCTATAATAGTATTAAAGAAAAATAATTTTATTAAATTTGATGAAAATTCAATACAATATTTTTGGAAGCGAAAAATATAAGTCGTTCCATCTTACCTAAAAAGCGTACATGTTTGTAGATTCTATATCTCCCGAAATACTTAGTCCTCAAGAACTTGACCAGCACCTTGCCAATGGATGGTTTAGAATGGGGCAAGATATTTTTACAACTAATTTCCTGAAGTTTAACGGCGGATTTTATCCAGCTGTTTGGCTTCGAATAGATTTGAACGCAGACGAAATAAGCAGCACTCAAAAAAAAATATTCAAACAAAATAAGGTTCTAAAAACATCCATTCAGCCGTTCAAACATTCTAAATATAAAGAGTTTTTGTTTAGAAAATACAGAAAACAATTGAAGTTTTCCCCAGCTCCGAGTCTCAAAGATTTATTATATCATTCTCACGAAAATACCAATTCTATCTTTACAACCTACGAAATTTGTGTGTATCATGAAACACAATTGATTGCGGTCGGGATTTTTGATTTGGGCGATAAGAGTGCGGAAGGAATCAGTTGCTTTTATGACCATACTTATAGTAAATTTAGCTTGGGAAAGTATTTGATGTATTTGAAGATGGATTATTGTAAAAATCTTGGATACGATTATTTTTATCCAGGTTATTTTGCCCCCGGATACCCTTTATTTGATTATAAATTAGATTTGCGTAAAAATGCTTTAGAATATTTTGATTTTTCGAGGCAAGAATGGCATTCTTTTGCTGAATTTAGGAGTGAAGATACAATTTATGCAATTATGGATAAAAGTCTTACTCATTTATCAGAACTCATGCAGTCGTATGGCATAAAGGCCTTGGTAAAAATGTATGATTTGTTTGACATCGAGCTGAATGATATTTTTAAAGGTCGAAATCTATTCGAATATCCACTTTTTTTGTATATTCCACGACTGAATCCGTTCCATGTACATTTGAATATTATCATTTACAATCCAATAACCCGACAATACCAGTTTTACATTTGTTCCAAAGCATACCAACTCTCGGAGGATGTTTTGGCATCAGATAAAGATACCGAGGATGCGAACGATCCTCATTTTAAAGACTTTATTTTACGGCCAGAACGGCTTGTTTATTCTGCAGATACTGCAGAAGAAATTACTGGTGTAATTCGTACTTTGCTAGATGAAAACCTGCTGATATAGTCAATCTCAATAAATATTATATTCTATATTTTTATCGAAAATTCGATTTAAAAAACCCTTGAACGGTATTTTTATCCGCACATAGACTTATCTTTGCATTTTGAAAAAATAAAATCAATGATTTCAGTAGATAATGTAGCAGTCGAGTTCAATGGTGGAACTCTCTTCAGTGATATTACTTTCAATATCAACGAAAAAGATAAAATAGCTTTAATGGGTAAAAATGGGGCAGGAAAATCGACCTTGCTTAAGATTATTGCCGGCGTTGATAAGCCTACACGGGGGAAAATATCAGCTCCTAATGGTTCCGTAATTGCTTACTTACCACAGCATTTACTTACAAAAGATGATAGTACAGTCTTTGAAGAAGCTTCTAAAGCCTTTTCGGAGGTTTTGGAAATGAAAAATGAAATGGATGAGCTAAATCATCAATTGGAAACCCGTACTGATTATGAATCAGATGAATACATGAAAATCATTGAGAGGGTTTCGGAATTGAGCGAAAAGTATTATTCAGTTGAAGAGATTAATTACGATGCAGAAGTAGAGAAAACTTTATTGGGAATGGGTTTTTCGAGGGCAGATTTTACTCGACCGACACATGAATTCAGTGGTGGCTGGCGAATGAGAATCGAATTGTGTAAAATATTACTTCAAAACCCTGATTTAATCTTATTGGATGAGCCTACCAATCACCTTGATATTGATTCGATTCAGTGGCTGGAAGATTTTCTGACCAATAATGCTAAAGCGGTTATTGTTATTTCGCACGATAGGGCATTTGTAGATAATATTACGAATAGAACTATCGAATTGACAATGGGTAGAATTTATGATTATAAAGTGAATTACACTCATTATCAGCAACTTAGAAAAGAACGATTGGAGCAACAGCAAAAACAATACAATGACCAACAGAAGATGATTGCCGAAACGCAAGAATTTATTGAGCGTTTCAAGGGAACTTACTCAAAAACTTTGCAAGTGCAATCTCGGGTAAAAATGTTGGAAAAACTCGACATCGTGGAGGTCGATGAAGTCGATCATTCTGCCTTGAATCTCAAATTCCCTCCAGCTCCTCGTTCAGGAAATTATCCTGTTATTGTTGAAAATGTAAGTAAATCCTATGACGACTTTTTAGTGTTTAAAGATGTTTCTTTAACTATCGAAAGGGGAGAAAAAATTGCATTTGTGGGCAGAAACGGGGAAGGTAAATCTACTTTAGTCAAAGCTATTATGTCAGAAATTCCGTTCGAAGGGAATATCAAGATTGGGCATAATTCTATGATTGGCTATTTTGCTCAAAATCAAGCATCTTTGTTGGATGAGGATTTAAGTGTTTTCCAAACCATCGATAATATTGCGGTGGGTGAGGTTCGAACGAAAATCAAGGATATTTTAGGGGCTTTTTTATTCAGAGGGGATGATATTAATAAAAAAGTGAAGGTATTATCGGGAGGTGAAAAAACAAGGCTTGCTATGGTGAAATTACTGCTTGAGCCTGTTAATTTGTTGATTCTTGATGAGCCTACCAACCATTTGGATTTGAAAACAAAAGATATTCTGAAAGAAGCTTTGAGAAGTTTCGATGGAACAATTATTCTAATTTCTCATGATCGTGACTTTTTAGACGGTTTAGCAACAAAAGTGTTCGAATTTGGTAATAAAAGAGTAAAAGAGCATTTTGAAGATATTAATGGATTCTTGAGGAACAAGAAAATGGAAAATCTTCGTGAAATTGAACGAAAATAGTATTTTTTTTAACGTGCTGCCTGATAGAGGGCAGCACGTTTTTTATCAATCAATCATTGTCACATTCATTACCTAACCAATCGTAGCCGCTTTCAATCGGTTGCCCGTCGGGAGCGGAAAGAGGATTGACATAAATTTCTGTTTCAGGATTTTCCTCAAATTGTTTGATTTTTAACAAAGCTAAACGTGCGAATCCTGCTCCATCAACCCGATTGCTATTGAGCCAAATTCTAATATCATCTATCGCTCCGAAAGCATTCGAACGAACATCCATACTGACCTCTCTGCTTCCTGCCAATTTGAACAAATGGTCTAAATATTGCATCGCAACTTGTCTGTCAATTTGTGAGTGATAGCTATTATTGCTGAATATTTCTGGTTTTTTCCATAGTCTTTTGTTCATTTCACTCGTAATCTCAGCAAAAGTCGGTAAATCGGATTGATAGACTTTTTGACTGATTAAGCGAGAGCATCTTTCAGGATTTAGTATCATTCTTAGGGTGAGAGCTGCCGATGCTTCTGCCGGAGCAAGTGGATCGAAGCCTAATCCTGTATGTCTTTTGAAGGTTTCTCGAGGATTGGCATCATATCTGAAAGCTCTTGGTGGTATTAATTTCAAAATATGTTCTGGCACCGCCAAAAATTCTGCCGAAAGGGTAGATAATAGCGTCTGAAAAGCTTCTCTTTGTTTACTCCCTGAGATTGGCTCGAATACCACTTGACCATCGCCTCGCAACGCAAAATTATATTCAGCTCCTCCTAATACTTTTGAAGTAGCCTCAACTTGATAGCGATGAAACATATACATTGGTACTAAAACTTCCTCGAGATTTGCCATTGGAGTACTGCTAGTAATTTTCTTGTCATTGAAGTTTTTCAATGCAATGCGTCGTAAATCCATTACTCGTTTTAGTTCTGCTGTCGCTGTGCCTCCATTATCCCAAAGATGTGTACTTGCACTGATAGAACCTTCTGGGCGAGCATCTTGATCTGTTAAAAATCGCAAGCCTCTGGCAATAGTTTGTTGCACTATCTTATCTAATGCCGCTTTTTCATCTGTACCAGTCGGAAAATCTTGATATCCCCACACAATTGATGCTTTGTCATAATCGCCAATTCCCATGGCATAAGCTCTCGACAAATCAAACTTACCATTATGATAATCTACCAAAGGATGTGGGTAATCCATGACAGAGGCTCTTCCAGCGGTACTAGAAATATAGTTGTGGGGAAGTCCAAGTGTATGCCCCACTTCATGTGCCGATAACTGCTTCAATCTATCCAAAGACATTTGGGTAATTTCTTTCACAAAACTTGAATCTGTCTCATAATTTCCTAAGAAACCTTGGGCGATTAAAAAATCTTGACGAACCCTCAACGATCCCAAGCTTACTTTACCTTTTAAGATTTGACCAGTTCTTGGATCTATAATACTTGCACCATAAGACCAGCCTCTAGTACTTCGATGCACCCATTGAATCAAGTTATAGCGTATATCCATTGGGTCTGCATCTGCTGGAAGGAGTTTTACCTGGAACGCATCTTTATACCCTGCCGCCTCAAATGCTTGATTCCACCATGAAGCTCCTTCAATTAGTGCCGAACGAATCGGTTCGGGAGCTCCAGGGTCCATATAATAAATGATGGGTTCAACTGCCTCGCTAATAAGTGCTTTTGGGTCTTTTTTCTTCAGATAATGCCTTGAAATGTATCTCTTCATAATTGGCTCACTAATAGGACTGGCATAATCGAAAAACTCTATACCACCATAGCCAATGCGTGGGTCAAAATGCCTCGTTTGATAAGGATTTTTGGAAAGTTCAGGTAATTCAACAAACGAATGATGCTGATTCATTGTCACAATAGTAGGGGTAGGTACAACTGCCCGTAGGTATTGACCCGGATTTTCACCTGTAACTGTAATGGTGACTTCAAATTCGGTATTTTTAGGGAAATTTTTAGTGTTCGGTAGATAAATAGTACTTCTCGAAACATCTAATTTATAATTTCCTTGTTTGGTTCTTGAAATATCTTGAATTGCTCCAACTGCATCCTGCATCAAAAATGGCGTTAAATCAACCAATACTCGATTGTTACTTTCAGCTTTTATTTCAAAGCCAAAATGTACTGATTTCGCAAAAGATTCTTCTACTGCTTTTCTTTCCAAAGGATCATTAGAAATAGCTCTGTATGAATAATTTGGCTCAATCATTAATATTTTATTTCCTGTACGCTGAAACTTCACTACGTGTTCTTGCCCTAATCGTCCTCTATCAAGTCCAATGTCATTAGAACCGACTCCTTGAGCCAATGATGGATAGTAAAGTAATTCGGTATCGAATTTATCTATTTCGAGCCAAACTTTATTTTCTTTTGGGTTCCAATAATAGTTTAAAAATCCACTTTTTTTCTCCATTCCTGCCGTAAATGCTTCAATGGATTTGACTTCTTGTGCGTTTCCAATTAAAAAGTAATGTAAAAAAATAAGGGTATTGAAAAGATGTTTTTTCATAAGCTTTGAGTTTGTTGTTTTTTTAGGTGAGTGATTATTTGTATCTTTTTTCGCCTGCTGTAATTGCAATCGGAATAATATTCTGTTTGGGAGGCACTGGGCAAATATAATTTTCATTGTAGGCACAGTAAAAATTGTACGCCTGATTAAAGTCTATTTCTATTTTGCCGTTTTTTAAGGCATCTTTCGGAATATTGATATACCTGCCGCCTCCGTATGTTTCGTTTTTATTGGTTAAATCCCTGAATGGCAACATATATATTTCTCCTTCATCAAAAATACTAAGGCTAATTTGCTGCCCTTCCCAATCGAAACTGACATCTCCAGCTTTGGTAATTGTAGCTTGTGAACTATCTGTCATCAGCAATAAGCTTTCTTTACTTTTCGTATCTTCTACAAATACGGCATCAATCAGATATTTTTTATCGGCAGGGTAATATTTGAGTCCTGAAAATTGAGGAAGCTGGGCAATAGGAGAATCTTTCTCTTGCATAAGCATTTCTAAGTGACTTGCTCTGATTTTTTCAATCTTTTCGGCATAACCTTCCGCCCCGCTGAGAGAATAAATAATGATGGCAATTATTCCTATTAATAAAATTCCTTGAAATATTTTATTTTTAAACATAATTAATGGATTTTGAATAATAATTTATTGCTAAGTTAGCAAAATTCAGAAAAATATATTCATTTTGTGGCTATAAATTAATAATCAATTTTTAGAATTATGTTTACTGGAATTGTTGAAGCTACGGCTAAGGTACATCAGATTGAGGCGAAGGGGAGTAATATTACCTTTACTTTTGAGTCAGAACTTGCATCTGAACTGAAAATCGATCAAAGTGTTTCGCATAATGGGGTTTGTCTTACTGTAATTGCCTGTAATACCGATTTTTATTCTGTAACAGCAATTGAAGAAACTTTAAAAAAGACCAATTTGGGTGAGTTGAAAATAGGGGATTTAGTGAATTTGGAGCGTTGTATGCCTGCTAATGGGCGTTTCGATGGGCATATTGTTCAAGGTCATGTAGATCAAACTGGGATTTGTACCGCTATTATTGATAAAAATGGTAGCTGGGCTATTTCATTTGAATATGATGCTTCTTCTCATAACATAACTGTTGAAAAAGGTTCTATTTGTGTCAATGGTGTAAGTCTGACGGTTGTTAATTCGACAGACAAAGGGTTTGATGTGGCAATCATTCCTTATACTTGGGAACATACCAATTTTCATCAATTAAAAGTAGGAAGTATTGTCAATTTAGAATTTGATATTTTAGGAAAATATATGCAAAAGATTTTGGCAAGGAAATAGATTAGCGAGTAGAGTATTTTTAAAAGAAAATAGGCTATTTCCCATCGGGAAATAGCCTATTTTAGTGAAAATGTCAATATTAACGATTTTCGATAGCCACAAACGGTCTGTTTGTTGAGCCAGTATAAATCTGACGAGGGCGACCAATAGGTTCTTTATTTGCTCTCATTTCTTTCCATTGACCAATCCAGCCAGGAAGACGACCCAAAGCAAACATTACCGTGAACATATTTGTCGGAATACCCAAAGCTCGGTAAATGATACCCGAATAAAAATCTACATTTGGATATAATTTTCTCGATACAAAATATTCATCGTTCAAAGCTGCTTCTTCCAATCCTTTGGCAATCTCCAAAACAGGGTCATTTACGCCTAATTTACCGAGAATATCGTCTGCTGCTTTTTTGATTATTTTTGCACGAGGGTCAAAGTTTTTATAAACCCTATGTCCAAATCCCATCAAACGGAAGCCAGAATTTTTATCTTTTGCTTTATTGATAAATTTCTGAACATCGCCACCGTCTGCTTTAATTTCTTCAAGCATTTCGATTACCTCTTGGTTTGCTCCACCATGTAGAGGACCCCAAAGAGCAGAAATACCTGCCGAAATAGAAGAATAAAGGTTTGCCTTTGATGAACCTACTAATCTTACTGTCGAGGTTGAGCAATTTTGTTCGTGGTCGGCATGTAAAATCAATAATTTATTAAGTGCTGCAGATACAACTGGATCTACGTGGTAGTCCTCAACTGGAAGCGAGAACATCATTTGTAGGAAATTAGAACAATAATCCAAAGAATTTTTAGGGTAATTGATTGGATGTCCGTTTGACTTTTTATAGCACCAAGTAGCCAAAGTAGGGAATTTTGCAAGCAAACGAATGATGTGCAATTCCGTACGATCTGGGGCTTTATCATCATAAGAATCTGGATAAAAACCACTCATGGCACTTACCAAAGAAGACATTATTCCCATCGGGTGAGCATTAACAGGGAAACCGTTAAATATTCGACGCATATCTTCATTCACAATGGTATGTGTGCGGATATCGTTTTCAAATTTATTGTATTGCTCCTGAGTTGGCAATTCACCGTAAATTAATAAATACGCCACTTCCAAAAAGTTAGCTTTTTCTGCCAAATCTTCGATGGCATAGCCACGGTAGTGTAAAATTCCTAATTCGCCATCTAAAAAAGTAATCGCACTTTTTGTGGCTCCCGTGTTTTTATAACCGCTATCGATTGTGATATAGCCGGTTTCATCACGAAGTTTTGCAATATCAATTGCTTTTTCCCCTTCCGAACCCTCAATGGTTGGGTATTGGTAAGATTTACCATCAAGTATTATTTCTGCTGTACCAGCCATAAGAAACATTTAGATTATTTTGTGTTACTGAAATCTGCTGATGAATTATTTTGCTAATTCGATTACAATAATAGTAAAAAAAGTGCAAACTTTATTCGATGCAATTAAATATTTGTCTTAACAACAATAATTTAATACAACATCAATGAATTACTATATTTTTTTGCTTTTTTTGATACTTTTATAACTTTTTTCTGGGAAAAAAGTTTGCTAATTTTTTATAGAATTTTTTTATGAATCTCATTCAAATCTTAAATGCTTCACAGATTCTCCTGAATTTGCTAATTCATTCAGCGAGTCGATTCCGATTTGTAAATGTTTTTCTACAAAAGTATTGGTTACTTTTTTATCGCTTTCTTCGGTTTTTACGCCATCGGGTGTCATCGGATTATCAGATACCAATAATAACGCTCCATGAGGAATAGCATTGACAAATCCTACGATAAAAATAGTAGCTGTCTCCATGTCGATGGCCATCGCTCTCAATTCTCGAAGATATTCTTTGAAGGCATCGTCATGCTCCCAAACCCGGCGATTGGTTGTGTAAACTGTACCTGTCAAATAATCCATTTCATGTTTTTTTATCATGGAGCTGACAGCTCTCTGAAGTCTGAAAGAAGGTAATGCAGGAATTTCGGGTCGGGCATAGTCGTTACTTGTCCCTTCTCCTCTAATAGCCGCTATCGGGAGTATCAAGTCACCCAACTGAGTCGATTTTTTCAACCCTCCAACTTTTCCCAAAAATAATACTGCTTTAGGTGATACTGCCGTCAATAAGTCCATGATAGTAGCTGCCACAGCACTCCCCATTCCGAAATTAATAATGGTAATATTACCAGCAGAAGCAGTTTGCATGGCTCTGTCTTTTCCTTTAATTTCGACATTGAATTGCTTGGCAAACATTTCTACATAGTTGCCAAAATTAGTCAATAATATATATGGTCTGAATTCTTCCAAGGGAGTGCCAGTGTATCTGGGAAGCCAATTTTTAACGATTTCTTCTTTTGTTTGCATAGTTTGTATATTTAATTTGTTGTGAAATGTGTGATTTTAAAACAGAATATTTGAAAATAAATGCAAAATATACCCCGAAAGTTCCGTTTTACCTAAAAAAAATCTATGATGGTACCATTAAATCTTCCTGCTTTTGATATAAAGTTAGTAGAAATAGAAGGAAAAATTCATGTTTTTGATATTTATAGAAAAAAACATCTCTTATTAACTCCCGAAGAATGGGTGAGGCAACACTTTGTAAATTTATTAGTAAAGCATTATCAATATCCATCAGGCTTGATAAAAATGGAAGGAGGATTGACATATAATCGTTTGAAGAAGCGGAGTGATATTGTGGTGTTTGATGCAGAAGGAAATCCTTTTTTATTGGTAGAATGTAAGGCGGCTGATGTGCCACTCACTCAGTCGGTCATTGAGCAGGCTTCCCGTTACAATCTGACTTTAAAATGTCCTTTTGTAGTAGTTACCAACGGTATGAAAACCTTCTGTTTTCAGGTTGATTTTGAGGAGAATAGCTTTATTCAATGTATGGATTTACCTAAATTTCCATAATCATTGATTATTTTTAATATTTTTCATTAAAAAATGTTTATAAGTAAAATATGTTTTGTAATTTTGCAACCTCATTTTTGAGAAAATAAATTTTAACATTTAACACTGTTTTTTTATGTTTCAAAACCAGTATGAGACAGTTTTCATTTTAACTCCCGTTTTGTCTGAAACACAGATAAAGGAAGCTGTCGAAAAATTCAAAAAAACATTAACTGACGGAGGAGCAGAGATTGTTCATGAAGAACATTGGGGACTTCGCAAGTTAGCTTATTCAATTCAGAATAAAAATTCGGGTTATTATCAATTAATCCAGTTCAAAGCAGCTCCATCTATTGTAGCAACTTTGGAAACTGAGTACAAGCGTGATGAGCGTGTGATGCGTTATTTGACTACTAAGTTAGACAAATATGCAATCGACTATAGCTTACGCCGTAGCAAAGGATTAATCGGTAAGAAAAATGTAGAATCAGCATCTGCAGACCAAGCAGCCGCTTCAACTGAAAACAATGACTAACATGAGAAACAACGCAATGTCACTCGTAAACGACCCTGTGGACAGAAAAGATCAGGCTCGTAAAAAATACTGCCGTTTCAAAAAGGCAGGCATTAAATATGTTGATTACAAAGATGAAAATTTCTTGATGAAGTTTGTAAATGAGCAAGGAAAAATTCTTCCTCGCCGTTTGACAGGAAATAGTCTTAAATTTCAACGCAAAGTTTCTGTTGCTATCAAGCGTGCTAGACATTTAGCTCTATTGCCTTTCGTAGCTGACGGACTTAAATAATTTGAAAATTGAGGCTTATTTTGGGTAAAATCCCAAATTTTAACTCATTCATTAATTTTTAATTCAATCTGAAATGGACATCATATTAAAAACTGATATCGCCGGTCTTGGATATAAAAACGATTTAGTTTCGGTAAAACCGGGATATGGTCGTAATTATCTTATTCCGCAAGGATTTGCTCAGTTAGCTACTGAATCAAATCGTAAGATTTTGGCGGAAAATCTTAAGCAAGCAGCTCATAAAGCTGAAAAAATCAAAACAGAAGCTCTTAATTTGGCAGAACAAATTGGCGACATGGTAATTACTATCGCTATGAAAACAGGTGAGAGTGGTAAAATTTTTGGTCGTGTAACGAACACACAAGTATCTGATTATTTGAAAGAAAAAGGTTTCGACATTGACCGTAAGAAAATCACAATGGAAGACGTTAAATTCGTAGGTGAATTTTCGGCACTTTTGGATTTACACAAAGAAGTAAAACATAAAGTAACTGTTCAAGTAGTAGCAGAGGCTTAATTATGTATCAAACTTATTTTGGAAAGACCGCTTGGAAAAGCGGTCTTTTTTTTG
>JACCEC010429590.1_pt1 | contig 25756 bp, 28 predicted proteins | sample 7450121 | NCBI WGS metagenome assembly JACCEC01 (sample SAMN15323455, study PRJNA562643) | freshwater metagenome | isolation source: river surface water | place: USA:Blue River Watershed | collected 2017-08-18 | reverse complement strand
GGGCGGCGCTTCCCGTCGGGCGGTCCGGGCCCACGGCGCCGCTCCGCGGACGCGCTTACTTTTCCTTCGTTTCCTTCGGGATTTCGTTGTCCGTGCGGAGCATGAGCACCGGCGTCTTGGTTTTCACCCAGAGCTCGGCCTCCTTGAAATGCTTGGCGGCGACATATTCCAGCGCCTCGCCGACGGTCTTGGCCGGGTGGAGCCGGCCCTTCTTGGACGCATTGAAATCGTAGGTCGCCCGGTAAATGCGCTCCGGCACGGTCGCCACGCTCTCGTCTTCGCCGAGCTGGAGCACCCAGCCGACGAAGTCGTGCTTCGGCAGCTTGCCCTCCGGATCGCTGATGAGGATGGCGAACTGCTTTTTCATGGCCGGCGGCTTGTCGCCTTCCGGGCCCTCGGGCTGGACCGCGAGGTTCAACTCCTCGATCACGCGGCGCAGGATCGCGGGCGAGATCTCGTTCTTTTTCAGGATTTCCGCGACCTTGTTGACCTCGATTTTCGGCATGGTGTTTTTGTTTTGAAGGGCCACGAATGGCCACAAATGAACGACCGTGTAAAGGCCGCCGGCGCGACGGAGGAATGGTTCGACGTGGTGAACGAGCGCGACGAAGTCGTGCGCCGGGCCACCCGCCGCGAGGTGCATGCGACCGGTCTTTGGCACCGGGCGGTGCACATCATGGTCTTCGATGCCGCCGGGCGCGTTTTTCTGCAGAAACGGTCCATGCTGAAGGACCTTTCGCCCGGTCTCTGGGACTCGTCCTGCTCCGGCCACGTCGATGCGGGCGAGGACTACGACACCTCGGCGGTGCGCGAACTCGGCGAGGAGATCGGCCTCGTGCTTGACCCCGCCGGCCCGGTGAAACCGGAGCGCTGGTTCCGCGTGTCCGCCTGCGCGGAGACCGGCTGGGAGTTTGTCTGGGTCTATCGCCTGCGCCACGACGGCCCGCTCACCCTCGACCCGCTCGAGATCCAATACGGCGAATGGGTGGCGCCCGCGGAGGTCTCCGCCCGTGTGCGAAAAGACCCCGCCGACTACTGCCCCTCGTTCAAACTGATCTGGCCGATGGTCGCCGGGCGGCTCTGACGTCCGCCGCTGGACGCCCGGGCGCCACCCGGCCGCCGTCACAGGTCGGGCGAAGGACGATAACGGCGCCCGGAGATTCCGCCCGGACCGGTGTTTTCGCTGAGGCGTTTGATTTCCTCGAATTGCTTTTGGGTGATCAGGCGGCGGGGAACACGTTTGCTCGCCTCGTAAATGAGGCGTTCGCGATCGTCGTCGTTGGGCTCGTGCGGATCCCACGGCGTGTGGTGCCCCTGATGGCGCGTCCACTCGATGTTGCCGCCGTGGACCACGGCGTGGACCTGGTATTTGCGCCCGTCCTCGTCCTTGTTCCACCAACCGAACTCGATGCTCATGCGCGTTGTGTCGGCGAAAGGTCAGCTCGCGGCGAGCGGAAACTCCGCCACCCGCTCCCCGGCATGAAACTCACCGCGCCGCAGCTCCACCCGCCGCACCGTCAACGCCGGCGGAGCGATGTCCACCGCATAGCCGCCGAGCGGCGGCACGAACGACCCGGTGTTGATCGAGACGAGTCCGCGCGGCGAGGTCCAGACGCCGGGACGGTGGATGTGGCCCGTCAGGACGAAGCGGGCCCGCGGCCGGTGCCGGCGGACCAGCTCGAACGTCCGCGGCGGCAACACCTGCCAGGCGCGGAAGATGAGCGCCACCCGGTGCGGCGGCCAGATCGTGTCGGACAGAAACCGGAGCGCATAACGCCAAGGGTTCTTCTCGGACTGGTGCCGCTGCGGGATCGAATGGGCGACCTGCCGGAAAACCGCGAGCCGGCGGTCAAGATCGGCGCGGTCCGGTTCCGGCAGCCGCCGCAGCTCCGCCGCGATACGCCGCCCGGCCAGCCCCGCGTCGCGGCTCCACGGCACCAGATTGTCGAACAGGATGTCCCCGTGGGTGGCAAACACCGCCCCGTCCGCGAGCTCGAGCCGGTGGATGGGCGAGAAGTCGGCGTCGTGATTGCCCGTGATGAAGGTCGTGGCGGCGCAGTCCCGCGCGAAAAACGCCCGGACGGCGGCGGCCAGCTCGGCCGTTGCGCCGGAGTCCCCGCCCGGCCGGGTATCGAGGGTGTCGCCGTTCAGCACCAGGTGCCCGACTCCGTCGACCAATGGGCGCAATTGCCGCAAATCCCGCACCCGGCTGGCGCGGTCGCCATGGTGCACATCGGAAATGATTCGGATCGGCGGAGGGGTCACGAGGGTTGGCTTGGGTGCGGCGCCGCGGACAAAAACGCGCCGACCCGGGCGGCGCGAGACTTGTCGGCCGGCCGTCGACGCTGCAGCCTGCCGGCCATGGTATCAGCGACAACCCGGACGATCGGTTGGGCCTTGCTGGTCTTTGCGGCCACCGTGGCCCGCGCGGACCGCATGCGGGAAATTGCCGAGATTCACCTCGTCGCTCTCGGCGGTGCGGACCGCGTCGCCGCGCTGGGCGCGCTGAAGGCGGAAGGCCGCGTCGCCGCGGGAGGCCGGCTGATGGGATTCAGCCTTCTCGCCGCCCGCCCGGACCGGATCCGCATCGAGACGGCCGATGGCGTGCGGAAGTCCGTTCAGGGCTACGATGGCGCCGGGGACCCATGGGAACTCGACCTGGGAAAACCTTCTCCCGTCGCCCAGCCGATGGCCAAGGCCTCGGCGAAGGTCTTTGTGGCCGACGCGGAATTCGACGACCCGCTGGTGGCGGGGGAGGCCCGGCGCTACACGCTGGATTTCGCGGGCGACACGGAAGTCGACGGCCGGAAACTGTTCCGGGTGCTCGTGACCCAAAAGCTCACCAGCGCCTTCCACCTGCTGGTGGACGCCGAATCGTATCTCATCCTGATGCGGATCGAGGAACGGGACAGCGCCGGCGGCCGCAAGGTGCAGGTCATGACCCGATACGAAGACTATCGCCCCGTGGCCGGCGTGCTTTTGCCGCACCGCCTGACCACGGTGGTGGACGGCAAGGCGACCCAACAGATCCGGATCGATCGGATGACGGGCAATCCGACCCTGCCCGAGGGGGTGTTCTCGATGCCGCCGCCTCCGCCGCCGGAATCGACGCCGGCGGCGCCTGCGGCGCCGGAGCGGTGACGGTCCAAGTCACGGCCGAACAACCAGCTTGGCGCGCCCGCCTGTCCCCACGATCCGATTCGGCAGTATCGACCGGAGCCAATCACCTTCCCCGGACCGGCCGGGACCCATTTCGAAGCGCAGTCGAGTGTCCGATCGGCCCTGCCCCCTTTGGTCCCGGCCTGAAAATGTGATTGCGCCGGCCCGGTCGCGCCCTTTCCTCTGACCCTTCAATCCATTTACCACCATGCAAGAACAAGTCACCTTGGAGTGCACCGAAGCCAAAAAAGAGGGCAAGCCGGCCTCCCGTTACCTCACGTTCCGCAACAAGAAGACCGTGACCGAGCGCATCGAGAAGAAGAAATACAACCCCTTCCTCAAGCGCCACACGCTCCACAAAGAAATCAAGTAAGCCGGGCGCCGCCCGACCGACCCAAGTCGGTCTCCGTCGCCAAAACGCAAAAACCGGGCAGATGCCCGGTTTTTTTGCTGCCCGAATTTCGGCGGGGGCCGACTCAGGCGGAGCGTTTGTCAGCCGACGACGGGAGGAAAGGCGTCGACGAGCCCCCCACGGCTTGTCCCTGTTGCTGCTGCAACCGACGCGCCGCGCGCCAACTTTCGCGGTGCTTCCGGATCCAATCGAGCAGGGCGCGTTCGAAACCGATGTCGTAACCGAGCCGCTCGGATTCCAGCCACTTGTGCTTCAGGATTTCCTCCCGCTCGGCGAGGAACTCCTGATAGAGGCTGGACTGTTTCACAAACTCGCGGGACGTCGAAGGCTCTTGAGCAGGAGAAGTCATGCAGCGCGCGCAAAGTTGAGTGCGACGGCGACGGGCCTGTCAATTCCCGCAATGTCACGTAAACTTCACGTCTGCGGGGTTGCGCGTTTTTTGGCCCGCGCGAGCAATGTTTCCGCGATCTCGCGAAAAATCTGCGCGGCCGCGCTCTGCGGGTGACCGACCACGATCGGCGTGCCCGTGTCGCCGCCCACCCGGATTTCCGGGACGAGCGGGACCTGCCCGAGCAGCGACGTGCCGAGTTTCTCCGCCGTGATCACACCGCCGCCCGCGCCGAAGAGCTCGTGCTTGTTTCCGGCGGGATCGAGGAAGTAACTCATGTTCTCGGCGACGCCGAGCAGCGGGACATTCACCTTCTGGAACATCAGGCCGCCCTTGCGCGCGACGTTGGTCGCCGCCGCCTGCGGCGTCGTCACGAGCACGGCGCCGTCCAGCGGGATGGTTTGCACAAGCGACAACTGCGCGTCGCCGGTCCCGGGCGGCAGGTCGATGAGGAGCAGGTCGAGTTCGCCCCACTTCACGTTCTGCACGAACTGCTGGACCGTCTTCATGATCATCGGTCCGCGCCACACCACCGGGGTGTTGTCGTCGACCAGAAAGCCCATGCTCATCACCTTCACGCCGTGGCGCTCCATCGGCACGAGCATCGCCTCGGTGCCCTCGCCTTCGACTTCCGGCCGGCCGCTGAGCCCCATCATGAGCGGCACGCTGGGCCCGTAGATGTCGCAGTCCATCAGCCCGACGCGTCCGGGACGGCCCTGCAGCGCGAGCACTTGGGCCGCGGCGCAGGCGAGATTTACCGAAAACGTGCTCTTGCCCACGCCGCCCTTGCCCGAGGCAACCGCGATGGCGTGGCGGATCGACTTCGGCGCTCCGGCCGCCCCGGCGAGGTTGCCGCCGCCGGCGGTATGGTTCGCCGCGGTCGGCGGCGCCTTGGCGGGCGCGACCGCGATCTCGACCAGGAGATCTTTGACGCCGGGCTGCCCGCGGAGCACCCGCTCGACCTCGCTCTTGATCTGGAGCGGGGTCTTCGGATCGCTGCTCGTGAGCGCGAGCGAGACCTTCACGGTGCCGTCCAGCATCCCCGCGCTGCGCACGAGTCCGAACGACACGATGTCGCGGCTGAAGCCGGGGTATTTCACTTGCTTGAGGAGGTCTTTGATTTGGTCGGACGTCACGGTGGTGCGATTGTGAGCAATTAAGAGTTGTTATGCCGCGGAGCGGCGCAAATAGAAAGACCTCCTGCGCCGCGAAACGCACGCGCACCCGAATCCATGCAAACTTTCCTCCGCTTTCTCCTGTTGGCCACCCTCGGCGCCAGCGCCTTCGCGGCGCAGGCCAAGCGCGACGTCGGCGAAATCGGCGTCGAAGTCAAAAACGCCGCCATCCGCGTGCGCGTCACTTCCTCCGCCCCGGAGCTGCAGGGCCTCGCGCAAAAGGCCTTCAACGCCCACGGCCGCTACACGGTCGTCGGCAGCGGCCAGCACTACGACCTGAAGTTCACCCCGGCCGGCGGGACGCAGGTCAAGGTCGACATCACCCGCGGCTCCGCCGCCACCCCCGTGCACACCGAAACGGTGTCCGGCACCACCCTGAACGATGCGCTGCTGCGCGCCGCGGATGTGGCCGTCGTGAAGACGAACGGGATCCCCGGCCAGCGCGGGTTTTTCTCCGCCAAGCTCGCCTTCATCTCGAAACGGACCGGCAAGACCGAGGTCTACACGTCGAATCTGTTTCTGGGCGAAGCCGTGCAGGTGACCCGCTTCGGCGCGCTCGCCCTCTCGCCCCGCTGGGCGCCCGACGGCTCGAAACTGATTTACACGAGCTACTTCAAGAAGGGCGCGCCCGACATTTACGTGGTCGACCCCGCCACCGGGCGGCACGACGAGGTCGCCAGCTACAAGGGCACCAGCAGCGGCGCCCGCTTCAGCCCCAGCGGCGCGCAGATCGCGATGATCCTGTCCGCCTCGGGCACCTCCGAGCTTTTCGTGACCAACGCCCGCGGCACGATCACGCCGGACTCGCGCAAGACCCGTTCCGAAGCCGTCAAGGCCTCCCCCTGCTGGTCGCCCGACGGCCGCCAGATCGTGCTCACGATGGAGCCGGGACCGCAGCTCTACGTGATCGGCGCCGGCGGCGGCGCGCCCCGCCGCCTCTCGGGCGCCTTTTCCTACATGGCGGAGCCCGACTGGAGCCGCACCGAGCCGAACAAGATCGTCTGCACCGTGCGGAAAGACGGGCGCTACCAGATTGCCGTCGTCGACGCCGCCAGCGGCGCGGCCAAGGTCGTTTCCCAATCCCCCATCGACGTCGTCGAGCCCAGCTGGCTCGCGGACGGCCGCCACGTCGTCTGCACCGTGCGCGACCGCCGCACCAGCGTGCTGCACATCCTCGACACCGAGTCCGGCAAACTCACGCCCATCTCGGGCCTCAACGACAACATGATGCAGGCGAGCGCGCTGCTGCGCTGATCGCCGGAAATTTCGGCCAACAAAAAACCGCCCGGTTGCCCGGGCGGCGAGAAGGCTGCGGGCCGTCGGCCCGGGAAGGCCGGCTCAGGCGAGCGCGGCGACGTAATTCTTCTCCGCGGCGTCCCAGTCGACGACGTTCCAGAACGCGGTGACGTAATCGGGGCGGCGGTTCTGGTAATTGAGGTAGTAGGCGTGCTCCCAGACGTCGAGGCCGATGACGGGCTTGCCTTCGATGCCGGCGACGGCCTTGCCCATCAGCGGGCTGTCCTGGTTGGCGGTGGAGCCGATCGCCAGCTTCTTGTCGGCGCCGACATAGAGCCAGGCCCAGCCGGAGCCGAAACGGGTGGCGGCGGCCTGCGCGAACGCGGCCTTGAACTTGTCGAAATCGCCGAACGCGGCGGTGATCGCCGCCGCGAGCTGGCCCTTGGGCGCGCCGCCCTTGCCGGGTCCCAGGATCGTCCAGAAAAACGCGTGGTTGCTGTGGCCGCCGGCGTTGTTGCGCACGCCGCCGCGGATCGACTCGGGCACCTTGCTCAGGTCGGCGATCAGCGCGTTGACGTCGAGGGCCGCGAGCTCGGCATGATCCTTGAGCAGGTTGTTCGCGTTGGTGACGTAGGCGTTGTGATGCTTGCCGTGATGGATCTCCATCGTCCGCGCATCGATGTGGGGCTCGAGGGCGGTGGCGGCGTAAGGCAGGGCGGGAAGGGTGAAGGCCATGGGAGGAAGGATTCTAGGTTTTGCGTCGTGGAACGGATGAAGGCGACAAGGAGGCACCGGGTCGGAATTGCGTCAACTTTCGGCTGTGTCCTGCGGGCGGCGCTTGCCGCGGAAAAACGCCCGGATGAGTTCGCGGCACTCGGGCTCGAGCACGCCGCCCTTCGTCAGTTCGACGCGGTGATTGACCCGCGGCAGGTCGCTGAGGTTGGTGGCGCCGCCGAGGCAGCCCATCTTGGGGTCGGGCACGGCGTAGCAAACGCGGCGGACGCGCGACATCAGCATCGCCCCGGAGCACATCGGGCACGGCTCCTTCGTCACATAGACCGTCGCGCCCTCCAGCCGCCAGTCGCCGAGCTTCGCCGCGGCTTGGGTGAGCGCCAGCATCTCGGCGTGGGCGGTGGGATCGCGGGCACTCTCCACCGTATTGTGGGCCGAAGCGACGACTTCGCCGCCGACCTCGATCACGGCGCCGATCGGCACCTCGTCCCGCCGCCACGCATCGATGGCCTGGTTGTAGGCGAGACTCATGAAAAACACGTCGTCGCGCACGAGCTGGGAGGGGAAACGCTTCTCGAACGGGCAGGGCTGCGGAGAGGCCGGAGAATCGGTCATGTTCGTGCGGGCAGAGGGAAACCTTGACTAAGGCGGCGCAAGTCTGCCTTACAAGGGGGTTTTACGAACCAACTTATGACCCTTATCCGCACGGTGCACCAATCCCGCGACTCCCATGGCTGACGGCAACGCGATCGAAGTGGAGGGCAAAGTCGTGGCGGTGCTCCCCGGCACGATGTTCAAGGTGCAGTTGTCCAACGGGCATGTGGTTCTCGCCCACATCTCGGGCAAGCTGCGGAAGAATTTCATCAAGATCGCCGCCGGCGACACGGTGAAGATGGAGATGAGCCCCTACGACCTCGAGAAGGCGCGCATCACCTTCCGCATGAAGGAAACGAGCTCCAACTACGTTCCGCCTCCCCAGCGCCGGCGCTATTGAGCGCCCCGCACCGCCCGCCAATTCGCATCGACGCCGCCGATCCGCGGCGTCTTTTTTTTGGCCACCGCATGAACCGCCGCACGAGGGAAGATGTCAGCCGGGGCCCGGCCGCGTTTCGCGAGGAGACGGACGATTTCCTCAACTACATCGCGCTCGAACGCGGTCTGTCGGCCAACACCGTCGCGGCCTACCGCCGGGACCTCGACCAGGCCGCGCAGCAGTTCGCCCGCGCCGGCGCGACGGGCTGGCGGGCGGTCACGCCGGAACACGCGTCGGCCTGGGTGCGCGGCCTCAGCGCCGACGACTACAAGGTATCGAGCCTGGCGCGCAAACTCACCGCCCTCCGGATGCTCGCCCGGCATCTCGTGCGCGAACGGATCCGGGACGACGACTTCGGCGCGCTGCTCACGATGCCGAAAGCGGAACGCCGGATCCCGCACACGCTGACGACCGACGAAGCGGCGCGGCTCATGGTCGCGCCGACCGGCGGCGACGCCTTCGCCCTGCGCGACCATGCCCTGCTGGAACTTTTTTATTCGAGCGGCCTCCGGGTTTCGGAACTCGCGGCGTTGCACCTCCAGCAGGTCGATGTCGAGGCGGGGTTCCTGCGGGTGTTCGGCAAAGGCGCGAAAGAACGGGTGGTCCCCATGGGCCGACGCGCCGGCGAGGCGATCGCGACCTACGTCGCCGCCGGACGTCCCCGCCTTGTGTGCACCCACACGGGCAGCCACCTGTTTCTCAATCACCACGGCCGCGCGCTCTCGCGCATGGGACTGTGGAAAATCGTGCAAAAGCACGCCGCCCGCGCCGGCATCGCGAAGCACGTCAAACCGCACGACTTGCGCCACGCGTTCGCGACGCACCTGCTCACCGGCGGCGCCGACCTGCGCTCGATCCAGGAGATGCTCGGCCACGCGAGCATCTCGACGACCCAGATCTACACGGCGGTGGAGCCGGAACGGTTGGTCGCGCATCACGGAAAATTCCACCCCCGGAACCGCGGCGAGTGACCGGCGGAAATCGCGGCTTTTAACCCGCCCGGCCGGGCGCTAGGTGTCGGGCATGAACGACGCTTCGATCCACGCAGAAAACGTCCGGCAAGCGGCGGCCGCGCTGACCACGGCGCTCGGCGACCTCCGGCCGCGGATCGCCGTCGTGCTCGGCTCGGGTCTCGGCGGCCTGGCCGCCCGGCTGGAAGGCGCCGTCACGGTCCCGTATGCGGCGCTCCCGGGCTTTCCCGTCCTCACCGTCGCCGGCCACGCGGGCAACGTGATCCTCGGCCGCCTGGGCGGCGTGCCCGTCGTGGTGCTCAACGGCCGCAAACATTTCTACGAGACAAGCGATCCGTATCCGCTGCGCACGATGGTGCGGACCATGCGGGCGCTGGGCGTGGAAACCTTGTTTCTTTCGAATGCCGCCGGCTCGCTGCGGGCGCACATCAAGGTGAGCGAACTGATGCTGATCACGGATCACATCAATTTCCTCGGTTTGAACCCGCTCACGGGACCGAACGACGACGCCTTCGGCCCGCGCTTCGTGCCGATGAGCGAGGCCTGGGATCCGGGGCTCGGCGCCAAGGTCAAGGGCGTCGCGGCCCGGCTCGGCATCACGCTCCACTCGGGCGTGTATGTCGCCTTTCGCGGCCCCTCGTTCGAGACGCCGGCCGAGATCCGGATGGTCCAGGGCTGGGGCGGCGATGCCGTCGGCATGTCGAGCGTCCCGGAATGCCTGATCGCGCGCCACTGCGGCCTCCGGGTCGTCGGCGTGTCGTGCATCACCAACATGGGCGCCGGACTCTCCGACGAAAAACTCTCCCACGCGCACACGCTGGAAAACGCGTCCAAGGGCGCGGCGGACTTCGAGCGCCTCGTGATCGGCGCGGTCAAAGTCCTCTGAAACACGCGCCCCGGTGCGGTCCCGCCCGGCAGCACGCCGCTGCGGGCCGCCCGCCGCCCGCGGCCCTCAGCGGGCCGCGAGAAACTTCCGGTCCGCCAGCCACTCGTGGAAACGCACGATCCACGCGCCCGCCGGGGACTTGTTGGCGGCGCGCACGCCGAAACCGTGGCCGGCTCCGGCAAACATCATCAGCTCCGCGCTGGCGCCCGCGCGCTTGGTCTTGAGGTAGAACTCGGCGAGTCCTTCGGAAATGTTCTGCCGGTCGCCGTAACCCGCCGTCAGAAAGACGGGCGGCGTTTCCTTGGTGACCACAATGTCGGTGCGCGGGAGTCCGCCCGGATAGATGAGTCCGTAGAAATCGGCGCGGGCGCTCTGGCGATCGACCGGATCCGCCGCGTCGGGCTTGCCGTCCGCACCGCGCGTCGCGGCGAGCAGGGCCACCTCGCCGCCGGCGGAGAAACCGATGATGCCGACGGCGGCCGGCCGCACGCCCCACTCGCCGGCCCGGGCCCGGACGAGGCGCAGCGCCCGCTGCGCGTCGGCGAGGGCGTCGCGGTCCACCGTGTAAGGCTGGGCTTGCCCGGCCGGGACGGCGTCGTCCTTGGCCAGCCGGTATTTCAAAACAAACGCCGCGACCCCGCGGGCGGCAAGCCACTCGCCGACCGCGGTGCCCTCGTGCTGGAACGCGAGCCGGGCGTGCCCGCCCCCGGGGGCCACGATCACGGCGCACCCGGTGGCGGTGTCCTTGGCCGGCAGATACACGAGCACCGACGGGGCATGGATATTGGAGACGTTGGTGCCGGTGATTTTCTCCGGTTCGGTCCGGCGCGCCTCGGAGCCGGGAGCGCCGGCCGGCCAGAGCGGGACAGCGACAGGATCGGCGGCGCGGGCGACGGCCATCGACAACACGAGAAACGCGAGGATGCGGGACATGGCGAGGTGGGGACAGGTTGGGTTTCGGGGCGGACCGGGCGGAGAGATCGTTCGGCGGGGGTGACTGTCGGGCGGGACCGCCGCCGCGGCAAGTGGGCTTTGCGGGCCGGGGGGAACCGGGTATCCGGGAAACGGATGCTGCCGGCCCCCGGGGCGGTCACGGCCGCGCGAGCTGCACGGCGTAGGCATGGGTCACGGCGCGCCCGCGTTCGTCGCGCGGACTGTGGAAATTGCCGCTGAAGATGATCCACTTCCCGTCGGGCGTGAACGTCAGGTTGGGCTCGACGCCGGTGACCTTGCTGTAGTCGTGCGCGGACATGTCGACGAGGCGCTCCGACTTGAGGAAGCCGGTTTCGATCAGCGGCTCGCCGGGCTTCGGGATCGAGTTGCCGCGGACCAACGTCGGCCGGAAAAGGTAGATCCATTGCCCTTGGGCCGGCGGCTCGATCGTTTCGCCGTCCGGTCCCCGGGCCGCGACGCTGCCGGGGTAGCCGCCGTCCCCCGCGAACAGTTTTCCGTCGGGCGACTGGTTGTAGTGCACCGACCATTCCTCGCGCTTCAGGTTATACCAGACGCGCCGTCCCGTGGAGAGCTCGACGCCCGCCAGCCAGAAGACGGTGGAACGCGGCGTCTGCAGATCGAACCACACCCACTTGCCGTCCGGGGAGAAGAACTCGTGCCCCTCGATCTCCATGTTCATCGTGCGGCGGTGCAGCAAGGTCGCCGGACCGCCGTCGGCGCGCACCGTCCAGGTGCGGTCGTTGAAATGCCACGGCCCTTCGTGGCAAAACAGGATCTGCTGCGGATCGGTGGGCGAACACTGGAGGTGGTTGGTCCAGTCGTTCTCGCGATGGATCACCTTGAAGGCACCCGTCTTGATCTCGACCGTGTAGATCATCTTCGGCGTGCCGGCGGCCCACTGCGCCTCGAGGGTGCCGCCCATCCCGTTGGCCGGGGCTTGGCGCGGCACAACTTTGCCGTCCGGGTCGGGCCCGATCGCCACCAACAGCGTCTCGTCGCAGTTCAGGGCGAATTGCGCGCCACGGGCCTGGGGCGGCAACGTGACCACCGTGCGCACCACCTTGGTGTCCAGGTGCACGGCTTTGAGCGTATTCTCGGCGCGCGCAAAAAAGTAGGCTTCGCGGGTCCGCCAGGCCGTCGCGATCGGGCTGGCGTCGGCCAGCACGAGTTCCGAACGCGGCGGCGTCCGGCCGAGCGTGGCGAGATCGACCGAAACGATGCCGTCGCGCGTGCGGAGGATCACCTTGTCTCCCTCCGGCGTGTAGGCGCGTTGATGGAAATAGAGGCTTGTGCCTCCGGTGTCGGGCGAGATCCGGATGACGCGGTGCCCCGTCTTCGCGTCGATCCAATCGGATGGCAGCGGTGCGGCGGCGTGCAACCCCGTGACGGCGGTCAGGGCCAAAACGAGCAACGCAAGCAATGGAGACGCGAAAGGGACGCGGCGGGCGAGGGGCATGGGGGAGTGGATCAGGCCGGCGAGACGGCCGCAACCGGCCCGCGATGTGCGGCGCAACACCGGACAGTTCGAGCCCACTTCGCCCGGTCGCAGTCCCATGCTTCCGCCCCCGCTGCGATCCCCGGCCGCCGCCGGGGCCGCCCTCCGGATCGCACGCCGCCGGCTTGACTCACCCGGGAATTCCGCCGCGCTCGCCGGGCCAACCGTCCGCGTGCACCGCTTCCTCCCTGATCCCGCTTCCCCGGCGCCCGACGCCGCCACGCTCGCCCAGACCCGGGTGATCAAAGCCTGGGTGCGCGCCTGTCTTGGGCTCGACGCGACCGCGGATGTGGCACTGTTCGAGGTGCCCTGCGTCGACGCCGGATGCCCGCTGGTCGAGACCACGGTGGTGGTCATGGAGCCGCACCGCACGCGGCGCTGGAGCTTCACCCGCCCCAAGGCCGCGATCACCAAGATCATGGTGCAGCAAACGCTCGCGACTCCGCCCCGCCCCTGACGAAGGCGCCCGCTCAGGTTCCGCAAAACGTCCGGTAGCCTGCGCCTCCGTCGGGCGCCGGCCGCCGATCCTCCGGTTCCCCGGATCCGGCGAGCGTGTGATCGTAGGGTCGGGCCAAGACCGCCAACCACCGCTCGAGCGGCCCGAGATCGCCCTGCTCCGCCGCCGCCAGCACTGCCTCCATCCGGTGGTTGCGCGGAATCACCGCCGGGCAAGTTGCCCGCTGGCGCGCCGTCACCGCGTCCGGCCCGACGCGTTCGCGCTCCGTCCGGGCCCGCCAGGCGGCGAACCACGCGTCGAACTCGCCGTCTTCCGCCGCAGCCGCGTCCGGCCGGCGACCGTTGGCGAGCGCCGCAAAGGTGTTGGTGTAATCCGCCTTCACCGCCTGCATCCAGGCAAGCAACCGCTCGACGAGCACCTTGTCCTCCGCCTCCTCGGCCGCGAGCCCGAGTTTGCCGCGCAGGGCGGCCAACCGACGCGCCTCGTGGCGCGCGGGCCACGCTTGGATCACCTCGTTCGCCATGCCGACCGCCGTCGCCTCGTCGGCATGCAGCTAGGGCAGCAACGCCTCCGCGAGCCGGGCGAGGTTCCACTGCGCAACGCGGGCCTGGTTGCCGAAGGCATACCGGCCGTGCCGGTCGATCGAGCTGAACACCGTCGCCGGATCGTAGGCGTCGACGAACGCGCACGGGCCGTAGTCGATCGTTTCGCCGGAGATCGCCATGTTGTCGGTGTTCATCACGCCGTGCACGAACCCGACGCGCATCCACTGCGCGATCAGCGCCGCCTGCCGCTCGCCCGTCGCCTCCAGGAGTGCCCGCGCCGGTTCCGGCGCTCCCGCCCGATCCGGATAGTGCCGCTCCAGGGCATACCCGACCAATGCCCGCAACGCCGGCAGGTCGCCCCGGGCCGCGGCGCCTTCGAACGTCCCCACGCGCAGGTGGCTCGCCGCCACGCGGACCAGCACCGCGCCCGGCGCCACGGCTTGCCGTTGGATCGCCTCGCCGGTCGCCGCGACCGCCAGGCTGCGGGTCGTCGGAATGCCCAGCGCGTGCATCGCCTCGCTCATCACGTATTCGCGCAGCATCGGGCCCAGCCCGGCCCGCCCGTCGCCCCGCCGTGAATACGGCGTCGGGCCGGCGCCCTTGAGCTGCACGTCGGCCAAGGCGCCGTCGGGCCGCCGTTGCTCGCCCAGCAGAATCGCGCGCCCGTCGCCCAGCGTCGTGAAGTGGCCGTATTGATGACCGGAATACGCCTGGGCCAGCGGCGCCGCCCCCGGGGGCAAGCGGTTGCCCGCGAAGATTTCCGCCCCGTCGACGCCCGCCAGCGCATCCGCGTCCAACCCCAGATCCGCCGCCAGAGGCCGGTTGAACACCACGAGCCGCGGCGCCGCCACCGGCGTCGGCGCCACTCGGGCATGGAAGGCCTCCGGCAGGCGGGCATAGGTGTGCTCGAGCCGCCAGCCGCCGGCCGCGGATGCGTTGGAAACCGAAGGAACATCGCCCATCCCCCCACCAAGAGCGGCCCGGCGCCGCCGCGCAACCGCGCCGTGCACCTTCCCGCGTCCGGCCCGATCGCGCGGCGTCGCCGGCGACGCGTCCGCTCGCCGGCGAACCGGAAACCCGGCTCGGGGCGCGCCCGTCCGGACCGCCGGCCGCAGGGCGGGCTTGCACTCCGCGGCGCTTTGCCCGCCTCTGGATTCCGATGTCTCTGCCCGCCAGCCACGAGCCCGCGTTTTGGGACGAACGCTACCACGCCGGCCGCACGCCGTGGGATGCCGGCCGCGTGCCCGCGCAGTTTTCCGCGTGGCTCGCCCGCACCCCGGTCGCCGGCCGGGCCTTTGTGCCCGGGTGCGGTCACGGCTACGAAGTCGCCGCGTTGGCCGACGCCGGCTGGCCGGTCCTCGGCCTCGACTTCAGCGCCGCCGCCGTCGCCCGCGCCGGCGCCCTTGTCGCCTCCCGCCCCGACGCCACGGTGCGGCAAGGCGACCTCTTCGCGCCGGACGCCGACCACGGCCGTTTTGCCTTGGTCTACGAGCGCACCGTGCTCTGCGCGCTCCCGCCCGACCGGCATGCCGCCTACGCCGCGTGCCTCGCCGCCGCCGTCGCGCCGGGCGGCGCCCTCGTCGGCTATTTTTTCCACGGCCCCGAGGATGATCCGCCCCCCTATCCGCTTCCGCCCGCCGCGCTGGCCGCCCTGCTCGACCCGTATTTCCGGCTCGTCGAGGACGCCGCCGTCCCCGACTCCCTCCCGCTCTACGCCAACAAGGAGCGCTGGCAGGTCCGCCTGCGCCGCTGAACCGTGCAGCCCGATCGTCTCAATCGCCGGCGATACAACCTCTACGCCCCGGGCTACGACTTCGCCGCCCGGCTGCTGACCGCCCCGCGTCGCGCGGCGGTCGCCTCCCTTGCGCTTCGGCCGGGCGAACGGGTGCTCATCGTGGGCTGCGGCACCGGGCTTGATCTCGATTTCATGCCGCGCGGCGTGGAGATCACCGGCCTCGACCTCGCGCCCGGCATGCTCGCCCGCACCCGCACCCGCGCCGCCAGGCTCGGGCATGCCGCCACCCTGCTCGAGGGCGACGCCCGCGCCCTCCCCTTCCCCGACGCCAGTTTCGATGTCGCAGTGCTCCACCTGATCCTCGCCGTCGCGCCCGAACCCGAACGCATCGCGCGCGAGACCGCCCGAGTGCTCCGGCCCGGCGGCCGGGTTTCCATTTTCGACAAATTCCTGCCGGATAACGCCCCCGGTCCGTCGCCCCTGCGCCGGCTGCTGAACCTGCCGCTGCGCGCCCTGTTTTCGGATTTCAACCGCCGCGCCGGCCCCTTGGTGGCCGCCGCCGGCTGGGTCGTGGACCGCGACGTCCCGGCGGGCTTCCGCGGCCTTTACCGCCGGCTCCTGCTGCACGCCCCGCCGGCCCGATAAACCCGCACTTGCGCGGACCCCGGGCCTGCGCACCGTCGGGCCATGCGCACCTTTCGCTCCACCTTCGTCGCCGCCGCCCTCGCCGCCGTGCTCGTCGGCGCCGCCGGCTGCGGCAAACACGACGACCACGCCGGCCACAGCCACGGCAAGCATGTCCACACCGCGCCCCACGGCGGCCTGCTCGTCGAACTCGGCGACCACGCCTACAACGTCGAACTCGTCCGCGACTCCGCCGCCGGCAAGCTCACGGTCTACCTGCTCGACGGCCACGCGGAGAACTTCATCCGCATCGCCGCCCCGTCGATCAACGTCGTCGCTTATGTCGGCGGCGCCCGCCAGACGCTTTCGCTCGCGGCCACGGCCAACGCCATGACGGGCGAGACCGTCGGCAACACCTCCCAGTTCGAAGCCGCCGCCGATTGGCTGAAATCCGCCGGCGACTTCAACGGCGAGGTCGGCCCGATCGAGATTCGCGGCACGAAGTTCGCGCCCGCCGCCTTCGCTTTGCCCAAGGCCCGCCGCTGATCCGCGCCGTGCCGATCCGCCCGTCCTTCCGTCTGGCCGCGGGACTGTGCCTCCTCGGCGTCGCCGCGGGTTCCGCCGCGGCCAATCCCTTCGGCAAGGGGCCGCTCGACCACCTGCTTTGCTGCGGACCCGGCGCCCCCGCCGAACACGACGCGTTGGCCGCGGTGCTGCCCGGCAACGGCGGCGACTCCACCCTGCCCGCCCGCCACGAACGGCGCCTGCCGGCCTCGCGCCCCGCCGGTGCGACCGCGCCTGCCGATCCGACCTCCGGCGTCGCCCCCGCCGCCCGTCCTCCTATCGTCCGGATCCCGGGCCCGCCGCTCTCCGCCCTCGATCGGCCGCTCGTCCGTCAGGCCGGCTACGCCAAGATCGGTTTCAGCCAGCTCGCCGGTTTCGACTTCGCCCCGCCGCCGCAACCGCTCGCCCCCGGCGCCGCGGTGCCCGATGTCCTCTCCCAGGTCCCCGCCGCCATCCGCCGGCTCGACGGCGAAAAGGTCGTGCTCACCGGCTTCATGCTCCCGACCAAGCTCGAGGGCGGCCTCGCGACCGAGTTCTTTTTTCTCAGCAGCTCCCAGCTCTGCTGCTACGGCACGATGCCCGCCGTCAACGACTGGATCGTCGTCAAGATGGCCAAGGAAGGCCTGCCCCCGGTCCAGGATGTGCCCGTCGCGCTCGCCGGCAAACTGCGGGTGCGCGCGCAGTGGACCGACGGTTTCCTCACCAGCCTCTACGCGCTCGAAGGCGACGGCCTGCTCAAGATCAAGGACTGAGCCGCCCGTCGCCCCCCGCCCGTCCGCCCCCTTTCTCTCCGATGATTCCTGTCACCGTCCTCACCGGCTTCCTCGGCGCCGGCAAAACCACGCTTCTCAACCGCATCCTCACCGAGCACCACGGCAAGAAACTCGCCGTGATCGAAAACGAATTCGGCGAGGTCGGCGTCGACCACCAGCTCGTCATCCAGAGCGAGGAGGAACTCTTCGAGATGAACAACGGCTGCATCTGCTGCAGCGTGCGCGGCGATCTCATCCGCATCCTCACCCGCCTGCTCAAACGCAAGGACAAGCTCGACGGCATCCTCATCGAGACCACCGGCCTCGCCAACCCCGCGCCCGTCGCGCAGACGTTTTTCACCGACGACGAGATCAAGCAGGCCTTCAAGCTCGACGCCATCGTCACCGTCGTCGACGCCAAGCACATCGCCCAGCATCTCGACGGCGACGACGAGTCCGTGAAGCAGATCGGCTTCGCCGACGTGATTTTGCTCAACAAGACCGACCTCGTCGCCCCCGCCGACCTCGCCCTCGTCGAGGACCGGATCAAGCGCATCAACGCGGTCGCACGCGTGCACCGCACACAGAACTGCGATATCCCCCTCGACCGCGTGCTCGACGTCGGCGGCTTCAACCTCAGCCGCGCCACCGAACTCGACCCCCAATTCCTCGAGCCCGAATACCCGTTCGAATGGGCCGGCGCCTACGCTCTCCCCGTCGGCACGCACGAGCTTGTGATCGGCCACTGCGATCACGACCACGGCCACGATCATGGCCATGACCACGGACACGACCACGGCGACCACGGGCACCATCACCATCATCACGGCAATCCCGACGAACTCGATGTCGTCGTCATGCCCGTGAAATTGCCCGTCAACGGCGACTACACGTCCGCCGAATCCGAGGCGGCCCTCCGCACCGCGATCGACGCCGCCGGCCACGTCTTCGCCGACTGGGAGTCGCGCACCAAGGACGGCGACACGATCGCGCCGGGCGCCACGCTCCACCGCCTCCTGCTCAAGGACGGCGACGGCAAATTCCGCCTCAAGCTCGACGCCCCCGGCTTCTACCTCGTCTTCGAATCCTGCGGTCATCACCCGCTGCACATCCACGTCATGGGCGAAACCGCGCGGCCCTGCTGGCAGCGCGATTTTCACGCCGCCCACGAGCACAACGAGGCCGTCACCAGCGTCGGCATCAGCACCCCCGGCGACCTCGACGGCAAGAAGCTCAACGACTGGATCAGCGAACTGCTCCGCACCAAGGGCGGCGACATCTACCGCATGAAGGGCGTGCTCGCCGTGAAGGGGACGAACAAACGCCTCGTCTTCCAGGGCGTGCACATGCTCTTCGACGCCAAGTTCGACCGCGAATGGAAGCCGGACGAAGCGCGCACCAACACCCTTGTCTTCATCGGCAAGAACCTCGAGCGCGCGAAACTGACCGAAGCGTTCAAGGCCTGCCTCGCCTAGTCGCCCGCATCCGCGGCGCGACGCGGATCGTGCCTCGCTCCGTCCCATCCACATGGGCGCCCCGCATGCTCCGGGGCGGCAGGTTCCGCCCCGCGGGTAAGCCGGCAAAATTCCGCACCGGCCGGCCGCATCACCGCGAGCCCGGCTTGGCCCGCTGCCACGGCCATTCGCCGGCGGGCACCTGTCCCCGCGCTTCCAGCAGCAATTCCAGCATCCGCTCGTAGGCTTCCCACGACGTGGTGCGCTCGTAGATCGAGTGGGTCTTGTGGGCGATCACGAGCTGCACCGCCGGCATCACCGTGATCCACTGCCCGATCGCGCCGCGGGCGGTGTAGGCGCCCTTGAACGGGCCGACCGCCCCGGGTCCGTCCCACACCCACCACATCGCGCCGTAACCGAGGTATCCTTGGCGTCGGCGCACCGGGTTCATTTCGGCCAAGGGCGTCACCACGCGCACGATATCGCGGACCCACTCGCGGTCCAGCACCCGGGTGCCCTGCCACACCCCCTCGTTCAACATGAGCAGGCCGATGCGCGCCATGTCCCGCGTGCTGAGCCACAGGTGATAGGCCGGAAAGCGCGAGACCGTCAGGTCGCCCGACTTGCGCTGCGCCGCGCGATTCCAATCCTGAAAACCGAGCGGCCGGGCAAGCTGCGTCTCCACCTCGTCGTAGATGGTGCGCTGCGTCAGCCGCTCGAACACCGCCCCCGCGGCGTTGAAGTCCCAATTGCTGTAGAGCATGTAGGTGCCGGGGCGCTGCGAGCCGCGCGGCGGAGCCGACGCCAGATCGTCGCCGGAATTGGAGGCCGCGTGGTAGACGCCCGAACGCGCCGTGATGAGATCCCGCACCCGCGCGGTCTTTTCCACCGGCAGCAACCCGCCGATGTCGTCGAGGCCGATCTCCGCCAGCGTCGCGTCGAGGTTGATCGTGCCGTCTTTCACCCACCGGCCGTAAAGCATCGCGAGCACGCTCTTCCGCGCCGAAGCCAGATACGACAGCTCCTCGCTGTCGCCGTAGGTGAAGACCACCCGGCCCCGGTCGACGACGACGAGACCGGTCGTGGCGGCATGGTCGCGGAGATGGGCCCGCGTCGCCGCCAGTTTCGCCGTGTCCCAGCCGTAGCCGGCAAGGTCCGCCGGACGCACCCGCTCCCAGTCGGCGCCCGGAAAGGTCGGCGTGGTCGGGACGGCGGCCGCCGCCGTCGGCGCCACGCGCCCGAGGGCCAACCAGAGGACACCGAGCGCGACGACCGGGCGAAGCGATCCGAAGGGGGCACGGGGCGGGAGCATGGGAGGACGAAGGCGGCGGCGAGAATTCCAGCCGCCCGCAGCAGGTGTCGCGCCGGCGGGCGCGGCCGGGGTCGCCACGATCGTCCGGCGCCCCGGCGGTCCGACGCGGCCTCAGCCCAGCAGCGCGCGGATTTCCTCGAGGGCCTGTTTGGTGCGCTTGATGCCGTCGAGCTCGGAGTGCTTCGCGCCCTCGTATTCGATGCCGACGTAGCCGCTGTAGCCCGCGCCGGTGACGATACGGAGCATGCGTTCGAAATCGAGTGTCATCTCGGTCTTCTCGCGGCGGTCTTCGGTGTAGAACTTGCCGGCGCCGGTGTCCCAGTCCCACGACTTGGCGCTGACGGCCTCCTTCACCCAGGGCATGAATTCACGCACGCCCTGATACGGGTTATACATCTCGCCGGTCTGGCGGTTGGTGTAGAAATTGCCGAAGTCGGGCAAAATCCCGACCCGTTTGTGGTTCGCGAGCTTCATCACCTGCGTGAGCCACTTGCCGTTGGAGGAAAGACCGCCGTGGTTCTCGACCACGACCCAGAGGTTGCGTTTGTCGCCCTCCACGCAGAGGCGGTGCAGGCCGTCCGCGGCGAGCTTGGCCTGCTCGTCGGCCGATAGTTTGGCGTCGCTGGCCGCATTGACGCGGATGCTGTGGCAGCCGAGCGCCGCGGCCGCATCGAGCCATTTCAGGTGGTTCTCGATGGTCTTGGCCCGCGCCGGCTCCTGCGCCGCGCCGAGCGAACCCTCGCCGTCGACCATGATGAGCAGGCTCTTCACGCCCTCGCCCGCGGCGCGTTTCTTCATCTCCCCGAGGTAGGCCTCGTCCTTGGCCTTGTCCTTGAACATTTGGTTCACGTATTCGAGGCCGTCGATCCCCACGGAGCGCGCGATCTTGGCGAACTCGAGATTGTCGAGCGGCTCGGCGCCCGGGCGCTTCAGGAAGCGTTTGTTGAGCGACCACTGGGCGAGCGAGATTTTGAACGGTTCTTTTTTGGCGGCGGCGGACGCGGTGGACGCAAACGGGGCGGCGGCGGCGAGCGCGCCGAGCGCGGCCGCGGATTGGAGAAACGAACGGCGGGAAGTCTGGGTGGTCATGGCGGGAAATGGGCGGGAGAAAACTGGGGAGCCGAGCCGGTGGCCCGGCGACGGCATGGAACGTTGCACAAAAAAGCGGGCGGAACGCGACCCGTCGGCCGCACTCCGCCCGCTCGAATTCATAGCCGGCGCGGGGCGCGTCAGGCGACGATGGCGCCCGGCTCCCAGCCCTTGCGGTAGGTCGGGTAGAGCAGCTTGTCCGCCTCGGGATTGTTGGTCTTCATCGCGACCGGATCCCAGGTGAACTTGCCGCCGACGAGGATCGCCATCGTGCCGAGGCACACGGTCTCGGTGAACGGCACGGAGTATTCGAAGTTGGAACCGGCCGCGAGCGGGTTGTTGGCGCGGATCGCCTTGAGCCACTCGATGTGCGGGTTGCCGATCGGGTCCGGACGCGGGATCGTCTTCGGCGGGAATTTGCCGCTGTCGGCGAGTTCCTTGTGGAAAGATTCCGGGATGAAGCGCGGGCTGTTGCAGTAGTCGTTGCCGTCGTAAACGGTGCCCTTGCTGCCGATCAGCAGCTGGCCGCCGTGCGCGAGGTTGCGGGTCGCCTCCATCTGTTTCGGCTTCTCCGGCTTGATGCCGCCTTCCGACCAGACGAGCTTCACCGGGGGCAGTTTCTTGCCGTTGACGGTGCGCTCCGGGAACTGGAATTCGACGACCGCCGACTTCGGGAAGGCGATCTTGCTCGGTTGCTTGATCATCTTGAGTTCGACGCTGGTCGGGGCGCCGAGCTCGAGATTCCAATAGGCCGCATCCATCAGGTGGCAGGCCATGTCGCCGAGCGCACCGCAGCCATAATCGATGTAGCCGCGCCACTTGAACGGGTGGATCTCGGGGCTGTAGGGGCGATCCTGCGCGCGGCCGAGGAACAGGTCCTGCGAAAAACCTTCCGGCGGCGTGCCGCCCTTCGGCCACTCCTGCATGCCCTGCGGCCAGACGACGCGCTCGCGGCCGTCGGGACCGGGCGCCGCGGAGCGGTTGGTCCAGATCTGCGCTTCGCGCACATCGCCGAGCAGGCCGGCCTGGAACCACTCGCGCACGAGGCGGATGCCTTCCATCGAGTGGCCCTGGTTGCCCATCTGGGTGCACACGCCGTTCAACCGGGCGAGGCGGAGCAGTTCGCGGGCTTCGCCGACCGTCTGCGTGAGCGGCTTTTGCACGTAGACGTGCTTGCCGAGCATGATCGCCATGTAGGCGGGCAGGAAGTGCATGTGGTCCGGCGTGGCCACGCCGACCGCGTCGATCTCATTGTCCATCTCGACGAGCATCTTCCGGAAATCGGTGTAGCGTTTCGCCTTCGGGAAGGTCTCGAAGAGCTTCTTCACGTTGGGCCGGGTGTGGTCGATGTCGCAGATCGCCACGACTTCCTCGTCCTTGCAGCCCATGATGTCGCTGAAGCCCTTGCCGCCGCAGCCGACCTGCGCGACGCGGATCTTGGCGCCCGGCGCGATGGGACGCGGCTTGCGCGGGTTTTTGGCGAGGCTGGCGCACCCGGCGAAGCCGAGCATGGCCGCCACCATGGCGGAGAACGATATGAAATCGCGACGATTGAGGTGGTTGGTGGTCATTGGGGGATTGAAACGGACAACAGGGGCGAGACGCCGGGTGCCGGCGACGGTTGCGCAGAGTTTTTGGGCGGAAATTTTCCGCACGCGAGCCGGAATCTGCCCTATTTTTTGGCGGCAAGAAACGCCCACCCCGGCCCCTCTGTCCGGTCCCGCCGGTCCGCCCGCCGTCGCTCAGCTGAGATCGCGGATCGACCCGAACTGCGGATCGAAGAGACGTTGGTAGGTCCGCACGATCATGCCGTCGGTCAGACCCGCCAGCCAGTCGCAGATCTGCCGCGCCTTGCCCGCCGCCGTGTTCTCCGCGTCGATCAGCCGTCCGACGCGCGGCGGCAGAATGTTGATCACGCGCGCGCCCTTGTCGACGTAGTTGCGCCAGCACGACTCCCACAGCTCGAAGAGCACCCGCCGGGCCTTGTGCTCCATCTGCTGCAGCTGCGGACTCTCGAAAATGATGTCGTTGGCCATTTTCTTGTAGAACGCCGCCTCGCGCTCCGCCGCCGGCGCCACCACGAGCTCGAAGCGGTAGCGGTTCGTCGCGGCCGCCATGAAATTGCTCCGTTCGCGCAGCCGCGTGCCGGTGATGAATCCGCCGACTTTCTGCGCGAAGGCGCTCTCCAGCCGGTCGCCGCGGATCGCCGAGACGAGCTGGTCGAGCCACCGCTGCCGCTCCGCGTCGAGCGCCTCCGCGGCCGCCCAGGCCTCGATGCGCTCGATCGTGAGGAAACCCGCTTTCACGCCGTCGACGATGTCGTTGAGCGAATAGGCGGCGTCGTCGGCCCAGTCCATGATCTGGCACTCGACGCTCTTGAGTGCGTTGAGTTTCTCCCCCGCGTGCAGCTCCTCCGGAATCGCGGCGCCGCCGAAGACAAAGGCCCGGTGCCGCTCCTGCGGGTCGTAGAGAAAATGGTTGCGCGGCGGCGCGGGAAACTCGCGGAAGAGCTTCTTGTATTTCAGCACGCCGTCCAGCAGCGCCCGGGTCGGCGCCATGCCGCGCACGCCGGCCTCGTTCTGATACATCGTCTCCGTGAGCAGGTGCAGCGTCTGGGCATTCCCCTCGAACCCGCCCCAGCGCACCATCAATTCCTGGAGCGTGCGCTCCCCGGAATGGCCGAACGGAGGATGTCCCAGGTCGTGCGCGAGGCAGACTGCCTCGACGAGGTCGCTGTCGATGTGGAAATCCTCCCGCAGCGGGCCGCCCCGCGATTGCAGGTAGGCGCAGATGGACCGGCCGATCTGCGCGACTTCCATGGAGTGCGTCAGCCGGGTGCGGTAGAAATCGTATTCCCCCGACAGAAAGACCTGCGTCTTCGACTGCAGCTTGCGGAACGCGTGCGCATGGATGATGCGGTCGCGGTCCATCTGGAAAGGCGTGCGATAGTCGCGCCGCCGCCCGCCGCCAAGCGGCTCGCAGTCGAAGGCGTTGTAGAAACGGTTGTGCATCGGGAGGACCCGGTCTCGAAAACCGGGCCGCAGAGTGAAAATGAGCCGGAGCGTCGAAGGCGAAACCAATCCGGCCCTCGCCCCGTTCCCCCGCCCGCCCGGGCCGGGCGGCGATTCGGGACCGCGGCGGCCTGCCATCGCCGGATTGCGTCGGTCGCGGGGTGCTTTCACGCTCCGGACCAGCCCCCAGCCCCATGCCCCTTGCCACGTTCAGCACCTCGCTCGGCCTCTGCGCGATCGCCTGGAGCGATGCCGGCCTGACGCATTTTCTCCTCCCGGATCCGGATCGGCCCGCGGGCACGGCCAACGAGACGGAGCCGCCCCCTTGGATCGCCGCGATCATCGCCCGCGTGCGCCGCCACCTCGAAGGCGACCCGCAGGATTTCTCCGACCTCCGTTTCGACTTCGCCCGCGTGCCGGAATTTACCGCCGCCGTCCTGCGCGTCACCCTCGGGATCAAGCCCGGCCGCACCGCCACCTACGGCGAAATCGCCGCCGCGCTCGGTCACGCCCCGGCGGTAAGCCGCGCCGTGGGCAGCGCCCTCGGCGACAATCCCTGGCCCCTCCTCGTCCCCTGCCACCGCGTCGTCGCCGCGACCGGAAAAATGACCGGCTTCTCCGGCCCCGGCGGCGTCGCGACCAAAGTCCGCTTGCTCGCCCTCGAGGGCGCCCAGTTGCTCGCCGAATAACCGTCCGCCGTCTGCCGCCCCGCGCGCCGCAATGACACGCATGCCACGGCCGCCCCTCGACTCTCCCGCCCCGCCCGCCACGCTCGCCCCATGAAATCGTCCATGCGCGCCATCGCCAAACTTCGCCCCGGCCAAGGCCTCCAGCTCACCGAAGTCCCGATCCCCGAACCCGGCATCAACGACGTCCTCATCAAGGTGAAACGCACCTCCATCTGCGGCACCGATGTCCACATCTACAACTGGGACGCCTGGGCCGAGAAAACCATCAGGCCCCCGATGGTGATCGGCCACGAGTTCGTCGGCGTCGTCGAGGCCGTCGGCTCCAACGTCCAAAGCTGCAAACCCGGCGACCTGGTCGACGGCGAAGGGCACATCGTCTGCGGCGTGTGCCGCAACTGCCTCGCCGGCCGCCGTCACCTCTGCAAGGATACGCGCGGGGTCGGCGTCAACCGCGACGGCGCCTTCGCCGAATACCTCTGCATCCCCGCCAGCAACGCGGTCGCCGTCGATCCCGCCATCCCGCTCGACGTGCTCTCGTGTTTCGATCCGCTCGGCAACGCCGTCCACACCACGCTCCAATACGACCTCATCGGCGAGGACGTGCTCATCACCGGCGCCGGTCCGATCGGGTGCATGGCCACCGCGATCGCCCGCCAGGTCGGGGCGCGCCATGTGGTCGTCACCGACGTGAATCCCACCCGCCTCGCGCTCGCCCACCGCATGGGCGCCACGCGCGTCGTGGATGTCTCGAAGGAGAAACTTCCGGACGTGCAGCGCGCCCTCGGCATGAAGGAGGGCTTCGACATCGGCCTCGAGATGAGCGGCAACCCCCGCGCGCTCGCCGACATGATCGACAACATGTCCCACGGCGGCCGCATCGCCCTCCTCGGCATCATGCCCGGGGCCGCCGCCATCGACTGGAACAAGGTCGTCTTCAACATGCTCACGATCCGCGGCATCTACGGCCGCGAGATGTATGAGACCTGGTACAAGATGACGGCGCTCATCCAGGCGGGACTCGACATCACGCCCGTCATCACCCACCGCATGCCGTTCACGGAATTCCAGCAAGGCTTCGACCTG
>JACCEC010798288.1_pt1 | contig 25780 bp, 24 predicted proteins | sample 7450121 | NCBI WGS metagenome assembly JACCEC01 (sample SAMN15323455, study PRJNA562643) | freshwater metagenome | isolation source: river surface water | place: USA:Blue River Watershed | collected 2017-08-18 | reverse complement strand
TCTTGAGCCATGCGAACAAGAGTAGGATAGATAACAGCTTCACCATGGGGATGATAATTGCCAGAAACATCACCACAAATCTTTGCACATTTCTTAGTCTTGCCTGATGAACGAAGATTTAGATCATCCATTGCTACAAGAGTACGGCGTTGAGATGGCTTTAGGCCATCTCTAGCATCAGGTAATGCACGATCTTCCATAACAGCAAAAGCATAATTTGTGAATCTCTCATCAAGAAGATCTGTAAATTCTTTTTCTATAACATGATCTGTAAGAGTACTAGCCTCTACTTCTACGGTTTTATTTTTTCTCATACATTTTCCTCGCTTGCACGGATAGCTGACTTCTTGATGATGTGTTCTTTTCTTGGTGCTACTTCACTGCCCATCAAAGTTGAGAGTAAATCTGATGCTTCTTCTGCGTTTTCTACAGTTACTTTAATGATATGTCTGGTCCCAATTTCCATAGTAGTGACACCTAATTCGTCTCCATCCATCTCGCCAAGACCTTTAAATCTGGTAACTTCTATTTTATCACCATATTTCTTGCGATAGGTTTCAAGTTCTTCATTTGAATGGATGTAAAATTTTTGATTCTTTACATTTACACGATATAGAGGTGGTTTTGCTAAATACAATTTACCTGCTAATACTAATGGACGCATAAAGCGATAAAAGAATGTCATAAGAAGAGCAGCAATATGAGCTCCATCGTCATCAGCATCTGTCATGATAACAATTTTGCCATATCTCAAATCTTCAATCTTGAATTCATCTCTAATACCAGTACCTAAAGCAGAGATAATAGAAGAGACCTCATCATTCTGCATCAATCTAGCATAATCGTTCTTTTCTGGGTTGATAATCTTCCCACGAATAGGCATTACAGCTTGGAATTCTGGGTCTCTTCCAAATTTGCTTGATCCTGCAGCACTATCACCTTCCACAATAAATAGCTCTGTACGAACATTATCTTCAGAGTTACAATCGGACAATTTCCCAGGCAAAGATCCTGTACGCCCTAAGAAAGACTGTCTCTTAATATTCTCAGAAGCTCTTTTTGCTGCAGCTCTTGCTTTAGCAGCTCTTAATGCTCTGTCTGCAATATTCTTAACTATAGTAGGATTCTTTTCAAAATATTCTGTTACAGCTTCTGAAAATAATCTGTTTACTACGCCTTCAACTTCTTGAGAGCCTAATTTACCCTTTGTCTGACCTTCAAATTGAGGTTGAGGTAAACGAACAGAAATAATACCTACAATACCCTCACGAATATCATCACCTGTTAGATTAGGTTCTTTTTCCTTGATTACACCAGAAGATCTAGCAAATTGATTAACTACTCTTGTAATAGATGTTTTGAAGCCACTAAGATGAGTGCCACCGTCAGAGGTATAAATATTATTTGCATAGGTATATAATGTTTCGTCATCTTCTTCACCATATTGAAAAGCTACTTGAACATTAATTTTACCTGATTTATTTTCAAAAAAGAAAGGCTTAGAAGGATATACATTAGTACGTGATTTAGCAAGAAAAGCTACATAATCAGCAATACCACCTTCAAAGTAATAATCTTCTTTTGTTCCTGTATGTTCATTCTTATAGCAGATTTTTAACCCACCATTAAGATAAGCAGTTTCACGAAGTCTACGGATTAATACAGCTTCATCAAATTGAATATTGTCATTGGAACGTTTATTCCAAATTTTATAAATAATATCTAAGGATTGTTCGCTATTTTTTGTAGCTTTGAATATGTCATAAAAGACAGCACCATTAACTTCACCATTGATTAATGCTTTACGCCATTTTCCAGAACATTCAGCAAAAACTTCATCAATTTCGAACTCATCAATCAAATGTTCTCGGAATGCATCTTCTACAGCAAATTGACCAAAAATATTGTAGTCAGGAGTAAATGTAATCTTTGTACCTGTTGAAGTAGAAGTTCCAGTTTCAGTTACACTAGATGCTGGAATACCTCTGTTAAAAGAAAGTAAATATTTCTTTTTATCACGACTAACTTCTGCATCTAATCTGACAGAAAGAAAGTTTACACAAGAAGCTCCAACACCATGCAAACCTCCAGAAGCTTCATATCCGGAACCATCGTCTCCGAACTTACCACCTGCATGAAGTTCTGTAAGTACAATCTCAAGAGTACTTCGTTTCTTTGGATCTTCTTGTTTAACTGCTACAGGGATACCACGTCCATTATCAATTACTGTAACAGACTTATTATCTTTAGATACAATAACATCAATCTTTGAACAATGCCCTGCCATATGTTCATCTACAGAGTTATCCAAAATCTCCCAAACAAGGTGATGTAGCCCTTTTTTGCCTGTATCTCCAATATACATAGCAGGGCGAGTTCGTACAGCTTCTTGACTCTCTAGAATCTGAATCGAATCTTCATTATATTGATTTGCCATTTACAATCCTTTTAGGCATAAAAAAATGCTGTGATTTAGTAACCACAGCATTCTACCTTAAACATGGCTTATTCGCAATATTTTAGCTTGGATCGAGCAAATCTACTAAGTAATGTTTACCTTGTCTGTCCAAAATTCTTGCGGTTTTAACAAATTGAATATATCTAGAAGCCATACCACCCATACCCGGAGCACCACCACCCTGAGCTTTTCCTACATTCTTGGCAACATTAAGAGCAATACCCTTAATTGTGGCTGATAATTCTTCTAATGATGTTATATCACCAATTGTTTTATCTTTTGGTAATCTTTCCCATCTTCTATCTTCTGTACGTTTTTGTTCTTTTTCTTCGTCTTCAGGAGATACATCTTTTCTTGGGATTCTTTTACCGATATGAAGATCATTAACTTTTCCGGTTTCTTCTCCACCATAAGTAGTCCATACATATAATGCGATATCTTCAGCTGATTCACCAAGCTTATCAAAAATAATAGTTTGAATATCGATATCGTATAGAATTTTGCCTAATTCGTCTAAAGGAGAACCAATTTCTTCTCTTTGACCAGCAGGAGCCCCAGGAGCTGCCATAGGACTAGTTGGAGGTCCACCCATACCCATCATAGGATCCATACCCATACCTCCACCCATACCCATATCACCACCCATAGGAGGTGCCGGTGGAGCAGCAAGAGGCATTTCTTGAGCGAATCTATATTTTGACATTAGTGGGTTGTTCTACTTAAAAAGTCAGACCAGTGTGAACCTCTACCTGGTGTATGAAAAGCTGAGGTTTCATGCATTGTATCGTCAATAACAACTTCTGGCTCTTCTGTTTCTGAAAATAAATCATCTAATAATCTAGGGTTGAGAACATTCATGCCACCCCAGTCATTTTGTACAGTAGAGGCTTTTCTAACAATTTGCTCATGACTAAGACCACGAGCATCAACAAATTCTTCTGTAGAGTCTATTTCAGAAACATTGCTCATTGCAATTAAGATAGCATCAGTCATCTTTGATTCTACTAATCTAGAATTATCAGTAGCTGTTTTAGTCATTTTTGAAGCTGTTTTCTTGAATATATCAGATGCTTCAGCTATAATTACCGCTTGCTCATCGTTCCTTAGATTAGGAGCAATTTCTTCTAAAAGTAAATGTAAACTAGACTCGATTGACATTATTATCACCCTACTGATATTTCTTGATATATTATATTTTGTTCTTTAAACATTTTATACCTTCCTTTAATGTAACACTGATGGATAAACTGCTATAGCTAAAGTATCAGCACCAGTTTCTTTTACGGGGTATGAGAATGTTCTTAATTTAGTTAATGTTGTGTTATATACTTCTATTTGACTCAGTAATGTAGCATCTTTACCTGTTACAAATATTTCACCAGCTTTATTGATACAGATAGCATTTGGAGATGACATTACAATAACTTCACTTTGTAGTAACCCGCTTGAATTATATTTTCTCAATAATCCATTTGATGTTGTTACATAAATGTTTCCAGATATATCTACACTTACTGATTGAGCATTTGTACTTGTAAAATGAGTTACATATACTCCACTACTGTTAAATTTAATAATTTTATCGTTATTTTCTGCAATATAAATATTATTATTTATATCTAAACAAATACTTGTGACATTGTACATAAGGACATTTGTATTATATTCATTAATCCATGTAGTAACAGTATTAGTACTATTTAATTTATTTATATTGTAAACATAGACAGAAGAAGCAAATGTTTTATATACTATATATTTATTATTACTACTATCCAATGCAATAGATGTAGGAATTGAATTTGTATTTAATGATGAATTATTTATTTCGTTTGTTATTGTAATATTTGTTTCTAAGATCCAAGCATTATTGGCTTTATCATAAGATCTTTGTCTAAGATTTCTAGCAGCTGATACTTCCCATATTTTTCCATTAGAATCTACATCAAATGCATCATATGTATTAATATTATTAACTGAAAGATTTGACACAGTATCACCAATAGAATTCTTCAAAACAATACCTGTAGGCTGAATCATGTTTGTTGGACCAGAAACAAAATTCAAATACATTAATTGCTCATTAGAAACAATGGTAGTATCTTGCGGAGTTTCAACTACAGTAGATTCACAATTAGCACTAGGATTTTTACCATCATAAGGCTTGAATTGTGTAATAAATCTCATATTTCGTATAAGACTAGGATTTTGCCCCGAAGGTACATAAACAGCTAAACCTATTTTAGTTGATTTAGCTATATTATTTTTACTGAGGTTAGATCTGCCTAATGAGATAGCAGTAGTTGATAATGTTGGTAAATCATTCCATGTTGAAGGATCAGAATTATATACAGCTAATCCATCAGCAAGATTCCATGTTATATTAGTTGTTCCGATAGTATAATAAGGAACAGAAGTTGCTGGCTGTGGTAAAGATATTAAATAATCTTTATTTTCGCTAGCTATACCTGCTAATACTTTTGTAACAGCTCCTGGGAATATTTCAGTATTTTCGTTAAAGTCCGTTGCTCTAACCCATCTACCGTCTGAACCAGTACCAGCAAATTCTACAAAATATATACCATTAGCAGAGCTTGTTGATTGATTCTTGACTAATATTCTGTCTCCCGCTAATACTTCTAATCCATCCACTATTAGGGGAGCTCCACCATATAATGTTGCTATATTTGTAGTTGTGGCTAATCTACAATCATTAAATCTTACTGTATTAGGTTGTTTAGCCCAATAAATATTAGTGGAGTTTAATACAGGTGAAGATGAACTTAGCCATATACCATACCAGCTATTACCATCTACAATCCCACCAGTCACGTTTACTCTTAGATATGGATTTAACTCAGAAGTAGAATTCATCTTAGAATGTCTTACTAATCTAACACTTCTAGAATAGCCTAAAGTATATAATCCATTTTGAGTAGCAGATGTTTGATCTTTAACAATAACAGTAATACCATCAGCTAATGCAACACCATTTAAAGTTCCTGATGCTAATGCTGATAAGTCTATATTTGATCCAACTGAAATAGTGTCTGCATTAGGGAAATTAGAACTCCATGTATTAGAATTCATAAAATAAACATCAGAGGATCCAACAGTTGTAGAGGCAGAATCAAAATAAGATTCCCATACAGTATTTAATCCTGTAGCACTATTTGTAACAGATACATTTAAAGGTTCTATAGAGAATTGATCGGCAGTAGCATTCCCTGTTGTAACTCTTGTATATATAGGTTTTTTCGCTGCTCTTACAAATGTTCCTAAATAACGATCTGCAGCTGTTGTTTGTCCACGAAGTAAAACTCTATTTGAAGTTGATAATGTTAAATCTACACCATCAATAGTATCTGGTACTGCATTTGTAAGATTAGAAATATTAGTAGTGGTAACAGCATTTGTTTGATAATAATATTTAGCAGAATTAACTTTTCTGAAATATTTATCTACAGTATTAAAAGTATAAGATGTTGCAGGTGGTAGATGTAATTCATATTCTTGATTTAATGTACTACCATCGTTAACTAATACTTTACCATAAGCAAATAATTCGTTATCATTATCAAAATATGGTGCTCTAGCTAATGTAAAATTATTTGTAGCTTTATATAAATAGATTCCGTTTTGCGATGGATTTGTTACTTGATTCTTGACTAATATTACATCATTAGGAGCTAAGAACGTACCATCTATATAGTTTGGCGGAGAAGCTAAATTAATATTTTGTGCAGATCCATTAGTAGCTAATCTTGCTGTGAAATCTGTTAGTAATGATTCATCTAAGAAATCTATACCAGATGTACCTAATGTTGTAGAAGCTGGATCATAATAAGATCTGAATGTTTTTGCACTAGGTAATGTTGTAGAGACATATATTGGTGATATGCCTACAGATTGATATGTCGCATCTCTAGTTAATGTGTATGAATATTTAGAAATCGCAAAATCATAAATACCATTACCAGGAACATTAGAAGTTAAGTTAGCTGTTAATAAAACTGTATCAAAATTAGCCAGATTATAAGAATCTACAATCATAGGCATAGATGTTAATGATGCGACAGATGTATTATATCTAACTCCTACTGTTTGAACTACATGATAAGATGCTGGAATAAAATTCAAACTTCCATAATCTTGATCTAATAAGTAATAAGATACTGCAGGTTCAAAAGTGACAGTACCATTACTTGGAGTATATTTAGCACCTATATATGGCGCTCTAACTCTACATCCGAATCTAGTATAATCTTCTGCAGTTACTCTTTGTAATGTGATGATTCCAGAACCTACAGAAGCTATACTCCAAATACCTGTGTCTGGACTACCATCTATAGAGGTATAATCATAATAAGGTTGAGGGTATCCATAATTTACTAATACTCTTTGTCCAACTGTCGGTGTACCATTACCAATTAGCTTTGTTGTAAGAACATTAGATGTACCTGTCTCATATAAGCTTTCTTGATATCCTAATGTAATTACCCATTGACATGTTTGTAATGTATCAATTCCGTTAACAAAAGTAGCTGTTCCACCTGCATCAGATAGGCTGCTATAAACATGAATATTATGTGTACCTAAGATAAATGTATCAGAAGTAGTATAACCTGTAGGAGTAGTTTCTGCTTGCATATAAAAATGAGCATATCCTGAAGGCAATACTTGAATTCTTATTAATGAAGGCTTAATTAGTTCTGCAGTAGTATCAAAACTCGAATGTCTACTCCATGTATTTCCAGATCCAATTTGATAGATACCATTTTTTGTTTTATCAGCATCATAATCTACAAGGATAGTATCTCCTGATACTAATGCTCTTGAGATACCAAAACCGTCAGTGATGATAGCTGTACCACTTACTGGATTACCTGTGAAATAATATGTAGTGGTAAATTTAGTCCAGGATGATGTTTGCTCTTTCCATGTTTGTGTGTAATCATATGACAGGTAATTTGATTGGAACTTATAAGATGGAATATAAATTTCTCCCTGATTTGTTCCTTTCATTGTTTCTACAGATATGTGAGAAAATCTAGCATTTAAATTGATAGTATTAATATTAGAATAGTATGTATTGTTATTTGAAATTGTAGATTCAAATGGCGTAGGGGATCCATTAACATAATAGATACCATTTTCATTTTTATTAGTTTGTGTTCTTACTACAATCTTATCATTATTCAGTAACTGTGAAGCTCCAACACCATTGATTGAAGCAGTGATTGTAGGAAATGAACCCGAAGAATAACCACTTAAATTTTCTGTAGTGTAATATTTAGCAGAGATATTTGTAGATGAAGAATAATTAAAGAAAGTGACATTAACTGAACCCAGAGCAACACTAGTACCTGGAGCATATAACATCCAAGAAGTAGGTTGTGTACCAGCAGTTAAAGTTACTTTTGCTCCTCTGATAATTTGGTTATATCCAGATGTAGGAGTAAATTGATATGTAAAGCTACTAAGTGTGGAAAAGTATATTCCGTTTTCTACTGGGTTTGTTTGTCCAGTAACTAATATTGCTTCACTGCCAGTGCCAGAAGGTGGTTTTCTGAATTGTGTTTCAGGAATTTCACCCGCAAGATTAACATTAATTTCAGTAAGATTAGTACATGGTCTATATATGTATGGAGTGTTTAATCTATCTTCTATTACGATAGCTCCATTTGTTACTGAATTAAGAGCGAAAAGATTATTCTGTATACCTCTTGTCATATAGTAAAAATTTCCACCATATGAGTTAGTACCATTTTGCAAGAAGACTATCGTGCTAACAAGTTCATTCGTTGTATCAAAACTTGTAGATCTAGCCCATACACCATTACTTCCTGTTCCGGCTGTAGTTACAGAATATACGCCATTTTGATATGTCGCAGTTTGATTTTTAACTAAGACTAAATCTCCGTTGACAAGTGTAATTCCATTAATAACGTTTGGAGCTGCGGAAAGATTGATATTAGTAGATGTTGCAACTTTAACTGTTGTAGTACCAAAATAATGTGTTGCATCAGTCCATTGTAAATTAGTATTAGATAAAGTTGCTCCATGATAATAGCGGAATACTTTACCTTTATTTATTGTTCCACCTAAAGAGTAGATGCCAATTTGTCTATTGTTTGTACTTGTTCTCAATCGAAAATCAATATTATTCCATTGAGAATCTTTTTCTACTGAATTTTGGTTTACAGGATATAAGCTACTAACATAATAAACACCATTTTGAGATGCAGTAGTTTGTTTTCTAACTAAAATTCTATCATTTAAATTTAATGTATATCCATCTAATACATCAGGTGCATTAGCAAAGTCTGATATATTATTAGTTGTAGCTACAGAACATGCAGTGAGCGTTCTTCTCGTTGTTCTTTCTACCCATTTAACAGATAATCCAGCATCATAAGTAGCTGTAGTACCGGGTTCTCCACCTGATGCATACATAAAATACGATTTACCAACATCAGGACATGAAGCATTATCAATAGTGGTTATTCTTCCTCTAAATATTACATTAGCTTGTGTGTCTAATTTATAATATAAGGAAGATGTAGAATTAACAGAATCAACAAAATATAAACCATTTTGTGTTTTTGTAGTCTGTGATTTTACTAATAAATTATCTCCAGAATTAAGAACAATACCATCATGTGTATCTGGAGCATTATCTAATACATCACTAGCAAAACCTGATATATTAGTAGTTGTTGATGTTACAGCATTGGGTAGAACTATTGGATCTACAGTATCCAATAAACAATATTTAAATCTATATCCTAATTGGTATAAATCTGATCTTAATGTTGGATTAGTTGGATCTGCAGCCCCGTAAATGTCACCAATAGTTGTATCAAGCCATAGTTTGACACATTCAACAGAAGAATTTAGCCATTGTAATTGAATGATTTTTTTAGAAGAATAAATACCATCTTCAATTAATCCAAAATCAAGGCCAGGGAGCTGTGGAGTTGTTATTGTTGATCCGTTAGTGTTGTCTAGTTCTACCCAAATTAAAGCTTGTGACATATTATAATCCGAAAAGATTTGTACAGGAGGTTATTTTATTTTTCTACCTCCTGTGTTAATTATCTTCTTTGTGCTTCTGGTTTATTGAAGATTTCACTAGCTACAGCTGCTAATTCAGATCTTTCTACCTTAGATAGAGTGATAGAAGCAACTAAATGGCTATGTTTACCACCAGAAATAGCATGAGCCAGACCGTTTGATTTAGAATCCAGATATGGGTTCTCGACCTGTGATAAGTCTCCTAATAGAATAACCTTGGAATCTTTACCACATCTTTCAACAACCATTCTAGCTTCTTTTGGAGATAAGTTTTCAGCTTCATCTAATAGAATAATGCTTCTTGGTATACTCCTACCTTGAATAAATGCCATAGCTTCTACTTCGATGATTCCTTCTCTAACCATTTCTTCAAACATATTATTTGCAGATAATGATTTAGATCCAAGAATCTGATCAATATTATCTCTAATTGGTCCTAACCATGCAGATACTTTTTCAAACTTATCTCCTGGTAATGCTCCAATATCTTTTCCACCTACTGGAATCAAAGGCTTCATAACTACAATCTTGTCATATGTACCTTCGTTGATTTGCTGTAATGATGAAGCAACAGCTAAGAAACTCTTACCAGTACCAGCTTTTCCTGAAATAGTTACGAGAGGTACAGTCTTGTCATAAAGTGCTTCTAATGCACATTTTTGCTCAAGATTTTTACCTTGTACATTCTGGTATGCTTTAGCTGTTGCATTTGATTTCTCTTTGAGTGTACGTAAAACACCATTTTTGTTATATGTAGGGCATTTAGCTTCTCCATATTCAAAAACAAGAAATTCATTTGGGCAACTAGTACCGATGTTATTTTTCAACTCTTCTGAAAGATTTACGATTGGAGTGTCATCGTCAGACCATAACATTTTCCAATCACTTTCAGAATTACAGGTGATATATCTTAAACCATTGTAATCTTTTTCGTCAAGTTGATCTGATTTATAATTTTCAGATAAACAGTTCCAAGAAATAGCACGTATTCTTAAACCTGTATCTTTAGTTACAACACATACTTTTTTTCTAGGGTTAGCTGCTTTCAGAGCCAAGCAGCATTCAATAATAGCATTATCCGAATGAACCTTTACAATATTAGGTCTCTCATTTTTTTGTAGGGGAGATTCTGTATTGTAAACAAACAATCTACCGTTTTGTTCATTGATCTTGACACCCTTCATTAAGTCTTGGAGGGTAAAAGCTTCTAAATGTCTGAAAACCTCTCTTGCACTCCAACCGATGATGTCACGTTTTGTTTTCATGTCATCTAAATCATCAATAACAGCAAGAGGTAGATAGATATCATTATCTGCGAATTTATACAATGAATAAGGATCATGTAAAAGAACACAGGTGTCGATTATATATATGTGTTTTGCCAATTTGTTTCCTCCTGGCAATCTAAAAAATGGGGATTAATTTCCCTCACTGCAATATTCCCTATCTGGCATATTATGTCCTATATTAGTTTAAGCAGATAGATATTTTACAATTATTTAATTTTCTGGCAATTTATCGATAAAATCAGCAGCTTTTTCATCAAATTTAGTATCAAAAGTCCTTAAATTTAAGATCATTTGCAACTTTTCTTTATCAAATTGCTTCATTTCATCGCCTGACATCCATTTGCTTTGTTTATTATCATTCTCCATTTTTGATAGATTTTTGGTCAATTTGCCGTTATGAAAGTCTTGTAGATCATTTTCCAATTGTGAATTTAGATAATCCTTAGCAGCGTCAAGAGAAGTGGTTTCTAATAAATTATAATCATTGTAAGATACTGATGTTAATTCTCCATTAACCATCACTTTATTACCGTCAGGACTTACTATTTGATTAGATGTATTTCTTCTTAAAAATAAGTTTGTTCTTGGGATACAGATATAAATTTTAAAAGGTAAAGATTCTTCTATCTGATCAGAATTAGTTAATCTCAACACTTCATTTTCATCATTAACAATAGAAACTACTAATTTAGATTTAGTATCTTTAATAAGAAAATCCCATTCATAATTATGTTCTGAAGTTTGGGGATAAAAAGCAGGGACTAGATTAAATTTATCTTTCATCTCAGCAACAGTGAAAAATAAAGAGAATCCAATAGAATCTTCTGGAGTGCCTTTACGATATGTTCCTACTTTATTCCAATCTACAATAAATTGATTTTCTGCATCTAAATTAGCTTCTTCAGAAAATTCACCTTTATCATAAATATTTCTAAGTAATGAATCTTCTAAAATTCTTCTAGCTCTTACTAGATCTAAAAATTCATCACTACTTCCACCAAAATCAGGGTGTTTCTTTCTAGCTTGCTTTCTAAACGCTTTATCAATTAAATCAGAAATGAAAATCTTATCATTTCTAGTATTACCTTTAGGGAAATCTTCTTTAGCAATATCTAATATCTCATAGTAATCTTTGCTAAAATCAATAATCTTTTTAGGGTCAAATTCATTGGACATACAGGAATTATAAAAGATAAAGCATTATAATTGTAATTATGTGGTACAGACTAGCTCAAAATTATGATATAAATGGTAATCTTGTAGAGGATCAAATATTAGCCGAACCTCCTGAAAATCCAGCACCACAAAATGTAGAAGAACCCAAGCAAGATATACCTGCAGGAACAGATGTAGTAAAACCTGTTCAAGATCTTACTGCTGGGATGAGATTACCTCCTATTCATCAGTTCTGTCATTGTTACATTAAAGAATATCCTGGTGGTAAAAAGGTATGGCAGTTTGGTGAAAATTGCTGTGAAGAATGTAAAAGTTTAGCTTTAGAATTCAACTCTAAACAAGATCAGATGTATTCACAGTCCTAATTTTAATCTTATATCCCATTAAATTAACATCAATCTTTTTATTCAGATATGTTTTGTTTGGGCATTTAGCTTTAGATATGTAATAATTTATTTTTCTTATAGTGTCTGAAGAAAAATTTGAATTTTTTATTGTTTTATTTGCATGTTTTTTGATCAAATTCCAATCCATGTTTGTATTGAAGCATTTGTCAAATATTTCGTTTTCTAAAGATTGCAATTCTGTTTTATATAAAAGTATTTCATCTATAGATAAACATTTGAATGCATTAGTGAGTAAAAATCTAAGCATGTGGAAATTTGGAAGATATTTTATAGTTATATCATTTAGAATATAAACATCTAATAATATATCAATATCCCCATAAATTTGATTTACATTACCATTTGAAGCAACCCTGTATATAGATTTAGCTACATTGCCTTTTCTAATAACAATAACAGGAGCGATGGAATGTATATCTATGTTAATATTTATGCCAGTACCTACAAGATTTACAATATCTTCATTGTGTGATCTTAAAGCAAAGCATAATTCCGCATTTAGGTTATCCACGATTCTACAACTTTTGAATTCCAGTCTAAATAATAATTTTCTTTATTGCCGTAAATTCCTGACCAAAGTAAATATATTTTTTCTTCAAAAGCTGTATGCCAACAATCTTTCCAACCATAATCTTTTTTTGATAGTATTTGAAAATATTTGTTTTTAAATTTATCTGCTATCTCACCTCTTAATTTTAGTATAGAATAGATTTCTTCATCTAAATTATTTGAGGTTGATAAAATGTCATCTTGAGCCAATGGATCAGTTCTTAATCCATCATAATAAATTTGCTGATATTCTTCTAATAAATATTCTTCAACTATACCTATCGCACGTAATTTTTTATTCTTAGGTAAATTGTATATAAAATTGTATGAAAACGAATTATTAATGAGCCTAATTCGTTTCTTTTGTAACTCTTTAGTGTCAACATTTATAAGATACGAAACATCTTGATTGTTTAAGCTTTTAGTAAATATAATACTAGGTGTAGAAATGTTGTTTGATAAAGAAGCATGTAGAGAGAGTAAAATGTCTATGAAATTACTTTTGTTTACAAGCTTCTTTATTTCTTTGTTTAAATATATTTCAATATTTTCCAATTAAACTTTTTTCTTAAATAATGCGTAAGCCATATCTTTAATATAAGGTGTCAATTTACCCTGCGTATTGTGCCTTATATTATCTAAACCATTATTTTCCTCTTCTAATTTATTTAGCAATATTTTCTTTTTTGCTCCGAGCTCTCTATCAGAAGGGTTGTAGTTTAATTGCTTGTAGAAAAGATCTCGTAAAGCTTTATCAACAATATCAGTAATAATTTTTACTTCATATGATGGATCTGAACCAGACGCTTTTCTATACCACATAATTTAATAGTTCTTTCCTTCGATAACATGATTTTCGTTAATTACAAAAGCAACATTTTGTGAAGGAATGTTAAATAAACAAACATTCATCTTGTCATCTTTGTAAATAACATGAAAATCTTTACCCACAATTAATATGCCATCAATACCACCAACACAGGTTCCAGGGTTATAGGTGTATATTTTCCACTTTCCTAAACCTCTATTTTGAATACTACTGTCATTTAATGCCATAGTAATACCTCGCTTTCCGTATATGTATATCCTTGATTTAGCACACTACATCCTTTAATTTGCATATTGATTCCTGCGTGGTAATATTCTTTCATGGATCAAAATATGCTCATCAAGTTCTTTTCATCTAAAGAATTTAAGAATATCGGCGAAGTAAAAGCACAAAAAATTATAGATGCTTTTGGTGAAGATAGCATTGATGTATTAATGGCAAATCCTAAAGCTATTTTTGAAATGTCTGATTTAAATGATACAGACAAATCTACTATCTACAAATATTTTACCAATAATGATAAAAACACAATCAACAGTCTCATCAAATTAGGCTTATCATTTACATTCGCCCAAAAGGTAATGATGTATTTAGGTGTTAATTGTGCTAAGGATATCAAAGAAAATCCATTCTGCATGTTAGAAATCAATGGAATTGGTTTTAAGAAATGTGATCAAATATATCTAGCTAATAATAAAGACCTGTATAGCCCTCTTCGATTCAATGCTGCGGTCACACATATTTTGCAAGAGTCCACTAATATTGGACATTGTTATCTAGCAAACACTGAACTTTATAATGAAATCAATAATTTGCTTAATAATAAACAAAAATATCCAGCACAACAATATAAGCAATATTTGATTGAGCTTAACAAAACTCATTCAATTATCATTCAAAACGATAATATTTACCTACCATATTTATATTATGCAGAAAGATCATCAGCTAAGTTACTTTCTGAATTAGATACATATGAATATGATTTTAATAAAGTAGCAGAAAATTGCACTGAATACAATTTCAAATCTTTATCTGACGAACAAAACTATGCTATTAATAGTGTACTCAAAAATGATGTGACTATTATTACTGGTGGTCCTGGTGTAGGTAAAACACACGTAGTCAAAGGTATTGTTCAAGCATTTAAATATTTCAATGTTAATTATGCTCTTTGTTCTCCTACTGGTAAAGCTGCTGATAGATTGTCTAAATCTTCTGATGAGCCAGCTTGTACTATACACAGACTACTTAAAGCTAATCATACTGGTGGGTTTGATAAGAACGAATATGATCTCTTAGAGCATGAAGTTATTATTGTAGATGAAGCTTCTATGCTGGATATCAATCTATTTAATTCTTTACTAAAAGCTATGAACTCACATACTAAACTTGTTTTAGTAGGTGATGTTAATCAACTGCCATCTGTAGGGCCAGGAAATCTACTTAATGATCTTATTAGTTCACAGTTATATCCTGTTTGTAGATTGACTAAGATTTTCCGCCAAACGTCCACAAATACAATTATTAATACAGCACATAAAATTTTGAGAGGTGAAGATCCTGATTTGATTCAAGCTTCTGATGGTTCAAATTGTTTCTTTTATCAGACTAAAGAAGAAAATCTTGTAGGAAGAATAACCAAACTATATCGGAAGCTTTTAGATGGTAAATATACACCTCAACAAATTCAAATCATGACCCCCAAGAAAATAGGACCTTTGGGCAGTGTAGAGCTTAATAAAATACTACAAGATGAATTAAATCCAAAGATTGATGGTGTGGAAGAATTTGCTAACGATTACAAAACATTCCGAACAGGCGATAAAGTAATACAAAATAAGAACAATAAAAATAAGAATGTATTCAATGGAGAAACCGGCATTATCATCAATATTTCTAGTTCAATTAGAGTTGATTATGCTGGAAAGATTATTGAATATGTACCTGCTGAATTGGGAGAATTGGATTTAGCTTATGTAATTACTGTTCATAAATCTCAAGGCAGCGAATACGAAGTGGTAGTTTTCTTACAATATAATCAATATTTTCCATTACTTCAAAGAAAGCTTTTATATACCGCTGTTACACGAAGTAAAACTTATTGTTTTATCTTAGGTGATTATAACAGCATGATCAAATCTATCGAAAATTTATCTGAAAGTAAAAGAAATACTAGCTTGATTACAAGATTAAAGGAATCAACAGTATAAAGTCCTAAAATATAATAAGAGGTATTTTTTATGGACTTACGAGAAGTATTTTCACAGGCTGGCCCAAGTGCTAAGGAAAGAGCAGAAAGACAATTTGCTCAAACATATAGTCATGATAAAAATTTGATTGACTTAAGAAATCCTGAAGATAGAGAATTGGTTAGATCTATCAGCCCAAGAGTTATGGAAGTTGTAGAGGCATATGAAGCTATGCCTCAAAAATATGTTCCTAATAAACCATTCATTGTAAATTTTGGCAATAAAATGGTAATTATTCCACCTGTGAAGGGTTTGAAAGAAAAATTTGAAAAAGAATTAGCTCCTCTTTGTTTTATGAGTGAAGAAACCGCTGAACGTAACGTAGGTAGTGCTAGAAATTTCATTCAAAATGTAGGATTGCTCCATACAGACAGACCTAAATCTGCAACATTACATGTAAGATATTCTACAGGTACAGATTCAGGTATCCCAGCTGATACCGAGAGAGAAGTTGCATTAGTACCTAGATTAGATAGATTAGTACAATCTTTACCTCCAGATTATACTAGATCATTGGGCTTAGTGGAAAAAGGTTCTCATAAATTAATGTGGCAAACAAGCTTGATGAGAGCTATGTTTGATGATGCTTATCGTAATGAGATTATAGATACATTAACCCCATTTGAAAAAGGTGTTCTAAGATCTAAAGTATCAACTTTATATGCTTTGAAAAATAAATATGAGAATGATCCAGAAGCTTTTATGGCTGAAATTAATTGGGATCAGCTTACTGCTCAATTACTTAAAGATTTAGACAGAAAATTTGAATATACAAAAATACACTCTGCTAGATTAAAAACAGGCAAAAACTGGTATCCTGTAGACTTTCCTGGAATGATCAAAGAATTCATTACAGGAACTAAACATCCTGAAACACTTCATTCCGAAGAAGAAGAATACGAGTAAAAATAAGGCTGAAACATTAGTTTCAGCCTTATTCTCTTTAAGTATACGTGTATAATGTCTATATATGTCTGATATCATTAAAAGCAATTCTCAGAGGTGTGCTTTCTGCTCGAAGAAGGCTACTGAAAAAATCACAGACCATTTGAATTTATTTTCAAAAGATAATGCTCTTTATTTATGTGAACAACATTTTAATAGCTTCCAAGTTGGTACTGTCTTTGGACAGATGGAAATTAATGCTAAAATTATTTCTATTTTATCTAACATAGATGATGATCTCACTGGTGAGACATTAAAAAATAGAGTATACACATTAGTACCATTAGGAAAATCACAAGTAGAATTAGCGCCTAAATCTAAGCCTGTTTCCTTTTCTGAATTTAGTCCAAGATATTTTTATGAGTCATTAAATAAAAAAGTCATTGGTCAAGAAGATGCCAAGAAGAGAGTTTCCTTGGCTGTATATGAACATGTAAAGTCTTCATTTGGTAAAAAAGAACCTACAGATAGACACAACATTCTTCTTTTGGGTGCATCAGGAAGCGGTAAAACTTTCATTATCAATAACGTGGCTAAAGATCTAAGTGTGCCTTTCGTTGTTGGTGATGCTACTTCATATTCTCCAACAGGTTTTCAAGGATCAGATGCAGAGTCTTGTATTCATGATCTCTGGACATCGGTTGAAGGTGATTTAGAAGCAGCAGAACGTGGTGTAGTATTTATAGATGAATTAGATAAGCTTGCTACTTATAATCATGTTGGCACTAGATCAGAATCTTTTAACCAATCTACTCAATCTACTATGCTAAAACTCATTGAAGGCAAGCGTGTAAAAATTCCATCATCTGTTACCGGAGATACAGGTAATCCACCACCATATGTTTCTACTAATAAGATTTTGTTTTGTTTTGGTGGAGCTTTCAACGGATTACATAAAATTGTAGCAAAGAAAATGGGTAAAAAGGAAAAAACCATTGGATTGCGTACAGATGCAGATTATAACGAAGAATATCAAAAGCAATTAGAATCTTATGAAATATTAAGATCTGCTTCTCAGGATGTTCTTGTCGAAAGTCTTATTGAATATGGATTATCTGCCGAATTTGTAGGAAGAATTCAAAATATTGTTGCATTGGCTCCATTGAACAAAGAAGAGTTGATGAAATGTTTAGTGGATATCGAATCATCACCAGTTAATAAACAACAGCTTCTTTTTGCAGAATCAGGAATACATTTAATATTTGAACAAGATTTTCTTAATTCCGTGATTGAAAAAGTTGAAAAAATGGGTACAGGCACAAGAGCTTTAAATACATTAGTAAAGAAATCTGTATCCTATGCTGCATTTGAACATCTTGGTCATTCAGGTAAGAAACCAAAAAGTATTACTATAGTACAGGAATGCTTAGAAAATCCTGAGAAATATCTTATAGAGTATTAAAATTATAAGGTGATATTTTGAGCAAATATATAAAGAAAACTGTTGAATTAAACAGATATACTACAGATTCAGAAGCAAATGTAGAGCTATCTTATAAAACGCTCGAAGCAATTTCATCTTTATGGGTCAAGGTTGCAGATAACCCTGTCACCCCAACAGTTCCAGACGTAACTCGTGCAATTGGTGTTCAAACTACCTCTTATGATATTGCTGATTATACTAAAGTTGTAGATCATTTTCTTAATCAGTTAATGAAGAAAACTAATCAGAGTAAATATAAATATGATTTTGTTTTTACATCAAATCCCGAAATGGATCCTGAAGCAACTTTACATAAGGAAGAAATTGAAAAAAAGTTTGAAGAGTTGAAAAGAAGTGAACCAACACCAAACGTTGAAACTAAATATCGCAAACCCGGTGGAAGTTATTGGCTTGAATACAGTGATGCCATTTTTTATATTGAAACATCAGCTTACAGGGGGGATCTTGAAACCGATGATCCGTCTACTCCGATAATTAATGCTAGTACATTATATGCTTTACCTTCAGCTCCTAGACATGATAATCCAGATTATGTGAGATATAATAATTTAGCTAAAACAGATTTACTTAACCTTTGTATAAGTAGAGCTATTCCACCTGTAGCACCAGGGTCCCCTCTTAGTACTTATGAAGATTATAAAAATAGTATTATTGCATCTTTAGGAACCCCAACTGTAATCCAAAAAAAGATCCAATCAACTAAACCTGACAGTTTTATTCCTAAAACTAATACAGAATATTTTATAGTTGATTTAGTTGATTTAGTAAACTCTACGACCAATCCACCACCTGGAATGCCAAGAGAAAATTATGAATATATTCTGAATTTATCAGGGGTATTAGCATGGGCAGGTGTATCAAAAACAGATCCAAGAGTATATAGCACAGCATTATTACCTTACGATCCAAATAGATTTTTGAGAAGAGATGTTGAGAAAGCTGTGAGTAATAATCGAGACATGTCGATTCCTGCAACTATGGGTGGTTATATTCTAGCTGATGTTTTAGTTTTACGTGCATCAATGATAGCAGCTATAACCGCTGCTGTTCCATCTAATTTTGACTTAGATGGCGGACAAATAGCTGTTCAAGAAATGTTTAGTGCGTTTACTCCACAACAAGCTAAATTATTTAATGCCAGAGGATTAGAATCTTATGTTGCCAATGATGGATCCGTAAGATTTGATGTAGATAAAACAATGAAATATTTAGAAGACATGGCTAGATATGAGGGAATCACACAATTTTTTGATAAAAGAATACAAAAAGAATTGCTTGATAAAATTAACTACCCGATAGAATCATATAATGGTGCTACTGGTAAAAAGGAAACTACGCCTTACAAAGAATTTGTAAAGAAGGCAACATATGAGCAAATAGTAGATCCTACTGTTATCAGATTGGTTAGAACAATAGCCAGAGATATAGCAAATCTTGTAGGTAGATTAGAAATGAAATTAGTTCATTATCAAAGAAGACAGAGAATCGATAAAGTTAAAAAAGCAGGTGATTAATAATGACTAGAAATGAAAAATATATATCTTTAAATATAGAGCTGGATCATTTAGAAAAAGCTATATATGATAATAGAAATATCAAAATAGCTAAAGTTGTAACTGCTAGTGTTATCACCTCTATTGGATCTTTGTTAGGTAAAATTGGTGTTAATTCAGCTACAGTAACACAATTTTTATCTAAGGCTACTTCTGGAGCTATTAGTCCAACAACTTTTAGCACTGTTTTATCAAATGGTATGACAAGTGTTCCAGGATTAAGTAACATGAAAAATCTTAATCTTGGTTTAGGTACATGGGAAGAAATTGCAAACGTATTACAAGATATCGCTAGTACTGCAGAATTAATTGCCAAATTAGCTCCTATGATTATCTATACTATAGATTCATTAGTAACCATGGATACAATTTCACCCGAAGAAGCATCCAAAAAAGTTCAAGATCCACTTTACGATTCCAAACAACAAGCAGCTACTGATTCCGAAGCTCATGCACAAATGGGTGGTTTTACAGGTGGTGGATTTGGCAACATTCCGATGAATACTGATCCAACAAAAGTAGACATAACCTCAGACAGCAAAAAAATGACCCGTATTGCTGCAAATGAGGTGGAATTAACTGGAGCAGATGCTAATGTAATGCCAGATTCAGTAAATGGCATCTTAAAGCGATTTATGGCTATTGCTAACGATCCAACAACTGGAGGACCTAATGATCCAAGAACAGCTAAAAAGTTGGAAGATTATTACAATCAGATTAACAGCCAATATGGTCCAGTATTGAAAAAATTACCAAAGGTCAATCTTTAATTATGAACCATTTAGATATTTATAAAGTTGCATCTGAAAACGATAAAAATCTTAACTTTAAAGAAGCCGACCATTTAGATAACGAATTGATTAAAATTGCACAAAATTTAAACAACCCTGGTGCAATTATTACAAGTCCATCTGAAATGTTTTTTGGTGGAGCTAATTCACAATATGGTTTCTCACAACTGCCTGGAGCTTCTATTCAAGGTCAAGGTGCTAAAAGACCGGATTTATTTTTTCATGAACCTGGAGCTGATTCCAGATTTAGAATAAACCCTGCTACAGGTAGAGAATATTCTTACGATGAGATTAAAGTATTGCAAGAACGTGAGTTGATGAATCAGCAAACCAGAAATCCTCAGTATGAACAGGCATTTGAGAATCAGTGGAATAATTATTATCAAACATTAATTCAACAAGGCGCTACTCCTGATATGTTACAAAATGTGTTATATCATTGGGGAGAAAAATTAGCTGCTAAGGTTAAATCTGGTATGACCCCTGCACAGTTCTTTGCGCAATATGGAATTATCAATCCTCAACTTAGAACTAGTCTTATGAATCAATTACAACAAGAATCTTTACTTAAGAATTAAATGTATAATTGGACATTATGACATGTCCATTATATTGTTCTAAAGTAAATCAATGCTTTGTAAAAATCACTTCTAATACAAACATTTTATCTCATCTTACATCTATCCCCTTAAATCTTGTAGACAGTCAATGGTCTGAAGATTGTAAGGGGATTTTTGCCAATTGTTCTTTTGTTGAAAAAACTACTGAAGAAATTAAGGAACAAGCACCAGAAATTCCTGAGACAAAAGAAGAACCAGTAATTGAAATTGAAGATGTTAAAGTTCGCATATTTAAATTAGACAATCCATATCTTGTCAAAGCTGATGTCATAGTTTATCCAAACAATATGCTCTTGAATATTGATGATCCTTTATTAACAAGAATGACAAAAAATAAGATGCAGGATTATTTGGATAAAATCAAACGTCCAATTAAAATGGGTTCTGTACATGAAACAGATTCTTTTGGTATTGTTCCTAAGAAAGTTTTCCATGCAGTTATCGCTGGTGAAAGTAGATTAGTAAGCGAAGAAGATATTAGAATCTGCACAAGAAAATCTTTATTATTAGCAGAAGAAGCTAAAGCAAGAACTGTTTTGTATATTCCTTTTGACTGCGGAACACATGACATTCTTGATACAGCTAGAACACAATTAGCTGCAATTAAGACCTATTTAAAGCAAAATAAGGACCTTAAATACATCAAAAATATCTTTATTGTAATGGAAGATGAGGAATCTTATAACGTATTCATGGAATATTACAATAGAATATTTAAGTAAAGGTATTGTTTATGCAGCCAAAATCAGATGCTATATTACAAGCGTTTATGGATAGCTTTACATTTCCATTATGGCTTGTTGATTCTAATCATAATATCTTGATGAATGAATATGCACTAGAATTATCTAATTCTGGTTTTGATATTAAGTCTAAAATCAATAAAATGCGGTTAGGCGATACAAAAAATATTGTTTATAATGGCACGAAATATAAAATTCACAGTAAAGATATAAACCACGGAACAAACTGCTTAGTATTCACAATGGAAAAAATAATTGATGATGTTGTTAGGCTCAAAGAATCAACATCTAAATTAAGGAAAGTATTAGGCTCAGTATAATTGATGGAACATAATGATGATGATTTCAATTACAGAGATCTCAAAAATATAATAAACGCACAGACAGAAGCTTATGTAGAATTCAATAATGCACTAGTAAGAATCATAGAACTTCAAAAACAGATTAAAGAAGAAATTAATCGTGTTGGAGATACTGATTTAGATGAGCTTAAGGGTATTTCTGAAAAAATAACCAAAGTTACTACATTATTAGAATTGTTTACTGATAATAAAAACAGTCTTGCTAATGAGATGGACGAATATAATGCTGTTCTTTCTGATTTTGGTTCAGAATTACAGAGTTTTAAATTCGACTTAGAAAGAATTATTCTCACTCAAGCTGCTAATAATGAATACGAAAAGCTTAACAGATCATATAACGACAAAACAAATAATTTAAAATCTATACTTGATACTTTGGGTAAGAAAGTAGATACCATGCAAAGTACACAAGAAAAAGCATATAGCCAAGTTCAAAAGTTCTTATGGGGCCTTGGCGGAGCTTGGTTTGTTATTCAATTTTTAATTAGTATTGGACTGTATAATCTTAAGAAATGAAAATAAATATTACAGGAGATTCTAAAGATCTTCTTAATAAATTAAAACAAATAGATAATACATACCATATTTCAGAAGAAGATTGTCTCAGAGTTCATATATCTAATAGTAAACCTGAAAATCATGTTCATGTATGGCAAACCACACATGATTATAAAATAACCGACCCATATTCTTATTATGATAAATTAAAACAAGATATGGGTCTATTAATATTAGTAGTCAAAAATGTCTTTTATAATTCTAGATTAGGAACTATGCATTTAATATTTCATTATGATGGAATAGCTAGTTGTCAAAATGATCAAGAATTAGATTATATTTTAGCCGAAATGATTGCTGAACTTCAATATAATGAGTAAATCTTTAATTAGCTGTTATTGTTCTGAATGCTATGAACAATATTTTATGAGCAATGATGAAATATTAATGCCAAAAGCTATGAGTGTTACGGCTAAAGCAAAAAATATTGAAGAACCTAAAACATGGATCGATTGGTTAGGTCACATTCAAAATTATTGTCCTGATTGTAGGCTAAAAAAAGCTCCTGAATCGTGTATTAATGATTTAGCGAGATTGACTAGGAAATAGCCTTTTCTACTAATGATTTGAACATCTCTTTTAATCTTTGTTCAGAATCACTAGTAATCTTTCCATTCTCAAATTCTAACCCACCATTATCTAATAAATAAGAAGCTAGCCCTAATCCTGCATCTTCTGCTGTTTCTAGTAATTCAGGATTAATTGATAATTGTTCAGAAGAATTATCTATAGATTCATTTTGTGCAGTTCTAAATATCTTTGCAAATAAATGATCTATATATGTATCGTCTACAGATGAAGTTCTAAGATTGTTAATATCCGGTTGAGGTATTTTGTTAATATATGATTGAACAGCTTCTTTATGCTTTGGACATTCCCAGTAAGTAGATCTTAGTCCACCTCTACAATCCAAACATACAGGTGCGCCACATTCTGGTTTACTACATACACCCATATAAGCTCTATTTACAGGCTTACCGCATTGAGAACATGTTAAATTAGGAACGTAATTTTTCATTGCTTGACAATTCTACCTTTAAAAGATATATTATAGATGTATTAAGGGCTAACCTTTAATATAGTAGGGCCTGAGAGACTGCCCGAACTTATGCCATTCGTGGAAATCCAATAAAGGATGTCTCATACGTTGGAAAGAGCTAACACTTTCCCAACGCACTCTGGAGGTATCAAATGAAATATTTGGCACTTTTTATGAGTATGATTTCTTTCATACAAGTAGGTGTTAAACATGAAAACTCGAAAGGTGCTTTGGTTGGTGCGGATACTACACAACAAAAATTAAATCTGCAATCATCTGAAATGAGCCCTGATAAGAAAAAAATAATGGGATTTATTCAGATCATACAACCAAAATATCCTATGGCTAAAGCTAAACAAATAGCTGATGTCATATTCTTAGCAAGCAAAAGATATAAGATTGATCCTTATGTTATTGCCACTACTGCTTATGTAGAAAGTGAATTTGACATGAAATCAAAACCTTGTATCGGTATTATGCAAATGCTAGGATCCACAATTAGATCAGAATACAAAGGTACAAAGCATGATCCTCGTACAGTACAAGGAAATATTATGCTTGGAACTGATTATCTGAAGAAAATATTAGAGGCGCAAAAAAGCAAATCTAATAGCCCATCTAGAATATCAGCAGACTGGAGATTCTACCGTCTAATGTGGGGCAGATATAGTGGGTATGGAAGCGGAAGTTTCTATGTCAAAAGAAACCAGACTGTGCTCCATTCCTTAAAAACCCTTAGCCTAGATCAACTCAAAGCTAAAATTAAAAGTAAGGGGCATATCTGGTAAAAAAAATGGGGAAGATATTTCTATCTTCCCCATTTTTAGCTTAGAAAGCAGAGAGATTAATAACCTCTGCGCTGTCCTGATGGATATCTTGATGTCTGAGCTGCCAAAGAAATATTTGGTGTAGCATTTCCAGCTGCAAGAATCTGTGTCATGTCGAGAACTAATCTATTGAATTCAAAAGTATTCTTCTCGAACTTCTTCTGAAGATTTCTCATGGAAAGAATGGTCTCGTTTGCAACGAGTGCTCTTGCATCATAATCAGTCTCTGCAACAAGAGCTGCATAAGCGGTATCAAATGCACCACAAGCTGCAACCATCTGATCCTTGACCTTGAGGAAATCTTCCCAGGTTTCGGTAGCGAGAGATGTTGCTGCAACACCAACGTTAACGTCAGTAGGATACTTAGCAACTGAATTGTATACTGCAACAGAAGGAAGTTCTTCAAATCTGACTGCATCTACTCCAAGAGTAAATCCAGCAAGAATATTTCTAAGAACAAATACCTTGGCTGCATTGACAGTACCGCCGTTTACAGCAACAAACTTAAAGTTGTTAGCTGCAAGTAATTCAGCAGCAGAGTCAAAGCTAGTATGTCTTGACCATGCACCCGCAGCAACAGTATAGATACCATTGTCAAATGCATTTGTCTGATTCTTTACGAGAACAACGTTACCAGCTGAGACAGAAACACCATCGATGGTCTGTGCGCCAGTGAGAGCGATGTTTGCTGTTGTTGCAGCATGAATTGTGGCAGGTGTACCTACTGTACCAGCAGCGGTGAATGCGACACTGACAGCCTGAGTAAATTTAATTTCTCTCTTATCAGCAACGTTATCAACTGCTCTTGCACCAGGTGCAATTCCACTGATGAAACTAGATGGATAGTTTGGCATATAAATC
>JACCEC012822272.1_pt1 | contig 25781 bp, 14 predicted proteins | sample 7450121 | NCBI WGS metagenome assembly JACCEC01 (sample SAMN15323455, study PRJNA562643) | freshwater metagenome | isolation source: river surface water | place: USA:Blue River Watershed | collected 2017-08-18 | reverse complement strand
TCGGGGAAGGTCTTCGCGCAGCACGCCGGGTCCCGCACGGTGAGCCATGGCCGGCCGTCGCCGCGCAGGTCATGGCAGCCGAGTATGCCGAGGCTCATCGCGAACCGGTGGTCACCATGGGTGTCGACCGTCTCCCCGGCGCGCAGGGGCCGCGGGTGGATCGTGAGCGAGTCTTCCGTCTCCTCCACGTCCTGGCCCAGCCGGCGGAGCTCGCGCGCCATGCCGGCGACGCGATCCGTCTCCTGCTTGCGGGTGTGCGCGATGCCGGAGATACGCGTGCTTCCCTCCAGCAGGGGCGCGATCGCCGCAAGCGTGAGAAAGGTGTCGGAGAAGCCGCTGAAGTCGCGTTGCACCGCGCGGCGCCGCCCACCGCCGAAGCCCGCGCGCACCGCCCCGCCGGCAGCCGTGATCTCCAATCCGGCCTCCTGCAGCACGCCGATGAAGCGGGTGTCGCCCTGCAGGCCGGACCCGGGGCCGTGCAGCCCGCGCAGCTCGAGCGAGCCGCCGGTCACCAGCGGCAACGCGAGGAAGTAGCTCGCCGCCGTGGCGTCGGGCTCGATCGGATACGGGTCGCACGCCGCCGCGAAATCCCGCCGCGGCCGCACCGCGATGAGTTCCGGGGTGACCCACGCGGGCGCCGGTTGCCCGAACTCGCCGAGCAGCGCCGCGGTCATGTCCACGAACGGCCGCCGCACCGCGCCGGTGAGCGCGATCTCCACCGGGCCGCGCGCGAGGGGCGCGACCATGAGCAGCGCCGAGAGCAGTTGGCTGCTTTCGCTGGCGTCGAGCGTGACCCGCCCGCCGTCGAGGCCGCGGGCCCGGATCTCGACCGGCAGGAAACCCTCCTCGCCGGTGCAGCGGATGTCGGCCCCGAGCTGCCGCAGGGCCGCGATCAGCGGCTGCATCGGGCGCCGCCGCATCTGGGGGACGCCATCGATGCGGTGCGTACCGCGGGGTGCGGCGGCGCAGAGCGCGGTGAGGAAACGCGCGGCCGTGCCGGCGAGGCCGACGAAGATCTCGGTTTCCCCGGGACCGAAGGCTTCGGCTTGACCGGAGACGGTGAGGGTGCCGGTCGCCTCGTCGGACGCGACGGTGAACCCGAGTCGATCCAGCGCCGCCGCCATGAGTCGCGTGTCGTCGCTGAAGAGCGCGCCGGACAGCTGCACCGGCCGGTCGCAGAGCGCGGCCAGCAGGAGCGCGCGGTTGGTGAGGCTCTTCGAGCCGGGCGGCGTGACCTCCCCGCGCACGGGCGACGTGAACGGCGCGATGGGCAGGAGGTCGGGCAGAGACATTGGCGGCGGAGGCTCGCCCACGCACGGAGGCTCGCCAAGGAGTTTTTCCGCGGCCAAAGAGCCTTGTCCTCGCTGCGACCAATCCGGTTCAACCACCAATGGAGACGCATGGATGCGGGTGGGATGGGAAAACGGGAGTCACGGGGAACCTTCCAGGATGGCGCGATCGGAAAGCCGGCTGATGCGGCCCGGGGTGTACCCGGGGAAACTCCACGCCGCCGCGTCCGGGAAGTGCATTAGGTTCATGAATCGCTGACGGGGACTCGACTCGAAGCGCCGCGGTGCGTGGACGAGGCGTCCCGCCGCGTGGAGCGAGTGGCGGGCCTCGGACAGAATTGCCGCCCAGGTATTAGGGGCGGGTGCAGTCACGGATGGGCGGGCGCTTGACGCCGCCATCCCGCGCGCGCTCGCTGCCCGTAACGATGAAGCGTCGTGATTTCCTGGAGCGCGCGCCGGCTCTCATGCTGGTGTCGGCATCGCTTTCGCGGGCAGCGGTCGTGCCGCTGCGGCGGGCGGCGATCATCGGTGCAACCGGGCGAGGGAATTACGGGCACGGCATGGAGCGGGTCTTCCGCGACCGGCCTGGCATCGAGGTCGTGGCCGTGGCGGATCCCAATCCTGCCGGTGTGGATAAGGCGCGGGCCGCGGCTGGGGCGCGGCACGTGTACGGGGATTATCGGGAGATGTTGGAACGGGAACGGCCGGAACTCGTCAGCGTGGCGCCGCGTTGGAGCGAGGAGCATCATCCGATGGTACGGGCCGCCCTGGAGGCCGGGGCCCACGTGTATTGCGAAAAGCCCTTCACTCGCACGCTGGCGGAAGCGGATGACCTCTTGGCCGTCGCGCGGGCTGCGGGCCGGCGGATCGCCGTCGCACATCAGGGACGGCTTTCACCCGCGACCCTCGCCCTGAAGGCGCGGCTCGAGGCGGGAGAATTCGGCGAGTTGCGGGAGATTCGGATCCACGGAAAGCAGGACCGGCGTGCGGGTGGAGAAGACCTGCTGGTACTCGGCACGCACCAGTTCGACCTATTGCGGTTCCTTGCCGGCGACCCGCTTTGGTGCACGGCGCGGATTCTGGAGGGTGCACGTGAAGCGAGCCTCGGGGATGCCCGGGCTGCAACCGAGGGCGTCGGGCCGGTTCTGGGTGACGCGATCGATGCCTTCCTCGCGCTACCTCGGGGCGTGGCGGTCCACTACACGAGCCGCGCGGGGGGCGCTGCCCTCGCCGGTCCTTGGGGAATGGAGCTCACCTGCTCCCGCGGCCGGGTGCGACTGCTCAACGATCCGATCACGCAGGTCTTCGTTTCGCGGGAGGAGAACGGCGGCGCCGAAGGCTGGCGGCGTCGCGAATGGGAGCCGTTGTTGCCCGGGTTGGCGGGAGCGGAGGCACTTCGGGGTGGCCAGGACCTTGCCAACCGCCGCGTGGTCGATGACTGGCTGTCGGCGATCGCGGAGGGCCGCGAACCTGCCTGCGGTGGTTTCGCCGCGATGAAGTCCCTCGAGGTTATCCACGCGATCTTCCGTGCCGGACTGACGCGTGGCCGGGTCGCTTTGCCCCTGTCGGACCGGGCGCATCCTCTGGCGGCGGCTTGAAACCGTCGCCGGCTCCACAGGCACCCGCCGGAGGATCGGCGTCAGCCGGGCAATCGCACCGTGAGGCAGGCGCCGCCGCTCGAAGCATCGCCGGCGGCCACGGTGCCCCCGTGAGCCTCGACGATCGCCTTCACCATGCTGAGGCCCAGGCCGAGGCCGCGCTGGGAGCGGCTCGCGTCGCTGCGGTAGAGCCGGCGGAAGACGGCCTCACGTTCGGCGGGCGCGATGCCGGGACCGTCGTCGGTGACCGAGAGCACCGCCTGACCCGCCTCCCGGCGCAGGGCGACGACCACGCCGCCTCCGGCGGGCGTGTACTTGAGCGCGTTATCGAGCAGGTTGTTGACCACCTGCCCGAGGCGGACCGCATCGACGCTGTATTCGACGGCCGCCGGTTGGTCGAGGACCACGGCGATGTGCTTCTCCTCGGCCACCTCGCGGTAGAGGTCGGCGGCGCGCGTGGTGAGCGTGCGGAGGTCAATGAGTTCGCGGTTGAGCTTAAGTGCACCGGCCTCCGCGGCAGACACGTCGAGCAAGCGCTCAAGCAGGTGGAGGAGCCGGTCGGTCTCCTCGACGCAGCCGGCGAGGGCGGCGCGGGTATCGCTGGGGTCGCCACCATCCTGGATGGCCAGTTCCGCGGTGCCGCGCAGGCGGGTGAGGGGGGTACGCAGGTCGTGGGCGAGGTTGTCGAGCGTCTCTCGAAGCACGGTTACGTGGGCGGCGTTGCGCTCGAGGAGAGTGTTCAGCTGCCGCACCAGCGCGGCGAGCTCGCCGGTGCCGTCAGGCCCCGGCACGCGCGCGGCTAGGTCGCCCGTGGCGAGGATGCGGCGGGTGGTGTCGGCCACGGCCCGGAGCGGGCGGGTGGCGCGCCAGGCGGCGAAGACGCCGATGACGAAGGACAACGCGAGCGCGCCGGCGCCCACCGCCGTGAAGGCGCGGCGCAGAGGAGCGAAGAGCACGGCCTGACTCTCGACGAGCAGGCCGACCTGGAGCGTGTTCCCGTCGGGCAGTTCCCGGGTGGCGACCGCGTAGTCGCGGAGGGCGCTCTGGGGCACGCGCACGGCGTAGGTAGGACGCGTGACCGTGAAGCCGGGGAAGGGGATCCTTTCCAACTGGGTCTCGATCCAATCGGGCGGCACGGAGACGAGGATGAGTTCGTTGTTGGGGCGGAGCACGCGGACGAAGAACGCCCGCGTGGACGGTGCCGCCGAGTCGCGGTCCAGCCGGGCGCGCAGGAGGGCGGCCCCGCCGCGCGCGTAGAGCCCGGCGAGTTCGGTCGCCCGCGCCTGCACTGCCGCCTGTTCGCGGCTCTCGAGGGCTTCGGCGAGCGTCCAGTACAGTGCCCCTCCGAGCGCAGCGGCGAAGAATGCGAAGACGAGCGCGTACTGCAGCGCCAGCCGGAGCGCGAGGGACTGGCGCAGCCGCTCAAGCATGGGTGCGGGGACGGAAGGTGTAGCCGACGCCGCGCGTCGTCTCGATGCGCGAGTGGTCGGGGTCGATCTTGGCCCGCAGGCGGGACATCACGACGTCCACGACGTTGGTCTGCGGGTCGAAACTGTAGTCCCAGACGTGCTCCAGGATCATCGTCTTGCTCACGGGGCGGCCGGCGTGGCGGAGCAGGAAAGCCAGCAGGGAGAATTCCCTTGGCTGCAGCTCGACCGGGTGTCCCGCGCACGTCACTTCGCGGGAAACGAGGTCCAAAGTCACGTCGCCCGCCGTGAGCCGGGTGGCTTCCGGCGCCGAGGTCGCGCGCCGGATCAGCGCCTGCACACGCGCGAGTAACTCGGAGAAGGCAAAGGGCTTGGTGAGGTAATCGTCGCCGCCCGCCTGCAGGCCCCGCACGCGGTCGTCGACCGCGCCCTTCGCGCTGAGGAACATCACCGGCACCGTCCGCCTCGCCGCCCGCAGGCGCTTCACGAGGCTGATGCCATCCAGGCCCGGCAGCATCACGTCGACGACCGCGGCGTCGTAGTCCGTCGACTGTCCCAGCGCGAGGCCGGTGTCGCCGTCGGGTGCATGGTCGACCGCGTAGCCGGCCTGCTTGAGACCGCGCGTCACGAAGGACGCGATCTTGGCATCATCCTCGACGACGAGCACGCGCATGGCCGGATGGTGGCAGGGCGGGTGGTTGAAGGAAAGGGGCGAGTGGAGTCGGCGGAAGTAAAGCGGCCCCGGTCGCGTCGCAACCGGGGCCGCCGTTGGCGTACCTGTCCACACCTACCTGAAAGTAATCCGGCAGATCATTGCGCGGAATCGCGCGCGGTCTCGTCGACCACCACGAACAAGGTCGTCCCGCGCGAAAAGAGCCGGAGCAGCGTCTTCTTGGCCTCCGCCTTCTCGCTCAGCTCGACGGCCTCGCGGGCCGAGGTGACCGGCTGGCGGTTGATCTCGAGGATCACGTCGCCCGGGCGTAGGCCAGCCTTGGCCGAAGCGCTGCCGGGCTCCACTTCGGTGATGAGGGCCCCCTTGAGGCGGGCGGGAAGGTTGAGCTGGGCGCGGACCTGCGGGTTCAGGTCGTCGACGGTCACGCCGTTGAGCACGCCTTCATCGTTGCGGGCCAAGGCCTCGGGCCCCTTGCCCGGTTCGCCCCGGAGTGCTGCGGCGGTGCGCTCGGCCGTCGTGGCGGTCAGGTTACGGGTCTCGCCATCGCGGACGACCTCGAGCTCGACCTTGGAGCCCGGCGGGATGGCGCCGACGGTGAAGGTGAGACGGTTGGCGTCGTCGATCACCTCGCCGTTCACGCGGGTGATGACGTCGCCGTTGCGGAGGCCGGCCTTGGCGGCAGGACCACCGGGCTGCACGTCGGCGACGAGCGCGCCGCGGCGGTCCTTCAGCCCGAGCGAATCCGCAAGTGAGGCGGTGACGTCCTGCGCGCCGACACCGAGGAACCCGCGCACGACCTTTCCGTGGCGCACGAGGCCGTCGACGACCTGGTTCACGAGGTTGGAAGGGACGGCGAGGCCGACGCCCTGGAACCCGCCGCTGCGGCTGAGGATGGCGGTGTTGATCCCGATGAGGCGGCCGTCGACGTCGATGAGCGCGCCGCCCGAATTTCCCGGGTTGATGGCGGCGTCGGTCTGGACGAAGTCCTCGTAATCGAGGCCGAGCCCGGCGCGGCGGCCCTTGGCGCTGACGATGCCGGTGGTGACGGTTTCGCCGATGCCGAACGGGTTGCCGATCGCGAGGACGCGGTCGCCGACCTCGATGCGGGAACTGTCGGCGAAGGTGACAGCGGGGAGGTCGGTGGCATCGACCTTGACGACGGCGATGTCAGTCTGCGGATCGCGACCGATGACCTTGGCGGTGAGCTCACGACCGTCGTCGAGGGAGACGAGGACCTCGTCGGCGCCTTGGATGACGTGGTTGTTGGTCACGACGTAGCCGTCGGTGCTGATGATGACACCGGAGCCGAGACCATTCTGCGGAGGAACCTCGACCTGCGGTCCGCGGCCGCCGAAGAACTGGCGGAACATCGGGTTGTCGAAACCGGGCGGAAGGACTGGAGCGGCGCCGGCGACGCGCTTGGCCTTGGTGCTGGTCGTGATCTTGACCACGCCGGGAGCGACACGCTTCACGATTGACGAGAAGCTGCCGGACTCAAGCGGGCCGCGGTTGACCTCGCGGGAGTCGCGCCGGAGATCGACGGCCGGCTTGGTTTCGGGTTTGGAGGATTGCGCGCCGGCGGCGAAGGCGCCCGCGAGGGCGACGACGCACGCGGCCGCAATGGCGACCGGCCGGCGGTTGAAAGTGCGGGGAGAGATGGAGGCTGGATTCATGGCGTGGAGCATGCGTCGAAGATGACACAGCCCCTTTGCCCGGGCCTTTCGCGGATATTACAGAATGGAAAGGTTGGGCGCGATGAACCTCCTGAAGGAGGCCTCGCTCGGCGCGCCGGCAGGGACCGCGAAACATACGAAAGGCACGAAAACGGGAGGGGACGTTCCGGAACGTCGAAATAGCGGCGAAGGAAATCGGTCGGGTGAAGACTTTGGTTCTCGGCGGCGTAGCCGGAAGAGCGGACCGGGCTGGACTGCGGGTGGACAAGGCGTCCCGCCTCGTGGGGGCCGTCGACCACGCCTTTGGGAAACAAAAAAGGCGCCGGAGGGTTCCGGCGCCTTGGGGTGGGAATATTTCGACCAGCTTCAGCGCATCTTCGCGAACGTGGCTTGGAGGAGCGCGAGGTCGGAGGCGCCCTTGGTGCGCTCCTTGGTCTTGCGGATCAGGTCGGCCTCGAGGGTGTTCTTGGTCGCGCGGGACTTGTTCTCGTAGAACACGCCGAATTTCCCGGGCCAGCCGAGGCCCGCGAGCTTGAAGGCGGCGACCTCGTCGGTGACGTCGTGGCGGTCGGCGTCCTCCGGCGAGCCGTCGTTCTTCCTCTCGTCGATGAGGGCCCAATTGCCGCCCTTGCGGGGCACGGCGGCGTCGAAGGCGCCCTCGAAGAACTCGACGCATTCGGAGAGGATCTCGACGACGGAGAACCCGTCGTGCCGCGCGGCGCGGAGCATCATCTCGGTCATGTGGTTGACCTGGGTGGCGTGGCTGCGGGCGACGAAGGTGGCTCCGCTGTTGAGCAGCGTGCGCATCGGATTGATGGGCTGGTCGATGGCGCCCCATGGATCGGTCTTGGACTTGAAGCCGAGGGGCGAGGTGGGCGACGTCTGCTTCTTGGTGAGCCCGTAGACCGAGTTGTCCATGATCACGTAGGTGAGGCGGACGTTCTTGCGGGCGGTGTGGGTGAGATGGTTGCCTCCGATGGAAAAGCCGTCGCCGTCGCCGCCGAAGACGAAGACGTGGAGCTCATCGTTGCCGAGGCTGATGCCGGCGGCGAACGGCAGCGCGCGGCCGTGGATGAAGTGGCCGCCGTGGGTGTTGACGAAGTACGGGAAGCGCGACGAGCAGCCGATGCCGGCAAACGTCACGATCTTCTCGTGCGGGTACTGGAGCTTCTCGAGGACGCGGTAGAATGACGCGAGGACGGCGAAGTCACCGCAGCCGGGGCACCAGGTCGGGTGGTCGGCGGTGAGGATCTTCTTGGTGAGCGGGGCGCCCGCGGGGGCGGGAGGAGTGGCAACGGCGGAGGACATGGGTTTTCCGGATTCGGGCGGCGGAGGAGCGGGGGGGTCAGCGGGCGGCGAGGGCGCTGGCGCGCGCGGTGCCGACGGACTCGGTGAGGGCGGCGTGCCCGAGGTGGCGGGCGACGCCGGCGACCAGCTCGCTGACCTTGAAGGTAAGACCGTCGGTCTTGCAGACGCTCACGATCGCGGGGTTGGCGTAGCGGGCGCGGAGCATCATCGCGAACTGGCCGAAACCGTACACGCCCTCGTCGTTGAGCTCGGCGACGACGACCTTGCGGAAGCGGGCGAATGTCCCATCGAGCCCGTTGGGCAGCGGGTGGACGTGTCGGGCGTGCATGTGGCCGGCCTTGACGCCGGCGTCTCGGATTCGGGCGAGGGCCTCGCGGCCCGGGCCCCAGTTGGAGCCCCAGGTGACGAGGAGGACGTCACCCTCGGCGTCGCCGGAAAGCTCCGGAGCCGGGAGCGTGGCGGCGAGCGCCTTGATCTTCTCGCGGCGCTTGGCGTTCATCTGCGCGTGGAGCTTCGGGCTGCCGGTCGGGTGGCCCATCTCGTCGTGCTCGAGGCCGGTGACCGTCGGGTACTTGCCCGACGCGATGCGCGAACCGGCCGGAGCATGGCGGGTGATGCGGTCGAGCGGGTAGGGCTTGAAATCGGCGGGCCGTTCCGAGCGGTCCACCTTGGCGTCGATCATCAGCTTCGGCAGCTCGGGCTCGTCGAACGCCTCGATGCGGGAGGAGAGGCCCTGGTCGGTGAGGAGCAGCACCGGAGTAGAGTATTCCCTAGCGATGCGGACGGCCTCCATGGCGGTATGGAAGCAGTCCTCGACGTTCTTCGGGGCTAGGACGACGCGCGGCGTGTCGCCGTGGCTGCCGAAGATGGCCTGCATGAGGTCGGACTGCTCGACGTTGGTCGGCATGCCGGTCGAGGGGCCGCCGCGCTGGACGTTGACGACCACGATGGGCAGCTCGGCCATGGTGGCCCAGCTAAGGGCTTCCATCTTGAGCGAGAGACCGGGTCCGGCGCTGCCGGTGATGGCGACGCTTCCAGTGTAGGAAAACCCGAGGGCGGTGGAGATGGACGCGATCTCGTCCTCGCACTGCACGAAGATGCCGCCGTATTTCGGCAACTCCGTGCGCAAGGTCTCCATGATGGAGGACCATGGCGTGATCGGGTAGCCGGCGCCGTAGCGGACGCCCGCGGCGATGAAGCCGTAGGCGATGGCGGAATTGCCATCGAGGGTGACCTGCGGCCGACCGGAGCGGGCGACGGCCTGGTCGATGGCCTCAAATCGGTAGAACAGGTCGCGGAGGTTGTTCTGCGGCCACGCGTAGCCGGCGTCGAAGCCGAGCAGGGCGTTGCGCACGATGTCCTCGTTCTTCCCGCCGAAGCGCTCGCGGATGAGCGTCGTCAGTTTCGCGACGTCGAGGTCGAAGATCCGCGCGATGAGGCCGAGGACGAAGATGTTCTTGCCCTTGTCCTTGGCGGTGCCGCCGACGGCCTCGATGGTGCCGGTGGTGATCGGGCAGGCGACGGCGGTGAAGCGGTTGTCGCCCTCGACGGGCTTCACGTGGTCGCTGTCGTAGAGGAGTACTCCGCCCGGTCGCAGGGAGCCGATGTGGGCGTCGTAGCTGTGCTGATAGAACGCCACGAGCATGTCGGCGCGGTCACCGGCCGACAGGATGTCGCCGGTGCCCATGCGCACCTGGAAGATCGAGGGCCCGCCGGAGATGGTCGACGGGATCGTCATGTAGGTCATCACGTCCTGCTCGCTACGTCCGGCGAGGCGCGCGAGGAAGCCGCCCACGGCCTGGATGCCGTCCTGCGAGTTGCCGGCGAGCCGGATGACGACGTCTTTGATGGAGCGTGGCGCGACCGAAGATCGGTCAGTGCCACCTGAAGTTTCGGGAGTGTTCTGGCTGACCATGAGGTAGGCCGGGAGGTTGTCAGGGACGCTCTCCGGGAGTCAACGGGGCGCAAGGTAACCGCCCAGCGATTGGCAATTTATGCGCGGTCTCCGGCTGGAAGAGTGGGAGGTGTTGCCCAGGTCGTCGCGGGTACCGGTCGGATGCCTTCAGTGGTGGAACGCGACGCAGATGCAGACTGGCACTTCGGCGGCATGAGGAGATCGCGTCAGCAATCCTGTTCTCCCGTCCACCTCGAAGACGGTCAGCAGCGGGGTGTCCTGGTGGCCGCACACCAGCCAGCGGCCGTCGGGCGAGAGGGCGAAGTTGCGCGGCGTGCGCCCGCCGCTGGGCACGGTCTGGATGGGCCGCAGCGCGCCTTCGGGAGCAGTGGTTTCGAACACCGCAAGGCTGTCGTGCCCGCGGTTCGACGCGTAGACGAAACGGCCCGAGGGATGCAGCCTTATCTCCGCCGCCGTGCTGGCTCCCGTGAAGCCCGCGGGCAGCGTCGGCACGGTGCCGAGCTTCGTCAACGCCCCGGTCGCCGCCGTGTAGGCATGGCTCGTGATCGTGTTGTCGAGTTCGTTGACCACATGGAGTCCGCGTTCATCGGCCCCGAATACCGCGTGGCGGGGACCGGCCCCGGGAACCGCCGCGATCGAGGCGGCCGCCGGGCCGAGCGTGCCGTCGGGCTGAAGCGGATACGAAATCACCCGGTCGGTCCCGAGGTCGGCGACGATCACGTGGCGGTTGTCGGGCGAAATCGTCACGGAGTGCACGTGCGGCTTCTCCTGCCGCGCGGGATGGATGCTCCGGCCCGCGTGGCGGGTGATCGCGGGCGGGCCGAGGGTGCCGTCGGCCCGGATCGCGAGCGTCGCCACGAAGCCTTCGTGGTAGTTTGCGGCGACGAGGACGCGACCGTCCCGGTCGACGGCGACGTGGCATGGTCCGGCCATGCCGCCCAGAGAGGGTGGCGCGCCGATCGACTCCAAGGTTCCGCGGTCCGCGTCGATGCGGTAAGCGACGGCCTGGGCGGGGGAGGCGTGGACCGCGTAGAGGAAGCGGCGGTCGGACGAAAACGTGATCCAGCCGGGGTCGGGCGCCTCCGCGGCAAGCGTGGGCTTCTCCAGCCTCCCGGTGGCGGGGTCCATCCGCACGGCATAGATGCCGCGGCTCGCTCCGGAGCGGGTGTAGGTGCCGAGGAAGATCAGGTGAGGTGAGGGCATGTCAGCGTGGGCCGTGGGCGTCGGGCCGGACGGTGATGCGGCCGGCGAGGGCGTCCTTGAAATGGCGGCGGCAGGTGGCGACGTAGCGGTCGTTGCCGCCGATCTCGACCTGCGCGCCCTCGCGGACGCCGCGGCCCTGCCCGTCGACGCGGAGGTTCATGGTGGCCTTGCGCCCGCAGTGGCAGATCGTCTTCAGCTCCGTGAGGTCGTCGGCGATCCCCAGCAAAGCGGCGCTTCCGGGGAAGAGCTTGCCCTGGAAGTCGGTGCGCAGGCCGTAGCAGAGCACGGGAATGTCGAGCCCGTCGGCGATGTCGCTCACCTGCCACACCTGATCGGGGGTGAGGAACTGGGCCTCGTCGACGAGCACGCAGGCGACGGGCGCGCGCGCGTGCTGGTCGCGCACGCGGACGAGGAGATCCTCGGCGGCGGCGAGCGGGAACGCGTCGGCCTCGAGCCCGATGCGGGAGCGGATCCGGCCGGTGCCGTGGCGGGTGTCGATGGCCGGGGTGAAGAGCAGGGTGCGCATACCGCGCTCGCGGTAGTTGTGGCTCGACTGGAGCAGCACCGTGCTTTTTCCCGCGTTCATCGCGGAGTAATAGAAGTAGACCTTGGCCATGCGCGACGCCGGCACCGTGGCGCTGAGGCCGGGCCAAGGCCAGCCCGCGGTTCGCCCGCGGGCCGGGAGGACCACCGGTCGAAACTCCGCCGCCCGCCCGCTCAGGGCACCTCGTAGATCTCGACCAGGGCGTCTCCGCTTGCGACCCCGCTGCCGGCGGTGATCTGCATCGTGTAGCTGCCGGGGTCGAGCAAGGCCAGGGTGGAGGCGTCGGCCGAACCGCCGGCGAGGGCGAAGGCGCCGACAAACTCCCGGGCGGTGAGCATCTCGGCGACGAAGTCGGCGCTGTTCCAGTTGTTGTTCACCAGCACGGTGCGGTTGCTCGAGTCGAAGATCTCGAGCTGCGGGTCGGCGATCGCGTTTTCCACGCCGAAGGCCGCCAGCTGAGGTCCGATGCCGCGGGCGAGGAGGGTGCGCTTGCCCTGGCCGGCGATGTTCAGGCCGAGGATAAGCGTGCTCTCGTCAGCCCCGGTGGGGCCGCGGACCGAGACGTTGGTGAACTTACTCGCACCAGTGACGTTGCCGGCATCGTAGACCTCGAAGAGGAGGATGCCGCCGCGCTGGTTGGCTGAGAAGGCGTGAATAGAATAGCCGCGACCGGCGTCGAGCTCGACCACGATGGCGGCGTCCTTGCTGCCGGCGGGGAGCCCGAAGGCGCCGACGGCGGAGAAGACGGGCGCGATCGAGGCGCTCCAGTCGTTGTTGGAGTTGATCCGGGTGCTGCCGGAGTAGACCTCCAGCGTGGGGTCCTCCATCGTGCCGGGGACGCCGAAGGCGGCGAGGCCGGGGCCGACGGCGCGGATAAGCACGCGCTTGCGGCCGGTTCCGGAGATGAAGAAGGCGGGAATCACGCGGTCGTCACCGCCGATCGCGATCCGGCCGGAGAGGTTGGAGAGCCGGGAGGCGTCGGGGTTGAGCGAGACGGTGGCGGCGTTGCTGGTCGCGGTCGCTCCGCCGCCGGTGAGCCGGACGGAGTATTGCCCGGCGTCGGCCGCGTTGACGTTCTGGCGAAGGAGGATGGCGCCGGTCTCGCCCGCGAGGGCCGTGCCGTTGCGGAGCCACTGGTAGGCGATGCCGCTGCCGATGGCGGAGGTGGCGAGGGCAAAGGTGCCGCCCGGCGCCACGACCTTGTCGAAGGGCTGCAGTACGATCTGCGGCGCAGTTGCGCTCGCGGGCACGTTCAGGGTGGCGGCGGTGAAGGTCTGCGTGCCGCCGGGGCCGGTGTCCCGCACCGTGTAGGTGCCGGCGCTCGAGATCAGGACTGTGGGAAGCACGTAGGGGTTGGTGGTGGCCCCGTTGATGACGGCACCGTTGAGGAACCACTGGTAGGTGAAGGGCCCGGTGCCGGAGACCGTGATCGGGATGACGAGCCGTCCTCCCGGGATGATCGAGAGGGAGGAGGCCTTGAAGCCGGTGGGCAGCGCCGGGGCCGTTGCGGCCGCAGCCGTCGTGAACGCGGTTCCGGTCGACCCGCCGAACGAGAAGCTTCCGCTCCAGGCGCCCCACGAACTGGTCGTCACCCCGTTCCGAGTGGATGCCGGGTAGGCCGACTGCCCAGGCAGGAGCGTCACGGCGACCGTCTTTGTCTCGCCGACCGCGACCACGCCGGCGTGGACGGCGGCGCGGGCGAGGCTGGAGTCGTCGGTGTAGACGTCGGTTCCCCAGACGGAGCCGCCCGAGGCACCGGTGAGGGTGAACTCGAACGATTCGCCGACGCGGCTGCGGTAGCCCGTGAGGGTGGCGGGTGCGGCGATGGCGGTCGCGGGAACCGTCGCCGCTGTGTTCCGGCCGGTGGCGGCGGAGCCGACCGCCGTGCCGGTGGAGAGTGAGGCGATCTCAGCCGCGGAGAGGGCGCGGTTGTAGATGCGGATCTCGTCGAGGTCGCCGGTGAAGAGGTCGAGGTTGTTGTCGGAACCGGCGACCATGAGCATCGCCGAAGTGAAGGTACCGAGTGCGCGGCGGTCCGGGGTCGTCGTGCTCAGCGCGCCGTTGACGTAGATGCGGGTGGTGGTGCCGTCGTGGGTGACGGCGAGGTGCGTCCAGTTGGTGGCGGCGGTGCCGGTCGTCACGACCCCGGCGGCGGAGTAGGCGGGCGGGTAGGAGCCGTTGCCGTCCTGGAGGAAGCCGACGCGCCGGGGGCCGGTGGCGGTTCCGTCGAGGAAAAGTCCGTAGTAGTGGGAGGATCCTCCGCCGGGGCCGACGGCCACGAGGCGGGGATTCCAAGCTCCGCCGGCGGTCGGCCGCACAAACAACGACAGGGTGGTCGCGGAGGTGGAGAAGGAATTGTTCACCAACGCGCGCAGCCGAACGCCGGATGTGCGGAGGGCACCGGCGCCGATCCGGCCGCCGGTCAATGAGACCACCCCGCGGATCGCCGTGAGGTCGAAGCCCCGGCCCGATTCGTCCCTGAGCAGTCCGCCCGCGTTGTCGAAGGGATAGTACGCGAGCAGGTCGGATCCCGCGGCGCCACCGCCGGTGGAGCCGCCGCCGCCCGTCGAGCCGCCACCGGAGGACCCTCCGCCGCCGGATGCCGGAGTGAAGCCGGTGCTAGGGTTAAGGCGGAACTGGGTGGTGCCATTGCCGAGCACGTCCCCGTAGCCCGAGCTGAGGTTGGTGCCGGAGATCGTGGCTGAGCGGATGCCAAAAGACGCGAGTCCGCTGCCGCCCGTGAAGGAGACGGCGCCGGAGGCCGACACGGTGCCGGTGAGCACCCCACCGCTCACGTTGATCTCGCCGGTCGCGTTGACCACGGCGATGTAGACCCCGGCGGGGGACTCGAGAGTACCGATGACCGGAGCGGTGACGCGGGAGTTGATCGTGCCGTTGTAGGTTCCGGCGAACTGGGCCTGGGCAACGAGGCGGGAGGCGCACGATAGGAGCACCGCGAGCGAGGCAGTGCGCAGCAGCATGGGGAGCGATTTCATGGGTTGGGTGATTCCGGTTCGAAAATTCGGGAAGGTCGGATTGGCGGAAGGTCGGCGCGAGAGCACGTGCGGCGCCCGATCGCCGCCTGTCCTCGCGTGAACACTACACCACGCCGCCCCGAACCGGGAATACGCAGGCGTGCGTACCTGCCTGCCCTCAGGAGCGCGACGGACGCAGCACCTCGAGGGCGATGACGGTGGCCGCGTTCCGCGACTCGCAGCCCAGCTTCCGGAAGAGGTTCTCGACGTGCTTGTGGATGGTGCGGACGCTCGCGCCCAAGATGACGGCGATCTCGCCGTTCGCCTTCCCCTCGGCGATCCAGAACAGCACTTCCGCTTCGCGCGGCGTGAGACCCAGCGCGAGCAGGGCGGAAGGCCCCGGCTGGGCGGCCCGCTCCTCGAGGACCAGGGACGCCAAGTCGTCCCGGCCGGCTTCGGAGAAGCGCCGTACCCGGAGGGGGCCGGCCGGCGTGCCGAGCGCGGCGGGAAGCGCGGCGCCGTCCCAGCCCGGGAAGTGCCGGTGCAGCAGCGAGGTCGCCAGACGGGTCGCGAAGACGACGCGCCCGGAGCGGTCGGCGAGGACGACGGCGCGATCCAGCGTCTGGGCGAGCTGGTGCTCCGCATCGATGCGGAGCGCCAGTTCGTCCTCCAGGGAACGCCGCAGCGAGCGGATCTGGAGGTGGGCCGAGACGCGCGCGAGGACCTCCGGCGGGTGGACGGGCTTCGTGATGTAGTCGATGGCGCCCGCCGCGAGCGCGCGCACCTTCTGCTCCGGCTCGTCGACGGCCGTCATGAAGAGCACGGGCACATCGCGGCAGCGCGGGTGTGACCGCAACCGGCCGCAGAGTTCGATGCCGTCCATGCCGGGCATGACGAGGTCGAGCAGGATCAGGTCGGGGGACAGGTGCTCGAGCACCGCGAGCGCGCTGCGGGCGCTCTCGGCGACGCTGAGCGCATGGCCCGCCTCGGAAAGGGCGTCGAGCAGGAGCGCGAGGTTGGCGGGCGTGTCGTCCACCACGAGGATACGGGCGGGCGCGGGCTTCACACGGAGGTGGCGGGTTTGGGCGCGCCGGCGCGGAGGGCCTCGCGGATCTGTTCGAGTCGGTAGCTGCGGGCGAGCTCCTCCAGTCGTTGCAGCAAGGGATCGTTGCCGGCCGCGCCAAGTTCCCTCAAGCGGTTGCGGAGCGGTAGGATTTCCCCGCGTTCCGCAAGCGTGAGCAGTTCCGCGCGGACTGCGGCGTCAAGCGAGGCCGCGCCTGCGGCGCTATTCGCCGCCGCCGCCGGTGCTCCCTCGGCAAGCCACTCCAGCCGCAGCAGATGAGCGAGTTTCTCCTGCAGCTCGATCTCGCGAAACGGCTTGGGGAGAAAGTCATCGCAGCCGGCGGCGAACGCCTCGTCGCGGTTGAAGGTCAGGACCGAGGCCGACATCAGGATGATCTTAATACGTCCCCCGTCCCGTCCCGCGCGGAGGCGGCGCACGAGCTCCAGTCCATCGAGGTCGGGCAGGCGGAGGTCGACCAACGCGGCGTCGGGCGGCGGAGAGGCGAGCGCCTCGGCGGCGGTGGCGGCCAAGGTCACGTCGAAGCCGAGGGGAGAGAGCATCTCGACGAGGAGGCTGCGGTTCACGGCGACGTCGTCGACGACGAGCACCGATCGCCTTGGGCCGACGTAGCCGGAGACGCTCCTTTCGCTCGCTTTAGCGGGCGCCGCGCCAGGACCGAGGGAGGTCAGGTTGACCTCGACGGAGAAGCGACTCCCGGCACCCGACTGCGAGGCGAGCGTGATGCCTCCGCCCATGATTGCCGCCAACCGCTGGGCGATCACGAGGCCCAGCCCGGTGCCGGCCTCCGGAGGACGGCCGTCGTCGGCCTGCCGGAACGGCTGGAAAAGCCGGACCTGGTCGGCCGGCGAAATGCCCACGCCGGTGTCGGTCACGTGGAAGGTCCACCGGTCGCCGACCGGCGGCGGCACCGCGAGCACGACCGAGCCGCTCACGGTGAACTTGAGGGCGTTGCCGATGAGGTTCTCCAGGATCTGGCGCAACTTCTGCGCGTCCCCGAGCACGAGGTCCGGCAGAGCGGGTGCGGCCTCGAGCCGGAGATCCAAGCCCTTTTCCTCCGCCCGGGGCCGGGCGACGGCGACGACGTCCTCGAGCAGCTGCGGCAGATGGAACGGCGCCGGCCTCAGCTCCATCCGGCCCGCCTCGATCTTGGAGAGGTCCAGCACCTCGTTGATCATCCGAAGCAGGTGTTCCCCGCTGGCCTGCACGACCCGGAGGCGCTCGCGGTTACGTTCCGACAGCTCACGGTCGCGGCCGATGACCTGCGCGTAGCCGATCACGCCGTTGAGCGGGGTGCGGAGCTCGTGGCTCATGCTGGCAAGGAAGTCGCTCTTCGCACGGTTGGCTGACTCGGCCTGCTCCTTCGCCACCGCGAGTTCTCCGGTTCGGGTGGCGACGAGGTCCTCAAGGCGGCGCCGCTCGCGTTCGGCGGCGCCGAGCCGCCACCGCACGTAGCCGGCCATCAACGCGACACCCGCAAGTGCGTACGCGACGTAGGCCCAGCCGCGACGCTGCCAAGGCGGGCGCACGGAGAACACGAGCGACCCGACGGGACCGGGCGCCCCGAATGGGTCGACGGACCTGACCTCGAAGCGGAAGGGGCCGCCCTCGAGGTTGGTGTAGACCGCCTCCGCCTTGGCGGAGGCCGCCGTCCAGATGTCATTGAAGCCGACCAGCCGGGTCTGGAACCGCTCGAGCGCAGGATTGGCGAAGGCGCCCGAGACGAAGCCGATCACGATCGGCTCGGCGGAGGCTTCGAGTCGGACTTCCGTGGCGGTGGCCGTCGGAAGCGGCCGATCGCGCCCTTCCGCGGAAAGGCGCCGGATCAAGGGCATCGGCGCGGACGCTGAGAGTCCCGCGTGCGACGGTTCCATCCTGACCAGGGAATGCTCGCCCTTCGCCCACAGCACGCTGCGGCCCGAGGGCCCTGGCTCATGGAACATCCGGTGCGCTCCCGACGGATGGAACAGTTCCGAGATCGCGCGCGGTGCCGGTTCCGCCGACACCGTGCCGTCCTCGGCCCGTCGCAGGCGCAGCACCGGATAGGGGATCTCCTTCGTCATCAGGATACCGTTGGTCCAGACCTCGCCCTCGCCCCCGGCGACGAGCGGGTTGAGCACCACCTTGCGTTGCTCGAACGAGGTCAGGGACGCGTAGGCGAGGAACCTTCCCGCCGCGGCGTCGAAGCGGTAGATGCCCTCCGCAGTATCAAAGAGCAGGCCAAGGCCCGTGGCGCTGAGGTAGATCGCCCCGTGCTTTTCCGGCAAGCCGTCGGCGGGCCCGTAGCGGCGCACCGTGGCGCGGCGCCAGTCGCGGTCCTCCGCGGGGCGGGTGACGCGGAAGACTCCCCTGCTGACCGTCGCGACCCACAATTCGCCTCCAATCTCGACCACGCCGCAGTTCTCCGCCTCGACGCCTGGAATCGCGCCCTCATCCCGCCACTTTCCCTCCCCGGTGAAGACGCCCGTGCCGACGCCGCGGGAGTGCCCCAGGTAGAGGCGTTCCGGCTGGACTGCCGAAACGGCGACGTCGCCCACTCCGTCGGGCCAGGTCTGGAGGACTTCCAGGCCGCCGGGTGCCAAGCGCTGCAGCCCGCGGCCACCGCCGAGCAGCAGGCCCGCTGGATGCGAGGTCAGCGAGGTGAGGCTCGACTGCAGGTCTACCCTTGCGTCGCGCTCGAATCGGGCGGGGATTCCCGGCTCGCGGGACGGAACCAGCCGGTAGAGCCCGTCGCTGCTCAGGTACCAGAGCGAATCCTCGTGCCGGACGAAGGCTTGGGCGCGGGCGTCGGTGATGCCTGATTGCGTGTGGTCAAACTGCGAGACCGGCGTCCGCCAATCCACCCGCGCGGGTCCCTGGCGGGTGCTGACCCAGAGATTGCCGTCTCGGTCCTCCAGGAGGGCGATCACCGAGGAATGGGGCAGGCCCGAGTCCCGCGTGACCTGCTTTCGCAGCGAACCGTCGGGAGCAAGGATCACGACGCCCTCGCGGAGCGTGCCGATGGCGAACGCGCCGTCGCGCAGCCGCCGGCCGCACTGCACCGCGGCGCGGCGCAGGATCCCAGCCGCGTCATTGGGCCACGGGCGCAGCGACCCGTCACGGAGAACGAAGAGCCCGTCGTGCTCGAGCCCGACCAGCAACGTGCCGGGCTCCGGACCCTCGACTACGAAGACGGAACCCTCCTTCCGCAGTTCCGGCGCACGGCTCATCTCCGAAAACCCCTCGCCGTCGAAACGCAGCAGTGCCTCGCCCTCCCGATGAAGGAAAAGCTGGTCGGCCACGCGGAACAGGCGCTTGCGGCCGTTCCCTTCCAGCTGCCACGAGCGGAAACGTCCGTCGCGCCAGGCCAGCAGGGCCCGGTCGGTCGCGAAGAAGATCGCATCCCTCCAGGCCGTGATGTCGCGCACGAAACCGAACGGCTTGGCCGCCGCCGGGACCTCCGCGAGCAGGGAGCGGTGGGTCACTCCGCCGTTGGCGTCCCGCTCGATGACCCCGATGGCCTCCTCATCGCCGACGTAGATTGCGCCGCCGGGTCCCGGCGCCATGGCGCGCGTGAACGGCTGCGGGATCCGTAGCACCCGCCATTCGCGGCCGTCGAACTCCAGCACGGCGAGCTGGTTTCCGAAGTAGAGCAGGCCGGACTCCGACTGGAAAGGGGCCCAGAACTGGGCGTGGGCCTTATGCTCCAGCCGGCCGTAGGCGCGAACCAACGGGCGTCCCAGTTCATGACCGTGAGGCGTGGACACCGCCCCTGAGGCGACGGATCCGGCCAGGACCAGCAGGGACACCAGAGATCCGAGGGGACGCCAGAGGCCGGGAGTGGCGCCGGTGGATCTTGCGAGTGCGGAGGGCACGTTTCGTTCGGCCGATCTAGTATCGGATCGGCGGATGCAAGCGTGCGTCGGAACAGGTGGGCAAGCCGTATCCTCACGGCGAGCACGGGTTTCCGGCCCGAGCCTGCGCTCAGGGTGCCTCGTAAATCTCGATCAGGGCGACGCCGGTCGTGCCGCCGACACCGCTTACCTGGGCGGTGTAGGACCCAGGCTGGAGCGTGACGATCAGCGCGGAGTCGCGGCTGAAAGAGGAGGTCAGTGCGAAAGCGCCGACGGCGCGGAAGGCAGCCGCGAGGTCTTCGCCGCCGCCCCAGTCGTCGTTGTCGGCGACGACGTTGGGCCCGCGGTAGATCGCAAGGATCGGGTTTGAAAGCGTCCCGCTGACTCCGAACTGGGCGAGGCCTGGGCCGACGCCGCGGATGAGCACACGCCTCGGAATATTCCCGGAGAGCGTGAAACCCGCGATCAGGATCCCGTCTCCGGTGCCGACCTGGGCCCGGGCGGAGACGTTGGCCAGCCGGGCGCGGCCGGTGGCGTCGGTATCGTAGAGCTCGGCCAGCGCGATGCCGCTCGCCGCGCCGCCGCCCGAGACCTGCATGGTGTAAGGTCCCGGGGAGAGCGTCCGCAGCAGCGCCGCGTCGGCCGAGCCGGCCGGCAGGGCGAACGCGCCGGCGGCGGCAAAGACGGGGGCGAGTCCCGGAGTGCCGCCGGGTTGCGTGCCCCAGTCGTCGTTCCCCGTGACAGCGGATGAACCGGAGAAGACCTGCAGCGCCGGGTTGGCGAGCGCGCCGGCGACGCCGAATCCCGCAAGCGCGGGGCCGACCGCGCGGAGAAGGACGGGCTTACCGCCTTCCCCACCGACGGCGAACCCCATCGTGAGTGTCTGCGGGCCAGTGCCAGCGGCGGTGCGCACGGAGAGGTTGGTGAGCCGGCCAGCGTTGGCCGGCTCGACCGTGACGGCGGCGGCCTGCGACTCGAGCGTGCCGTCGGGTCCGGAGATACGGACGAGGTAGGTGCCGGCGGTTGCGGTGGTGACGACCGGAACGGTGAGCGCGGCCGCGGTGGCACCGGGGACAGCCACCCCGTCCTTGAACCACTGATACGAGAGCGGCCCGCGGCCCGAGGCGGTCACGCCGAGCGTCACCGGCAGGGTAAGCACCGCAGCCTGGGAACGCGGCTGGCCGATGATCGCGAAAGGCTCGTCGATCGCGCGGCCGGTGCGACGGGCGTTGTGGCGGTACTGCGGCCAGGGGCCGGCGGTGCCGGCGCCGATGTCGAATGCATAGATCCCGTCGTCGTTGGAGCCTACGTACAGCATGGAGCCGCTGATGGCGGGCGAGGACCGCACGATCCCGGCGGTGGACCACGTCCGCTTCAGCGTACCGTCGGCGTGGATCGCGTAGAGAAGCCCGTCGTAGCAGCCGACGTAGATGACGCCGTTGGCATCGACCGCGGGCGAGGAGGCGCGCACTTCCTTGCCGAGGGTGAAGGTCCAGCGGGCGGTGCCGTCGGCCGTGCGCACGGCGTGCAGCTTGCCGTCGTAGCCGGCGAAATAGACCGTCGCCCCGTCGGGACTCAGCGCCGGGGACGACGACGTGCCGATGGTCGCCCCGGTGTACACCCAGCGTTGGCTGCCGTCCGCGGTGGCCGAGTACAGCCGGCCCGAGGTCAACGTGCCGTAATACACGTGGCCGGCGGCGTCGATGGCCGCGGCCGTGTAGACCGCGTTGTCGGTCGGCAGCGACCATTTGATCGCGCCCGTCGCGCCGTTCACGGCGTAGAAGCGGTGGCGCGTGGCGGCATCGCCGGATCCGAGATAGACCGTGCCGGCGGGGCCGACGACGGCCGACGCGTAGGATGAACCGGGAATGATCACCGACCATTTCAGCGCCGCCGACGTCCCGTTGTCCGTATACGCGAACAGCCGGGAGGCGGCGGGCGTGGCGGCCTCATGGTGGAGGTAGAGCGTGCCGTCGTCGCCGACCGCGACCGCGTTGTTGGCGTTGAATCCGGTGCCCACGACGATCTCCCACTTCTTCGTGCCGGTGGCGCTGTCGTAGGCGAAGAGCCTCGCATCGTTGCCGGCGGCGGTGCCGCCGGCGCCGAAGTAAAGGGTGCCGTCGGGCCCGAGTGCTGCGGCCGAGGTGTCCTGCGCGGCGTCCAACTTGATGGCGGGCCAGCGTCGCGAGCCGTCGGCGTTGAAGGCATGGAAGACGCCGTCGGTGCTGCCGACATACACGGCGCCATCGGGCCCCACCACGGGCGCGCAGGTGACGCTGCTGCCCGCGAGGCCCTGCCAGACGGAGTCGTTGAGCGTGAGGGTGAAAGGGGCGTTGGTGGGAGGCACTCCGCCGGTCGCCTTGCCGTCGACCTGGAAGTGGTAGGTGACGCCGGCCCGGGCATCGATCGTGACGAGCGCGGTGGTCGAGGGCAGGGTGCCGCGGGTCTGGGTGTCGGCGTTGTCGCTCACCCCGACGAGTGTGAGCGCGTTGAGGGCCGAACCGGTGTAGACGGCAAGCAGCGGGTCGAAGCCGTCGCTGCGCGCGGCGGCTTGGAAGCGGCCGGACGCCGGCGCGGTCCAGCGGTACCAGAGTGACTTCCCGCCGGTGAATCCGAGGATGCGGGGTTCGCCCGGCTCCAAGGTGGCCTGAGCGTTGGCCGATTCGATCACGGCAGACCTTCCGGTGATGACCTGCCCGGCGGCGAACGCGTCGTTCGGTGCAATGGCCCCGATGTCGAGCAACACGAGCCCTTGGCCGCCGCCCTTGCCGCCGACCACGATCTGGTACGGGGTGCCGGCGGTGGCGGTGAATTCCACCCGGGAGGTGATGAGCCCCGGTTCGTCGTCGTTCGCGGCGACGGGTGTCAGCCCGTCGAGCGAGGAGCCCATGAAGACGCCTAGCAGGGTGTCGAAGCCGCTGCCGGTGGTGGAGATTCTCACGTTTCCCGTCTGGGTGGGCACCCATTCCCACCAGAGGGTGGCGGCGCCGGAGTGCCCGGCGACCGTCGGCTCATTCTCGGCGGTGGCGCCGATGCTCACGTTGCGCACGGCGAAGTTGTTGCCGGCCAGGCGGGAACGGTGCGCGAAGTCGTCGTTGAAGGGACGATTCTCGGTGGAGCGCAGGGCGCGGTCGAGGTTCAGGCGGCCGCCCGTCTGCACGCGCCCGCGGAAGGCGGGGACCGGGTCGACGGAGCGCAGCAGGCGGTTGATGAGCTGGCGGTAGGTGTCGCCCGGGAAATGGGCCCGGAGCAGGGCGAGCGCGCCGGCGACGTGCGGTGCCGCCATGGAGGTGCCCGAGCGCAGGGCGTAGGGTGTCGCGGTGGTGTACCAAGTAGACCAGATTTCGGTGCCCGGCGCGAAGAGCTCGACCGAACCCGCGCCGAAGTTGGTCGAGATGGAGGCGTCGTCGCGGCCCGTCGCGTTCGCCACGGCGATGACGTTCTCCAGGCGGTAGCTCGCCGGGTAATGAGCGAGGAGCTCCATGTTGGCGGCGTCGTTGCCGGCGGCGGCCACGAAGATGATGCCGGCGGTGCGGGCGCGCAGGATGGCCTCGCGTTCGGCGGGGTCGAATTGCGTGACGGGTCCGGCGGCGGCGCCGTAGCTGCCGTTGATGATGTGGGCGCCGTGCCGGATCGCGTAGTCGATGCATTCGATGCCGTCCGACGTCGCGCCGCGGCCGGCGGTGGTGCCCGTGCCGCCGCGGAGGAACTTTAGGGCCATGAGCCTGACCTTCCAAGCTACGCCCGCGATGCCGATTCCGTTGTTACCGACGGCACCGATGATGCCGGCGACGTGCGTGCCGTGGCCGAGGTCGTCCATCGGGTTGCCGCCGTTGGTGATCGCGTTGATCCCGAAGACGTCGTCGACGTAACCGTTGCCGTCGTCGTCGCGGCCGTTGCCCGGGATCTCCCGCGGGTTCGTCCACATGTTGGCGGCGAGGTCGGGGTGATCGTATTTCACGCCTGAATCGATCACGGCCACGACGATCTCGGAGGCATCGGTGCGCACGTCCCACGCGCGCGTCGCCCCGATGTCGGCTCCGGCGATGCCGTTGTTGGAGCCGTCGTTGCGCAGCGGCCACTGCCGCGTGGTGAAGTCGGGGTCGTTGGGCGTGGCGGTGGCGGCGCGGATCGTGTCGCGCTGCACGAACTCGTAGCGGCCCGTGGCGCGCAGACGCGCCTCGGCCTGCGGGGGCGTCTCTCCCGGCGGCAATTCGAGCAGCCGCATGCCGTCGAAGCGCTCCCATTTGCGGCGCACTCGCATGCCCTCGCGCGCCTCGGCGGCCTCGGCCGAGGCACGGTGCGCGGCCCGGGGCTTGGCGATGACGAGACCATCGCGGAATCCCTGGGCGATCTCACGGTCGGTGAAGGGCGCGGTTTCCCGGCCGGGCGCGGCACCGGCCCGCGGAAGCGCGGCGGCCAGGAGCAGCAGGAGGAGAGAAAAGCACGGTTTCACGCGGGCGCGGAGGTGGGGTTCCAGTGGGCCAAGGGGCGGACGCACGGTGTGACGCGAGGTTAGCCTGCTTCCCGCAGCTCCTGGAGGAGCGTGAGCACGCGCGCCTCGAGGAGCGGCAGGGCGTCGGCGGGGGCGGCCGCGTCGATGTCGTGGATGCTCCAGTACTCCACGCGGTCCTCCCAATCGGGGAATTGCTCGCGCATGAGCGGCCGGTGCTCGGCCTCCTTCAGGGCGACGGTCCGCCGCGCGCCCTCGAGGTCGGCCAAGGTCAGGGCCGCCGGGGCGGCTCCGGTGTGCCGGAGCGGGATCCCGCGGACGCCGAGGGCCTCGCGGGTGTGGGGCGAAAGGTCGCCGGCGCCGGCGACGAGATGGATGGCTAGACCCCGGGAGAACGCGCGCAGCGGGGCGTCGAGCCGCGCGGCGTGGAAGTTGAAGACTGCCTCGGCGAAGCGGGAGCGGTAGTAGTTGCCGGAGCAGACGAAGAGGAGGGAACGCATGCGGACGACGGCGCGACAAAAGCGCGATCAACCGCGGGCGCAACCGTGCCGGCGGGGGTCTTCAGAAGGTGCCCTTGAGCCCGAAGGTCCAGAGGGAGCCGAAGTCCTCGCGTTGACGGAACTGGGCGTGCGGCGGCGTGTTCGGGCCGTAGCGTTCGATGTCCTCGGTGGCGTCGCGGACGTTGCGCATGGAGCCGAAGACGCCGATGCGCTTGTGGAACATGTATTCGGCGCTCAGATCGACGTAGAGGCGCTTGCTGCGCCAGTCGAAGGAACCGGGCTCAACGCTCGCGCCGGTGAGCGCGCCGAGGCGGGCGCGGCCGCGGTAGTTCCAGTTGGCGCGCAGGGTGTACTTCGGCCGGGAATAGCTCAGGCCCCAATTGTAGGTGCGCGGGGTGAAGCCGGAGAAGTTCGCCGTGGCGTCGCCGGTGGTGCGCAGCGCGGAGACGTTGGCGAAGGCCTGGACTCCCCGCAGCCACGGGGCGAGCTGCCCGAGCGACTGCTTGTAGTCGAACTCGAGGCCCTCCATGCGCACGCGGGTGCGCAGGTTGTAGTTCGTGGCCACGGGGTACTCGCCGTAGGTCTCGGGATCGAGGTCGTAGAGGGCGAGGAACTCTTCGCCGGCGGTGGGATAGGTGATGCTGGCGAAGAAGTTGCTGAAGTCGCGGCGGAAGGCCTTCACGGATAGCTGCCCGACGCCTTGGGTGTAGTACTCGAGGCGGAGCATCATGGAGTTGGCGGTCCATGGCTTGATGCCGGCGTTGTTGACGGCGATGCGGTTGCTGCCGGGGTTGGGGGCCAACTCGGTATCCGGCAGGGTGAGGCCGCCGGCGTACTGGTCGAATCCGGGGCGGCCGATCGAAGTGTAGAGGGAGCCGCGGAGGATGAGGTTCTCCCGGAGATCGAGGCTCGCGTTGAGGTTGGGGAACCAGCGGAGGTACTCCTTGTTCACCCGCTGGCGGCGGTCGAGGTAGGTGAGCCGCGAGACCGCGAGCGCGTTGGAGATCGTGCCGGTGCCGGCCGGGTTGGGGATCGTGGCCTGCTCGATGAGCGCCGGGAGCGGCGTGCGGCTGGCGCCGGTGCCGGTGTAGAGGATGTTGCCGGCGGCGTCGCGCCGCGGGATGACGTTCCCCTGTGCGTCGCGCTGGAAGTTGCCCGTGGGATCGGTGAGGGCGCCCTCCGCGCGGATGTTCGTCTGCTCGCCGCGGATGCCGCCTACGACCTTCAGCCGCCGGAAGAACGCGGCGTCGAAGCGGAAGTAGGCGGCGGAGATGACCTCCTCGGCGTACTTCGACCGGCCGACTCCGTT
>JACCEC010354925.1_pt1 | contig 25791 bp, 18 predicted proteins | sample 7450121 | NCBI WGS metagenome assembly JACCEC01 (sample SAMN15323455, study PRJNA562643) | freshwater metagenome | isolation source: river surface water | place: USA:Blue River Watershed | collected 2017-08-18 | reverse complement strand
GGGCAATGACCAACCCAACGCCAAAGGGCACCGAGATTCGCACCTACAAGTTGCGAAGGTCGCGTGTTACGGCTTTGCAGGCAAGTTCGATTAGTGACCACGGCGATCAATACATCTACCCCATTGGCGAATCTAAGATTAATTTGGCTGATGAATTGGGACCGGAAAATTTCGTTATTGAAATTGGTTTCGGAATGGGTGAGGCAACATGGCAATACGCAAACGCGCAACCCAACGTCGCTGTACTAGCAATTGATTTGCACACACCAGGTGTTGGGAAGTTGATTAGTGATCTCCAAACTAGAAACTTAAACCACGTACGAATTATTGAAGGCGATGCACTTGAGATCTTGCGTACTCGCATCACAAAGGATTCAGTGGATGGCATCAGACTGTTTTTCCCAGACCCATGGCCAAAAAAGCGCCACTTCAAGCGACGTTTTGTAAATTCAGAAAATCTTTCATTGCTTGCACAAGTTGTTAAGCCTGGTGGATTCTTTCATTTCGCAACCGATTGGCAAGACTATGCAGATTGGACTCGCGAGGAATTGCTAGCGCATTCAGATTGGAACTTACAAGAATCGCCGCAGGTTGGAATTTGGTCGAATCGTCCAACCACAAGATTTGAAACTAAAGGAAAAAATCTCGGCCGTGAAATCACCGACCTAATTGCATTTAGGAAATAACTTCCACAAAAAGATGGCGTCCATGGTTTTCTGGAATTTCAAAACCACCTGCATCTTCAAATGTCCAACCATCATTTGATTTAGAAATTTTGAATTCTTTGCCAATTTCAATCCCAGCGGCCACAAGTTTTTGAAATACCTCTTCATCATGCTGCAAAGGCTCTGCAATCCGTTTAATTATCACAGTCGCTTTTTCTATTTCCATCAAAGTTTGGAATTTTCCAGATCCACTCAAATCCGATTCAGAACTAACTCCAGGAATTGGATTTCCAAAAGGAGAATGAGTTGGCCTTCCAAGTAAATCCAAAATTCTCTGCTCGGTGATATCACTTATCACGTGCTCCCACTTGCAAGCTTCTTCGTGCACTTCATTCAGTGGAACTTTCAAGATTTCAACCAGCATGCACTCAGCTAGGCGGTGGCGGCGCATTACTTGTTCTGCAAGCCTTTTACCTTCTAATGTGAATTCAAGAAGTCGACCATTTACAAGCTCTAGCAATCCATCTCTCTGCATACGAGAAACAGTTTCCGAAACTGTTGGGCCGCTTTGATTTAGGCGTTCACCAATCCGTGCACGAAGTGGTTCAACACCTTCTTCTTGCAGTTCAAAAATGGTACGCAAGTACATCTCAGTGGTGTCAATGAGGTCGCTCACGCGCTAAATCTACTGCTGCCTCTGCTGAGCCTCTGAATTTTCCTTAGGCTTGTGGGCATGAACAGTTTGATGTGGTTTCGCCGTGACCTCAGATTGCATGACAATCCAGCATTAGCGCAAGCAGATAGCCATGGCGAAAAAACCGCCTGCATGGTCATGATTGATTCCGCACTCTGGCCAACATGGGGTGCCGCAAAGCAGGCGTACTTAGTTGATTCGCTATCAGAATTAGATAAGTCTCTTGATGGGAATTTAATAGTTCGTCACGGAGATCCAATTGAACAAGTTTTAGCTGTGGCAAAAGCTGCTAATGCCAATAAGGTTTTTTGCGCAGCCGATTTCACGATCCCTGGCATTGAACGTGATAAGAAAGTTAAAGAAGTTCTAGCCGCAAACGGAATTGAGCTTGAAATAATTGGCTCCAACTATGCAGTCGCACCTGGTCGAATTAAAAAACCAGACGAAACTCCTTACAAGGTTTACACCCCGTTTTACAAAGGTTGGTTAGCGCATGGTTGGCGCGCCCCACTCGAAATGAAACTTTCCAACAACTGGGTAACCGGGATTGAAAGCCACGGTTTACCTAAAGTTGAAATGCCAGCAGGAATGGAACGCAGTAGAGCTGGCGAAGCAGCTGCTCTTGAAAGGTTTGAATACTTTTTAGAAACTGGTGTTAAGGGCTACAAGGATTTTCGAGATCGTGCTGATTTGGACGGCACATCTAAGTTGAGTGTGGCACTCAAGTGGGGAGAAATTCATCCCCGAACTCTCCTTGCCGAACTTGGTGACAGCGCAGGTGAGGAAACCTTCCGCAAAGAGATTGCCTGGCGAGAGTTTTATGCTGATGTTTTATTTCACAATCCACACACTGTGACCGAATACTTAAATCCAGCATTTGCAGATATGGAATACAACACAGGAAAAATTGCTGAACAACATTTTGAAGCCTGGAAAAGCGGTAACACAGGGTATCCATTTGTAGATGCTGGAATGCGACAGCTATTGCAAGAAGGTTGGATGCACAATCGGGTTCGAATGGTCACAGCCTCATTCTTCGTTAAAGACCTACATCTTGAATGGCAACAAGGTGCTGCTTGGTTCTTTGAATTGCTTAAAGATGCAGATGTGGCAAGCAATCAGCATGGATGGCAGTGGACCGCTGGGTGTGGAACGGATGCCGCGCCATATTTCCGAGTCTTTAATCCAGTAATGCAAGGGCTGAAGTTCGACCCAAATGGTGACTACGTTCGAAAATATATTCCCGAGCTTCGTCACATTGATGGCGCCGCGGTGCATGAACCTTGGGAACAAGGTGACGGATATTCAAAGGGTTATGCGCAGCGAATTGTTGATCACGCAGTAGAGCGTGATGAAGCACTTCGCCGCTATCAAGCATTAAAGAAATAGATCAGGGCGAAAGCCGAGAAATATTCCAATCAGCGTCAACAGATAAATCAGGGTTTTGTTTATTTGCTGTGAACACAAGTCGATCGTGCATTCTTGAACTACGGCCGCTCCAAAATTCAATTGCTTTTGGACGCACCAAATAGCCACCCCAGTTCTCTGGCAGCGGCACAACTGAACCTTCTGGATATTTAGCTTCTAGTTCTGCGTATTTATTTTCAAGTTCTTCTCTTGATGCAAGCACTTGTGACTGATTGCTTGCAAGTGCTGCCAATTGCGATCCATGTGGGCGCGAGTGGAAATAGTCTTCTGATTCTTCCCTACTAACTTTTTCAGCAGACCCAATCACAATCACTTGACGATAGATAGCAAACCATGGAAAAACTAAAGAAACTTTTGGATTCACTTCAATTTCGCGACCTTTTCTAGAAGCATAATTTGAATAGAAAACAAAACCTTCATTCACCACATCTTTAAGCAAAACATGGCGGGCACTTGGTTGACCATTTTCATCCGCTGTTGCAACGGTCATGGCGTTTGGTTCTGGCAAATCTTTTGCAGCAACCATCCAATCCCGGAACTGCTCAAGCGGATTCTTGGCCAATTCAGACTCATTTAAGGTCTGACCGCGATAATCGACGCGAAGCTTGCGATAGTCAGTCATAGGGCAATCATGCTTGCTCAGTAAACTTCCGCCACCGCAACCATCAAAAAGGATTCAACGTGAGCGAACCAACTGATCTAGTTATCCCAGCCGAACTAAAGCCTGCAGACGGCCGCTTTGGCGCTGGCCCTAGCAAGGTTCGCCCAGAACAAATTTCCGCTCTGAGTCGCTCTGGCATGAACATAATGGGCACAAGCCACCGCCAAAAGACCGTTAAGTCTGAGGTAGGTCGAGTTCGCAACGGTTTGAAGTCACTCTTCAATCTTCCAGAAGGTTACGAAGTTGTGCTTGGCAATGGCGGATCTACCGCTTTCTGGGAAGTTGCTGTTTTCTCACTCTTGCGCGACAAAGGTCAATTCCTAACCTTTGGTGAATTTGGTTCGAAGTTTGCAAAAGCTGCTAAAGATGCACCATTTGTTGGCGATCCAGTTGTCATCAAATCAGAGCCGGGAACTGCTCCGACTTTTGCACCTGAAAAGGGCATTGACCTTTATGCAACTCCACACAACGAAACATCAACCGGTGTTGCAGTTGCGATCAAGCGTCCAGCTGGGATCGACGAAGATGCATTGCTAGTCATTGACGCGACTTCTGGTGCTGGTGGACTTCCAGTTGATATGTCTGAAGTTGATGTTTATTACTTCGCACCACAAAAATGCTTTGCATCTGATGGTGGAATTTGGTTTGCAATCATGTCACCACGTGCAATTGCCCGCGTCAAGGAAATTAAGGATTCAGGTCGTTACATTCCGGTTTTCTTGGATTTGCAGACTGCGATTGATAATTCAATTCTTGATCAGACCTACAACACACCGGCCCTTGCAACTATCTTGATGATGGCTGAACAAATCGACTGGTTCAACACAAATGGTGGTTTGGATTGGTGTGTAAATCGCACTAAAGAATCTTCAGACATTCTCTATACATGGGCCGAAGCGAGCGCAATAGCTACTCCGTTCGTGCAAGAAAAAGCTCTTCGTAGCCAAGTAATTGGAACTATTGATTTTGACGAATCAGTTGATGCAAGTGTGATTGCAAAAGTATTACGCGCAAATGGAATTGTTGACACAGAGCCTTACCGCAAACTTGGTCGCAATCAGTTACGTATTGCAATGTTCCCAGCTGTAGACCCTGAAGATGTGCGAAAGCTCACTCAAAGCATTGACTGGATTGTGAATCACCTTCGGTGACATTCAAGCGAGAAAAAACCACCTGGATCACCTATATTCAAATGGGTACCTTCGGGTGGTTTTTCTTTATCTTGGGTCCGTGCTTAGTCCTCTACGGAGACGAGTTTGGGCTTACACCAGTTCAGGTTTCACTGCATATGTCGATGATGTCATTAGCTGCGGCCCTGAGTGGATTCATCGTTCCAATAGTCGTTCGTAAAACTAGTCGCGGCATCGCGATGCGAATATCTGCAATAACTTTTATCGTAGCAATCCTCGCCTTAGTTTTAGCTAACTCAATCTTTTTAAGCATGCTTGGATGTTTTGCAGTTGGACTCGCGGCTACCGGCGTGGTCTCATCAATCACAAGTTTCTTGGATCAGAAACACGACGCTTATTCAACTGCTGCGATTTCTGAGGCGAATACTTTTGGTGCAGTGGGTGGAATTTTTGGCCCACTTTTTGTTGGCTTTGTTGTGTCCGCCGGATTTGGCTGGCGAGTCGGAATGTTGCTCGCTTCTGTTGTCTTTGTGTTTATTGAGCTCTTTCGCGGTCCATTAAGTGGCTTTAACGTAAAGAAGGCTCAAGGCGAAAATCATGAGCACGGAAAACTTTCGCGAGATTACTGGTGGGCCTGGGCGCTGCTCATCACCACGGCAGGTCCTGAACTAATGATCATGCTTTGGAGCGCAAAACTTCTGCAAACGCAGGGAGGACTTGAAGATGGTGCATCGGTAGCTGCAATTTCCAGTCTTTCAATCGGCTACATAATTAGCCGAACTGTGATCAGCTACCTGAGTCGTTCAATGTCTAATGAATTTTTGTTGAAAATTGGATTTGGAATTCCACTAGTTTTTTTCTGGATCTTTTGGGCATCCCCAAGTGGCATAACCATGCTAATTGCATTAGGTGCGTGTGGGCTTGGACTTGGAATGCACTGGCCTTTGGCTATTGGCAGGGCCGTTCAAGCAGGTTTCAACAATCCCGACAAAGCAAGTGCGGTAGCTGCGTATGCCACTGGTGGTTCTGGAATTGTTTTGCCGTTTGCATTGGGCGCAATAAGCGAAGCAGCCGGACTAAAAAATGCATTTCTTCTTGTGCCAGTGGTTTTACTAGCAGGCTTAGTTATGTTGTTCTTACACCCAATTGAATCTAAGAAATAATTAGCTAAATAGTGGAATCTGCGAGAGCACAATTGCTGCGAACATTCCAAAAAGCACAATCAATGTGACGACACGACGAAATTTTGGGGTCATACCCCAAGTCTCTCACATAAGAAAACGGCCCGCAGGAGAACCTGCGAGCCGCTTTGTTTGTCTTAATTATCCAATCAACTGAGTGATTGGATCGGTTGCGAAGAAGATTACGAATGCGCCAGCTACTAGCCATAGCAATGCGTGAACTTCTTTTGCGCGACCGGTTGCGGCCTTCAACACAACGTGAGTTACGAAACCTGCACCAATACCTACTGCAATTGAGTAAGTGAATGGCATAAGCACGATAGTCAAGAATGCTGGAAGTGCAATTGTGATGTCGGTCCAGTCGATGTCTTTGACCTGAGTCATCATCAAGAAACCAACCACGATTAGTGCTGGAGTTGCTGCTTCGTAAGGAACCACTGCAACAAGTGGTGACAAGAAGATGGTGAACAAGAATGCAACACCAGTCACAACTGATGCCAAACCTGTACGAGCACCTTCGCCAACACCTGAAGCTGATTCGATGTAAGAGGTGTTTGAAGAAACACCTGCAGCACCGCCAGCAATCGCTGCGATTGAGTCAACTAGCAAAATCTTGTCAGCGTGAGGAACATTTCCTTCACCATCAATCAAGCCAGCTTCTGCACCAATTGCAGTCATGGTTCCCATGGTGTCAAAGAAGTCAGTGATCAACAGTGTGAATACCAACAAAACAGCAGTAAGAGCACCAGCAGCAATTCCAAAACCACCAAAGAGATCGAAGTTTCCAAGAGTGCCGAAAGAAGGGGTTGCAATAAGGCTTTCAGGAAGCTTTGGAACATTCAATCCCCAGCCAGCTGGGTTGATGATTGGTGGGTCACCAGCAGTGAAGTTTGGACCAATCTTTGCAACTGATTCCACGATCACTGCCAAAATGGTTGCACCAATTACACCAATCAAAATCGCACCTTTGACTTTGCGTGCGTAAAGGTAAGCAATAACTAGCAAACCAACCACGAATACAACAACTGGCCAGCCAACAAGTGTTCCGTTGTTACCAAGTGTTACCGGAACTGGACCTGCGCCTGTACGACGTACGAATCCTGCGTCAACCAAACCAATTAATGTGATGAATAAACCGATACCGACAGAGATAGCAGTCTTTAGTTGAGTTGGGACAGCTTTGAACACTGCAACGCGGAAACCTGTCAAAACCAAAACGGTGATGATCAAACCTTCAAGTACAACCAAGCCCATGACCTGTGACCAAGACATGTAATTGGCTGCAATTGAAGCAACAAATGCGTTCAAGCCCAGACCAGTTGCAAGAGCCAGTGGGAACTTAGCAACAAAGCCCATAAGAATTGTTAAAACGCCAGCAACAAGTGCTGTACCAGCTGCGATTGCAGGCAAGTTTGGAGCCGCAGGGCCGCCAAGGAATTCGCCGTTAACGTCTGGTGTGAAACCCAAGATAAGTGGGTTGAGGACGACGATGTAAGCCATCGTCAAGAATGTAACGAGACCACCGCGAATTTCGCGACCTACGTCAGAACCCCGAGCTGAAATCTGGAAATAATTGTCCAAACCGGATGCCATATGTTTCTCTCCCTAGAGATGTGTTTATGGAGTTTTGGGGAAGTACCTGCATTTACAGGTTGCCCGCCCTTTGGAAGCGGGAATGAGCGGACACTAGAACATTCGTGAGCGTACCCATAGGTATGACAGGCAATAGGCTTGTTACATGCCTGTTAAACCTGAAAAAACGCTGAAATCTGTGCCAGCACTTGAGACAACAGGGATTGGCATTGCCCGTTTTGGGACAGCGGTTTGGGCTTTGATTGCCCTGATCTCACTGATTTGGCAAGGCTCCCCAACCGGCTTGAAAGAGACCGCAATAGCCGGAGTTTTTCTAGGAGTTATTGGTCTTCTTCATCTGACTCGTCGAGCTCGGAAACTTGGTCTTGAAGTTCAGGGTCGATTTCCGAAGTAACTTCTTCTAGCTCATCCTGAATTTCTGCTGATTCAACTTCTGGCAAATCACCAGATCTAAAGTCATATTCATCAACCGCAAGTTCATCAATCACAAGTTCTGCAACAGGTGTGCTTTGTGTTTCAACAGCAGTTTGTGAATGTGCACCACAGCCGTGGTCCATTGAAACAATTCGACCATCAGTTGGCGAAATTGCATTTGCGCAAACACCAAATGCTTGACCAAGAGTTCCACCAATAGTCACTAACCAACCGCAAGAAGAACATGGCAAATCTGCATAACGTGCAATTGCAGCACGCGGTCCGTTTTCACCTTCTCGCCAACGATCAACTGCGTCATCAATTCCAAGTGGTGACAAAACTCTTTCGCGACCAAGTCCAATAGACCAACCCGCTGGAGTAAGGGGTTCTGCTAAATCAATTTCATCAACACTTGCATATCCAGGTGTTAAACGCGGATCATCTTTTGGAGTTGCAACTAAATCTCCTGGAGACAAATCTCCTGGTTGAATTCTTTCCGACCAAGGCACCCAAGGTTTTGCAACCAATGAAGCTTCGCCTGGTTCCAACCAAACTTCATTAACGGTGTGATGTGTTTTATGAAGGCTTACCGACCAATGCCAACCGATATAGCCAGGATGGTTTGATGCAAAAGTGACAACACTGAAATCTTCAATTGTTGATTCGCCAAGCAAATCTCCAATTTCTTCGGCGGGTGCAATTTCTAAAACTGCCTTGCGAGCAATATCAATTACGTTAGACATTAAATTCCTTTTAGATTTTTGACGGCGCGAGTTCGAGCTCGGCTGGCCGTCCTGATACCGATAATGATGCAAATGAGTCCTGTGCCGGTCATCATGGCTAAAACCACCAAGCGGAGGACAGGTGGCCGCCGAATACCAGCGGGCTCATCGCGATAAGGCTGAGAACCATGCCGAGCGCTGTGAGCGCTCCGCCGACCTTGAGAATTCGATCTGGGTTCATAGTTCAAGCCTACCTGTGCATAGATTTATGTGATTCAGGTTTGCCCGCTACCCTTGGCGCATCTGCACAGTGCAGCACCCCACAGTGGGGCGAATTCCAGGAGGGCGCCATGCCTACCGGCAAAGTTAAATGGTTCAAGGTTGAACAAGGTTTCGGATTCATCGCTGATGATGAGGGCGGTGACGTGTTCGTTCACGCATCTGCACTTCCAGAAGGCACTGCGTCGCTAAAGCCAGGTCAACGTGTGGAGTTTGGCATTGCTGACGGCAAGCGAGGCCCGCAAGCACTGTCACTTCGAATTTTGGATCCACGTCCATCAATCGTCAAAGGTAACCGCAAAGCGGCAGACACATTGGCGATTCAACTTGAAGACGTAATTGTGCTGCTCGACAAAGTAGCTGGGGATCTCAAAGCGGGTCGCTACCCGACTGACACTCACGCATCGAAGATTGCATCAATCTTGCGCGCAACCGCCGACGACCTAGACGTCTAATGATGGCGGGCAATCGCCTGCGCTTGATAATTGTGTAACCACGCTGGGAATTCTTCGAGACTCTGTAAAACCACATCTGGTTTGGATTCTCGGAGAATTCCTTCGTTTATTGGGCCAGTTGGCACGACGACTGAAACTGCGCCAGCTGCACGTGCCGCTTTTACATCTCCTGGATGATCTCCGACATAAATGTGAGCGTTTTCATGGCGAAGTGCATCGCCTTTGTGTTCGGCAAAAAGATAACCGTGTACTGCTTCGACATTTAGTCCTGCAACTTCGAGAACGCGACGTGCAAAATCTTCTTTCTTCGCACTAACCACAACTACTCGACCATCTAATTCATGAATGGCACTAATCGCATCTTTTGCACCAGGCATTACTTTTGTTTTTGGTATCCCATATTCGCCGTAGTGGTCACGATATTCATCAAGCAATTGTTCGTATGCGTAATCAGGCAACCACATTGGAAACACTTGATCGAGTGGCAAACCTATTGTTGCAAGTGCATCTTCTCTTGAAGTTTGCACACCATGAATTTTGCAGACATGGATTAAGGCATCGACAATTCCTTCAGATGAATCCACCAGCGTCATATCCAAATCGAATCCGACAACTAACTGGTTCACGCCTGAGGCACTCATGTCCTTCAGATTACTCGTTAATCGAGTGAAACGTCAGAATACTTTGCCGAAATGATTTGCCCACCGGCAACTTTGCCGTCATATGTGCGAGCAATCACACCAAACTGCATTGTCTCGTTTCCGTTCCACACCCAAGGGTCAAGAACAAAGCGATAAGCGGATGAATCGTCAGTTCCAATAACTTCCCATTCATCGTTTTGGCTAGCACGTGCAACGAAAGTAACGACCAATGGAGTTTTTGCAGTCGTAGACGCAACAAGTATTGGTGCATAAGCAGTTGTATCCGACTTAATCTTCAAAGTCATTGTCGGAGCCGTAGAGGGAACTGTCACTGGGTTCGCTGCGCGAAGCACAATTGCTTTGCGAGCTGGAACAGTCACCTTTACAGTGAATTTGGAATTCGATTTAAAGGTTTTGGTTGATCCAAAAACTCCAACAAAGTTGGTTGACTTTGTTGAAACTGGAATGCTGACAACTTTTTCAGTCTTTGCGTTATTCGCTACCACTAAGAATTCGTGGCTGTCGATTGCATCAATTCGAGACCAAGCCGCAACATTGAAGCTGCCAAATCTGGCAATTGATGCGCCATTGACGAAACCTGGATATTGAGTGCGGAATGCATTCAATGCGCGAATATGTAGTGATAGCGGGTGATTCTCTTCTTGCGGAGTCAAAAATGAACCATCGCCGATTGGCTGAGCGCCAATTCGTCGCATGTTTTTCCAGATCGAAATTTCGGTTGGGAACATATCCTGTCGAGCATATTCATTTGAACCAGTACTGACGATTCCGAGTTCATCACCGTAATAAACAACCGGTGCGCCTCGCATTAAGAACAATACTGAGTTTGCAAGTTTCACACGGTTTACAAGCTTGGTTCCAGTTTCACTTGTCCAAGTGTCAACCTGCGAGGTTCCACGACCCATGTCATGGTTGCCGAGGAAAGTGGTCATTCCATATGCGTTTCTCACGATATTGTTTTGATTACCGGTGTTGTAGTAATCGTCGTAACCAAATGCACTTCTCAACATAGTGCCAGTTTTGTAGCCTGCTGCAAAACGTGTCACGGTAGATTGCATTGGGAAATCAATCAAAGATTGCATTTGATATTTGCGCAGCATTCGAGAAAGTTCTGGGGCACTTGTAATCCAAGCTTCACCAAAAACAGTTAGCTGCCCTTTTCCGGCTTGATCTCCAGCTTCATTTACTGCTGGAATCCATGCATCGAAGAATTCTTTATTTACGTGCTTTGCAGTGTCGATTCGAAAACCATCAATTCCAAACCGAGTTACCCATGATGCATATACTTCAGAGAGTCCTTGTACAACTGTCGGATTCTCGGTCATCAGGTCATCAAGTCCGTAGAAATCACCAAACATCGCGCAAGCGCCGTTTGCCCAACCGCATGCACTCGCATCACCACGATTGTGGTAGCTATTTATGTCTTGCAAAAACTCAGGTAAACGCTTTGCATTTTTGCTTTCAGAAGCGATGTATGGCTCACGAGGATATGAGACATCTGCAGACATCAAAGGGAAGCAGTTTTCCTGACCAAGTTGTGTACAAACGGAGTTAAAACCAACTTTGTCAGAAAGGTTAAATTCAACACCGCCCGCATCTTTATATGGCGCTTCTTTTGGTGAGAAGAAATCATCTCCGGTGTCTCGATACCCAACTACATCTGCGGTGTGATTTAAGACGATATCCATGATGACTTTGATGCCGAGCTCGTGCGCACGATCTACAAAATCTTGAAATTCTTGTTCAGTTCCTAGGTGTGGATCTACTGTTGTGAAATCTAAACCCCAGTAGCCGTGATAACCGAGTGAATCATTGAGCACCGGTGGAGTAATCCAGATTGCTGTAAATCCCATGCGGTCAATTCGATCTAAGTTCTCTTTCAGACCAATGAAATCTCCACCATGGTAATAACGAATATTCGATGGATCGAACCCTTGCTGATTTCTACCCGAGCCACCGTCATTATCTTCACTGCCATTTGCATAGCGGTCTGTAAAAACAAAATAGGTAGCGTCATCAACGTTTACAGGTCTTGGCATCAAGACTTGCGCGAGACTTGTTGCGGTTGCTTCGTCAAGAGTTCCTATTACTGCTGCATTCGACGGCAACAATGATGCAGCTAAAACGCCAATCGCAATCAAACTAATAAATAATCTCTTTGTCATTTGACTCTCCAGATTCCTAGTCCTGCACCTGCGATTGACAGCGCGCCTTCGGCCGAAAGATTTGCACCACCTAATACCTGCTCGAAAGAACTGATACTTGCGTGTTTCAAATCAATTGCTTCATTCTCAACCGAATACCGGCTAACTGCAACTAGAAGTCGATCAGTTTTGGTCTCTCTTAGATAAACAATTAAGTCTTCCGAGATGTGAACCCAGCGCAAACCACCATCAATAAGTGCCTCGCTGGATTTGCGTAGCGCGATAAGTGCTTTGTAAAGATTGAAGGTTTCCATATCCCATTTGTCTGGGTTGTCCCATGGGAAAGTCGTGCGAGCATCCTCGCCCCACAGACCTTCAGCTCCAATCTCATCTCCTTGGAAAATCATTGGTGTTCCTGGCAAAGTCATCAACATTGTGGCAGCCACATGGTGTCTGTCGCGTCCCACTACAGAACGAATGCGTGCTGTGTCGTGACTGTCTAGCAATGACCAGCTGTAAAGATATGAACGCCAAGGCATCCGAGATGAGAATGACTTAATTGAGTTCACCATGTTTTGACCAGTAAATGTTGGCACTTGGAAAGGAAGTCCTAGCCACTTTCCGTCATAGTCCTTATTTACCAACCAATTCCAAACTGGTTTCATGAACGCTGCATAATTCATCGAACCATGCCAGCCATCGCCATCAAGATCAGGTCCGGCATCGTGGAAATGCTCAGCGATCAAAAGTTTGTCATCGCCTTCATCTTCCATGGCATGACGAGTCATACGTGCTACGTCATGAGTTAGATCAACTTCACCTTGGCGACCACTCATGTTTGCAACGTCAACGCGCCATCCATCCATATTGAAGGGTTCACGCAACCATTTGCGAATGATTGAGTCGTGTTCAGAAATCAAATGTTCTTTAAGTACATCTGATTTGTAATTGAACTTAGGCAGAGACTTCACGCCGAGCCATGATGCATAACCATGTTCATATGACGGATTGAACGTATAGAAATCACTGAAGATTGGGTGGCCTTCAAGTGCTTTCAAGAACCATTCATGTTCAGCACCTGAGTGATTCAAAGTGATGTCACCCATTACTCGAATGTTTCGACTGTGTGCAACAGTGCACAAATTTTCAAAAGCTTCATCACCACCTAAAAGTGGATCGATGTGGTCGAAAGTACTTGCGTCGTATCGGTGTGTCGATTTTCCTGGGAAAAATGGCGTGAAGTAAATGACGTTTGCACCAAGTTCTTCAAGATGACTCAAACGATCTGCAGCTCCCCACAAATCACCACCAAACCATTCGCGTGGAGTGTTTGGCGAACGGCCTTCCGGGTGCATGCCCCATTCACGAGGCACTACCCAATCAGGCGCTTGAGTTATTTTTCCAGACTTTGCAAAGCGGTCTGGGAAAACTTGGTAAACAACTGCAGACTTTGACCATTCCGGAGGTAAGGAAGCAGTTGAAATTGCGAAGTCACTGGCGTCGCTAACGTCAAACTCAAACCAGCCTTCAGCATTAAGCCATCCATAGCCAACATTGCCACCAGACAATCCCCAGCGGTAGTGACTGCGACGATTCAAGATTGGCAGATGTGCAACCCACCAAGTCTCTACGTCGTTTTTGGACTCAACGGTTGCTTCAACTACGCGTGGTTCACCGTCATGAACCGTACGGACAACAACCTGCTCAGGCTGAATTTCGTTCGCAATTCGAATTCGAATTTCAACATCATCGCCCGGTTGCGGGGCAGGGTTCGATACATAAATAGCGGATCCATCATGATGAATCCACTTTGTGGCAGAACTCATCCCTTGACCGAACCTGCTGTCAGACCGCTAACAATGAATCGCTGTAATGAAATGAAGATAATTACAACAGGGACTGAAGCGATAAATGCACCAGCAGCAAATGCGCCCCAGCGAGTGTCATAGTCACCAGCGCCGCCAGCCATGAATTGCGCAAGACCAACCGCTAGTGTGTGATTTTCAGATTCAGAACCAAGCAAAATCTTTGCCAACACGAAGTCATTCAATGTTCCAATGAAAGAAAGCATAAACACAACAGCTAGAGCTGGAAGTGCCAGCGGCAAAATGATTCGGAAAAAGATTTGCGAGTGGTTTGCTCCGTCAATCATTGCTGATTCATCTAATTCTTTTGGCAAAGTGTCAAAGAAACCTTTGATTAACCATGCGTTGATGCCAAGTGCACCACCGGTGTAAACAATGATCACTGCCCAAGGAGTACCAATACCGATAGTTGGGAAGTAATCAGTGATGAATGTCATGATGTAAAAGATTGCAGTCAAAGCAAGAAATGATGGGAAAACCTGAACCATCAAAAGTGAAAGTAACGTTCCACGACGACCACGGAAACGCAGGCGGCTAAATGCATATGCACCAAATCCGCCAATCAGTACGTTGATGGTTGCGGTCACGCCACCGATAATCACGCTGTTTTTAACCCATGACGTGTAGTGAATGCCCTTTTCATTGAAAAGTGCATTGATGTTGCTGAAGGACCATTCTTCTGGCATCAACTCACTGATCAAACTCTCTTGACCACTGAACGCGGTTGCGATTACAAACCAAACTGGCAACAACACCAGAATCACAATCGCAATAACGGTTGTGTGACGGAAGAAAGCTATGCGACGACGCTTAGCAGTTTGGATCTTCTGTGCAGCTATATATTCTGGAGTCTGCTGTGCTGTGGTTACTACCTTGTTGCTCATGCCATGTTCTCCAATGCTTTCGAGCGTCTAAACGACCAGAATGAAAGTGTGCCAACGATGAAGAAAATCAGAATAGAAACTGCTGCGGAAAGACCGTAGTTATTTCCCTTTCCGCTAGCGAAGGCAAGTTTGTATGTATATGAAATCAAAATGTCCGTAGCACCCGCCGCAGATTTGGAATTCTGCAACATCGGACCACCACCGGTTAATAGATAAATCTGGTTAAAGTTGTTGAAGTTAAACGAGAATGAACCGACTAACAAAGGTCCAGTTGCAACCATCAACAGAGGCAGTGTCACATTTCTGAAAATTTGGAATCGGTTTGCACCGTCAACCGCTGCCGCTTCCTTTAGTTCTGCCGGAATTGCTTGCAGTGCGCCAGTTGCAACTAAGAACATGTATGGGAAACCAAGCCAGGTGTTAACAAGCAAAATCGAAATCTTCGCCATGTTTGGATCGGTTAGCCAGTTAATATCAAGACCAGTCAACGTGTTGATAGTTCCCCACTGGTCATTTAAAAGACCTTTCCAAATCAAAAGCGAAAGGAAGCCTGGGATTGCGTAAGGAATAATCAAAAGTGAACGATAGATTTTTCGCCCACGCATTACAGGAGTATTGAAAAGTAGCGCGACTAAAACACCGACTGCGAAAGTTAAAAATACTGATGAGAAGGCGTAAACCACAGTCCAAATAAATACACGTGGCATTGCTTCGCTGTAGCGAGGGTTTTGGAAGATATCCAAGAAATTCTTCATACCAACGACAGTCATATAGCCGGTTGTGATTTCTTTCTTCTTTCCAGTTGTGCAATCTTTACCAGCCCAAGCACCTTCGCCGGTATTTTTGAAAACACTTCCACAACTGTTCTCAGTGAACGTGTCGTTCTTCGCGTTGTAAGTCCATTTCAAAGCACGTTCGAAACCGCTAGACGTCGAGTCAATAACGTATTTCCTGCCCACACCTAATTCAATGGTGAAAGCATCTCCGTTGCGAATAAGTTTTGAAGCCTCTGATTTTGACAACGCGGTGTATCCAGCTGGTGGCTTTGGTGCGTATGTCATTGAATTTAATTTAAAAGGCTTCTCGGCTTTTACTAGTCCATCTTTTGTGCCGATGAATGAGCCAAGATCTTCGTAATCTGGTGAGTAGCGTTGAAGTAAATAAACCAACTCACCATTTGGGTCGGTAGCCATTTGCATAGTGAACGAGTCAAAGTCTGTGTAGTCAGCAGTGATTGCTGCAATTGCTTCTTGCTTGTCGTTGTAGTGACCAGTCGAATAGTTTGTGAATGCGCTATAAACCGAATAAATAATTGGTAGAACACCGAAGATCAACATTGTGATTAATCCCGGAAGTAGGTACTTCAACGGAATCAGTCTTTCGGTTAGATAAAGCCAATTTACGCCAATAATTGAAATGATTGTTACAACTGCTGGAACTACCAGGCCTGCCTGAAACATAAAAAATGCGCCGAAGGCCAATAGTGCAGAGACCAATCCAAGAAGTGAATATTTAACAAGTAGTGCACCGGCACTCTTTTTTGGATTGTAAAACTTTGTTTCAGTTGTTTGATCGCTCACAGAAATCCAACTCTTCTAAATACATTTATCAGGTAATCTTAAATGGAATGGTGGGCAACTCAACGAGTTGCCCACCATCTTCTATGTTGGTACCTATTTATCCGATAGAGCTACGGATGTTGTCCGCAGCGTTTGCGAATGCAACCTTCGGATTTGTTGCATCTTCTTCAGCCATTGCCTGATCCCATGCGCCAGCAACGTTGCTCCAAATAGCTGCCATTTCAGGAATGTTAGGCATTGGAACTGCGTCTGGGTAGGTGACTAGGAATTGAGCTGTGAATGGGTTTGGAGAAACACCAGCATTCTTGTTCGATGGGTTACATCCATCGATCTTGCAGAACTTCTTTTGAACCTTTGCGCTTGAAACGTAAGTGATCAAGAAGTCTTTTGCAGCCTTAAGTGTTGCACCAGTTGCGAACTTAGAGATGTAAAGTCCACGAACACCAGAGAATGGAATTGACTTAATTCCAGGAATGATGTTTGGGAACTTGCAAAGCTTGATCTTTAGGCCTTCTCCAGCCAAGTCACGAATTGCGTTTGAGTTCCATGGACCGGTGATGTAGTAAGCAGCCTTGCCCTTTGAGAATGGGCCTGAAGCTTCACCATTACCTGCGCTGTGCTGGAACAGACCAGATGCACGCCATCCCTTTATGATGTTGGCTTTCTTAGCAGTGTCTGCAGTCTTGTGAACAAGTGTGGTGGTTGTGTATTCACCGTTAGCTTTTTGCTTGAAGAATGCGCCACCAAGACCTGACATCATTGGGTACCACATGTAAGCGTTGCTACCTGCAACCTGGATTGCGGTGTTGATCTTGCCTTTATCCAATTTAGATTGAACGCGATCAACAGCTTGCTCAAGTGTTGCTGGGCAAGTCTTACCTGCAATGTCGGTGTTCATCAAGAATGCGATTGATTCGTGAAGCATCGGTACACCAAGAAGTTTTCCATCGTACTTGAATGCATCAAGGTCTTTTGATGGGAATTGGGCTGCTACTGGTCCTGGCAATGAGATTGCCTTTACAGAGCTGTTTGAAACTAATTCGCCAGTCCAGTCATGTGCACCTTCAAAAATGTGTGGTGCATCTTCTTCTGAAACTGTCTGGATTAGGTCGCGGCTGTCGCCACCTTGTTCAATAACAACAATGTTTGCTGCTTTGTAGTCGCTAGCGATAGCTTCCATTGCAGCAACCTTTGAAGGTTGAATCCAAATCTTGATTGTTGGTTTAGCAGCGGTTGCTGATGGCACTGTTAGTGCCGCTACCGCCATAGCGCAAGCCGCGCCTGCGGCTAGCCACTTTCCTTGAAGACGCATAGGTCATTTCCTCCATAGAAATTGTGCTCAAGATGAGCGGGTGAACTCTTGCCAAAATCCTGCCGACTGTCAACGAAAATACAGGTTCAGGGTTCTTCTGCAACCAATTTGTTACTCAAAATCGAACCCAAAAAGCGGTTTTTAAGCGCGAATAACGAATCGGTAACGGGTTGGGCAGTGAATTACCCATTAGCTCGGGGCTTATCTACACTCGGTCAGAAGGTACGTAACCGACTTAAGAAAAGGCATCAGAATGAATTCAGCCAACCGTCCAAATTCGCATAGTTCAAGAAAAACTTTTGTAGCACTTAGTGCGATCTTGAGTTTGCTTGCCAGCATGATGGTTTTGGTGAGCTTTACACCAGCTACCGCTGCCGGAAATGTTGATTTAATCATTCACGTTCCAGCGGCAGCAAGTAATAGCAATACAGTCACAGTTACACCAACTGGTGGCACCGCAGTTTCAAGTGCTTATAAGTACGATGATGATTACGGCGCATTCGCAATCGTTACTGTGCCAAGTGCCCAAATGGAATTGTCGATTGTGGCTCAAGGTTTGTCTGGCGGAACCACCTACACAAGAGTTGGAACCGAAATTTGGTTGGACTCATCAGGTGCTGCATTCAAGTCCCGCTACCTTGCGCAAGATTGCTCGCTGGATGTTCATTACATTGCAGCTTCAAACGGTGATGCAACTAATGCGGATCTTGACTGGAGTGAAGATGGTGGAATCAATACAGGCACCATCACCGTTAGCAGTGTTTCTTCAACAACCGCGACTTTCACTTATGCAGGTGATTGTGATGCCAAATCTGTTTCATTCAATGCAACTATTTCTGGTACAGATAAAACAGCTTTCGATGTAAATCTAAAAAGTGCCGGTGAGGTTTGGATTAATGACATGTGGCCACTTGCTCGTACAACTCAAGCATGGGCAGATGGTTACGCAGTAATTCACTGGTATCGCGCAGGTGGGTATGAAAACTTTGGTTTGCACACTTGGGACGAAAACGGTGAGGGATATACCGGCCCTGCAATTAGTTGGGGCTCACCAATGTTGCCAACTGGAACTGATGCTTGGGGTGTTTATTGGCGAGTTCCAATCTATTCCGCATCCACAGTTGTTCCTTACATCATTCACGCGGGTGACTCAAAGGACCCTTCTGGCATTGACCAAATGTTGAATCTTGAAAAGACTGGCGGCGAAGTTTGGTTGAAGTCAGGCAGCGCTGACTCTGATGGATACGCAAAATTCACTGTTCCGGTATTTAGCGATATTGATGCAAATCTGTTGCGTCAAAAAGGTATTTGGCTAACCCGTAGCGTGATTGCATGGCCGACTGCGATTACTGCAGCGGAATACAACGGACATGCAAAGCTTTATTACTCAGAAGATGCAAGTCTAGAAGCAGATGAAGGTGGTGTAACTGGTTACGACGAATCAATTGTTTTGGAATATCAAACTACACTCACAAAAACTCTGCGAACAAAATTCCCACACCTTAAGGATTATGTTGCATTAAAAATTCCAGCAGATCAGCAAGCAAATGTTGAACGTTGGGTTCGTGGTCAAGTTGCAGTTGAAACTTTAAATGATGACAAAACTGCACCAGTTCGTATCACTGGATTGCAACTAGGCGATGTGCTTGATGACATTTATCCTGAAGCAAAAAACATTACGCCAGGCATCACCTGGAATGGTTCAAATCCAACTATTACGGTTTGGGCACCAACTGCACAATCAGTTTCGTTAAACCTTTACGATGATTCAAACGATGAATCTGCAACAAATGTTGCAATGAATCGCGATGGTGATTCTGGTTCGTGGTCAGTAACTGGAAACTCATCTTGGAACTGGAAACAATACAAATTCCAAATTGATGTTTACGCACCAACAACCGGCAGTATTGAAACCAATGAAGTAACGGATCCATATTCAATATCTTTGAATACGAACGGTGAACGAAGCCAAATCGTGAATTTGAGTGATGCTTCATTGAAACCTTCAGGTTGGGATACGTTGACCAAGCCGCAATTCAGAGCAATAGCGGATGCTTCTGTTTATGAATTGATGATCCGTGACTTCAGCATTATTGATGAATCTGTTTCTAATGAAGATTGGAAAGGTGGATACATGGCATTCACCGATCTAAATTCAGATGGTATGAAACATCTTGCTGCGTTGGCAGATGCTGGCCTGACACATCTTCAATTCGGTCCAGCTTTTGACATTGCTTCTGTAAATGAAGACAAGAGCACTTGGCAAGATGTTGATTGGAATGCACTTAGCCAAATGTCACCGAATGGTGCTGACCAGAAGGCTGCGGTAAATGCAATCAAAGATGTAGATGGATTTAACTGGGGTTACGACCCACTTCACTACACCGCACCTGATGGATCTTTCGCAACAAATCCTGATGATGAGACTCGAATTCTTGAATTCCGTTCCATGATTAAAGGTTTGAGCGACATTGGTCTTCGCACTGTGATGGACGTGGTTTACAACCACACAAGTGGTTCAGGACAGAGCGCAAGCAGCATTCTTGATCGCGTTGTGCCTGGTTATTACCACCGCCTAAACGCAAGTGGTGGCGTAGAAACCAGCACTTGCTGCAAGAACACTGCAACCGAACGCATGATGATGGCAAAACTAAATCTTGATTCTGTTGTCACATGGGCAAAGGACTACAAAGTTGATGGTTTCCGTTTTGACTTGATGGGACATCAACCTAAAGCGCAGATGCAAGAGCTACGTGCTGCACTCGATGCTCTAACTATTGCAAATGATGGAGTCGATGGAAAGAAGATTCTGTTGTTTGGTGAGGGTTGGAACTTTGGTGAAGTTCAAAGTGGCGCTCGTTTCCCGAATGCAATCCAAACCGCAATGGACGGAACATTCATCGGAACATTTGATGACCGAATTCGCGACAACGTCCGAGGTGGTGGACCGTTTGATAGCGATCCACGTGTGCAAGGTTTTGCGTCTGGAAAGTTTGGTTTCCCAAATGCATACTTTGCGAACGCCACTTCAAAATTGGCTCAACAAATGAACATGGACGGCATCAAAGTTGGGTTAACCGGCGCACTTCAAGATTATGTATTGCGAACCTACAAAGATACAAACACTTTGGGTCAAGGAGTTTCATACAATGGCGCTCCAACTGGTTACACAACAAATCCAATCGAGCAGATTGCATATGTTGATGCCCACGACAATGAAACTTTGTATGACACTCTTGCATACAAGTTGCCTTTGACTGCAACCATGGAAGAACGCATCCGTTACCAAGTGTTAGGACTAGCAGTTCCGACTATGGGACAAGGCCTACCATTTGTTCTTGCTGGTTCAGATCTTTTGCGCAGCAAGTCAATGGATAAGAATTCATACAACTCGGGTGACTGGTACAACGCAATTGACTGGACACTGAGCACAAATGGATTTGGTCGTGGACTTCCAATCGAAGCTACGAACATGGCGCAAGCAACGACATTGCTTGGAATGTCTTCCCTAGTTCCGACTGCTGCAGATATGCAAAAGACATCCGGAATGTGGCAAGACCTTTTGAAGGTTCGGTACTCATCCAAGCTGTTCCGCCTGGGTACAGGTTCAGCAGTTAAGAGTCGTGTCAAGTTCTTAACAGGTGGCTCAAAAGCACCACTTGGTTTGATAGTGATGCAATTGAATGATGCTGGTAAGAAGATGAAGAACTTAGATCCGAATTACAAGTCAATCTATGTAGTCTTCAACGCATCAAAGAAATCAATCTCTTACACCGCTGCAAGTCTGAAGAAAGCTAAATTGAGTCTGCATCCGGTTCTAAAGAATGGTGTGGATTCAGTTGTGAAAACATCCAAGTTCTCTAAGGGTAAATTCACAATTCCAGCAGTGACCACAGCAGTGTTCGTGCAAAAGTAAATCAAAATAAAAAAGTGGGTGGCTAAATAGCCACCCACTTTTTTTGTAGAGATGATTTCTTAGAAGTCCATTTCTCCTGGACCACCTGGTGCGCCAGCAGTTTTTGGTTCTGGCTTCTCAGCAATTACTGCTTCGGTTGTTAAGAACAATGCTGCAATAGATGCTGCGTTTAGCAAAGCCGAACGAGTTACCTTCGCTGGATCGATGATGCCTGCTGCGATTAAGTCAACGTATTCACCGTTTGCGGCATTGAGGCCAAAGCCTGGCTTTAAGTTGCGAACCTTCTCGACAACTACTCCGCCTTCAAGGCCAGCGTTAACTGCAATCTGCTTTAGTGGAGCTTCGATTGCTACGCGAACAATCGCTGCACCAGTAGCTTCGTCACCTTCGAGTTTCAAAGTTGCAAAAGCTTTTTCAGCAGCTTGAATCAAAGCCACGCCACCACCAGCGACGATGCCTTCTTCGACCGCAGCCTTTGCGTTACGAACTGCGTCTTCAATTCGGTGCTTGCGTTCTTTCAATTCAACTTCTGTTGCAGCACCTGCTTTGATAACAGCTACGCCGCCTGCAAGTTTCGCGAGACGTTCTTGCAACTTCTCACGGTCGTAATCGCTGTCAGACTTTTCGATTTCTGCGCGGATTTGGTTTACACGACCTTGAATTTGATCGGCAGAACCTGCACCAGTGACGATTGTGGTTTCATCTTTGGTGACAACAATCTTTGCTGCGCGACCGAGCAATTCAAGACCAGTGTTTTCAAGCTTCAAACCAACTTCTTCGCTGATTACTTGACCACCAGTCAAAATTGCGATGTCTTGCAACATCGCCTTGCGACGGTCACCGAAGCCAGGGGCTTTGACTGCAACTGCGCGGAAAATTCCACGAATCTTGTTTACAACTAGAGTTGCAAGTGCTTCACCTTCAAGGTCTTCAGCAATAATGAAAAGTGGCTTTCCTGATTGCATAACGCGTTCAAGAATTGGCAACAAATCTTTGATTGCAGAAATCTTTTGGTTTGCTAGCAGGATGTAAGGATCATCGAGTACCGCTTCCATACGTTCTGAATCGGTTACAAAGTATGGGCTGATGTATCCCTTGTCGAAACGCATACCTTCGGTGAGTTCAAGTTCAATTCCGAATGTGTTGCTTTCTTCGACGGTGATAACACCTTCTTTGCCAACCTTGTCCATTGCTTCAGCAATTTTTTCACCGATTACGGTGTCAGCCGCAGAGATAGATGCGGTTGCAGCAATTTGTTCTTTGCTTTCAACTGGCTTTGCCATTGCAAGAAGTTCAGCACTCAATGCTTCAACTGCAGCTTCAATGCCCTTCTTCAATGACATCGGATTTGCACCAGCTGCAACGTTGCGCAAACCTTCGCGAACAAGTGCTTGTGCCAAAACGGTTGCGGTTGTGGTTCCGTCACCAGCTACATCGTCGGTTTTCTTTGCAACTTCTTTAACTAGCTCAGCGCCAATTTTTTCGTACGGATCTTCAAGTTCAATTTCTTTAGCAATAGAGACACCATCATTAGTGATTGTTGGCGCTCCCCATTTCTTTTCAAGTACGACGTTACGACCCTTTGGTCCTAGCGTTACTTTTACGGCGTCTGCCAAAGTATTCATTCCGCGCTCAAGTGCACGGCGGGCTTCTTCATCAAAGGCAATGATTTTTGCCATGGGTTTTCGCTCCTATTTACGGTTATTTTTCGCCCAGATCTGAGGTTTTGTCACTCTCAGTCTCTGAGTGCTAAGGCTAATTTTTGGCACTCTCTGCCCGAGAGTGCAAATCGAAATCCAATTTTGAGAGTAAATCGGGTCAAGAATTGGAGCAGATGGGCGGATTTGAGGACTTTCGAGCTTGGTTTTCCTGCGAGAATGCCCCCATATTTGAGAGGAAAGTTCAATGCGTCGAATTGGATTTTTAGCAGCCACATTTTTAGTCCTTAGCAGTCTCACCACACCTGCAGTTTTCGCAGATGGACCAAGAACTGTTTTTGTTCGCCCAGACGCAACCGCAGCAGATTCAGTGACCGGAACTTCATGCCTGCTTCCTAATTATTCAGGATCAAACGGCCTCAAATCAGCGCTTACAAATGCGGTAGCCAACGACACGATTGTTTTATGCAATGACTCGTTATATGGAAACTCTCCCGCAAACAGAACATTCTCAATCTCAAACACCACCTTAACTGTGCCGGTAACAGTTGTTGCCGAAATTGCGAATCCGCTTCGACGGCCGAAAATCATGGCAAATAATTTTGAGGTTAATACAGAATCAATTGGTGAAACAAACTTCACAGCAATGAATTTTGTGAACTCTACTTCCACTGGAACTGGCACTGATTGCACCACCACGGCTGCCTGCGGTGGAGCTATTTCGCTGAAAAGTGGTGTTCTCAACTTAGATCGAATTCTTTTCGAAGACAATGCAGCTAAATACGGTGGAGCTATTTCAGTTACAAGCGGTAGTGGTCTTGCATCACTTATTGTTGATAGAAGTTCATTTGTAAACAACACGGCTGAATCCAACGGTGGTGCGATATTCGTGGGAGCTGCAGACCAAGCTGTAATCACCAACAGTGTTTTTTATCAAAACAAAGTTACAAGTGGCAATGGCTCAGTTGTATTTGCAGATGCGGGTACCGCCAATTTAAATTTCAACACTGTTGTAAATAACACTGGAGGTTCAGTACTTCATGGTGCTGGCGTAACACTCTCGAACTCAATTCTTGGTCAGAGATTATTAGCGGAAGACCTATGTGGGTCTGATGTAAATGTCGGCGACGGAAATTTCATTACCGATGACAGCTGCGGCGATTTACCCGTGTTTTCAGCGGAAGTAAAAGACATCTCGGTTCAGATACCTTTTGGACAACTGAGAATCGGTCGCATCTTCGAAGCTAATTCTGACAATTTGCAATATTTCAGAGTATTGAGTGAGAGTCCCGTCATTGACTACATCACCTTCGACGAAGAAGTTGATCCAGAAACCAACATCGCTAGCATTAACAGCAATCGTCCTTACTCAATTCCAGGTATTGAAGTGGAGCGAGCCGATGTTGGCGCAGTTGAAGTTACATCTTCGCCAATGTTGGTACGCCCATTTGACTCTGAGCTCACATATGCAGGTTTGATTGTTGCAGAGAAACTTTCAGTAGGCGGAACAATGATTCCAACCTCAACTGCGAAAATCATGACTCCGATGTTGACCTATGATGTCACCAAGAAGAAAGTGGACAGTGATGGAAATGCAATCATCACTACTCAAGAACGCCACGATATAACTGTCGGCATGCAAATTGAAGTGAGTGGAGTTGGTTCAGGGCTAAACGGTCTCCACACTGTAACTGCAGTCTCCAGTAGAACCTTCACCTTTAACACTTCTGCCTCAACGTTAGCTGAAACCGCAGTAAATCCTTGGGGCACTGCAGTGCATAAAGAAAAGGCCAAAATCACCTACACATCTCTAACTCCTGAAGTTTGTACTTTAGTTTCAGTGAAGAACCCTGCCATCATTCCGCAGGCGAATTCAGGCGTTTGTGAAATTGAGATTTACTCCCCTTCAGTAGGTGAATACGAAGAAGTTAGCGAGTTTGTGAGCTTGCAAATGTTGATCCAGAACAAATCTTCAAAGCCCCTCAATGTGGCGACTTCGAAGATTTTGAAAAATGGAGTGACGGTTTCTTGGCAAAGACCATTTACAACCGGAAAAGCTAAATTACTTCGCTATGAAGTTTCTTTCTACCGCCAATCGCAACCGAGCAAAGTTCGCTTAACAGTGAAGGTATCTCCTTACAAATTGTCTGCAAAGATTTCCAAATTAGCGGTGAACATGCCATACATTGTTCGAGTAAGAGCAATCACGGCTGCTGGCACATCTGCTCCAAGTTCTGACGTTTTGTTTAAGACTAAGAAGAAGTAGCTTTAGTTTGCTGGGTTGGTCACATCAAATGGACCGGCCCACATATCAAAACCCGGCTCAATGTCTGTGATTGCATGAGTGCTAAGTGCTGCTCGAATATTTAGTGCGCTTGGATTTGGCAGACAATCACGCATTGTTCCAATTGATAGAACTCCATCCTCATCGAGATACAAAGTCGCTGCACATTTTGGTCCAACATCAAATCCACCTAAAGTCGAGATCTGCATCTCAACCCCATCGCTGGTTATACATTCATTGATATCTGCAACATAAGTAAATTGC
>JACCEC010252215.1_pt1 | contig 25813 bp, 23 predicted proteins | sample 7450121 | NCBI WGS metagenome assembly JACCEC01 (sample SAMN15323455, study PRJNA562643) | freshwater metagenome | isolation source: river surface water | place: USA:Blue River Watershed | collected 2017-08-18 | reverse complement strand
ATTAGCTATTATTATTCTAACTTAAAATCAGAACGCGATCGCTATGCTTTATTTTATGCGGAATTAGTGAAACGAGTGGCAGAATTAGCCGCCCAATGGATGGCTGCTGGGTTCTGTCATGGGGTTTTAAATACCGATAATCTGTCAATTACCGGGGAAAGTTTCGATTATGGCCCCTATGCTTTTATGCCCCATTATAACCTGCGATTTACCGCCGCCTATTTTGATTATGGAGGATTATATTGTTATGGCAATCAACCCTTTGTTTGTGAAGGAAACTTAGAGTTATTGCAAAAACCGTTATCTTTAGTCATTCCTTCAGAAGCACTAAAAGCGGGGTTAGAACCCTTTCAATCTTATTATCGAGACTTCTATCGTCAACGGATGATCAATCGTTTAGGATTTTCCCAACTTCCCACACCGGAAGCCGAAGAACTGTTGCAAATTACCATTAATTTACTCAAAGATAATCTGATTCATTATCATGACTTTTTTATTCAACTGCGAGAACAGTTTTGTTATCAATGGCAAGATGAACCGCAAAACATTTTAAAAGATGCTGAACCGATGCAGCATTTAGACCGTTGGCGACAACTGTATTATCATCATTTACAAACATTATCTTATCCTGAACTAGATGAGATGAAACAACGCTTAAAAGAGTATAATCCTCAAGTTGTGATTGTTCGTCCCGAAATTGAAGCGATTTGGGAATTGATTACCGTTGAGGATAATTGGCAACCTTTTTATGAATTATTAGCTAAAATTAAAGCAGAGTAGCCAGAGGTTTTAAAAAGGTGTTCATCAAAATTTCTCTATCTATTGGTGTAAATTTAGTTTGAATTTTGATAAAGTCAGTTAGAATACGAAAGTAAGACCTTGAGCGTTAAACTTAAACAAGATTTAACCTCAGCAGCCATTATTTTAGAGGAAGGATGCGATGACAGAGAATCAACCTGTAGATACAGCAACCCCGATGACTGCATCAATCATGAGCAGTATAAAAGGGTTTTTGGGAAATCTCCTGAGTAGTTGGACAGTCAGAATTACATTACTGGTAATTTTCCTTTTAGGTGTGGGAATTTGTGCTTTCTTTTATCAACATTGGGTGGCAGAATTTGGCATGAAAATATGGACAAAAAGTTCGGGTGCGAAACCCATTGAATGTGTTTTGAAAGATACGAATAATGATAATTATGTTAGCTGTAGTGCTTTATTAGGTGAACAAGTTGTACCCTTAGAATGTAGTGCCAGTTTATTTAATTTAGGTTGTCGAGTTAATTATGGTGCTGCGGCGCCCAATGTGAAATTATTAAGACCGAATTGAAATCAAATTAGGTTGTAATATTTTAAGGTAGGGGGGTGTCCCTTCCAAAGCAGACACCAAGAGGGTTGGGAGACCCCACCCTTACGTTAAGGATTCACGATTTCGGTTAACCAACCTTGTTCCGAATTATAAGAATAAAGCGTGCGGTTTTGGGGTTTTCCTTGGAGGTCTAAATGATCAACTTCTTGGGGTTCAAGTAATAATAAAATAAAATTAGACGGAGGTTCAAGGGGAATCAGGGTTAGGGGGTTAAAGGCGGTAGATTCTGAACGAGGTTGGCGACAATCTGGCCAGTAAAATTGTTGTTTTGCCTCGTTTGATAAAAATTGCCAAATTGTTGTTCTAGCAGTTGTTAATATTAAATCAGGATAGCTATCGGAAATCAATTTTAATTGACCCAAAAGGCGAAATTGTTCACGGGTTTCTGGGAAATACCAACAGATTTCTCCCCAAGAATAATTTGAAATTTGATTAACTTTTTGACTGCGACTATCCGTAATCATTTGCAGTTGATTCGTGTGCGGTAAAAACCCGCGAAACACAACTGTTCTATTAGCTGGGCGACCGTCTAAACCAACGGTTGCTAATTGGAAATAACGGGAATAAACGAAATGGCGATTTCGTTCTAATGCACTAACTAAGGATAAACGCCAACCTGGAATCTTGTTCATAAGGCTTTATAAAATTCTGATAAATTGAAGATTTATTCCCGATTTTATATTTTATAATCTATAATTTTAAATAGGTTTTGGTCGTTTATTGGTGTAGGATTTTGATGTTTAATTTAACTCGTCAATTGAACCCTTTACAAACGCCCCATAGTGGATATCATTGGGATGGAAGCGATCGCCGTTTTTTTGAGGGGTGGTATTATCGAGTGACATTACCCCAAGAAAAACAAACCTTTGCCTTTATGTATTCTATCGAAGATCCGATGGGAAATCAACCCCAAAGTGGGGGAGGGGCGCAAATTTTAGGGCCAAATGATCAATATTTATGTCGTACCTTTCCCGATGTTAAAAAATTTTGGGCAACTTCTGATCAACTGGCATTAGGACATTGGGGAAAAACCGATTTAACCGCCGCCCCTGGATATTTAGAACCGGAAATTTTTGAGCGTTATATTCATCAAGGTTATCAAGGAACAGCCACCTTTCATCAAGGAAAATTATCAGACCCAGGTACGAATCAATTTTGTGATTGGCAATATCAAATTCAACCGATTTATGGATGGGGAAATGCTAATCAACCGCAACAATCAACGGCTGGATGGTTATCATTTTTACAAATCTTTGAACCCGGATGGCAAATTTTAATGGCTCATGGTTTAGCGACAGGTTGGATTAATTGGAATGGCAAAATTTATGAATTTGAAAATGCTCCTGCCTACAGTGAAAAAAATTGGGGAGGCAGTTTTCCGAAACAATGGTTTTGGGTGAATTGTAATAGTTTTGATCAAGAACCTGATTTAGCTTTAACGGCGGGCGGGGGAATTCGAGAGGTGTTAGGATGGTCAGAATCTGTTGCCTTAATTGGCATTCATTATCAAGGAAAATTCTATGAATTTGTCCCTTGGAATTCTCAAGTAAATTGGCAAATTGAACCTTGGGGAAACTGGCAAATGAGCGCTAAAAATTCTGAATATGAAGTTTGTTTAACCGCTACAACAGAACACCCCGGAACTCAATTAAGAGCACCCACCCAACAAGGCTTAATCTTTCGCTGTCGAGATACCATGCAGGGAAAAATTCACTTGCAATTAAAAGCCAAAAACCGTATGATTTTGGAGGCCACCAGTGATCTGTGTGGTGTGGAAGTGGGAGGAAAAATCTGGCAAGAAACCTGGAAACAATAAATCAGATTGAACCATCAGGAATCCTATTTTTCAAAAAAATACAGAAAATCCGGTCTCGCTTTAAGGTTTTCTTCCCTCATGAACCCGAAAACAGTTTATATTTTTTAGAGTAACTCAGACAAAAACAACAATGGAATTGAAAGCAACAAACACAACCCCCTTAAACTGGTCAGGAGATGTCCTCGCCCTAGGTTTATTTGATGATCAAGTTGAATTAACAGGAGATTTAGCAGCCTTAGATGAGAAGTTAGCAGGAACCTTAAAAGAGTTAATTGAAGAAACCGAATTTAAGGCAAAAACCGATAGTAATATTTCCACTCGTGTTGGCGGAAATAGCCTAATTCGGAAAGTGATTTTAGTCGGTTTAGGTCAAGCAGACAAATTACAATTAGACACCTTACGACGGGCGGCTGCTAGTATTGCCAAAACTGCAAAATCCTTAAAAGCCAAAACCGTTGGGGTGAGCTTACCGATTTTTGAAACCGCAGAAGCCACCGCCCAAGGGATAACAGAAGGCATTGAATTAGCCCTTTATCAAGATACTCGATTTAAGTCAGAACCCGACGAAAAAGGGCACGGAATTGAACAAATTGAATTATTAGGTTTACCCGGAACTGAAGCAGCGATTAATCGCGCTCAAAATATCTGTTCTGGGGTAATTTTAGCACGGGAATTAGTCGCTGCTCCTGCTAACGAAATTAACCCAATTACGATGGCAGATATGGCAAAAAATCTGGCTGAAACCTACGGGTTTGAAATTAATATTCTGGAAAAAGAAGACTGTGAAAAATTAGAAATGGGTGCTTTTTTAGGAGTAGCTCAAGCTTCGGATTTACCCCCTAAATTTATTCATTTAATCTACCGTCCTGAAGGAACACCCCGCCGCAAATTAGCCATTATTGGAAAAGGATTAACCTTTGATTCTGGCGGGTTGAATCTGAAAGTGAGTGGCAGTGGAATTGAAATGATGAAAATGGATATGGGAGGGGCGGCGGCAACCTTTGGGGCCGCTAAAGTGATTGGTCAATTAAAACCCGATGTGGAAGTGCATTTTATTAGTGCCGTGACTGAAAATATGATTAGTGGTCACGCTATGCACCCTGGAGATTTTCTTAAAGCTTCTAATGGTAAAACCATTGAAGTTAATAATACCGATGCCGAAGGACGATTAACCTTAGCCGATGCTTTGGTTTTTGCGGATAAATTAGGGGTGGATGCCATGATTGATTTAGCCACCTTAACAGGCGCTTGTATTATTGCGTTAGGCGATGATATTGCTGGGTTATGGAGTCCCGATGATACCCTAGCTCAAGAGTTAGAAACCGCCGCCAAAACATCTGGTGAAAAACTTTGGCGAATGCCTTTAGAAGAGAAATATTTTGAAGGGTTAAAAGCCATGCACGCCGACATGAAAAATACTGGGCCCAGGGCTGGTGGTTCAATTACAGCCGCCTTATTCTTGAAACAATTTGTGGAAAAAACCCCCTGGGCTCATTTAGATGTGGCGGGCCCAGTTTGGACAGATAAAGACAATGGTTATAATAACGCTGGAGCTACGGGTTATGGCGTGCGAATGTTAGTTAACTGGGTCTTAAGTTAGAGAATTTCCCTGAAAATCGGCAACTCAGCAACTAAATCTGCCGATTTTTAGGGGGATTTAGAAAACTTTAAAACTGTCAGATTAGAAAGCTTTGTTATTATAAACTTGAGCAGAGCGCTGGGCACGACACTCTAAAAAATGTTGAACTTCTTCTGGAGTTGTTACCCAGGTTGATAACTTTTCATCCCAAGCAAATTCAATGCGATGTCTCAATCTCAATTGAGAAACTCGCTGATGGGAAACTCCTAAAATTCTGGCAACGTCACACTGTCTTAACATTGACTTGTATAACCTATTGGGAATTATTGATAGAACAAAATTTAACTTATGTGTTAATTTTACTGATTCTGATCCTATCAGATTTTCCCCCCAAAAAAAATCAGTATTTTTGCGGAAAAATTTGATCCATAATTTCCCGGTCTTTCGCTAATTTACGCAATTCTACTGATAGGATAAAAAACACAAAACAAACCCATTTAGAAGATTAAGTCTGCAAAATCAATATTTACACGGAATAGAAAGTACGGTTATTACTGTCAGTATATTAGTTTTAAATCCTCAGAAGAATACTACAAAAGAGAATTGGGAACAGGGAACAGAGAATTATAAATGTGTCAATAATTATGTTTAGGTACTGATCTGATAGGGAGTTTAAATGATGTGTATAAATTACCGAAACCGTAAGGTTTTAACCATTTTAATATGGAGAATTCCCGCTTCTTCAAACGGTTCACCCATTGGTTCAAAGCCTAATTTTAAATAGAGATTTTTAATATAAATTTGAGCATTAACAATTACAGTTTGAATTGAGGTTTGAGCGATCGCTTCTAAGGCACATTCCATTAATTGTTGAGCAATTCCCATTTTTCTTGCGGGGGCTAAAACCGCTAACCGTTCTATTTTAACATTTTGTTCATCTAAATAGCGAATTCGTAAAGTACCAATCGGTTGATCATCTAAATAAGCTAATAAATGTTGTGCAAATTCATCCTGTCCATCCCATTCTAATTCAGGAGTAATTCCTTGCTCAAGTTCAAAAACTTGATGTCGAATGGATCTAATTTCTATCAAAGAGTCTGAATAATTAACCGTTTTAATTCTAATCATAGTTGAGAGTAGGAAATCGGCAATAGGGGGAGAAAGGGAGACGATGCTCGTTAATCGTTAACACCGAACTCCCAACTCCTGGTAAATCTAAAGATTTGAGCGATCTGTTAAAATTTCATAACCTGTTTCTGTGACTAAAACCGTATGTTCAAATTGAGCCGATAACGAATTATCAATGGTTACGGCTGTCCATTTATCAGATAAAATTTTGGTAAATCGAGAACCTGCGTTCAGAATCGGTTCAATGGCTAAAGTCATTCCCGGTTTTAATTTAACATTGGGTAAAGAATAGGTTCGAGCGTTAAAAACTGAAGGTTCTTCATGTAAATTTTGTCCGACTCCATGACCTGTAAATTCTTCTACAATTTTATAACCATGAGCTTCTGCATGATCTTGCATCGCCTCAGCCAAATCTAGTAAATAAGCTCCCGCCTTAACTTTTTCAATGCCTTTATATAAAGTTTCTTCTGCGACTCGAATTAATTTTGCGGCATTGGGGGAGACTTCACCAACGGCAATTGTAATACAAGAATCTCCGTGAAACCCTTCATAATAAGCTCCGGTATCAACTTTTAAAACATCTCCAGCACGAATGTATTTGCGACGGTTGGGAATACCATGAACCACTTCATGATTAATCGAAGCACAAATGGAACCCGGAAAGCCATGATAACCTTTAAAACTGGGTTTTGCTCCCATTTCTCGAATCCGTTTTTCGGCATAAGCATCTAAATCAGCCGTTGTCATCCCCGGTTTAACTTGTTCGGAAATTTCTTTTAAAACCGTCGCTACAATTTTTGCAGATTGTCGCATAATTTCAATTTCTTGAGGAGATTTAATATGAATTCCTCGACGGCTTTTTTTAACTTGAGGGGTGTTTTTTTCAACAGGTTTAGACAGAAAATCAGCCAGAATATTCATCATGTTCAGGGTTGAGTGTGTTCGGAAAAAATACCTTTTTATTAAGTTACCCTAAAATATCAACTTTTGGGTCATAGTTCCAAACTAAAACTCCAACCTTGTTGTTTAAAGCCTAAAGATTCATAGAATTGATGAGCGGCGGTGCGTTTAAGATTAGAAGATAGCATGGCTTTATAACATCCGGCTTCACGACTACGCTTAAGGGCTTCCTGCATCATGGCTTTGCCAATTCCTTGATTTCGATAAGTCGATGTCACAACAACAGCATCAATCAGGGCAGATTTGCTATTATGTAAAATCATCGGAATAAATAATAAACTGAATGTACCTACAGCCTCACCATTAAGCCATGCTATATAAATCTGATAGTTGGGTACTTGTTGAATTTGCTGAAAAATTTGTTGAACATGAGAAACAGATAAAGGCGATTCTCCATCAATTTCTGTATATAACTGGTTGAGGACGGGTAAATCCTGGGAGGTTACCGTTTTAATTTCTAAAATCATGAGCATCCTGATGAAATAGGAATGGGGGTTTACCTTGCTAACGGCTAACCATCAAGAAGTATATCAAGAAAGTTTAACAGCCCCTTGAGGACTCAAAAAATTTCTGTGACAATAAATATAGAAGACAAAAGAATTTATAGAGGTAGTCCCTGCTAATTCTCCTAATCCCAAGAGTTGGGGAAAATTAGGGAATTTATGCCTTTTTGTTTCGTTTCAGCACGATGGAAACAGACTTGATACTCACAGCTAGGGAGTTCAGGACTGTGCATGGTGTCTGAACCCTATAGAGGTGGAGTGTCTTGTATGAAAACTCAATGGCAAATTTATCGGCAATTAGAACTGATTCCTGATGGGGTTTCATTACCTTCATCTGACAAAGGAACATCAACGTTCTATAAAAGCAAACTTTGGAAGAAATTAGTGACTTCCTGTAGTCAACATTTATCTGATCAACAAAAAATTTCTCATCTTAAAACTTGTTTTCAACTTGATTATTCTGATCCCCATATAACAGAACAATTTCATCTGTTCCAAACGATTTGGCGGTTCTTAAATCAACCGATTCAATTCTCAGAGGTTTGGCAATCATCAGAACCTTATGTTTGGAAAAGTTATAACTTTTTAGGTCATATTCAATGGCATATTTATGATCCTAAAAATGGAAAAACCTATGATTTAAACTCTGAAGAAGAGGTTGTAGTTTGGTTTGAAAAACGAAAATTAAATTAAACAAAGGAGAGATTTTTATTTAACGGGATCGAATTTTTCTTAAGGATTGAATCGTCTTCACGGTATGATCTGCTACAGCCTGAATTTCGGATTCAGTGGTGAACCGACCCAGACCGAAACGAATAGAAGCATAGGCTAAAGCGTCGGAATGACCTAATGCTTTTAAAACGTGAGACGGTTCAATTTTTGTCGAGGTACAAGCGGAACCGGAAGAAACGGCCATGATCGATTGTAATCCTAATAATAAAGCTTGACCATCCACACCTTCAACACTAATGTTTAAATTTCCGGCTAACCGTTGGCTGGGATGACCGTTTAAATGAATTCCTTCTAACTTTGATAATTGATCCCAGAGGAGATTTCGCAATTGAATTAACCGTTGAGTTTCTGTTTCTTGTTGAGATAAAGCCAATTCAAGAGCTTTAGAAAAACCCACAATTTGAGGGGTGGCTAATGTCCCTGAACGCAACCCTCGTTCATGTCCGCCACCGTGTAGTTGAGCCGCTAATTTAACCCTAGGGTTTCGACGACGAACATATAAGGCTCCAATGCCTTTTGGCCCATAAATTTTATGAGCGGTTAAAGACATTAAATCAATGTTCATCTGTTGAACATCCAGGGGAATTTTACCCACTGCTTGAGCGGCATCTGTATGCAATAAAATTCCCTGTTCATGGCATAATTCTCCAATTTCTGCTAAAGGTTGAATCACCCCAATTTCGTTATTGGCTGCCATGATTGAAACTAAAATAGTATCGGGACGAATAGCCGTTTTTAGTTCGGCTAAATCCACGATACCATCGGGTTTTACAGGAAGATAAGTTATTTCAAATCCTAAAGTTTCTAAATAATGACAGGCATCAAGTACGGCGTGATGTTCGGTGAGGGCAGTAATCATATGTCTGCCTTTATTAAAATAAGCTTCAGCTACTCCTTTTAAAGCTAAATTGTTTGATTCTGTTGCGCCACTGGTAAAAATAATTTCTTCGGGAGTTGCGTTAATAGCATGGGCAATGATTTCTCTGGCTTTCTTAATGGCAGCTTCGGCCTCCCAACCGTAGAGATGATTAATACTGGCTGCGTTGCCAAAGTGTTGAGTAAAATAGGGTAGCATTGCGTCTAAAACTTGGGGATCAATCGGTGTTGTAGCATTACAATCCAGATAAATTGGACGTTGAGACATGAGCGTTTTTAAGAATAACGAATAACTTTCAAGGTTTAAATTCAGTTTAACCTAAAATTTTAATCCATTTTGGTTGTTTCTGAATCCAGTAACTCCTCAATATTCTATAATAGAGAACAAAGTGCTATTCCTCACTAACAATTCTATGACGGAACCCAAAAACGCTTTAGATCTGTTTCGGACTGCTTACGAACATCGTTATACTTGGGATGCTAACTTTCCAGGTTATCAAGCTAATATTGAGCTTAAACAGGGAGATGAACTCTACACAGGTCAGATTCAGATTCACCCTGACTTAAGTGTAGAAGTCGCAGGAATTGAAGACGAAGAAGTGAAGCAAAGTGTCTATACCCAACTGCGAGATGTGATTACCCATCGCAAACGCACGTCCTTTGAACAAGCTCATGGAAAAAATAAATTTAGTTTAGGAGAAACCGACGAAACGGGAGCCACAGAAATTCTCGTTGAAGGTGATGCCATGGGCTCAAACTATTCTGTTCGGGGTCATGAAATTTCTAGGGTTAGTCGGGTGATGGGTCGAATGGCATTTGTGATTAATACCCACGAAAGTTTAGATACGGGAGAAGGTTATATTGCCCATCGTTATAGTGCCATATTCCGTAACCCTCAAACTCAAGAAATCATTCGAGAATTAGAATTTGAAGATGATTTTCAGAAATTCGGCAACTATTATATTATGACTCGACAAGTCGTTCATTCCCAAGAAACCGATCAGAAAATCACAACAGAGTTTAACTATTCCCAAGTGAAACTGTTGGAACCTGTTGCGGTTTAATCCAATTGACCATTTCAATCACCGACCAATAACGCTAGGATTAAATTATTCTAAACCTATTTTTGTACAATCAACCCAAGGTAAACCATGAGTGAACTAGCACTAACCCTAGAGAACGTAGAGACTGTTTTAGACGAGTTACGCCCCTACTTGATGTCTGATGGCGGAAATGTGGAAGTTGTTGACATCGATGGCCCGATTGTTCAACTCCGACTTCAAGGAGCTTGTGGGTCTTGTCCCAGTTCCACCATGACCTTAAAAATGGGGATTGAACGGCGTTTACGGGAAAGAATTCCTGAAATTGCCGAAGTCAAAGCCGTTGCTTAGGAGATTATTTTCCTAACCTTTTGTTCAAAGTTCCAGAGTTAATCATTCTGAACTTTGAACAGGGTTAAACCCATTAGAAAATCGGATTTGATTGAGCTTTGAATGATGATCTATTATTTATCCCCTAACCTTTGCACTTTCCATGCGTGTTTTATTGGTAGAAGATGATCAATATCTCGTTGAAATTTTGGTGGAGAATTTGGGACACCAAAACTATAGTGTGGATGTGGCAATGGATGGAATTGCAGGCTGGGAAAAAGCTCAACAAATTAGTTATGATCTGATCATTTTAGATGTAGATTTACCTCGGTTAGATGGGATGAGTTTGTGTCAAAGATTGCGATCGCAAAATATGACAACTCCGATTCTTTTATTAACGGCTTGTAATCAACGAGAAGATAAAGTTAAAGGCTTTGATGCGGGGGCGGATCATTATGTTGTTAAACCTTTCGATCTTCAGGAATTATCTGCTAGAATTCGAGCTTTATTACGTCGTCGCCAACAAACACCTCCAACTCTTTTAGAATGGGAACAACTCCGTTTAAATTTGAATACCTGTGAAGTGACCTATCAAGGAACACCCCTCAATTTAACTCCAAAAGAATATGGATTATTAGAACTCTTTTTAAAACACCATCAACGGGTTTTTAGTTTGGATGTAATTATCGATAAACTTTGGGATTTAGAAGAGACTCCAACGGAAAATACAGTTCGCGCCCATATTAAAGGATTACGGAATAAACTTAAAATAGCGGGTTTACCCGGAACTATGATTGAAACGGTTTACGGGTTAGGATATCGCCTCAAACAACCGTCTTCTCCGCAACCGGAACCGAAAAAGATCAGTTCAAAACCGCTTCAACATCAACCGAAATTGAATCAAGCTATTGTTCAAATTTGGAAACGATATCAAACCAAAATATGCGATCGCATTACTATTTTAGAACAATTTTATCTCTCTTTACAACAAGAAAAACCCGATCAAAATTTGCGACGACAAGCCCAACAAGAAGCCCATAAATTAGCCGGATCATTAGGAACCTTTGGTTTAGGACGAGGTTCGATTTTAGCCAGAGAAATTGAACAGTTATGTCAATCTCAAACCTTAACCTCAGAACAAATTCCCCACTTTAAACAATTAGTTTTTAAACTGCGACAGGAAGTTGAACATAACGCCCCCCATTCTCCCCCTTCACCTCCCGAAAACCCGACTCTTCCCTCGAGCAAATCCAGCCATCAAGTTTGGATTCTGAGTCAAGATCAATCCTTAACTCAAGGGATACAAACCGCAAGCTTAAACCTGGGAATAGAAAGTCAAATTTTAACTGAACAAGCACTGATATCAAATCTCAAAAAAGCATCTCAAAACAGACTAAAGCCACCCATTGTATTTTTAGATTTTGATAATTATAGTTCCTATGAATTAGTCGCTCAACTCACCCAACAGACCCCATCCATTCCGGTGATTGTATTAACACAACAAAAGAATTTTACTCAACGAGTTAAAGTATCTCAAGCGGGAGGAAAAGTATTTTTACAAAAACCAATCACTTCAGAACAAATCAATAAAGTGATCTTGGATGTTCTCCGTCAAAGCTGTACTATCAATGCTAAAGTTCTGATTGTTGATGACGATTCCCAAATTTTAGAAGCCTTTCAAGCTTTATTAGAACCTTGGGGAATTGAAACTTTTCTCGTTGAAGATCCGCGACATTTTTGGGAAATTCTGGAAACAACTAACCCTGATTTATTAATTTTAGATATTGAAATGCCGTATTTAGATGGAATTGAACTTTGCCAAGTGGTGCGGGCTGATCCTCGTTGGAAAAGTTTACCCGTGATCTTTCTCACCTCTCATACCAATGGAGACATGAAACATCAAGTGTTTATGGTAGGTGCTGATGATTATTTAACAAAAACAACCGCAGTCCCTCTCCTGGTGGATCGCATTTTAAATCGGCTGAGGCGAACCCAAAGCTTACGGGATTCATCAGGAAATCTTTATTAGCTTCTAACGGATTAAGTGATTACTTTTAGGGTAGTATTAAATTAGGGATTGAATCAAAAATTTAACATTTATAGCAACCGTGCCTGACGGTGAAGACAAACACAAATACAGTCAGCCTAAAGGATCAAACTATAGCAGTTGCGCCTAGCAATTAGGACATAGACTGATGCTAAAACCGTAGGCAAAAAAATCTTGTCGTCCCTGTTCCCTGTTAAGCTGTTCCCTCTTCCCTGCTCTCATAAAAATGATTAATAGTAACTCCCAAACTGAAACTCAATTTATTGCTTCCTTGCAAGCTGTTAATCAACGATTAGTTGAAGAAATTCAAGAGCGAAAAAGAGTTGAGGAAGCGTTGCGAGAAAGCTCTGAACGCTTGAAAACTTTAATTAATGCTATGCCGGATTTAGTCTGTTTTAAAGATGGTTCAGGGCGTTGGTTAGAAGCCAATCAAGCCATCTTACAATTGTTTGAACTCAATAGTTTAGAGTATCAAGGAAAATCCGATGCTGAATTAGCTGAATTAGTTGAACAAGTACAGGGAACAACCCTCTATCGAGATGCGTTAATGACCTGCCAACAATCCGATGAAGAAGCTTGGCAGAAAAAACAACTTTTTCAACAGGAAGAAATGATTCCACAACCCGATGGTAGTTGCAAAGTTTTTGATGTGATTAAAATTCCTTTATTTAATCCTAATGGCGATCGCAAAGGATTAGTAATTCTAGGGCGAGATATCACAGAATGTAAGCAAACAGAAATAACCTATAAACGATTAGCTGCTATTGTAGAATCCTCCGAAGATGCGATTATTGGTAAAACCATAGACGGAAAAATTTTGAGTTGGAATCAAGGTGCTGAACAGATTTATGGATATTCTGAAGCCGAAGTTCAAGGAGAATCATTTGGTTTATTAACCTTACCCGAACGCTCTAAAGAAGTCCCTCAAATCTTAGAAAGTATTCAATCTGGAGGAAGTATTGATCATTATGAAACCATCCATATTCGTAAAGATCAACAAGAAATCGATGTTTCTTTAACAATTTCTCCCATTAAAGATAATCAAGGTAATCTTATCGGGATTTCTACAATTTCTCGTGATATTAGTTATCAAAAAAGAATTGAAAAAACCTTAGAACAACTCCGTCATCAAAATGAATTAATTTTAGATTCCGCAGGGGAAGGAATTTGTGGTTTAAATCGAGAAGGAAAAATTACCTTTGTCAATCCCGCAGCCGCTAGGATGACCGGATATACGGTACGGGAACTCCTCATGAGTGATTGGCAAAAAATTACCCAAAATTTGACTTTAAAAACTCCTCAACAAGAGCTAACGTCTAAATCCTTAGAAACTTCCAAAAATTCTCAAATTTTTGCCACCTTAAAAGATGGTCGAGTTCGTCACGCCACTAATGAAATTTTTTGGCGACAGGATGGCACTTGTTTTCCCGTTGAATATGTTAGCACTCCCCTGACAAATCAAGGAGAAATTATTGGGGCAGTCGTTACCTTTAAAGATATTACAGAACGACAAGCGATGGAGAAAATGAAAGATGAATTTATCTCCGTTGTCAGTCATGAACTCCGCACGCCTTTAACCTCAATTCATGGAGCATTAGGATTATTAACCAGTGGATTATTAGATACTCAACCTGAACGCGGGAAACGAATGCTAGAAATAGCCGTGAATAATACAACCCGCCTAGTCCGTTTAATTAATGATATTCTGGATTTAGAACGGTTGCAAGCCGGACAAATTAATCTGGATAAAAAATCCTGCAATTTAGCCGATTTAATGATTCAAGCCCATAATGAAATGATGGGAATGGCAGAAAAAGCCGGAGTCAATTTATTAACTAAACCTTTAGATATTCGGTTATGGGCGGCACCGGATCGAATTATTCAAATGTTAACCAATTTATTAAGTAATGCCTTTCGATTTTCTAATGTTAATAGTTCCGTTTGGTTTAATGCCACCCTGGAGCACCACTCTACTTTATCGCGGTCTTCCTTAGAAGTTTTAATTACGGTTCAAGATCAAGGTCGGGGAATTCCCGCCGATAAATTAGAAACGATTTTTGGTCGTTTTCAACAGGTCGATGCGTCCGATTCTCGCCAAAAAGGAGGAACTGGGCTCGGACTTGCCATTTGCCGCTCCATTGTACAACAGCATGGCGGTCAAATTTGGGCTGAGAGCACATTAGGGGAAGGAAGTACATTTTTTGTAAGCTTACCGATTTTGGAAGAAGGTGGAGAAGACCCCCATCCTTCATCCTAGGATTTTGAAAATATGAACTGATGAAACTTCTAGCTAGAAGTTAGAAACGAGGTGTAGTTTTTAACCACTTCCGGTTGAGAAGGAACGCCTTTTTTTAGCAAAATAACTCCATCTCTAAAATCAATCATTCCATATTCCTGACTTGCGGTTAACTCTTGGATTTTTTGCTGAATTTCTTTGAAGGCATCCCGATCACCGGAAAAGGCAATACCATATTTTTGTAATTGCCATAAATCGGCTAAGATATATTCAACAGAAATCACTTCTCCTGCATCATTTCTTAACTGATATAACGGAAACCGTAAGATAGCTCGGCGACTGGATAAATGAGGCACAATATAAGTCGTTGTAGCGACACTAGCATCGGAGGGAATTTCACTTAATAAAGGTCTAAATTGGGCAACGTGCGACCATTGCGTTGTGATGGGAACATAAACCCAAGGTTGTACCGAATCGGGAATGATAAAATAAAGGGTACGATTGGGATTAGACGTGAAGCTAAAAAACAAAGATAACCCAATACAAAATAGCCAAAATCGTTTGAATTTTGGGGAAGGGAGGGAAACTTTAACCGAAGTTTCTGAATTTAATTGAGCTTGTTGGGTTAAATATTGTTGTCGATTTGCCCACCAAAGAATGGTGCCATAAAATAACCCTGGAACGACTGTTAACGCATAACGAATGGTAATTGATAATACCGATTGTCCCTTCGCCATAAATAGTTTTAATAGAGGGAAACCAGCTATCATCCAAGACGCGGGAGCAATAGCGGGAATAAAGGCTAAGGGTAGCCATTGACCTAATAAATATTTTAACGTTCCCCAAAAGGGTGTAAACAGTTCAACCATTAATCGTCCGGGGTTACTGACAATTCCCCAAAGAATTTCTAAGGTTGACGCCTCCTCGCCATCGGCATATTGACCAAACCGCTCCATCATAAACCGTTCAGAAATATCCGCCGAAAACAACGGCATGATAATATTAGTTAAAGCTAAAATATAGCCAAAACTCAGAAGACAAACGAAGACACCTTGAACCGGATAGCGCTTACTTAAAATTAGATACACCCCAACCCCAAATAAAATAATGCCGGAATCTTCTCGAACCATTAAGATTAAAAAGGCGAAGATCCAAAACGGCAGCCACCAGCGTTTTTCCATCGCGAGTAGCAAACTAAACATAAATAATGGAATTTGACAGATATCATGGAAATTACTCAGGGTGGGGCCAATGACGGCATTAGCGGCATAAAAACTAACTGTGATTAATGCGGCTAAGGGAGGTTCCAGATACTGACGTCCTAAAATATAGAGAACCAGTCCAGCTAGAGTGATTAACGTGACCTGTAATACTGTTAAAGTGACAGGAGAGGGAAACAATGAATACAGGGGTAACCAAAGTAACAATGCTGGTGTAAAGTGCTGTCCTAAACGATGGTAGCTAACGTCGGGAAATTCCCCTTGGTGAACAACATTGGTGGACAGAGCAGAAGACAAGGAACTTTGAAACAACCGTCCCTGAGAACTATTCCAAAACACTTGATTAAAAATGCCTTGGTCATAAGAGGCGTAAAAACTGAAGTAACGGTGTAGAGTTAAGCCTAAACAAATGAAAAAGAATGCGATCGCAACGCCTACGACCCCTCTCAATGCTGAATTTTTCTGCCAGTTTTGCCAGCTTAGGAACATTCTGGATCAACCCAAATTTTTGCAACGGTGAGTTTATCCCCCAAACTCTTAAGGCGGGTGAGGAACAAAAACAACACTTTCCCGAACAGTCTACCATTCTCGATCGACGTCCCGGCTTCCCCCAGGCTAAAAAAAAATCGAATCTAAAGAAGATATTAAATTAAACTATAAAATAAAAAGCAGTTGCCAATGCACCATCCTTCCTTCTTTAAAGACAGTGAAAACAGCTTACCGCTCCTGCTTCAAAACTACTTCATGCAGGCATTTCCTGAAAAACCATCCCCATTCTCAGAAGTTTCCTTACAACTTCTCCTGTTTGTTGATCAACGTCCTAGCTCTCAAGAGCATATCCGTCAAGTTCGTCAGTTCCTAGAGGAGTTAAATGCTCAAGATGAATTTCAATTGCAAATTATTGATGTTGGTGAACAGCCGTATTTGGCTGAACATTTTAAACTGATTGCCACCCCTACATTGATTAAAATCTACCCAGAACCCCGACAGGTTCTTGCGGGGAGTAACTTAGTGGCTCAGTTACAACATTGGTGGCCCCGTTGGCAACAAACAACAGAATTATTAGAATCAGATGAAGAGTTGCCTTCTGTTGTAACTCCCAGTTCCCCTGCGACTAATTCAGTGAATTCTGTTGTCTATGCAGCCGAACTGATGAAACTGGGTGATGAGGCGTTTCGTTTGAAGCAAGAAACAGAACTCTTGCAGCAACAATTACAGTTTAAAGATCGGATTATTGAAATTTTAGCTCATGATCTGCGAAGTCCTCTCACGGCTGCATCCTTAGCTTTAGAAACCTTATCTTCTGATCAAATTACTGAGGCGTTGAAAGTGCGTTTAATTAAACAAGCTCGCTCTCAAATTCAGATTATTGATCGGATGATTACGGATATTTTACAAACCTCCACCAGTCCTAATATTCGCTTACAAATTCAACCGACTCAGTTAGATTTAGCCGCTTTCCTGAACCAAATTTTAATCGAGTTAGAATCACAATTTCAATCTAAATCTCTCAATCTAAAAACGGATATTCCCTACGATACCCCCTGTGTGTATGCTGATCAAGAACGAGTTCGGCAAGTGGTGGTTAATTTATTAGATAATGCGATTAAATATACTCCCAGAGGGGGAACACTGCAAGTTAGCGTTTTACATCGTACCAGTCAAAAAGTGCAGGTGAGTATTTGTGATAGTGGGCCAGGAATTCCCGAAGAAAATCGCGATCGCATTTTTCAAGAACATTTTCGTTTAGCCAGAGATGAAGCTCAAGAAGGATATGGCATTGGTTTATCGTTATGTAAACGAATTATTGCTGCCCATTATGGTAATATTTGGGTTGATTCTAGCTTCACAAAAGGCAGTTGTTTTCACTTTACCTTACCTGTTTATCATTAGAGGGAATTACGAATTACGAATTACGAATTACGAATTACTAATGGGGAATAGGGAACACTTCGACAGGCTAAGTGCTTCGCAGTAAAGAGTGGAAGGGTTTGCTGGATTTAGAAATGTCCTAACTGTAATGCGTAGTGCTATATTATTAATAACTTAAGAATTATTTTTCAAAGCTGCAATAATTTTTTCATTGGCTTTAGGAAAGGGAAATTGTTCAATTTCATCTAGTGTAACCCAACGAATTTCATCACATTCTAAAGGTTGAGGTTCTCCACTAAGATAACGACAATGATAAACATTTAACGTGACTTTAAAATGGGTATAAGCGTGATCAATAGTCATTAAATGATCTCCCACTTCAATTTCTATTGCTAATTCTTCTTGAATTTCTCGTTTAATACACGCTTCTAACGTTTCTCCGGGTTCTACTTTTCCCCCTGGAAATTCCCATAATCCTCCTAATAATCCTTTAGCGGGTCGTTTATCAATTAAAATTTGGTTCTGTTGATTCCAAATCACAGCAACACCAATAATTTTATGCGGTAAAGGAGCAGCAGTTTCACGCATAGGAATTTGAGATTGAAGATTTAATAAATAAGCTTGACAATGCAGTTGCCAAGGACATTCCGAACAGTTAGGTGCTTTGGGTGTACATACCATTGCTCCTAAGTCCATAATGGCTTGATTAAACTCACGGGGATGGTTCGGATCAATTAAATGATCAGACCATTCCCAAAGGGATTTTAAAGCTTTTCCTGGGGGAATGGATAAAGCCATCAGTCGAGCTAAAACTCGCTTGACATTACCATCTAAAATAGAAACGGGAAGATTATAAGCTGCACTTAAAATGCCTCCGGCGGTGGTGCGACCAATACCCGGTAAACTTAAAACCGCTTCGATTTGATTCGGAAAAACCCCATCATATTGTTGCACAATTTGTTGCGCGCAGGCGTGTAAATTTCTCGCTCTAGCATAATATCCTAACCCTTGCCAAACTTTTAAAACCGTTTGTAAGTCAGCTTCCGCTAAGTCTTTGACGGTCGGAAAGGTTTCTAACCAACGTTGATAATAAGGAATGACCGTTTTAACTTGGGTTTGCTGAAGCATAATTTCAGAAATCCAAATTTTATAGGGATCATGACTGTGACGCCAAGGTAAATTCCTGCCGTTTTTATCATACCAAGCTAGAAGCGATCGCCTTAAATCAAAAACATCAAAATTCGGCAGACTCATAGTTTCGCCTGCCGTAATTTAAACGGTTTAATGGGTTGTAAATCGGACATGATCAAGGGTTTTCAATTATTCGTCAGTGGCTTTTTCACTCACTTGAATCGAACGTTCAAAGGCCATCCGTTGTTCAGCATTGCGGAGGAAATAACCACTGATCATCGCTGAAGCTAATAGCCGACCTAAATGTTCACGGCTGGTTGTCACCGTAATGCCAAAATGTTCTGAGGGTAAATTTCCCAAAAGTCCGATAATATTTCGTTCCATGACTTGAAAGACTTCAGGAGAATTTGGTTTAGATAGTTGAGAAACTGTATCAGGACTCATGGACTGGACATATTGCCACAGTAGGTTGCCAATTTCTCCCCCCTCCTCTTGGAAAAATTCAGAATTTCGTTTGGATGCGTCGCTCATGCTTCTCTCTCCCATACGCAAGAGTTTAAACGTCTCTTAGTTTAAAATTCAGATGATTTTGAGATACACTGATCATTTCATTTCTAATTTAGCAGGATGTAGAGATGTTTGATAAAAACATCTCTACTTAAGGTTTAACTAGCCATATAGTCGTCGATATCTTTTTTACGTTTTCGCAGTTTTGTTAAAGCTTCTCGTTCAATTTGTCGAACCCGTTCTCGGCTAATATTTAAGCGATCGCCAATTTTAGCCAAGGTTAAACTTTGCCCATCTTCCAAGCCAAATCGCAAGGATAGCACCTGACGCTGTTGTTCGGTGAGATCGGCCATCATCACTTCTAAATCGGTGCGTAAGGAAGATTGTAAAGCAAAATCTTCAGGAGAAGCGCTCGTATCTTCTAAAAGATCCCCTAACTCGGTATCTTGATTATCCCCAACCCGAAGGTCAAGGGACAAAGGAAGACGAGCGTGTTCTAAATATTCTCGGATCTGTCGGGGTGTAATTTCTAGTTCCGCCGCCAGTTCCCCCATTGTGGCGGCACGCCCTAGCTTTTGAGCCAATTGACGTTGAGCTTTTTTGATTTTATTAAGTTTTTCTGTAATATGAATCGGCAGACGAATGGTACGGCCTTTTTCTGCGATCGCACGGGTAATGGCTTGACGAATCCACCAATAAGCATAAGTTGAAAAGCGATATCCCTTAGTCGGATCAAATTTTTCAACGCCACGCTGCATTCCAATGGTGCCTTCTTGAATTAAGTCCAGTAAGTCTACATTGCGTTTAATGTACTTTTTGGCAACGGACACCACTAGACGTAAATTGGCCTCCACCATTTTACGTTTCGCACTTTGACCTTGTTCTAGCACTCGTTCTAATTCAGCTTCCGAGAGTCCAACTGCCTCTGCCCATTCTGCGGGACTAGGCGCTCGACCTAAACGGGTCGCTAAATCTTCCCATTCATTTTGAACGGTACTCAAGCGTTGAACTTGTTTACCGTAGTGGATTTCTTGCTCATGGGTTAGCAGGGGGACACGACCAATTTCTCGTAGATAAGCGCGTACAGAGTCTGTGTCTGAAATTCTAGCAAGTTTCATGGCTCATCTCCGGCTGGATACCTTCAACCGATCAAGGTTTGGGTTTAATACGTTAAGTGCCTACTTAAAGCCCGAAAGAATCGCATCACGGCTTGTTTGCTTTCCTTTCGTCTAAAGTACGGACGGTTAGCCTCGGTGTTGTAACCTCGGTTTTTGCAATGTTAAGCAATGTAACTGGGATTTGCAGTCACAGTCTTAACATATCTCAATTATATGTTAAGAAGTTTAACATTTCTTAAAATTATTGGCTATCCCTCCTGGGGTGGAGTAGAAGCGGGAAGAAGCAGTGCGTTAGCCTAGGGCGGCTCACGGCGTCGGGATGACAACAGTTAACATACCCAAACCCTACACCCTAGAGCCCTGTGCTACCTGTTTTCTGCTATACAAATGACAAGCGACAGCATGATTTGAACCAATATCTGTCAAACGGGGTTCTTCAACGCGACAGTGTTCCATGACGTCGGGACAACGGCTACAAAATCGGCAACCTGTGGGGGGGTTAATGGGACTGGGGACTTCTCCCGTTAATAAAATTCGGTGTCGTTTGGCTTCTAATTCAGGATCAGGAATGGGAACAGCAGATAATAAAGCTTGAGTATAGGGATGAAGGGGATTTTCATATAAAGAAATTCGATCTGCTAGTTCAACAATTTTCCCTAAATACATCACCGCCACTCGATCAGAAATATGACGAACCACGCTTAAATCATGGGCGATAAATAGATAAGTTAACCCTAGATTTTTCTGGAGATACTGCATTAAATTAATCACTTGGGCTTGAATCGAAACATCTAAAGCCGCAATGGGTTCATCACAAACGATAAAATCAGGATTCATGGCTAATGCTCGCGCAATCCCAATGCGTTGTTGTTGTCCGCCGGAAAATTCATGGGGATAACGATTGATAACATTAGAATTTAACCCGACTAATTCTAACAATTCTTTAACTCGATTTCGGATTATTTCTTGACTTCCAAATTGATAAATAATCAACGGTTCAATAATAATTGAACCAACGGTCATCCGAGGATTTAAAGAAGAATAAGGATCTTGAAAAATCATTTGCATTTTTCGGCGAAAAGGATGCAATTGTTTTTCAGTTAAATTCGTTAAATCCGTATTTTCAAAATAAATTTTTCCTCCTGTCGGACGAGAAAGCTGTAAAATCATGCGTCCTGTTGTACTTTTTCCACAACCAGACTCTCCAACTAAACTTAAGGTTTCTCCCCGTTGAATATTAAAGGTTACGCCATCAACAGCTTTAAGGGTTGCGACTTGACGTTGTAGTAAAATTCCTTGCATCACCGGAAAATGTTTTTGCAAGTTTTCTACCCGAATTAAAGGGGTCTGATTTTGAGAAATTGATGGGTTTTGAGATAAATTTAATGTCATCTTTTAATCAATATAAAATGAATTTAAAAATAACTTAGGGTTTCACCCAACAAGCTACTTGATGATTCGGTTCAATTCCTTCTAATGGCGGATTTTCTTGAAAACATTGTTCCAGAGCAAATCGACATCGAGGCGCAAAGGGACATCCTGAAGGATAATCAATTAAATTAGGCGGAATTCCTTCAATTGTTGGTAAAGAATCTTGACAAATTCGATCCAGTCGAGGTAAACTTTCTAATAATCCAATGGTATAGGGATGACGAGGGTTTTTATACAGTTGATGAACCGTTGCTTGTTCCATAATTTTTCCGGCATACATCACCAAAATTCGATCAGCTAATCCGGCTAATAATGCTAAGTCATGGGTAATCCAAATGACTGACATTTTTTCTTGCGTTCGTAGTTGTTTGACTAAATCTACAACCTGCGCCTGTACCGTTACATCTAAGGCGGTTGTCGGTTCATCTGCGATTAATAATTTAGGTTGACACCCTAACCCCATCGCAATCATGACCCGTTGACGCATTCCCCCAGAAAATTCATGGGGATAGTTTTTTAACCGCTTTTCTGGGTTAGGAATTCCCACCTGTTTTAAGAGTTGAATCGCTCGGTTATTGGCTTGTTTTGATGTTAATTTCAGATGAACTTGTAGAGCTTCTGTGAGTTGTTTTCCTATCGTTAAAACCGGGTTTAGGGATGTCATCGGGTCTTGAAAAATCATGGCAATTTCTCGACCCCGGATGTGTTGTAACTGTTGAGAATTTAATTCAAGTAAATTTTGACCTTGAAATAAAATTTCTCCTTGGGTGACTTTTCCTGGGGGTGATGGAATTAACCCTAAAATTGATAATACACTAATACTTTTTCCTGACCCCGACTCTCCCACAATTCCCAAGGTTTCCCCCGGATAAACCTGATAAGAAATTTGATTCACTGCATGAACAACCCCATCCAGGGTCAAAAACTGAATCGCTAAATTTTTAACCTCTAATAAAGGAATCATAAGTGGTTGTGGAAAATAAATTACGAATTACGAATTACGAATTACGAATAAGAACTCTTGTAATAGCCAATAGAAAACAGCCTAACTAGGAACAGTTTAATAGGGCATTATAAATTTGTAAATAATTAAGTTGGGGAACTTATGATTTAATCTTAAAAGACTGTAGAACCTGAGTAGAGATGCTGATAAGCTCTCTACTCGAATGATTAACTTAGCTTAATTTAGGATATTTTGGGGTTCTATTTATCCCTAATCAAACTATTTAATAACTCGCAACCGTTGTGTAACGAGAGTTACTCCTCCTTGACGCATCAGAATAGCAGAAACCCAATTATCTCCTAAGACATCTGGAGCTTGACCGACTTTAAAAATTCCGCCAGAGGGCAAAAATTCTAACTGTAAAAGTTCCTCGTTTGTATAAGCTTTGGGACTAACGGGTTGTGCGATTGCTGTCCCAATGAGAATTTCTTCATTTAAGGGTTCTTGAACAATCGCATCAACTGCATATTCCTGACCGATTTTCACTTCCTGGGGGAGCTTAAAAACCACCGTTGGAGGTTGGTTTCCTAATGTTAATTTATTGTTTTCGGCTAAAATTTCCTGTTGGACAATTTTTCCATCTTTAATCTGTTGCTGGGATGTAATGGTTGAAGTTAATTTAAACTCTCGATTATTAACAGTTTTTGTCCCGGTAATTTCGGTGACAGTTGTAGTGGTTAATGTTTCTCCGTTTTGTTGCCAAGATTGTAACTCTGTGCGATAATTCAAACGAGAATATTGATTCCAAAACGCTTGTAAAACTAGCTTGAGAGTTTTATAATCTAATCCATCGGAATTGGTAAAATTAGAACTATAAAAACCCATTACGGTGTCTACATCTTGACGATTTGCCGCAGCATCCACTTGATTTAAAAGATTAGTGACTGTTGCTGGAGCCGTTTCTGGAGTTTCGGCGTTTGCTGACCCGGAGGCTCCGACCCCCGACACCCAAACTACTAATCCGAGAAGAAGTGACAATAAGGGTTGGGTTCCCATTGTATGATGAGGGTTTGTCTTGACAAAAGATGCCTTCTGAAAAGATTGTGGTTGAACTGTTGGGAAAATTGTCATCAGAAGTTCCAGATTAAGGGGTTTGTTCTCAACCGTTGACATTTGCTCCCGTTGACCGGGTAGTAAAGGGGGAGATTCCTACAAACCTATGATACAGGTTCACTGCATTTTCCCAATTAACTACCATTAGAACAAGCTTTTGAGGGGTTTTGCAACTCGATAGATAACTGACCCTATATTTTTTTCTCAAATGTGGTATACTTTTAATAATAAAAATAAATAGTCATCGTTCATCTCCCCCAAGCACTAAATAGGCGGGTGATATTTTAGCTGTTTGGAGAAGACGAAAGTAGGGAATTTTCCCGAAAGAACGCACAACACTGTTTTACCTCGAATGAAGGGTTTGTAGTGATGTTAGTACCTTCTTTGTTATCCCTTGCAATTTCCATTTTTGCAGGTTTACTCAGTGTAACCACCAACGAAGAAATCGTTCAGGTTATTGCAAGGGGAATTGCTCTCGTCAGTTTGTTTGTGAGTTTAGTTTTAGCGCCTTGGTTGGTGTTGCTAATTTTAGCAGTCCCTCTCATCGGTGTTAAACTGGCTCAAAACCCCCAATAAAGGCTCCAAATCTAGGCTAAGTATTAACTTGGAGAATCGATGGGTATCTTCGTCAATTTTAATAATTGTATTGTACCACACACAAGCATTTTCAAACTTATGTGTGGTTTTTTCTCATTAAGAATTCGGCAGATGATATTGCTCGACAATTTTTTTAGCAAAATCAGGGACGTGAGCGTCTAACTTTTCGGGGTGATTTCGTTTGACATAAAGATAATTACGAGTAAAGTGAGAATCAATCGAAAACCGGGCATATTCTAACCCTCTAGGGCCGATTTTATCAATGACGACTCCCATTAATTTTGCTGCCCACATCGGTAATGTCACTCCTTTATCATAGGCGGGAATACTTTGTTGCACTGCCTGTTTACGATTTCCTTGGGCGATAACAGGTTGAGTGTCGAGTTGATCTCGAACTAAATCTAACATGAATTGCCCGGTTTCATTACGAACTACAATCCATTGCCATCCAAAGGTTGCCCCCATATATCCTACTACTAAATCCGCCAAAGAATTGACATAATCAAAACAACTTAAACAAGAAGGAGCGAAAATATCCTTTAATTCTTTGGTATTTAATCCAAAAAATGGAACCGTTTCTACAGAACCATCTTCATGTTTAAAATGAACTCGGAAATCCTGCATAAATTCATAATAAACCACAGTATCGGGGGATTTACTGGTGGTTTCTAAGAATTTTTGCAATCCCGCACGGGTGACATTATCCACACAGGGCGTTCCCAAAACATAAAGTTTTTCTAATCCTAATTCCTTCTCAACCGCCCGCAACGCTTGAATTTGACAACCGACCCCAATCACTAACAGTTTCTTCAAATTCGATTGTTGAATTTGTTCTAAAATTGATAAATTAGGGGATAAAGTCGGTTTATTAACTTTGGCGGCTAGAATTTCTTCCGGGGTTCTCGCAATGACAGGTTGAGGTTGAAAACGGTCTTCTTTGGTATTTTGAACACAAACCACCCCTTCAACTAACCCTCGGTTCAGCATTTCAATGGCAATGGTACTGACAATTCCTGTCCATTGTGCTCCTTCAATGGGTTGTTTTTTCTTAGCTTGCATCATATCTTGATGCACCCCAAAATAAACATCATCCCAGTCGTCTAAATTGCGGCGACGTCCGTGAGCTTCTGCTTCTAATTCAGCAATTTGTTGATTGAGAAACGCACAGGCTTCTTTTACATAATGAATATAATAGGTGTCGCACAGACCGCACTCGCTACAGAGTTCTTTCGCAGGGCGACGTCCCCCTGGTTTCATGGCTTTCGCTT